>SESA01000018.1_pt1 | contig 125026 bp, 112 predicted proteins | sample 3171451 | NCBI WGS metagenome assembly SESA01 (sample SAMN06051862, study PRJNA518727) | freshwater metagenome | biome: subpolar coniferous forest; feature: holomictic lake; material: water; isolation source: holomictic Lake 227, 8 m depth | place: Canada: near Kenora, Ontario | collected...
AAACCCGTTGATGTAATTGCGGAAATTGATGAACACATTCTTCGGATCCTGCTTCAGCCGCGAAAGATCATACTTCGAACAGTTGTAAAACTCGGCGTTGATCCGGCTTTTGATCACCGGAGAGGGGTCCTCCAGCTTGGTTTTATATTCTTCGTAAAGGTTGTATATGTCATCCTTGCTCGGCTCGATTACGCAGTCGAGTCTTCGCAGGATCACAAACGGCAGGATCACATCCCCATACTCATGCGGCTTGAACAACCCCCTCAGCACATCATCCGCCACACTCCAAATCAAAGAGGACAATTCCTGGAACTTCGACATAGTGAGGTTTTTAGATGTTTGGTGTTATGGAATTGTAAATTTAAAAAGACGATTTGATTTATACAAGATAAATTATTTTTTCAGTCCCTGTGCATCTGACGGTAGACATTGCGCAGGTTACTGCTTTATCCACTTCCCGCATTCCCTGACTTCTGAATTCTGCAGCACTTTATAGATATATAAACCGGGTTTTAAATTTTGAACATTTAAGGATTATTCCCTGAAGATAATGGCTTATCACGTTCCAGGTTCTGAATCTGGTAAATAAAACTTGACGCTCCGATTATACATCCACCATCTACTGTTGTGTTTACAGTGCTTTGATCAAAAGTTCTTATCCATGATTGAGCTAACGTGACCAAATATAAAAATATACAATAGTAAAAGAGAAATTACCAATTTATGGCAACCGAAATGTTCCTTTATAATGGTTCTAATCTCTTTATTACAATTTTTTGCGAAAGAGGTTCACTTCCGCTGTCTTTCGGGCAACGCCGGTGAACAGCGGGAGCCGTTGAACACGATGCCAATGCGCGCTCCTTTCTCCTCCATCATGGAAATCATATGCTGAAGGAACAGCAGGAACCGTTGCTCATTTCGGAGGACTGCCTCAGAAGCTACTCTAAGCCCCCTGATCAACAAATTGAAAATCTGAATAATCGTTAATAGATTAAATATACTTTATTGTATTGAATTCCAGCGCAGCAAGCTCAAGGTTGTATCCTTTCCGGCAACCTTCTTTGATAATTTAATAATCCCAATGTGTTGAACTGCGTAACTGTCAATAAATATTGAATCTGATTGCAGAGGTACTAAAATTTGATGATTATGATAAACATTATAGAATTTATGGTTATTTACATTTAAAGAATCTAACTTTTCTATGTTAGATTGCATTATTATTATACCAGCATGTGGTTGTATAGTAGCGGAGAGAATTGCCGCATCAACGAAAAGCGAATTTTTAATAAATAAACTTCCGTCAAATGGAACATTTATTACTTCATAGGAAGACAAATCAGTTGATTGAAAATAGGATGAAGGATTTGCGTTTACATAGGTACTATCGATTTGCAGCGTTGCCTCATTCAAATAGGCCCAATAGCTATTCTTCTGAAATAATGCTACATCCTTATAGAGTTGAGGTACATAAAGATAGGTTCTCTCATGCTTAGTGCAAGCAGTAAGGATTAATAAAAATCCAATCATGAGCCAGATTTTCATAATTTTACAATTTTATAATTACTTGGGTGTTGTTTGTTATCAAGGTATAATATATACATACCACTAGGTAAAGAGCTCAAATTCAGACATAAACTCTTAGATTGGAAGTAACCCTTTGAAACAGTTCTATTAAACATATCTTTAATAGCATAACTCATGCCAACAACGCAATTTTGAATATAAATATTATTCTCAAATGGATTTGGATAAATAATTAAGCTCTCATCATGCATTTCTGAGTTAATAGTTTCTTCTTGTTGTTCAAAATTGATTTCCATGGATTTGCTTTGTGGATGCTCTCTAAGAATGAGATTGTCCTTTTTAAAATTATCTTCCCAGAAAATATGAGGCTCAATGGCTGCAAGCAAGGTACTTCCTTTTTCTGCAAAGAAACCAGGGCTAAGAACAATTTCATTTTCAGCTTTAATTATTGCATTTCCAGGATGACCAGGGATTTCTGAAATTGGCTCTTGCCGGTAATTAAACCGGGTTGAGTTTAGAATTGCAGAAGTCGATTCAATTCGATTAAATGCATATTCCCCCAAAGGTTTATTATTATCGCCTATAATTGTCGTGCCATCTGCATCTAAGTATGGCCAATTATTTCCACATGAATAATTGTCAAAATAATGATAATTTTCATAATTTCTATTCGTAACTAATAAGTACATGTTGTAAAACAACATATAATCACATCCACAAAAATTTCCGAGAGTGGATCCATTATTCTGGTCATTCAAGTTATTTCTCCATTTATAGGATGCAGCCCATCCACCTCCTGAATGGTCATCATCTCCATATTTGTAAGGGCCTTCTCCAGGTGCGCTATGTAATTGTGAAAGACTTAGAGGGAGGGGATCATTTGAAAATCCAATATCCGGATGCAAGATTTTATACAGGAGCAGATAGAAAGTATGAATATTATAGTTTTCAAGTAGGTTAATAATGGTTGGCTCCGTATTATTGCCGTTAATTATTGGACAAAAAGGAGGAAACCAAACCTGTGAATTCCAGGAGCTCCCGATTGCAGCAAGTGTGGATGCCATTACAAAGTTAGTTAGACCCATTAACCAGGTATCATAATTATTCCACCCTCCCCTTGCCATGCATTCATTATAATCATTTGTAAAATAATGATCAGTGGGAATGTTTCCTTCACTAAACCAAAATCCGACAGCAGCATATGGATATGCAAATGACCAGCAATCCCATTGAATATTTCCTGTCCAAGGGTCATGAATTTTCCAGTGGTCAACTTCATCTGGATTGCCCCCTCCACAAATGTTTGCAATGATCAGTAATGCATATTGTTGCGCAGTATATTTACAATTAAGAGATGTTTCAGGTACTGTTTGCTGTGCATCTCCCATGCATTTATAAATCAATGCCAATCCCATCAAATATCCTATCACCTCGTCTTGACTCATGTAGAATTCCGGATCTTGTGGAGCAGGATCTTCAATAGGGGTCCAACCTTGAATGGATTGCTGATCTTCGGTGAGCCAACCTGGATGACCAGGAGGTAAAGGTTTGTCTAAGCCCCAATGTGCAGGGTTATTCCCCGATCTTCCAACAAAATTAGAAGCGTCAGAGGTTAAATCTGCATTCAAAATGTCAACATGATTTCTTTGACCATTAAACATCTGGTTATTTGGTGATGTATATCCATTATAGGAGCTGGATAGTAAAAAATCTCTGGGAACATCTCTTCTCACAAAAAAACCATTGTTTAGATTTGTGCTATTCCAGAAATGCTCACATCGATCAAGATAATTATAGAAAAATCTCAGAGCATATACTATTTGTTTTTCGGTTTTTTCCGCATCAGAATAATTCCCTCCATTCATAAGGAGTCTGTATTCTGTTGCAAGAGTACCAAGATAATACCCGTTATAAACCGAATTTTGCCCGAAATCGATATTTGTCAATGGGCCACCTTCTCCCATTCGATTCCTGATTCCTGCCATGTCTCCCTCACCTCTTTTTTCTCCAGGCACTACAAAATGCTTTAACCTATCCCTATAGTACCAATATTTTAACAGCAATTCTTCCTTAACTTCATCATATGATTGACAGAAAACTGGTTTGACGAAAGAAACCATGATAGATATTGCAATTATAAGGATTAATTTATTTTTATGATACATCTTTATTGAAGTTAAAAAATGTGTAAATACGTTTATTTGCGCAAAAGAACTTTTCTGAGTTAATGTTACTTTTTATTCAAAATGTCATTTGCTTTTCCTGATTAATTATTTATGCTCCTCATGTTTAAGGTCATCAATTTCTTTCTTTAAGTCTAAAACATATAGGGTTCATTCTTCTACTTTTTTAAGCAAAAGAGTGTTCATTTCTTCTACATTCAATCCCTCCGCCTTTACTTGTTCTTTTGTCGGTACTTCGGGTAAATGGTGATTTTGCTTGATATAATTCTCAAGTTCCAAAAGGGGCATTTTTTCATACGTTGAAGTGAATACAGTATCTGCCCAATTATTTATTAATTGAACTTGCAATTCTTCAGTCAGAATTCCCCCTTTGACATATAATGTATGATTCCCGGGAATTTTATCAGTCCCAATTGTACCTTTTCCATTCGAAAAAATACTCATTTGAATCTTCGATTTTATATCCGCGTCTGTTAAATACTGAATTGTATGGTGATTTTCTTAAGGTTCTCTTGTAAATAGGGTTTTGGGCCTGATGAAAGAAGTAAAAAGGTATAGGCTTTTATTACATCCTCATCAGAATTACTAACCCTATTCTTAGAACTCATTTTTAAATCATACAAAAGGTAGTTAAACTTCTCAGGCATTGCATAAATACGATTCATATATATTGCCTGAAGTACACCAACTCCTTCACTACCCGCTACTTTTCGAAACTTATACCTGAAAACCACCTCTGGAAAAACTGCTTCCAGATTTTTTTCAACTTCACTTTGAACACTTATATTTTTATATTGGAATACTGAAGGAGATGTTGTGCTTTTCTGGCTTTCCTGAGAAAATGAAATCGCAGGATTAACGACTAATGCACAAAAAATAAAACACCAAAACCAATTTTTCATATGATCATGTTTAAATGATGGATATAATTTGATTTGCAGGTTTATTTGGAATAACCATAATAGTTTTAGAACAGAATTGAATTTGTCGATTTGTCTAGCTATTACTTATGCAATTCTCTTTCTAATTGATGTATTCTCTTCTCCTGAGTTATTATATATAGGGTCAGCTCCTCTATTTTTTTTAGCAACAATGCGTCGGTTTTTGCAAGATCAATACCCTCCTTTTTGATTTCATTTTCGGAGGGTATATCAGGTAAATGCTTATTTATGTTAATAAAGTGTTCAAGTTCATTCAATGAAAGAAGTTTATAGTCATCATGAAATACATAATCACTCCAATTTCCTTTTAACTTAACCTTCACTTCTTCGGTTGTGATCCCCCCTGAAACATACAACTTGTGATTACCTGGCATGGCCTGTCCCTCGGGCAATCCAATACCGACCCTTCCGTCAAGAATTTTTATAACCTGCGCTGTACCTTCATAAATTGCACATTCAGTTGATGTCACTCCGATACCCAGAGAACGGGTCCCATTTGAAGTCCAAATCAGCGAAGATCTCGTTCCTTCTCCTTTAACCCTCATTTGTGCATTTTTTGTAGTTGGTGCGTATACTGTGAAATCATCATCGTTGGAAATCTGATCAGTTTTAATTCCAACATTACCTGACGGGCCAACATAAATCCCTTCATTTGTACCGTCTTCCTGGTCATGAGTTATGAATTTTCCCGATAATTGAATGTTTCGGGTCGCAATATGTGAACCCAGATTATCCCCTGCCGGGATATCAGCATTTGACAATAAACCATGCTGATCTACTACAACAATTTTGGTTCCTGATGTGGTTGCAAGTGAACTCACATTAAGGTTGCCATTTACGACGGCTGAGCCTTCGACATGCAGTTTTGCCAGAGGCCTACCTGTGCCGATTCCTACATATCCATTATCCTGAATAAACATGTAGTAATTTCCTCCCGGAAACAAAGGGCTCCATGGTTTCCAGAAATTAAGTCCATTGTCCAAATATTCAATTCCGAAATCAGCGTCACCGGTTACACCAGGTATGGGAGGCTGATCAGCTAAAAGAATTGAACTATTTAAACCTGTAACCAGGAAATTGCCATCTAAATGCAATGGTTGTTTGGGATCACTCGTTGAAATGCCAACGAATCCAGTTGATTGTAGGGCTGAGGGAGGGCCTACATAAAATGTTGGTTTATTGCTCAGAAACCCGATCATCAGACTGTTTGATTTATTATTGACTAAGGTCGTGAATGGACCTGAGGTGCCTGAACCAATAGTTATTGCTCCGGATGCAGCTGAAGTTACATATTTCCCAAAAGCATATGATTGATCTGCTGATGCAATAGCATACTGACCTAATGCAAACGATTGTCCTCCGCTCGCTGAGCTATAAAGACCTATTGCTGTTGAATAAAAGTTACTGGCTTGTGCATTATAACCAAAAGCCATGGATCCAATCGCAGTTGCCGTTGCAGAATAACCAAATGCTGATGAATATGTACCCGTTGCGCTCCCGCAATAATAACATTGCTGATATCCTTTAATGTTGGCACACAAAACCAGAAGAAAAATAATAATGACTGTTTTAGCAATAGTTTTCATAATTTGATTTTTTTACTTTTTATCCATTTACCTGTTATCACTGTTTGATTCGAATTTGTTATCCTGAATATGTAACTTTGTCCGGCCTGAAGATCAGTCGTGAAAACCTGATTTTTTCCATTTTTCAGGGGACAGGATTTTTGCAAAATTCCCTGTTGATTGTAAAGTTTAAAGAAGCAATTTTCAAGACCTCCCGTTACATTTATAATATCCTGTCCCGGGTTCGGATACAATACGATGGATTGCCAGGGATAGCTTCCTTGATCCGGAATTTGAGTGATCGATCCTGATTCATCATATTTTAAAAAAACAACATCATGTTCATTATTCTGAGTTTTATAATCGAAGCGTGTGCCTACGATCATACTCCCACCGTCCTTTGTGGCAATCAGGGAAAATGGAATATAGCAGGCATCACCGCCATAGAAATGTTGATACAAAGGATTCAAATTTGAGCCAAGAAGGCCTGTCATTATCCATGAAACTTCATGCTGGTAGAAACTAAACTTAAGATTATGAACACCTGCATAAAAAATTCTGGAATTATCAATAAAATCAAGGAAGCGTTCAGCTCCGGGGTTATCAATCGTATCTTCAGTTCCAAAATAGTGAATGGAGGTATTATTTAAAGCAGTATCAAGAAATGAAATTCCAAGATCATCATTCTGAATAGCAGTAAAAAAAGTATATTTTCCTCCCAATACCATCTTGCTATTTGTTAACCACCTTACATTGATGTTAGTTTCCACCCCTGAAGGAATAACAGCTAATGAAATGAAGTTAAAATTTGTATCAAAAATCGCCCTTTGACCGTAGCCATTGAAATTGAAGCTTTTACCAAAAATCCATAAATAAGAACTGTCGGGTGAAAAAACTGCACTGAAGCCGAGAGGGTTATATGGATAATAATAGCCTGTTTTCAACGTATCGCCATTTCCATTGATTTTACACAGAAAAAAATCTCTGGCTGGATTTTGTCTGTGACTGCCACTTCCATAAACCCAGATATCGTTATTCTTTCCCGATAAATATTCAATCCGGTCAATCACAGAATAATCCCCGAGCGCATATTCTTTCCGGCTTAAGATGTTCAGATTTTTATCAATGACTGCAAATAACAGACGTTCGCTATATTCGGGAGGATTCGATATTGTACCCAGGATCGTGAAATTATGGTCCGGTCTTGGTAGAATTTTAAAAAAACGAGTGACAGTATCATTAAAAGCAACTCTCCTGCACATCGTATCAGTTGCAGATTGTATCCTGTATAGTAAGCCTCTGAACTGATTGGGCTGACTATCGTAACCTGCATAGCCGGCTGCAAAGAAACTTCCAATTGAATCTTCAATAATATCCAGTGGCATTTCTTCGGCGGGATTCTGGAAAAGCACTGAATAGGCAGACTGACTTTGAGAGCTTGCAGGTCGTACTAACAGGCAAAAAAGAATAACATACAGAAAGATATAAATATGACAATGACTGCGCATAAGTCCTAAAAATCGAAATTTCTGGTCAGGTTATTAAATCAAATTAATCAATTGAAGCCGGCAAAGGATCTGGCTCAATTCCAATTATTGAGATATGCTTGAAGCCGAAGGTAATATATGGAGTGTGTTGTACAATTACCGGCGGACCGGTTTGATTTGAGGAGCCGACATAGCAAAGTTGAAAAGACTTACCTGCCAGACTCGGATCTGTAAGCATTGCTGGTACAACATGAAAAGCAAGACCTTCTTCATAAAACCCCATTTCGCTTGCCGGGTCACCTTCTCCCTCAACACAAGTGGTTCCTGCAATTCCATTGATCCACCCGGGATTTGCTGAATTGCCGTAGTATATGTAATAATCTTCAAAATTATTAATTGAACTTGCGGGGTAATCTGAATAATCTGCTAGTATGGTAACCGAACCAGTAAAATAAATTCTATAACGTGGAGGTGGATAGGGAAGTAGAACAGAATTTGTAGATTCCTCAATTATGTTTGCTGCTCCACATGGTCCCCCGGGAGGAATTGTCCCATCACAATAATAGGAATCACGAGAATAATAATAATCTGTAAAGAATTGTGACGGCGCTCGTTGATCTGTAATTATCTGAGAAATTATGCGAACACTCAAATAACCGTTAAATTGGTTAATTCCACAACTTTGAATCTCAAGTGGAAAAGCCGCTCAAAGTGACCCCCCTTGGCCGGTAATTTTTGACCACCCCTTGGCCGATTTAAATTGACCACCCCCCATTTGACCTTTTTTTGATCATTATTTTCGTCCTGTTTCTGGTTATACAAATATACTTTTTCTTTCTCTATTTCATTTTTTAAGATTAATTCAGAAGGATCTGCCGTTTGCGAAGCGATTCACCTACAAGTTCGATGCGGTGAGCATTGTGCACAATCCGGTCAAGCACTGCGTCAGCAATGGTTTGTTCTCCAATGATGTCGTGCCACTGCAGAACCGGCAACTGTGATGTAATGATGGTGGCCCGTTTACCATGCCGGTCTTCGATAATGTCAAGCAAGGTAGCCCTGTTCTGATTGTCAAAGGGCTGTATGCCAAAATCGTCAAGGATCAGCAGGTCTTGTTTTTCTATTTTGGCTATCTCGCGCATAATAGAACCGTCGGCTTTGGCTACCTTGAGAGTGGAAAAGAGTTTGGCCGTGTTGGCATAAAACACCTTATAGCCAAGCATGCAAGCCTGGTTCCCGATGGCTGAAGCAATGTAACTCTTTCCAATGCCAGTGCTTCCGGTAATGAGGATATTCTCTGCTTTACCAATAAAGTTGCATTCTGCAAAACGGTACAACTGGTTCTTGTCAAGGTTCCGGTTGATGTCGAATTGGATCTCTTCGATGTTGGCGTTGTAGCGGAATCGGGCATTACGGATGCGCCGCTGCGTTCGGCGGTTGCAACGGTCATCCCATTCACTGTTCACCAGGAACTCGATCATCTCATCGGCCGTAAAGCGTTCCTTATTTCCATTTTCCAGGCTGGTCTGGAAGGCCCGGGCCATGCCATGCAGCTTCATTTGCTTCATTCGTAGTAGGTTTTTTTCATTCATAATTGTAGGATTTAGGGTTAATAAAAGAAGTGGCCACCCACCCTGACCTGTCTGTTTTCGTTGCAGGACAAGTGAGTGGCCAGTGGGGATCAGGCATAGTATATTCCACCACGTATGTTCATGTGTATGGGCATTACGGGTTTCTCCTGTTCAATGTCCAGTGGTTCTGTCTCAAGCCGTTTGTGAAGGATTGCTACAATGGTTTTGTAGCTGTAATCGCCGAAGTAATGGGCGCGGTGGCAGGCTGCATTGAGCCTTTCCTTGCCTGCGCGGGCCGACAACGAGAGAATGCCCTGGCAGGTACGATAGGCCTGCTCGGGATGTTGACGTTTTCCCAGGACTTCGATGATGTAAACCCTGGTGTCTTCACCAATTGCAATGGCCCTTTCGATGAACTTCTCAGGGGTCCAGTCGGTCATGAAGTTGTGTTTTGAGGCAAGATGGTTGGGGTCGGTTGTGTAAAGGAAGGGGCGTGGATCCCGCTTGTGAGAAGCGATCCGTTCGTTCCGGTAATAGATGTCAACACTACCGACATTGTAAAGCACATTGACCCGTTTGCCGATGTAGTGATAAGGAACGCTGTAATAATGCTTGTCTTCACCCAGGCAGATATGGTTGTTCTTCATAACGGTTGCCACTCGTTTTGATTTGATCCCGTAGCGGAACAAGGGCAATGGCTGAAGGGTCGGACGTTCGATCTCTTCAAACAACTGCCTGCGGCTATAGTTGCGTCCCTGGAAGAAGCGGTTATTATGGGCATCAAGGGCGATCAGAATGGCACTGTTGAGCTCTTCAAGTGTTGAGCACTCCTTTTGCCTTACCACCGGATAAATTGTTGTATAACTTATTTTAACCGCACCTTCCACCAGAGCCTTGTGCCGTGGCTTATAAGGACCGGCGGGCAAGGCCGCCATCCCGTAATGTTCAACAAAGTCGCGGAAGGTCTCATTCAGGGTGGGTTCATACCTGTCGCTCTTGACAACAGCCGCTTTAAGATTATCCGGTACAATAGCAAGGGGAACACCTCCAAAATAATACAAAGCGTTTTCGCAAGCCCTGATGAAGTTCTCCTTTTGCTGATTCATCGTGGCTTCCACATAGGTCAGCTGACTTGAGCCCAGGATAGCCACGAACACTTCGACTTTAACGATTTCTCCTGTATTTGGATCCGTCAGGGATAGTTTGTCCCCTGCAAAGTCAACGTACATCTTGTCGCCTGCTTTATGCTCTATATGCATCGTTGCATTGACACGCTGGGCCCATATGCGATAGATAACTTTAAACTGGGAAAGTCCGTAACCATCAGGATGTTGAACCCGATACTCTTCCCATAAGCGGCGTCTGGTGTATCCCTTCTTGATTTTCTTTTCCATATCGGGAAAGAGATCCGTAAGGGTTCTTAACCGTTCATCCGGTTCATATACAGGCTTTGCGGCAAACTGCTCTTCCAGTTCCTTGTCTGATAAGGCCAGAAGCTCTTCAACCGGTCGATTCATCGCCATAAATTGCCTGAGGTAGCTTTTTACAGTGTTCCTGTTAACTCCGGCCCGCAGGCCGATTCTTTTCTTGCTGACACCCTCTGAGTGCCACTGCAAAACCTGTTTTACTTTGCTCATACGAATTGGTTTATTTGACATGATTAATGAATTTGGTAACAATGCTTTTACCGCATTCAATTAAAAATGTCGCAAAACAGGGTGAAGAAATGTATGATCAAAGGGTGGTCAATTTGCTCCGGCTAGGGGGTGGTCAGTTTGCTCCGGCCGGAAGCCTGTTTTTTGCCTTTTTGGGGGTGGTTAATTTACACCGGCCTGTGGGTGGTCAATATGACCGGTTTTTCCAGTAGGTCTCAATAAGGATTTGATTGAGCGTTACTAGCTTATAATTTAACTCCAAATTGATTTTTACCATAAAATCAGTTGCCAACCGGTCATTCGACCAACCGGCAATTACGCCATTGCCCAGGGCAATACAAAAACAGTTCCGTTCTTTTAAGAAGCTGGTGCTTTCAGGGACCTCAATATGGGTTAGTGCTATTTTTCTCATTCCTGTTATAAATAATTGTTAATACCTTGTTTATCTGTTATATATCTCAAATTCGTGCAAACACGCGCGAGTTTGTATGTTCGTATGTTGTTCGTTCTCTGTTCGTTGTCTGTAATTTGTGTTGATTTTTCTATAATGAACGTCCATATTTAACCTTTTTTGGTTATTCTCAAAAATCATAATGGACAGATTATCAAATATATGCACTTATTAATTTGTCTTATAATTAATATTATGTTAAATAGTAAATATTAAAAAATCAGGAGAGTACCTGTTACAGTGACTCTCCTGATTGGTTTTATTTAATATGTTCCTGCCCTATTTCTTCTGGGCAGCATTGATTTTTTCCTGAACCGATTTCACTTTATCAGTCTTGTTTGTTCTCGCATAAATTTGTTTCAGTGAAACAAGCGTATTAATATCATTTGGTTGGAGTTCCGTGGCCTTCTCAAGATATGGCAATGCCTTTTCAAGATAATTGTCTGCCTCCTTCTTGAGTTTTTCATATTGTGCCGTTGCATCCAGCGGCAATTTATTGGCCTCGTCATTGATTGAAGCAGCCTTGTTCACGTATAAAGCGCCTAGATTATAGTTACCTTCAAAATAATCCTTCTCAATCCGTATTGCATTTAAATAGGATGAAACCGCATTTTCAAAGGCATCATTACGTATTGCAACCGTTTTACTGCTATCGTTCGAAATATTGTCATAAATGGTTCCCAGGGCAAAGGCGACCGATACATTCGCTGAATCTTTGGCAAGTGCCACCTTAAGGTTATTAAGCGCCTTTGGCGTATTATTGAAGGTCAGGTAAATATTGGTCTCAGCAAGAAATAATCTGAGATCATTTGGATATAACTCCTCTCCCATACGTACATATTTTAATGCGTTAACAGAGTCTTTATCCTGACGATAAATATCTGATATTGTCATAAATAGAACAGGTGATTTATAGTTTGCCTTTAACAACTTAATGTAATAACCCTTTGAAGCCTCCTTGTCATTTGCCAGGGATGCACAGGTAGCAGCATTTAAAATGGAAATCGTATCCGAAACATTCACAAGTTCCAGTACCTCTGCGCCCTTCCCAAAATTCAACATGGCCTCTTTGTAATTTTTCTTATTGTACTCGTCAACTCCTATATTATAATAACTGTTCCTTTGGAAATTCAGTTTTGCAAAAATATCATCAAAATATTCCTTCTTTGGATCGAATTCAACCGCTTTCTTGTATGATTCCAATGCCTTGGTCAAAGGATCTGCATCGAGACTTTTAAATTTTTCATCTTTGGTATTGGCAATTTCCAGATAAACATTTCCCCGGATAAACCATGCCTTGGGATCCTGAGCTGTACTGGGATCGAGGACACACAGGTTAATTGCTTCCATTGATTTGTCTAATTTTCCATCCTTCAAATAATTAGAGGCGGTTTGTCGAACATTTTTTTGTCCGAATGCAATGGTAAAGGAAGTTACCAATACAAGAAGTAAAGCAAATTTTTTCATCGATTTGATTATTAAGATGTTACTTTTGAGTTTATTTAAGCGCGCAAAGATAAAAAATACCCTTCTATTATGTGCTACGAAAGTCAAATTAATTTTCAGGTTCCTCGCCTTTTTGTCCATTCATTTCAATGGCTTCATCCGCATTCTCATTGATAATTCCATCGGATGTTTCCATTGCATCAGTAATCTGATCCTCCTCACTTTCCGGCGTAACTTCAACGTCAACTTTAGCTACGGCCGCAATGGAATCACCATCATCAATCTTAATAAGACGGACGCCCTGGGTAGCCCGACCCATCACGCGAAGGTTCACCACAGCCATGCGGATAATAACACCCGAGCGGTTGATGATCATCAGATCATCACTGTCCGTAACATCCTTCACTGCAATTACAGCGCCGGTTTTATCGGTGATATTCAATGTTTTAACTCCTTTTCCCCCGCGGTTTGTAATCCGGTAGTCATCCAGGTCTGATCGCTTACCATAACCATTTTCAGAAACAACCAAAACTTCACATTTTTTATCCAATGGAATACAGATCATCCCCACCACCTCATCATCGGCTCCGGGAATTGAAATTCCGCGAACACCCGCAGCATTGCGTCCCATCGGTCGGACAGTTTTTTCATTAAACCTGATTGCACGACCCGATTTTAAGGCCATGACGACCTCGTCAGTTCCCTGGGTCAGTTTTGCCTCCAGCAGTTGATCCCCTTCATTGATGGTAATGGCATTGATCCCGTTTTGTCTTGGACGCGAATAGGCCTCCAGTGAGGTTTTTTTAATTGTTCCTTTCTTGGTGGCCAGGATGATAAAGTTCGAAGAAATGTACTCTTCATCTTTCAGGTTCTTCACATTGATGAAGGCCCTCACCTTGTCATCCGGTTCGATATTGATAAGGTTCTGAATAGCCCTTCCCTTGGAAGTTTTTCCGCCTTCAGGAATTTCATACACCCTGAGCCAAAAGCACTTGCCCTTCTCGGTGAAGAACATTAAGTAATTGTGATTGGTTGCTACGAACAAATGTTCAAGAAAATCCTCATCACGGATATCCGACCCTTTTACACCGCGCCCTCCCCTATTCTGAACGCGATATTCTGATAGGGGAGTCCGTTTGATGTATCCCATGTGCGAAATGGTTATGACTACATTTTCATCCGGGATGGTATCTTCAATCCTGAAATCTGATGCGGCATATACGATTTGAGACCTTGGCTTGTCACCGAATTTTTCCTTGATCTCTCTCAGTTCTTCCTTGATAATATTCATCCTGACGGATACATCAGCCAATATACTGTTCAGATAATCAACCAGTTTCATGAGTTCAGCGTACTCTTCTTTAATTTTATCCCGCTCTAATCCGGTTAAACGCTGCAACCGCATATCCAGGATGGCCTTCGCCTGAATCTCACTTAATCCGAAGTTATCCATCAAACCGGCTTTCGCCTCATCCGGGGTCTGTGATGCCCTGATCAATGCGATGACTGCATCCAGGTTGTCAAGTGCAATGAGCAATCCCTCAAGTATATGAGCCCTTTTAAGCGCCTCAGACAAATCAAATTTGGTTCGGCGGAAGATTACTTCATGACGATGCTCAACATAATGAACAATCATGTCCTTTAAATTCAGCATCATTGGCCGTCCCTTCACAAGCGCAATGTTATTGACGTTGAATGATGTTTGTAAAGCCGTCATCTGGTACAACTTATTCAATACCACGTTAGTTATGGCTTCACGTTTAAGTTCATACACGATGCGGACACCGTTGCGGTCAGATTCATCACGTATGTCGGATATGCCTTCAATTTTTTTATCATTGACCAGGTCTGCTGTTTTTTTAATCATTTCAGCCTTATTCACCTGGTATGGCACTGAATTAACAATGATTTTCTCCCTTCCGTGATCATCCTGTTCAATGGTCGTCTCTCCGCGAACAACAATCCGTCCCCTGCCTGTTTCGAAAGCATCTTTGACACCGTCGTATCCATAAATTATCCCACCTGTTGGAAAATCGGGGGCTTTGATATACTTCATCAGTTCAGGAATGGTGATCTCCCTGTTATCAATGTAGGCAATAATCCCGTCAACGACTTCGCTCAGGTTATGGGGCGCCATGTTCGTTGCCATTCCTACCGCAATCCCTGATGCGCCGTTAATCAACAAATTTGGAATCCGCGAAGGCATCACCGTGGGTTCCTTCAGTGTATCATCAAAATTCAGCTGAAAATCAACAGTGTCTTTTTCAATATCTGCAACCATCTCTTCGGCGATCTTCTGAAGACGCGCCTCAGTGTAACGCATAGCTGCCGGACTGTCACCATCCATGGAACCAAAATTACCCTGGCCGTCAACCAGGGGATAGCGTAAACTCCATTCCTGGGCCATCCTTACCATTGCATCATATACCGATGTATCTCCGTGCGGGTGAAACTTTCCAAGCACCTCCCCTACTATTCTTGCAGATTTCTTATAGGATCTGTTTGAAAGGACTCCCAATTCATACATTCCAAATAATACACGCCTGTGCACTGGTTTTAACCCATCCCTCACGTCAGGTAACGCACGCTGAACAATCACCGACATTGAATAATCAATGTAGGCGGTTTTCATCTGATTCTCAATATTGACCTGAACTATTTTTTCTCCCGATTCCATATCGTTGCATTAATTAGTTATGTAACTAGTTTTCAAATAGATAAAATACCTGAAATTATGATACGAAGATAACGTTTATCCCTGTTAAAACCATGGGTTCAGGAGAATTATTTTAATCTCTTACTAACATGAAAGTGTTAATAAATTAAGGGTATTGCAATTTATTTTAGAGAATTCGATCGTATTTTTGAAAGCAATGGTAACTTTGTCAATTATAAAGTGGTTCGATTTTTGACAATACCCCCTTTTCACATTGATAACAGCATATTATGGAAGCAAAATTTTCACAACGTGTAAAAGACGTTTTGATATATAGCCGGGAAGAGGCCCAACGTTTAGGAAACGATTATATTGGACTGGAGCACTTGCTATTAGGCATTATACGGGAGGGCGAAGGTTTGGCCATTCGCATTTTACGCAATCTTGGCGTTGATCTCCCTGAGGTCAGGAAAAAAGTTGAACTGGCGGTGGCCAGTCATAAGGAAAAGCCTGCAGGAAGCGAAAATCTTCCACTGATTAAACAGGCTGAACGTGCTTTGAAGATCACCTATCTGGAAGCAAAACTTTTTAACAGTGAACTGATCGGTACAGAGCATCTGTTATTAGCCATCCTTAAAGATGAGAACAATCTGGTAACAAAGACTTTTTCAGTTTATGGTGTTACTTATAATGCTGTGAAGGATGAATTAAAGGCCATCCTGACCAGCGGTAATGAAGAACGACGTTTTGATCCCCAGGATATTCTTCCAAAGGATGATGACGATGAAGATCCTGAAGAAGGTTCAAAAAGTTTTAGTGGCAGCAGCGCTAAAAAACCACAGGACTCGAAATCCAAGACACCTGTCCTGGATAATTTCGGCCGGGATATCACCAAGGCAGCCGAGGAGGGCCGGCTTGATCCAATTGTTGGCCGTGAAAAGGAGTTGCAGCGCATTGCACAAATCCTTTCCAGACGTAAAAAGAACAATCCGATCTTAATCGGTGAGCCCGGCGTCGGGAAATCGGCCATTGCGGAAGGACTTGCACTCAGGATCGTTCAGCGTAAAGTTTCCCGTGCCTTGTTTAACAAACGCCTTGTATCACTGGATCTGGCTTCCCTTGTTGCCGGCACCAAATACCGCGGTCAGTTTGAAGAACGGATGAAAGCGGTTTTAAATGAGTTGGAAAAAAACCCCAACATCATTGTCTTTATTGATGAAATTCATACGATTGTAGGGGCAGGGAACGCCTCAGGATCACTCGATGCTTCAAACATGTTCAAACCTGCACTGGCACGCGGTGATATCCAGTGCATCGGGGCCACAACGCTCGATGAATACCGTCAATACATTGAAAAGGACGGAGCGCTTGAACGTCGTTTTCAAAAAGTTCTGGTCGATCCGACATCACCAGAGGAGACAGTTGAAATACTCAACAATATCAAGGAGAAATACGAAGATCATCATCTTGTTCAATATACGGATGATGCCATAAAAGCATGTGTATCGCTCACCAACAGGTATATCACCGACCGGTATCTCCCCGATAAAGCAATTGATGCGCTTGATGAAGCAGGTGCCCGGGTCCATATTTCGAATATCAACGTTCCGGAAGAGATTGTAAAGGTTGAAAATCAGATAGAAGAGACTAGAAAACTGAAAATGTCGGCTATCAACAGCCAAAAATTTGAAGAGGCCGCCGACCTCCGTGATACTGAACGCAAACTTCAGGACAGCCTTGAACGAGAGAAAAAGAAATGGGATGAGAATGCTAAATTGAACAGGCAGACTGTTGCAGAAGAAAATGTGGCAGAGGTTGTTGCCATGATGACAGGTATCCCGGTTCAGCGGATTGCGAAAAACGAAGGCGATCGCCTGATCAATATGGAAGCTGAATTGGCGAACTCAGTGATTGGCCAGAATGAAGCGATTAAAAAAGTAGTCAAGGCCATCCGTCGCAACAGGGCGGGACTCAAAGATCCCAATAAACCCATCGGAACTTTTATTTTCCTTGGTCCGACAGGTGTTGGAAAAACTCATCTGGCAAAGGTTTTATCGAGATATCTTTTTGATTCAGAGGATGCACTGGTACGCATTGACATGAGTGAATACATGGAAAAATTTGCCGTTTCGCGGCTGATTGGGGCTCCTCCGGGATATGTTGGATATGAAGAAGGAGGCCAGCTGACCGAAAAAATTCGCAGACGCCCCTACTCTATTGTCCTGCTTGATGAAATTGAAAAGGCACATCCCGACGTGTTCCACCTGCTCCTTCAGGTGTTGGATGACGGCATGCTGACCGATAGTTTTGGACGGAAGGTAGATTTCAAGAACTCCATTGTAATCATGACATCCAACATCGGCTCCAGGCAGCTCAAGGATTTTGGGCAGGGAGTTGGATTCGCAACATCCGCTAAACAGGCCTCCACCAGCGATTATGCAAAAGGAGTTATTGAAAATGCCCTCAAGAAAGCATTTGCACCTGAATTCATCAACAGGATCGATGATGTGATCATTTTTGAATCACTCGAACGTGAGGATATACATAAAATCATTGATATTGAACTCAAGCAGCTGTATGACAGAATAAAACAACTTGGATACCAGATTGTTATTACTTCTGCCGCCAAGGATTATATAGCTGAAAAGGGATGGGATGCCCAATTTGGAGCACGCCCGTTAAAACGTGCCATACAGAAATATGTTGAAGACACACTCGCTGAGGAGATTATCAAAACAAAACTCACTGAAAATGATGTGATTACTGTCGATTATCTCGCTGAAAAAGATGAAGTTGTTGTCAGCGTTTCCGATAAATCCTAGGTATCTTCTAGAATTTATAACAATTATCTTCAATCAGTTTATCCGCGATTTTCCTCCGGGCATCTTTAACATTTATCCCGTGAACATTGGTCATCGATTCGATGGTGCTTTTGTATTTCCCGTTGTACTCGGGTGAAGCAAACGAATGCACGGCATCGGCAGCAGGTTTTCTGATTTTATTGGCCGCATCATAAACAAACACGTCAAGCATGGCCCGGTAGATACCTGAAGGATCACTTCCCTTCATCATTTCCAATTTTTCAATCCTTAAAGCCATTGATTCTGCGATATAAACTTCCATGATCATATCGGCGAGGTTATTCATCACCTCCTGTTCCATGATCAGTTTCTTATCAAAATGTTTGGATGCACCCTGAAGGACAATCAGGATCAGATTCTTGAAATTCTTGATATACCTGCGCTTTTCTTCGAAATATGATTCTCCATCCTGTTTGTTATCCAGAGAAGCACCAAGGTTTGCAAGCAATGCTTCAGCTTTTCCAAAAAGATCAAAATCACCTTTCATGGCCCGTTTCATTGCGGTATCAACCACCAGCAGCCTGTTGATCTCATTCGTCCCTTCGAAAATCCTGTTGATCCGTGAATCACGGTAAGCCCTTTCAACAGCCATCTCTGCTGAATATCCCATGCCTCCATGAATTTGAACAGCTTCATCAACCACAAAATCAAGAACTTCAGACCCATAAACTTTAAGAATGGCAGCCTCAACTGCATAATGGCTGATACCCTCCACTGAAGCTTTGCCTTTGTCAACCCCGGATGCCTTATTCTGCTCAATCAGCCCGTCAATATCCTTGCATAAACGGTAGATGGCACTTTCAAGGGCAAATGTTTTGATCACCTGCTCGGCAAGCTTATGTTTAATGGACCCGAAAGTAGAAATTAGAACATTGAATTGTTTACGCTCATTGGCATATTTCACCGAATCAGTAATCGTTTTTTTGGATGCCCCCAGCACATTGGCCCCCAGTTTAATTCGACCCATATGAAGAATGCTGAGCGCTATTCTAAATCCCTCACCCCTGTTACCTATCAGATTCTCAACAGGAACTTTAACATCATTGTAAAAGATCTGTGCTGTCGATGATCCTTTAATCCCCATTTTATGTTCATCGGGGCTGACAACGACCCCGGGAAAATCCCTCTCTACAATGAATGCACTCAGAACCCTGTCCTTGTCAATTTTTGCAAACACCACCTGGGTATCAGCAAATCCAGCATTGGTAATCCACATTTTTTGGCCATTCATGATATAATGTCTCCCATCTTCAGACAAAGTGGCAGTCGTTTTACCTGAATTTGCATCACTGCCTGCCCCGGGTTCTGTTAAACAATAGGCCCCAAGTAAGTCACCAGTTGCAAGGCGGGTAACATAACGCTGACGCTGATCCTCATTGCCGTAATACATGATGGGCAGGGTCCCGATCCCAGTGTGGGCCATAAATGCAACGGAAAATGAGTGGCCCGAACCAATGGTTTCGGCAGCAAGCATTTGTGTAACAAACGACTGTCCGAATCCGCCATACTCTTCCGGAATAGAAATGCCCATCAGACCAAGTTCTCCGGCCTTTTTCAGGATGCTCTTCATCAGATTGATATCGGGGGAGTCGATCTGGGCAATGTTCGGATATAGTTCCGTATTCAGGAAATCCTGGATGGTCTGAGCAATCATTTTTTGCTCTTCGTCAAATTGTTCCGGGATAAAGATATCGCTGGCTTGAATTTCATCTACAAGGAACTCTCCGCTTTTCAGTACTTTTCTATTCTCCATTTCTGTTTGTTTATGAATGCATTATATATGTAAGGATTGAACAATCAATTCAGCAATATCGTAATTTTTAATGTCTGCTTCCCGGTTTTTTGCTTTGATTCCATCGGTGAGCATCGTCATGCAAAAAGGGCAGGCGGTTGCAATTACCTTTGCCTCGGTACGCAAAGCCTCTTCCGTCCTTTCCAAATATACCTCTTTATCGCCTTTTTCTGCTTCTTTAAACATTTGTGAACCGCCGCCGCCACAACACAAAGCAAAACTTTTGTTCCGCTCCATCTCTACAACGTTGGAGGTAAGCTTCTTCAGAATCGACCGGGGTTCAAAATAAATATCGTTGGCCCGGCCAAGGTAACAAGGGTCATGATACGTAATGGATACATCGGCCAATGAATGAGGGTCAATGGTCAATTTGCCGGTCATTATGCATTGATCAAGGAACTGGAGATAATTGATCACCTCGAGTTCGGCACCAAGATCAGGATATTCGTTTTTGAAGATATTATAACAATGCGGACAGATGGTGATGATTTTCCTGATTCCGTAAGATTTAAAAAGCGCGATATTCTGAAGCGCCTGCATCTGGTATAGCATTTCGTTGCCGGCCCGACGTGCGGGATCCCCTGTACAGGATTCTTCCTTACCAAGGACGGCATAACTTATTTCCAGGAAGGTCAATATTTTTGCAAAGGCTTGAGTCACTTTCTGGTACCGGTCATCAAACGCCCCTGAACAACCAACCCAGAAGAGAAATTCCGGTTGTTCTCCACGGGCGAATAAATCGGCCATTACAGGAACTACAACTTTACGGGCTACCATGATAAATTTCTGATTTAATTTTTATGTAATTCAATATTCTGTGCCCAAAGCATTCGATCGTCGGGTGAGAACTGCCATGCAGCACCATTGTTCTCAATGTTGCTGAACATCCATTTGATGCCGCTGGGAGCAGAAGCCTCTTCCATTACCAGGAACCTTCGCATGTCGACGATCAGCGTAGGATGATTTATATTGATCGGGCACTCTTTGGCGCATGCATTACAGGTTGTGCAGGCCCACAACTCTTCTTCAGAAATATAATCCCGTAAAAGTGACCTGTTATCCGTAAAGGTTCTTCCGTGCTTTATCATTCCAGGGCCCTTTTCCTTCATCCTGGCGCGCAGGTCCATGATGATTTTACGCGGGGATAATCTCTTTCCGGTCAGGTTAGCCGGACATACCGAAGTACACCGTCCGCATTCGGTGCAGGCAAGTGAGTCGAAATAGTTTTTCCAGGATACATCTTCAGCATCCTTGACGCCAAAGCGTTGTATTTGGGCGTCGTCAGAAGGTGCATCCACGATTGTTTCCGGATGAAGCATCATGGTAACCTCCCTGGTGATACTTTCCATATTGGGCAGCTTTCCTAACGGTTCAAGCCGGGAAAGAAAAACATTCGGTATCGACATGAAGACATGAAAATGCTTTGAATAGGGCAAAACGTTCGCAAAGATGAAGATCAGCAGGATATGCGACCACCAGCAAATTTCATAGATCAATCCCAGCTGGGATGACGACAATCCCACGAAAATCCCTGAAAAATATCTGCTCACCGGATACATCCCGGCCATTTGTCCAACCGATCCAATGATGCCGGCATAATAGGCCATGTTCATGCCCAGCAGTGAAATCATCAGGAACAGGATCATGCTCAATGCCAGGTTTGCATCCATGTGGGAGATCGGTTTCATTTCGATGCCGTCAAACCGTTTGATGTGAAGAAAAAGTCGGCGGAATATAAAGATCAGGATGGAAACACCAACCAATAACCCGAAAATATCTCCTGATGCTGTGATAACATCATACACGGGACCAAGAAATTTCAAAAAGCGATCAGTCCCAAAAAGCCCGTCAATCACCATTTCAATACTTCCAAAGGCAATGACGCAGAATCCCCAAAAAACCAGGGCATGCAAAAAACCAATCACAGGGCGCCGGAAGATGATTGTTTGGCCGAAAGCCACCTCAAGTGTCACCCAAAGCCTCTTCCCAAAATCACGGATGGGATATGCCGGCCTTGTAAAACTAAAAAAATGAGAAATACGGTTTAGGGTGAATATAAAAATCGCAATTGTGGCTATGAGGGTAATTGCAAATACAATCTGTTTAACCATTGCCTGTTACTTCCCCTTTAATTCCCGAACAGCATCTACCAGTTTAGGCATAATTTTAACTGCATCACCAACAATCCCATACTGGGCTGCAGAAAAAATCGGGGCATCCTTATCTGTATTGATCGCCACGATGTATTTCGATGAACTTACCCCGGCAAGGTGTTGGGTGGCTCCGGATATTCCAATCGCGAAATAGAGGTTTGGTGCGATGATCTTTCCCGTTTGACCGGTATGCTCTTCGTGGGGTCTCCAGCCTTCATCAGAAACAGGTCGCGAACAGGCAGTTGCCGCGCCAAGAAGACCGGCCAATTCTACAATCGGCCCCCAGTTATCCGGAGATTTCATTCCTCTTCCTCCGGAAACTACCACATCTGCATCAGTTAACAGGATTTTACCACTTTGCTTTTGTATCTCCTGCACTTTGGTCTTCACCTGAGCGCTGTTCCAGTCAACTGATACCTTGCTGACAACAGCGTTATTATTGGCTTCAATCAGTTCAAATGAATTTTGTGCAAGGGTTAAAATTTTAATGTCGGTTTTAATGACCAGGTTGCTAAAAGCATTTCCGGAATATACTTTTTTGTAGACAATAAAGGGGCTGATGCTGAGGGGTAGTTTGCTGACACCGGCTCCAAGTCCGGCTTTCAGTTGAACCGATAACCTTGGTGCAATGGCTTTGCCTGTATTGTTATTCGAAAGAAGGATTACTTTTGCTGCTTCCTGTTTCGCAAAACTTGTAATAATTGAAGTAAACGCCTGACAATCAAAGATATTTATGTCATCATTTACAGCACGGATGATTCGGTTAACTCCATATTGACCAAGTTTCCCCAACTCGGCATCGTCAACCTTCCCGATTGAAAGGGCGACAGCTTCAGTATTCATCATCGCTGCCAACTTCGCGCCATAGGAAGCAAGTTCAAAACTCAGTTTTTTGAATTTTCCATCCCAATTCTCTACAAAAATTAAAACTGACATATTTCGGTTTTGTGTTTATCTGAAGATTTAAATAATTTTAGCTTCATTTTGGAGCAACTCAATGAGCTGACGCGGATTTTCTGGATCCACAAATTTACATGCTGCCCTGGGTTTCGGCATCTCGTATTTTACCACCTCTGTTAACGATTCGATGCCAGCAGGTTCAAACACCCTCAAAGGCTTTGTGCGGGCCATCATGATACCACGCATGGCTGCGATGCGGGGTTCTTTTGCAATCCCCTTCTGAACGATGGCCACAACCGGGGTCGGGACTGTAACAATTTCTTTTCCACCATCAATTTCACGGGTAATGAAGATCTGACCATTCTCAATTTTCACACCTGAAACGGAAGAGACGGAAGGATATCCTAAAAATTCGGCCAACATCCCTCCCACATTTGATCCATTGTGATCACTTGATTCAATGCCACAAAGGACCAGGTCGTAGGAATCGCTTTCCAAAACCTTCGCTAATTGCGCTGCTACAAAATAGGCATCGAGGGGATCAGCATTTACCCTGATGGCGTCGTCGGCTCCAATGGCCAGGGCCTTTCGAATAGTCGGTTCCGATCCAACCAGGCCAACATGGGCCACTGTAACCGATTGAATTCCATTTGCAGCGTCATCCTTTAATTCCAGAGCCCTGGTTAATGACAATTCATCCCATGGATTAATGACCCATTGTATTCCGGTGGTGTCCATTTTCTTAAAATCGTCAATAAACTTAACTTTGGTGGTCGTGTCAGGAACATGGCTAATACAGACTAATATCTTCATCGAATGTGCAGGTTTTTAAATAAGAAAGGATTCGGGTTGCAAATATAAAAAAAGGTTGCAGAATAGCTATAAATTATCCTGATCCTCGAGACATTTATTGTACTGGGTCATTGCTTTCTGACTCATGGCCATGCTGGAAAAGCCTCCATCATGGTAGATGTTTTGCATCGTTACTTTTCTTGATAAATCCGAGAAGAGGACAATTGAAAAATCCGCACATTCATCTGCAGTTGCATTTCCCAGCGGAGACATTCTTTCGGTAAAATCCAGCAGGCCATCAATTCCCTTTATACCGCTTCCGGCTGTTGTCCGCGTGGGAGACTGGGAAATAGTATTGATGCGAATTTGTTTTTCCCTCCCATAAATATATCCGAAACTCCGCGCAATGGACTCAAGCAGGGCCTTGGCGTCGGCCATGTCATTATAACCAACCAGCGTTCGTTGTGCTGCAATATAGGATAGTGCCAGCACAGAACCCCAGTTATTTATGGCATCAAGTTTCTTTGCAACCTGCAACATCTTATGAAATGAAAATGCAGATATATCAATTGTTTTATGGAAATATTCATAATCCAGATCATCGTAGTTCCGCTGCTTTCTGACATTCAGAGACATCCCGATTGAATGCAGGACAAAATCAACTTTCCCTCCCAAAACCTCCATCGAACGGTGAAATACATGCTCCAGATCCTTTACGCTGGTTGCATCCGCAGGAATAATTTCAGCATTGCATTCGGAAGCCAGCTGGTGGATCTCCCCGAAACGCAGTGCAACCGGTGTATTTGAGAGGGTGAAAACAGCCCCCTCCTCGTGGGCACGGGCCGCAATTTTCCAGGCAATGGATTTGCTGTCCAATGCTCCAAAAATGATTCCTTTTTTTCCGATTAATAAATTATGTGTCATGAAAGTTCAGTTAAATTAATTAGCAAGAAGTTCCCTGGCTGTCTGATAAGCAGAGTCGGTTACTTTTTCATTGCTTAGCATTTTAGCAATTTCCTCTACGCGATCCTGGGCCGACAACTGCCTGATAAATGTATGGGTTGTGTGATTCTTTTCAGATTTGTAAACCCAGTAATGGTGATCACCTTTCCCTGCAATCTGGGGAAGGTGAGTAATCGCAATAACCTGCATTTTATTACCCATTCGCTTCAGGATACTCCCGACTTTTCCGGCAATTTCTCCTGAAACCCCGTTGTCAATCTCATCAAAGAAGATGGTGGGAAGAAGGTTTTTCTGGCTGATCATCGATTTAACGCTTAACATCAGCCTTGACATCTCACCACCGGAAGCAGTATTTGACAGCTCATTGACTTCCAAACCTTTATTTGCGCTGAATAAAAACTTGATTTTATCAATCCCGTCTTTGGTAAGATCACTGGCACTGACAAGGTCGACCTTGAAACGGGCCGCTGAAATACCCAGCTGGAGCAACGTATCTACCATTTCCCGTTCAAACTTTGCAACAACTTTTTGCCTGCTGGCAGAGAGGACCTTGGCCCTTTTATACAGCTCAGCCTCCAGTTTTACAGCTTCTGAATTTAATGCAATGATTTTTTCCCCGAGATTGAGTACGTCAGATACTTTTTGTTCAATCTCTTGTTTTACAATAATCAGCTCCTCTATGGTTGTCCTCTGATGCTTCTTCAATAATCTATATAACGAGTCAAGTCGTACAGCCAGTGATTCCATTTCAGAGGGCTCGAAATAGATTTTGGTTTCGACATTGGTAATTTCTTTTAATATATCCTTGATATCAATATAATTAACATTGATTCTTTCAACTATATCTTTAAGTTCAGTCTTGAATTTTGCGACCCCGCTTAACGAATGGATGACCTCAGATAATTGTGTCAGAACGCTCAATTCGGATTCCGAAATCATTTCATTTGCATTATTCAGGGATCTCTTGATTTCTTCCGCATGTTTAAGAAACTCCAGCCTCTCCTCCACTTCCTGCAATTCTCCAGGTTTCAGATTCGTCCTGTTCAGTTCATCCAAAAGAAACTGATGGTATTCGCGCTCCCCGGCTGACCTTGCCTCTTTTTCATGAAGTTCAGTCAATTGCCGTTTTAATTCACTCAGGGCTAAGTATCCTGATTTATATTTAAATACCTCCGATTGAATCGAGGCATAACTGTCGAGCACAGCCAACTGAAAATTCATTTCATTCAGGGTGACAATGGAATTTTGGGAATGGACATTAACCAGCCGGTCACCAAGATCTTTCAACAAGGATAAATTAACCGGGGTATCATTCACAAAAGCCCGCGACTTACCTCCCTGGTTGATCTCTCTTCGAAGAATAATCACATCATCAAAATCCAGCGCGTTGACTTTGAATAGCTCTTCCAGGTTATATCCTTTAATTTGAAATGAACCTTCGATGATGCACTTCTTTGATTTATCAAGCAGAATGGATGAATCGGCCCGCTGACCCAAAATCAAACCCAATGCTCCGAGTAAGATGGATTTACCTGCCCCCGTTTCACCGGTAATTACAGAAAAACCAGTCGAGAAGTCAACTTCCAGATCCTGGATTAAAATGTAATTTCTGATAGATAATTTAATCAGCATCAGGTACCAATTAATATAAGACGAGGGTTAACCGGGGTATTCTATTTTGAATCTAATATAACCTGGTATTTCGAGCTATTGGCAGGATCAATTTCTTTTAGTATGTTCACCACGCTGGTTTTTTCCAGAGGTGCAACCCGCTGGTCACTAAATATATTGATAATTTCATCTCTTTTTGCATCGGTTGTCAGCTGCAATGCAAACAAGTTCGGTTTTGCGTTATAGATACTCTGCAAGATCTCAATGCAACTTGCTATACTTCCCCTGCCCTGATCTACTTTATCATACATTAAATCGAGGCCCTGGCGATGATAGCGATATGCAAAATCCCTCAGCCCTGAATTCGCTGCAGTCAGATAATTATTTACCAGCCAGTACCGGTTTTTGTCACTTTCAAAGGCTTTCCAACCTGTTTCAGGAGCATTCTGTGCAGCATTAACCACCTCCTGGGCCTTCTCAAAATAGGGAGTTCCCCCGCTTGGAGAGAATGAATCAAAATAAAAACCAAGGATAACGTACGAATAATAGGCGAGAATGGAGGTCAGGTTGGAGGAAAATGTTCCATCAGAATAATCCAATGGCTGGTATTCCACGTATTTAAACTGAATCCCCTTGTCAATATAGTTAAAAAGGACCGAATTATAGGCCGAATTAAGTACGGGCCTGCGGACCACAACATTCAGTGTGCCCCTGAATTCATCAGAACTTAACCGATCATTGATTGTCAATAAAAAGGTGCATTCGATCCGCTCCTCAGGCCCCACATTATAGTTTGTCCATTTCCTGTTATTTACAAACTCATATATGGCGCTTTGCATTGATTCAAATACACGCTTGTCGGTTCCCTCTACCTTTGGTGTTGCAACATTAACCACGCAATTCAATTCCTGTGCGCTTATCCTGAAAAATGACAGGACAATTAAAAGGACAAATATGAATGCTTTATTGCTAATTCCCATGACTGACTATAGTTTTTCAGTAATGACATCAAGAATATCCGAAGCAATCTCCTGCTTGGTTTTAACACTTCCTTGCCGGATGTTACCCGCTTTGTCTATGATGGTAATTTTATTGGTACCAAGGCCAAAACCGGCCCCTTTTTCACGTAATGAGTTCAATATGATGAAGTCAAGTTTTTTTTGCTTTAACTTCTTACGGGCATTTTCGACTTCATTATCTGTTTCCAGGGCGAAACCGATCAATATCTGATTTTTTCTTTTTTGTTCTCCAATCGATTTCAGGATGTCCCTTGTAGGAAAGAGTTCGAGCGTTGTGGGGGCAGTACTCTTTTTTATCTTCACGATAGATTTCTCCCTGACCGTATAATCTGCTACTGCTGCCGCCATGATAATAATGTCAGCTCCCGGAGCTTCTGTCATGCAGGCATCGTACATCTCTTCAGCAGATTCAACATCCACCCTTCTGATGCCTTTATTACTGGAATTCAGCAGTGTGGGGCCTGAGATCAGGGTTACTTCTGCACCTCTGTTTGCAGCCTCTTCAGCAAGAGCAAAACCCATTTTCCCGGTTGAATTATTGCCCAGAAAACGGACGGGATCAATTTTTTCGTGGGTTGGACCTGCGGTTATCAGGATTTTTTTTTTATTCAAAACCTGGCGGGAAGAAAAGAAATGTTCAAGGATATTCAGGATATTCTCAGGTTCTTCAAGTCGTCCGGGACCCGAAAGGCCGCTTGCCAGTTCTCCGACCTGAGGTTCAATGATGATATTTCCAAAAGACCTGAGCGTATTAATGTTGTTCTGAGTGGAAGGGTGACCATACATATCCAGATCCATGGCCGGCGCGATGAATACAGGGCATTTGGCAGAGAGATAGGCGGTAACAACAAAGTTGTCAGCAATTCCGTTTGCCATTTTCCCCAGGGTATTGGCAGTTACCGGCGCGAAAACCATGACATCTGCCCATTGTCCGAGTTCAACATGGTTATTCCACTCCCCGCTGATCGTTTTAAAAGGGTCAACAATCACTGAATGCATTGAAAGGGTCGAAAGCGTAAGGGGGGTTACAAAATCAACAGCAGCAGGTGTCATAATAACCCTCACCTCGGCGCCCTGCCTGACAAGCAGCCTGACCAGGAATGGGATCTTGTAGGCCGCAATACTCCCGGTAATCCCGACAACGATTTTTTTGCCCTTCAGCATAAATGGTTAGATTAGGATTAAAAATCCTCGGGCCTTTCCTTATGTGGGTTGCGAAAATAAACCTCGTTGTTTAAATATTCATGAATCGCGATCAGGGTTGGCTTGGGAAGATGTTCGTAATACTTGGCGATTTCAATCTGTTCACGGTTTTCGAAAATCTCCTCCAGATTATCAGTGGTTGTGGCAAATTCAGACAATTTCTGATTTAATTCTTCCTTTATTTCAAGTCCGATCTGGTTTGCCCTTTTGGAAATTACAGCCACCGTCTCATACATATTGTTAGTGCCAGCCGTAAAATCTTCGATATTGCGGGTTACGGCATGCACATCTGTTTTTACCTTTTTATAATCCATGGTCACTTTGTTGTTTTTGATGATTGAATCTTTGTCGTTTCCTGTTTGATTTTCTTTTGCTCCCTGGCATACAGGGCATCCAACTCTTTTTTTGCTGACTCTTTCATGGTGGCCGCCTCATCTATATATTGGCTCTCAGGGTACTGAGCAGCAAATTCATTGTAGGAGCCTATCGCTTTTATGTGTCTGTCTTTTTTCTTTTCCTCGATACTTTGCATCGCATATTTGTAATAGGATTTAAATACCAGGAAAAGGATCTCTTCCTTATGCGGCGTATCCGGATACTCCTTGATGATGGTATTCAAAGTCTGAATGGAAGCTGCATAATCATCCATTCTGTAATATAATTTTGCCATTCTGAAATCTTTATGCTCAAGTTTAACCCTGAGCTTATCCATTAAGTCGTTACATTCAGAAACCCTTTTACTGGTTGGATAGGTATTGGTAAACAACTGCAAATCCTTCAAGGCATCGTAGGTGATTGTCTGATCAAGGCTGTATTCCGGCGAGTTCAGGAAATTGCAATAGGCGCCCATGAACATACATTCCTCAGCTTCCGGCGTACTGGGGTAGGTTGTTGTATAGCGCTTAAAATAATAAGATGCCATTGTAAAATCCTTTTGATGGAAATAACAATAGGCATAATAATATGCCATCTTCTGCGACTTATCTGTGGCACGCATCGCTCCTGTTAATTGATCGAACAACTGCAGCGCACGGGAATAGTCCTTGCCGTTATATAATTTTATCGCTTCTTCATATTTTTCATCCACTGAACCGCTCTTAAGCAATTTCTGAAATTTACAGGATGTTAAAGAAAGCAGCAGGGTGAATGCGAATAAAAAGAGGGCCCTATATTTCATTGTGCAAATTTACAACTTTTGATGGAAATATCATAATAATACCACCTACAAACGGTCGCAGGTATAAAAAAGTATTTCTTTTTTGATACTTTTGCAAGCTGAAAACTCAATCTTTTAACGTATAACTTAATACATTCATACAGTGGATATTTTCGAAAAAGTTGCTGGCAACATGGGGCCTTTGGGTCAATACGCCGAACAGGGATTTGGCTATTTTTCCTTCCCGAAACTTGAAGGAGAAATTTCAAACAGGATGCATTTCAGGGGGAAGCCTGTACTGGTTTGGAGTTTAAACAATTATCTGGGATTGGCAAATCATCCTGAGATCAGGAAGGCAGATGCCGAGGCATCAGCTCAGTTTGGACTGGCTGCCCCCATGGGTGCACGCATGATGTCGGGACAGACAAAGTACCATGAACAACTTGAACAGGAACTTGCCGCTTTTGAAAACAAGGAGTCAGCATATCTTCTGAACTACGGATACCAGGGGATGGTTTCTATCATCGATTCATTGCTCGACCGCCACGATGTTGTTGTATATGATTCTGAATCACACGCGTGCATCCTTGACGGTTTGAGATTACACATTGGAAAACGGTTTGTTTTTAAACACAATGATCTTGAAAATTTCGAAACCCAGATCATGCATGCAAGAAAAGTGGCCGACTCGACCGGGGGCGGTATCCTTGTCATAACTGAAGGTGTGTTCGGAATGCCAGGTGACCTGGGAAACCTGAAGGGAATTCTTCAATTTAAGGACAAGTTTGGATTCAGGTTGCTGGTTGATGATGCCCACGGATTCGGCACCATGGGTCCGACCGGAGCTGGCACAAGCCAGGAACAGAAAGTAATGGATGGCGTTGACGTTTATTTTGGAACGTTTGCCAAAGCCATGGCAGGCATTGGGGCCTTTGTTGCTACTGAAAGACGCATCATCAAAGCATTGACGTATAATATGCGGTCCCAGATCTATGCAAAATCGCTTCCGCTGCCAATCGTTGTTGGTTCATTAAAACGGCTGGATATGATTCGCACCCATCCTGAATTGCGTGAAAAGCTGTGGACGATCGTTCAAGCACTGCAATCCGGACTCAGGGAACATGGATTCAATATCGGCAAAACACAATCACCGGTCACTCCTGTATTTCTTCAGGGAGGTCCGATTGAGGCAACACAGATCATTGCTGACCTGCGTGAAAATTATGGTATTTTCTGTTCCGGGGTTATTTATCCGGTCGTTCCAAAGGGGATTATGATGCTCAGGCTGATTCCTACAGCTGCACACACCATGGAGGATGTAAACGTCACCATTGCAGCATTTGCCGAGGTTAAAAAGAAACTGGATGATGGAAAATACTCGTCAGGTTCAATCCCTGCACTTGCAGACATCTTTTAAACCTTCCCGGAGTATACTGCATTACAAAATTTCATGCATCTTTGATCCCATTAATGGAAGGATCAGCATGGAATTATTTTACGATCAGCTTATCCAGGTAAATCCGATACCCTGAATTGAATTTCAAGAAATAGAGGCCACTGTTAAGATTTGAAACGTCAATATCCACTGCTGACATACCGGGTGCGAAGCCAATTTCCTTCGAATAGACAATGGAACCAAGCGTATTTATTATCTGAACAGAACATGACGGGTTAATCGGGGAGTCCGGTAATATTAAACGGAACCGCCCGTCAGTAGGGTTCGGGAACACCATGGTGGAGTGAGTAATTTTATCCTGTGCATCATAGGTCAGCGGCCTGAGCTGAACATTAAGGTTCGTGGCAATCCGTTGTGATACACTGACGTTGGTGATGGTCTTGGTAAAATATCCGGAAGCGGAAAAGGTAACATCATAAGTTCCTTCATTGACCGGCCTTGCATAATAGCCTGTTTTAGGCCGTGCGTATACTTCCGTGTTGTCCTTATCATGCGCCAGAATAAACACCTTGGCTGCAATGGGTTCATCCGTCACAGTGTCCGTCACAAAACCATTAAAACCATAACGTGATTCCTTGATATAGTTAAGAAAAGAACGGTAATTATAATCCCAGAAAGCCAACAGCTGACTTGCAGGGAGTAACTTGATATTTGATATTTCGACCGTAACTTCGCGGCAATGATGCCAGTAATTCATGTAATCCTGGCGCCCGCCATTTACTTCATACCAGGCATATCCGTTGGTAACCCCATTATCCATAAATTCAAAATATCCAACGGGACCGTATTCGTGAACGGTGTCAGCCCATTCGCGGCCTACAAATCTCCACCAATCATCATCGGCATTCAGTTTTATCCAGGTATCCCACGGGTAATTAAAAACCTCTGCCCCTCCATGGAAATTTGCGCTCATAGTAAAATGATTATTCCCGGCATAGGCCATCCATGCTACAGTTTCAACCTGCCAGGCATTACCATCAGGATGCTGTCCGACTTTCGGGTCAGGAAAGTTACGGTTGAGATCAACTCCACTGGCATTGTAACGAACGGCACCGTTTACCGAACTATTCCCGCCATGATAGGTCCCATCAGGATTAGAAAGAGGATTGATGACGATTTCCGTCGTATTTATCAGGTCGGTAATATCTGGGTTCGTTCCGTAATTGGACAATAAATAATCGATAAGATGAAGCATTAACCCATATCCGGTAGTTTCATCCCCATGAATGGATGAAGTATAAAGAAACTGCGGCTCTGCCTCTTCCGTTCCAACATTTTTACTGATTTTTAAGGCCAGAATCAGCCGTCCCATTCCAGTTATGCCAATTGTATCAATCTTGCAGATATCCGGATGCGCTGCAACAAAACCGGCCATATAATCAAGATATTGCTGGTAGGATGGATAAAAATCCCAGGTAGTCAGGTTGTTTTTCCCGGCAGTCTCACCATATGGATTTATTTCTGCCTCACTCAGTAATGATCCCGGATGCTGAAGGATCGTGTATGCCAGGTTTAAATGAAGAAACTCAGAAAATTCTTTCCGGTTGGCATAAGCAAATACGGTATGATCTTTCACATTATCAATGGAAATAATCCGGGTAAGCGAGTGAATATCTTCCCGATTCTGTATGGAAAATTTAAAATAAACCTCCCCTTTTGCTGAGAAAAGACTATCGAGTTTATTCTGATCAATATTCTGAGCCCTGATGATGGGGGAAAAAGAGGTCAGGCATGTGATTAATATGGCAAGTAAAATGTGTTTCATATTAGTGCTCGAGTTGGTCAATGAGTTTTTCTATCAGTTTGTATGCTTCCGGGTTAACCTGCACAAGTGGCAGCCTGAGATGGCTTGAGCAGAGTTTTTTAATTTCAAGGGCAGCTTTGATGCCAGCGGGACTCCCGTCAGCAAACAGGGAGTTAGAGACATCAACCAGCTGGTAATGGATTTTACGTGCGAGTTGAAAATCCCCCGTCAATCCCAACCTCACCATCTCTGAAAACTCTTTGGGAAAAGCATTGGCCGACACGGATATCACTCCATCAGCACCTGCCGCAAGTAGTGGAAGGGTTAACATATCATCACCGGAAATGACCAAAAAACCGGATGGTTTGTTTTTAATTATCTGATAAATCTGGTCAAAGTTCCCTGAGGCCTCTTTAATACCGGCAATATTCTGACAATCCCTGGCAAGGCGCAGCGTTGTTGCAGCAGTTATGTTACAGCTGGTCCTTTGTGGCACATTATAAAGGATGACTGGTACAGGGGATGATTCTGAAATAGTTTTAAAATGCTGGTAGATTCCCTCCTGCTGTGGTTTATTGTAGTAGGGACAAACTGAAAGTATGGCATCCACTCCTTTAAACGGGGTTCCGTGAATGGCCAGAACTACATCAGACGTGCTGTTTCCGCCAATTCCAACAACCAGGGGAACCCGCTTATTGACCACCTTGACTGTAAACTCAATCAGTGCCTTTTTCTCCGGTTTTGAAATGGTTGAGGCCTCCCCTGTTGTACCAAGAACAACAATATACTCAACGCCACCATGAAGTACATGTTCAATGACCTTCTGATAGGCTTCAAAATCAATAGCTCCGGATTTTTTAAAAGGTGTTACAATGGCAACACCAGTCCCTTTGAATTTGCTAACGCCTTTTCGCATTTGTGTTGATAATTGTAAGGTAATGTTGAATCTGTCCAAGATATTCATCCGACGTCATGGTGGCTTTCGTATCAATCATCAGGTCATAGTATGCCGTGTTCTCTTCTGAAAACTTACCGACGCGAAGCAATGCATTGGAGAGACCGGCTATATACTTGAGCGGAAAACTGTCATGCAAACTCAGATCTATCAGCAGATCAAATTCTTTTTCAATAAAATCCCTTACCTGTGTATGGATGGGTTTATAAAACCAGTTCAGATCACGTTTTGAGAAGAAATCGAACGACAATTTGGGTAAAAAACGCTGAACCAAATTTTTATTTTTAACATATCCCAACGCTTTCACCTCTTTATGATTGCCTTGCAGAAGGGCTACGAAATCAGAAACACGCTCATAATCAGGCATGTCTTCGAGCGTATATAAGATCCCTATCCGTTTTGCATCCTGAAGATTGGTCATCTGACGATGACATTCAGACTTCATCTTTTCCTTTTTGAAATAATACCGGCCAATCCTTGTTCTGAAGTTACCAAACATAATTTGCAGTTATTTATTCAAGACTGAATTGCAAAGTTAATGATTCCTGTTAAACCCTACAATTTTCATCATAATAACTTTAAAACGTGCAGTACCGGTTGAAAGTATCCATGGTTATGTTAATAAAATATAATTTTTGCATTCAGCACTCAGGGAGATTATCAACCGGACGAGCTATCTTTGCCGGTCAGGAGGACGAAATGAAAGTTACATTTCTTGGTACAGGAACATCACAGGGCATACCCGTCATTGGATGTGGATGCCAAGTTTGCCAGTCAGATGATCCGAGGGATAAGAGGCTCCGCTCCTCGATTTCGGTTGAAACCGGCGATCAAAGGATCATTGTGGATTGCGGGCCTGACTTCAGGCAACAGATGCTCAGGGAAAACATCACCTCCATTGATGCCATCCTGGTCACACATGGGCATAAAGATCACCTGGGAGGGCTGGATGAGATCAGGGCATTCAATTATATCAATGGCCGTCCTGCAGATGTTTATTCCTCATTCGGTGTTCAGCAGATGATTAAAAGGGAATTCTCTTATGCCTTTCAGAAAGAGCCCTATCCCGGGGTGCCTGAAATCAACCTGCATCGAATAACCAATAAGCCATTTATGATCGGTGTTGATCAAATTATACCGGTAAGAGCATTGCATTATGATACCACAAAATTTGTTTTTGGATTTCGCATCAACGATTTCACCTATATCACCGATGCAGTTAAAATAAGTGAAGCCGAAAAGAAAAAAATCAAAGGATCCAGGGTGCTTGTTCTCAACTCACTGAGAAAACAAAAGCACTATTCCCACTTTAATCTTGAGGAGGCACTTGCCTTAATGGATGAAATAAAGCCTGAGCAAGGCTACCTTACCCATATCAGTCACCAGATGGGGAGATATCGCGAAGTAAGCAAAGAGTTGCCTGGATTCGTGAAACTTGCTTTTGACAAACTTTCTATAACTTTCTGACCTGCTTCAGGGTTAACAGATTCATCGGGTTGCTGTTAAGTCCCTCGATGTCCATTTGAACGAACCTCAATACCTGGTCATAATAGAGGATGACTACAGGTGCCTCCTCCATCATAATCCGCTCCATTTGCCGGTACATTGAAAACCTGAGAGAATCCTGGATGGTCGACATGGCTCTCTCGTATAACTGATCGAATTCGCGGTTCGAAAAATGGGTATAATTGGGCCCCTGGGGACAAAAATTCCTGGAATAAAACATGGAAAGATAATTCTCAGCATCTGGATAGTCGGCAATCCAGGAGGCCCGGAAAAATGGCAATTTTGCCTCAGCCTTCATCTCTTTAACGGCCGCCGGCGGGCTGACCTCAATGCGAAGGTCGATCCCGATCGAGGCAACCTGGTGCTGGATATATTTACAGATGTCCAGATAATCGGATGTACTCGTCAGGGTTAACGGGGGCAACCCTTTCCCTTCAGGAAATCCGGCCGCAGCCAGCAATTGCCTGGCCTTTTCAGGATTATAGTCATAGTAGATTTGTGATGAATCAAATGATGGAAGGCCTTTGGGAGTAATGCCCTGGTTGCCCGGATAACCGATGTTGTTTCGCAGATAGCGGATCATTTTTTTACGATCGAATGCCAGGTTGATTGCCTGACGCACTCTTTTATCCAATACCGGAGATGAATTTGTGGCCTTATCCTGTTTATCAACCATAAATCCCAGGTATTCAGTATTCAGATAGGATTGCGTGATCAGTCTAATCTTCGGACTGTATTTCGGTTGAAGTTTCCCTTCACGGGTAAGCAGTTCATCTTTATAGGTCGGATCAATTCCGGAAATGAAATCCAGGTTTCCTTTAATAAATTCCAGAAAGGCTGATTGTTTGTCTGCCATAAAGGTAATGGCAACAGCATCAAGGTATGGTAACCTGTTGCCATTCACGGATTCAAAATAGCCCGGGTTTTTTACCAGGACTAATTTCACGCCCTCTTCCCACATTTTAAACATAAAAGGCCCGGTGCCAACAGGGTTACGCCGAAACCCCGGGCCATATAAATGAACGGCTTCATAGGGAACAACTGAACAATACTGCATGCTGAGCAGCCCAAGAAATGGGGGGAAGGGCTGGTTAAGCCTTATGATTACCGTTGAATCATCCACCGCCTCAAAAGGTCGATTGTCACTGTGTGTACTGATGTTGTTGAAAATCCATGCTCCCGGGGATGCGATTGAAGGATCAATAATCCGTTGAAAAGAAAAGATAAAGTCGCTGGCAACCACCCGGCGGCCTTTGCCTTCCCTGAATGCCTTGTCGCCATGAAAGAATACATTCTTGCGCAGATGAAAGACATATTCAAGGCCTGATGATGAAATCTCCCATGATCTGGCTATGCAGGGGCGCACTTCCATCCGATCATTCAGTTGAACCAATCCGTTGAAAAGTTGATTTGTGGCCCATGTGATGGCTTGATCTCTGGCAAATGCGGGATCCAGCGTAGTTATATTGGCAGCCTCATTATAGCGAAAAACTGTCTTCCCGGTTTGCTTGTCACGATTTGAACAGGAAAGTGAAGACAGGAGAATAAGAAATAAAAGGAAATTAGGTGTTTTCATAGTATATCCGGCAAAAATATCTGTTTTTTCCATATTGTCCGGAATTTTCAGATCGCACCCCTAAAATTCACTAATTTTGCAGTCAGAAATTTCCATCCTAAGCTTCTCCCCCATGAAACAACGCGCTGCATTCATTTTTATGCTATTCTCATTGCTGACCTTGACACAGGCCCAGGAAATATATACATCCCAGGGGTCTGCCAACTGTTCTCAAAAAAAATCCAGACAACTCTCTTTACCTAACAAACCATTCAATTCAAATTCAGGCCGGCAACATGCATTCGATGTGATAAAATACACTCTGAATGTGGACATCTATAATTGTTATTCAGCCCCGTTCCCAAAAAGTTTTTCAGGTTCAGTGATTATCAGCTTTAAGGCTGATTCAACTTTGAATTCGATCCAACTCAATGCGGAGAACTACTCCCTGGTAATCGATTCGGTGCGACGTGCAGGAACATCCTTTACCCATACCGGGAACACCCTCACCGTTCAGCTTGACCGCACTTACAATATCGGGGAGATGGCGGATGTCAAGGTATGTTACCACCACAAAAATGTTGTTGATTACGCCTTCTATGTAAACAATGGATTTGTTTTTACCGATTGCGAACCGGAAGGCGCCCGGAAATGGTTCCCCTGCTGGGACCAGCCTTCGGATAAAGCATTATTCGATCTGACTGCAACAGTCAAATCCAATGTAAAACTGGGCTCCAACGGACGTCTTGCCGATTCAACACTCGTTGGTGACAGGCTGACCTATCATTGGGTTTCGGATCAAAATATTGCCACCTACCTGGTTGCGCTCACATCAAAAGTTAACTATCAGTTAGATATCATTTACTGGCATAAGTTAACCAATCCGTCGGACAGCGTACCCATGCGCTTTTATTATAACCTGGGTGAAAATCCGAATCCTGTAAAGACGATCCTTCCGGCCATGACTACGTGGTTTTCCCAAAACTTTGTTGAACACCCTTTCGATAAAAATGGTTTTGCAACGCTCAACTCCGACTTTGTCTGGGGTGGAATGGAAAATCAAACACTCACGAGTCTTTGCCCCAACTGCTGGACTGAAGGGCTCGCAGCCCATGAGTTCGCACACCAGTGGTTTGGTGATATGATTTCGTGCGACACCTGGGCTGATATCTGGCTGAATGAAGGATTTGCGACCTGGGCTGAAGCATTCTGGTATGAGAGCTATGGAGGATATGCAGAATACAAGTCAAACATTAACAGTGATGCCAATTATTACCTTTCCTATAATGCAGGGTGGCCAATCTCCAATCCATCCTGGGCTGTTACCACTCCATCGGTCGATGTCCTTTTTGAGTATTCGATTACCTACATGAAAGGGGCCTGCGTACTTCACCAATTGCGTTATGTTTTAGGGGATTCCTTGTTTTTTCAGACTATGAGAGCTTACAGCACCGACAGTAACCTGAAGTATCATTCCGCTACAATTCAGGATTTCAATAATGTTGTCAACCAGGTTGCCGCAGGTGATTACAACTGGTTCTTCGATGAATGGATTTTCCAGCCCAATCACCCGGTATACCAGAACACGTATAACTTCGAGACCTTAGGGAATAATCAGTGGAAGGTTAATTTCTTTATGAAGCAGATTCAGACAAACGCACCATTTTTTAAGATGCCGGCTGATGTCAGAATTCGTTTCACCGACAATACGGATACAACATTCCGGATTATGAATGATGTGAATTCTCAGCAGTTCACATGGATCCTGGACAAGCAGCCCAACCTTCTGAAGTTTGATCCTGACAGGCAGATTGTGCTGAAAGGTGGTGGTACGATTGTCGGTTTGGATGAAACGCTGAATAATGATCAAGAAATTGGCTTGATACAAATCTCTCCCAATCCTGCAAACACTTCAGCAACATTGCGATATGATATCAACAGGCCATTGCCAGTCAGGGTGGAGATTACCAGCATGTTGGGTGTCATGATTTTAAATCCGGTCAATTCCCGACAATCTGAAGGAGCACATGAACTCACCATTGATTGTTCAACCCTGAAACCGGGAAATTATCTCTGTAAATTATCGGCCGGCAACGCTGTACAATTTAAAAAGCTGATTATTATCAAATAGTTTCATGAGAATGTTCAACCCATACCTGCTGTGGCTTTTGGTGGCAGTTACGTCCATTGTTCATGCGACTCATCTCGAGGCAAAATCTTCTGAAACCCTTCACATTCATACAAAACACAGCTTTGATGTTTTAAAGTACCGGCTGGAAATTAACCTGGTGCGATGTTTTCAGGCACCCTATCCCAGAACATTCAAGGCCAGTGAAATCATTACGTTCAAATCAGATTCTGCTTTAAGGGAGATCAAATTAGATGCAGGCTCTCAATCTCTGACCATTGATTCAGTCGGAATGGCAGGCATCTCATGGTCACATCAGAACAATATTTTAAATATCATTCTTGACAGGATATACAAACGCGGCGAGGTGGTAAATGTCAGAATTTGCTACAGTTACAAAAACGCTGAGGATAATGGATTATTTGTCTCCACCGGTTACGTATATACTGATTCCCCTCCAGAGGGAACCAGGAACTGGCTGCCATGCCGGGATCGGCCATCTGACAAGGCAACATGGGAAGTGTTTGCCAAAGTGCCACTTTCTGTTCGCCTTGGGTCAGCCGGCACACTGGCTGATTCAACGATTTCAGGTGAGGCAATTATATATCATTGGATTAGCAATAATCCAGTTTCCACCTATTTGATCTGTTTCACCTCAAGCATAAATTTTGAGGTTCATACCATGTTTTGGCACAAACTTGCTCACCCGGCCGACAGCGTACCAATCAGTATATATTATAAAACAGGGGAAGATCTTTCAGTATTTGACAGTATAATTATTCCTCTGACAAATTTCTACTCAGAAAAATTCGGGGATTATCCATTTGAAAAGATAGGGTTTGCCACGTTAGACAATTCATTTCAGTGGGGTGGCATGGAGAATCAAAGCATGGTCAACCTTATGCCGGGAGGGTATAGTGATGCAAACCTGATCGCCCATGAACATTCCCATCAATGGTTCGGCGACTTAATAACCTGTGGAAGCTGGGCCGATATATGGTTAAATGAGGGGTTCGGAACCTATTGTCAGAATTTATGGGTTGAGCATGTTTCAGGAGCGGATGCCTATTTGAAAAGCATGAAATCTCTTGCCGGTTATTACATGGCACACAACCCAGGCTGGCCAATCTATCATGCCGAATGGGCAGATGAAACCCCGTCAAGCCATACCTTGTACAATCAGGCGATCACATACAACAAAGGGGCCTGCGTACTTTTCCAGCTTAGATATGTGTTGGGCGACAGCACTTTTTTCAGGGTGATGCATGCCTATGCAACCGATACCAATCTGATCTTTAAAAATGCATTTACAGAGGATTTCATTCAAATCACCAATCGTGTATCAGGGAAAAACATGGATTGGTTTTTTGATCAGTGGGTTTACAAACCTAACCACCCGGTATACCAGAATACCTACGAAATTATTAACCCGGGTAAAAACGCCTGGGAGGTTACCATCGATATAACCCAAACCCAGGGTGATCCGGGGTTTTTCAAAATGCCAGTCCAGTTGCAGATTAATTTTGATGATGGTACCGATACGGTCGTCAGGGTCATGCATACGGAAAATCATCAGAAATTCAAATTCCCATTTCGCAAACAACCTAAGGAGGTGGTTTTTGATCCTTTCAGCAACATCCTGCTCAAGCAGGCAACAACAATAAATACCGGCAAACAAAAATAAGACGGGATTACCTCTTATAATCTAAATTAAGCGGGTTTTTCACCTTTTCCTTCAGAAGGGCCAGGTCCTTAATTTCTTTCATTTCATCGATATAATGAAACCTCAGCCCTTTTACATAATCGGCTTTGATCTCTTCAATATCCTTCTGGTTCTCCTTCGAGAGGATGATATCCTTCAGGTTGGCTCTTCGTGCGGCCAGCATTTTCTCCTTGATTCCTCCAACAGGTAAAACTTTACCACGAAGAGTGATCTCCCCGGTCATGGCCAACCGTTCCCGTACCTTGTATTGGGTAAAGGCCGATGCCAGCGCCGTGAACATGGTAATACCGGCTGATGGTCCATCTTTAGGCGTTGCACCCTCAGGAACATGAATATGGACATTCCAGCGTTGAAAAGTATCCGGATCAATGCCAAATATTTCGGAATTTGCCTTCAAATAGGCCAGTGCAATGGATGCTGACTCCTTCATGACATCTCCCAGGTTCCCGGTCAGGGTAAGATCCCCTTTACCCCTGCTCAGGCTGACTTCAACAAAAAGGATTTCACCTCCGGCCATGGTCCATGCCAAACCGGTAACTACCCCGGCAACATCGTTTGAGATATACTTATCGACCTGGAAAACAGGAATTCCCATGATCTTCTTCAGGTCAGCTTCGCCCAATTTTTTATCAAACTGCTCATCTGAAACGATCAATCTTACCTTACTGCGGATGATCTTCGCCAGGCATTTTTCGAGGGTACGGACACCTGATTCACGGGTATAGTCTTCGATGATTTTCTTTATCAATTCTTTGCTGAAGTGAAGCTGACTTTTTTTGATTCCATGTTCATTGAGTTGTTTTGGAAGCAGGTGCCTCAACGCGATCTCAACCTTTTCTTCCATAAGATAGCCAGGGATATCGATGATCTCCATCCTGTCACGTAAAGCCGGGTGAATGGTACTCAGGGTGTTGGCCGTTGCTATGAACATAATCCTTGAAAGGTCGTAATCAATTTCAAGATAATTATCATAGAAAGCAACATTCTGTTCGGGATCAAGCACTTCAAGCAAGGCAGCCTGAGGATCGCCATTGATGTTCATTCCCATCACCTTGTCTATCTCATCGAGGACGAACACCGGGTTTGAAGATTTTATCTTTTTCAGGCTCTGTACGATCCGGCCCGGCATTGCACCGATATAGGTCTTCCTGTGGCCGCGGAGTTCAGATTCATCACGTAAGCCTCCCAGCGACATCCTTATGTATTTCCGCCCAAGGGCACGGGCTATACTTTTGCCGAGAGATGTCTTTCCAACACCCGGCGGGCCTACAAGACAAAGAATCGGGGACTTGAGGTCCCTTTTAAGCTTGATAACGGCAAGATGTTCAATGATTCGTTCCTTTACCTTTTCCAGACCGAAATGATCCTCATCCAGCACCTGTTGGGCATGATGCAGATCAAGATTATCAATGGTATATTCACCCCATGGAAGCTGAACCAGTGTTTCAAGGTAATTGGTTTGAATCGAATATTCGGCTGCCATTGGATGCATCCGCTGAAGCTTGTTCATCTCCTTTTCAAAAACTTCAGCAACCTCTTTCGACCACTTTTTATCTTTGGCCTGTTCCCGAAGCGCGTTGATCTCCTGACCGTTCGGACTTCCGCCCAATTCCTCCTGGATGGTTTTCAATTGCTGGTTCAGCAGGAAATCACGTTGCTGCTTGTCCAGGTCAGTCTTTACCTTATTCTGTATCTGCTGCTTTAAATCTGCAACCTGCAATTCTTTTGTCAGCAATGTCAGCACCCTGTTTGCACCCTCTGTCAGATCGGCTATTTCCAGTAATTTCTGCTTTTCAACCAGGTCAACATTCAGGTTTGATGAAATGAAATGAACCAGGAATGATGGCGATTCAATATTTTTAATGGCAAAAGCTGCTTCTGATGGAATATTCGGAGATTTGGAAATTATCTGGATGGCCATATCTTTCAGGGAGGCAATGAGAGCACTGAATTCACCATTGTCAGCAGGTATATGGACCGGTGCTTCAAATGCTGTGACTGAAGCAGTGATATAGGGTTCTGATTGAATCAGTTCCCTGATGGCAAACCTTCTTTTCCCCTGTATGATTGCAGTATTGCTTCCATCGGGCATCTGCAATATTTTAATAATGTAGGCAACAGTCCCCACTTTATTCAAATCGTCGAATTCCGGATCTTCGATATTTGCATCCTTCTGAGCAACAACCCCAATAACACGGCTTCCCTTATAAAACTCCCTGATCAGCTTGATTGATTTATCGCGTCCAACAGTAATCGGAATGACAACCCCCGGAAAGAGGGTTGTGTTTCGCAATGGAAGGATAGGAAGCACTTCAGGTACCTCTTCCGTATTCATTGCCTCTTCATCCTCAGATGAAAGTAAAGGAATAAACTCGGTTTCTGAATCAATCAAATCAGAAAACATCAATGCATCATGCTCCATCAAATTCTCCATAATTTATAATAGTCAAAATGTCACAAACCCGGTAAAAAAAGACCGGGGGCATTCATGACAAGATATGTGCCAAGAAATGATTGTACCTGGATTAAAGGAATTTATTTTTCAGGGTAATGGTGTAGACGCTGGTAAGAAGGTCACGTTCTATTTCATCAAAATTACGATGCCTGCGTTTGAATACAATTTCGGCCACCTCCATGGCCTTTTTGATGGTGTAGTTGGTATGCCCTGAAGTACCGCCCCATGTAAAGGAGGGAATAAAGTTGCGTTGAAAACCGGACCCGAAAATATTTGCGCTGACACCAACAACAGTTCCTGTATTAAACATTGTGTCAATCGCACACTTAGAGTGATCGCCCATAATTAACCCGCAAAATTGAAGATGGGTATTGACGAAGGTTTGTTTGCCATAACTCCACAAACGAACGTTGTCGTAAGTGTTTTTAAGATTGGATGTATTGGTATCAGCGCCGAGATTGCACCATTCGGCAATGACCGAGTGGCCCATAAATCCATCATGAGCCTTGTTTGAATAACCGAAGAGGACAGAATTATTGATTTCACCACCGACCCGGCAAAACGGACCAACGGTGGTAGGCCCATAAATTTTCGCAGCCATTTTCACTTCAGCTCCTTCGCAAAGTGCAAAGGGACCGCGAATAACGGCTCCCTCCATGATTTCGGTATCCTTCCCGATATAGATCGGGCCGGTAGTTGCGTTCAAAATCACGAATTCAACCTTGGCTCCCTTTTCTAAAAAAATATTTTCTTCACCCCTCACCCGGTTCGTATCACTTAATTTTTGTGACTTTCTTCCCTTTGTAAGCAGCGCAAAATCGTCCTGAATAGCCAGTTCATTTTTCGAAAAAATTTCCCAGGTATGGTTTATTTTCAGTGGGGCGTTGGTAATTTTTATCTCCTCGATTCCATCAGAGGATGCATCTCCTATGTTGCCAAGTTCTGCCTCCGTAACGTGCAATGCAATGATCGTATCATTGTAGACTACGGTCTGGTTTGGTTTTAAGTTTTTAACCGCAGTAATGATTTCATCATTCGGACAAATTGATCCATTGATAAGTACATTGTTGGATTCCTTAACAATTGGGTATTTTGCTGAGAGATAACCATCGGTAAGGGTCGACGTTGTTGCCTTCAACCGTTTTTCCCACTTTTCCCTGATGGTTAAAATTCCAATGCGGATGTCCGCAACCGGCCTTACAAAAGTAAGTGGCAGCAAGTTCGTCCTGACAATATTTTCATCAAACAGTATGTAATTCATGTTTAACAGGTTTTTCAGAGCAAAGATAAAAAATAAAAAGAGCCTCAGTAAACAACGGAGGCTCTGCAAAAATATTATAAATACCGCTTATTTTGCAGCTTTCAGATCAATGTGTTTCTGATAACGGCTCTTGAATTTATCAACACGCCCAGCCGTGTCAACCAATTTCATCTTGCCGGTATAGAACGGATGCGAAGTATGAGAAATTTCCAATTTGATCAGCGGATATTCTTTCCCATCTTCAAAAACGATCGTTTCTCTGGTTTTAACAGTCGACTTGGAAAGGAAGGTGTATTCATTCGACATATCTTTAAACACTACCAGTCTGTAATCCTTCGGGTGAATATCTTTTTTCATTTTAATTATGATATTTTAATGAGGGTGCAAAATTAATGCTTTTAATTTGAATTCCAAAGTTTTTTTGTAACATTATCAAGAAAGTAAAAAGTCAAGCGTATCAACTTCATCTGCATATTCCCACAACGCCGGTTTCTGGGCATTGCCCGGCGGGATTATATCGGGAGCGATTGACCGGTGGCAAACCACGCACTGAATGGCCTCCCTGTTCAGGTTTATTGAATTTAACGCCTCGGGAATGTCCGCATATTCTTCATAATGCAAAACCGCAATCCTGGAGGTAACCGATTGATCTTCTTTTATAAGCAGGAATCCCGGATCTATTACCGGAAGCTGATTCATCATGAAAATTGACCTGGCATAATCATAATTGTTGTGATATTTATTATGATTTGAATATTGCTCATATTTTCGCAAAGCGTTGATTAAATCTGTAAAATCATATCCCAGGGGGACATACACCTTTGAGATGCTTCTGCACCCCATGCCAAAGAAAAGCATGATGTCATCCGCGAGTTTCTCCAGTTCTTCCCCGTTTTCATCTCCGGTGATGATGGCAATGCTATTTCTGTTTTTCCTGATGATATGCGGATATTTGCCGAAGTAATAATCAAAATACCTGGAAGTATTGTTACTTCCGGTAGCTACAATGGCATCGAAGTGATCTAACTTACCTGAAACAAATGATATTTTTTCATTCCATCCGGGTAAATAGTTTGATAAAAATTCAGCCATTGCAGGCAGCAACCTGGCATCGGATGAGGAGAGCCTGGCCTTCAGCCTGTGACCGGCAATCAAAACACATAAAAAGTCATGAAATCCAACTGCAGGAATATTTCCGGCCATAACGACCCCAATCGTCTTTTGTTCAAAAGGAATCACTAATTTCTGCCGGTAAGGAGATAACCACTTCGATAAATGTTCTGCATGCAGGGCCTCCCCGATGTTATTCAAGGCCATTCGAACATTATACGGTGTAAACCACTGGTTTTCAGAACGACCAATGCGTGCTGCCTCAATAAACGGCAGTATTTCCTTTTCAGAAGAATCTTCATGGTACCTTCGCAGAAGATTTCCGAGCAGTTCGAACGATTTTATCCGGTCGCTTAAATTCATTTTGACGATTTGCTGCAAAGGTATATGATTAAAATAAAACCAGGAGATTCCCGTTTCTTCACATTATAAGATCATGGTCAGAAATTACATGCGCTTTATTTTCCTTTCCGGTCTTCTGATTATAATCTGCGGAGATTACAACCTTGTTCCGGGTCAGAATTTTCACAGCATGAAACAGGCTGAGGATACATTGGTTTCCATGTATACTTCGATGAACCAAATTCAGGATGACAGCGTGAAGGATCTGCTGAACGCCAGTTTCCATCAGGCTTTGTACCAAGCCCTGACATTTCCGGGGTCTGAGAATTATCAGTTTGAATCACTGAAATCGCTGGTGAAAATCTCCTCCCCCGATAAAAAATTCACAATTTACCAATGGAATCTCCCCCATAAGAACGGGAATCAGGCCTACTTTGGATTTATTAAAATCCCGGACTCGAAACCGCCGCTGGTTTTTCCGCTATCTGCCACAAATGACACCAGTGAAGATGAAGATTCTGCCAGTATGGACATTTCCCATTGGTTCGGGGCATTGTATTACAAGATCCTCGAAAATGAAGCGGCTCCTGGCAAAAAGTTCTATACTCTTCTTGGATGGTCAGGAAAAAATGCAATGGTCACCAAAAAAGTCATTGAAATCCTTTCTTTTGATGAACAGGGTAAGCCGAAATTCGGGTTACCTGTGTTCCCGGATTTCGGAAACGGCAAGTTGTCCAGGATCATCTTCAGGTATTCATCAACGGCGTCCATGTCGTTAAAATACGAAGACCAATCTATCGCTTCAGATAAAAGCTGGAACAAAAAGAAGCGGGAATTCGAATATAAGACCAGAAAAGCATGGCTGATTGTTGCCGACCGGCTGGTTCCCCTGGATCCTCAATTGGAAGGGCAGTATCAATTTTACGTTCCCGCCGGGGACGTATTTGACGGTTTCGAGTTTAAAAATGGCAGCTGGCATTTCATCCGTGACATCGATTCAAGAAACAAAGATTAAGGCCTCCCTCCTTTTTGTTGATGTTATCATTCAAAAAAAACAGTCTTTCCATGGTTTTCGGCTGTAATTTTTAATATTTTTGAATTTACAATTAAAAGCGTTTACTTTGTTTCTTTAAATTTTCAAGGTTATTTAATAACAGATAAACTTTAAAACTTTCACACTATGAAAAAGCACAATTTTAATGCTGGTCCCTCTATTCTGCCTCGGATTGCTGTCGAAAATTCAGCAAAAGCTATTCTGGACCTAAACGGAATTGGTTTATCGCTTCTGGAAATTTCGCATCGCAGCAAAGATTTTCAAGCCATTCTGGATGAAACCATGGATCTGTTTAAAGAACTTCTGAACATCCCCGCCGGTTATCAGGTTATTTTCCTCGGAGGTGGTGCCAGCCTGCAATTCTGTATGATCCCATATAACTTTTTGAATAAAAGGGCAGCCTATCTGGAAACCGGCGTATGGGCTCAAAAAGCCATCAAGGAGGCAAAATTCTTTGGAGAGGTAAATGTAGTTGCCACATCAGCGGATAAAAATTTCTGCTATATCCCGAAAGATTTCACCATTCCTGCTGACGCCGATTATTTCCACATCACCACAAACAACACCATTTATGGTTCGGAGATCCACCACGACATGGACAGCCCCATTCCATTAATTGCAGATATGTCATCAGATATTCTCAGCCGTCCCGTGGATGTTTCAAAATATGCCATGATCTATGGTGGTGCACAGAAAAATCTGGGTCCGGCAGGCGTTACCTTCGTCATCATCAAAGAGGAGCTGCTTTCGAAGGTCGAGCGTAAAATACCTACCATGCTCAATTATGCCACGCATTTAAAAGAACCATCCCTGTATAACACACCTCCTGTCTTTGCCATTTACACCTGTCTTGAAACCTTGCGTTGGATCAAAAGCCTGGGGGGTGTAAAAGCCGTTGAAGCGATGAACATTAAAAAGGCAAACCTGCTTTACGACACCATCGATAACAGCAAAATATTTGTTGGAACCGTAGCAAAGGAGAACCGGTCGCTGATGAACATTTGCTTTGTCATGAAGGAACAATACAAAGACAAAGAGGATGCCTTCATGGAATTCTCGAAGACCAAAGGGATGATCGGGATCAAGGGACACAGGTCCGTCGGCGGATTCAGGGCTTCGACCTACAATGCAATGCCTATCGAGAGTGTACAGGCCCTGGTTGACGCAATGAACGAATTTGAAAAAGCGAACGTATAATACAATTTCCAAGGGCATTCCCTGCGGATGCCCTTCCAATAAATTCTAAAAGATATGACAAAAGTATTGGTAGCTACCGACAAACCTTTTGCAGCGATAGCTGTGAAGGGTATTCGCAAAGTTGTGGAAGAAGCCGGATTCGAATTGGTTCTTCTTGAAGGTTATACAAGTCAGGATGATTTCGTCAAAGCAGTTGCTGACGTAGATGCCGTAATCATTCGCAGCGATAAAGCAGATAAGGCTGTAATTGAATCCGGGAAAAAACTAAAAATCATTGTGCGCGCAGGAGCAGGGTATGATAACATCGACCTGCAGGCTGCAACAGACAAAGGAATTGTGGCCATGAACACGCCCGGTCAAAATTCAAATGCTGTTGCCGAACTTGCTTTAGGAATGATGGTGTATTATGCCAGGGGCTTTTTCAATGGCAAATCGGGCAGTGAACTCATGGGAAAAAAACTGGGTATCCATGCTTACGGGTACGTTGGGAAAAACGTTGCGAGAATAGCAAAGGGATTTGGCATGGAGGTATTTGCCTTTGATCCTTTTATTGCAAAACAGGATATTGAAAAGGACGGCGTTAAATGGGTTGGTTCTGTTGAAGAATTGTATAGTACTTGCCATTATGTCTCATTGCATATTCCTGCCAACAGTCAAACGAAGCAATCCATCAATTTCGCCCTGCTTTCCAGGATGCCCTCCCCTGCCTGTCTGGTGAATACCGCCCGCGCCGAGGTGATCAACGAAACGGATTTGCTCAAAATGTTCCAGGAGCGGAAAGATTTCGCCTACCTTTCGGATGTAGAACCTACCAATAAGGCGGAAATCGAAGCCGGTTTCAAGGCTAAATTTTTCTGTACGCCAAAAAAGATGGGCGCACAAACCGAGGAAGCCAACGTGAATTCCGGGATTGCAGCTGCCAAACAAATTATTAAATTCATTAAAAACGGAGATAAGACTTTTCAGGTAAATAAATAACCAGACTAATCGAGCTAAACCATGGAAAACGAACACGAAAGACCCTCTACCTTCTTCAGGTTTGAAGATCTCAGAATCTACCACAAGGCCCTTGAATATGTCAACTGGGTATATGTAATGGCTAAAAACACCAAAGATGATCCTTTCATGAAATTGTTTTTTGAACGATTTCTGGTTTCTGCAAATGGGATTGCTTTAAATATTGCAGAAGGCTCTTCCAGAAATAAAAGTCAGTTCGTTTACTACCTTAAAATGGCTAAAAGTTCGGTAAGGGAATGTGTCGTATTATCCACCATTGCCACCAGCAGGTCATTCATTTCTGCACGTGATTTCGATGAATCGAAAAACTACCTGATGGAGATGACCAAAATGATCGGAGCTTTAATCGGATCATTACAACGCAGCGTAAAACCTGGTGAAAATGAGGATGATGAAGGACCTGAATAGCATCGGGCCCTTGTGTTTTTTACCTTTTATCATTTAATCACTCAATTAACTTGAAATACTATGGCCATACTAAAACCCTTTAAAGGACTCAGGCCTCCCATTGAGATTGCGAAAGACCTGGCATCGAGGCCTTATGATGTACTTAACTCAGAGGAAGCCAGAGAAGAAGCAAAAGGGAATCCCTATTCGCTTCTGCACATCATCAAACCCGAGATTGACCTCCCGGAGTCCATTGACATTCATTCAGAACCTGTATACGACAAGGCAAAAGAAAACTTCCATTCCTTTAAAAATAAAGGCTGGCTGAAGCCTGAAGAGCAGGAGTTACTTTACATTTATGCACAAACAATGAACGGCAAAACCCAATATGGAATCGTTGGCTGTGCCGGAGTTGAGGACTATATGAACGGGATCATCAAAAAACATGAATTGACGCGAAAAGATAAAGAAGAGGACCGGATGAAACATGTTCGTGTTACAAATGCAAACATGGAACCGGTATTTTTCACCTATCCTGCAGTGCCAGCCATTGATGTGATCGTTCAACAGTTTGTCCAAACCAATAACCCAGTATATGATTTTACCGCCAATGATGGTGTTGGTCATCATTTTTGGGTGATTAACGATCTGTCGATCTGTAGTAAAATCGTAAAATTATTTGCTGATGTTCCCTTCACCTATGTTGCCGACGGACATCATCGTACAGCAGCGGCTGCCTTGGTCGGAAATGAGAAGAAATTCAACAACCCCAACCATACAGGAAAGGAGGAGTATAATTACTTCCTGGCAGTCCATTTTCCTGACAATCAACTCTCAATCATCGATTATAACAGGGTTGTAAAAGAGCTGAATGGTCTGTCGGATGAAGCGTTTCTTGAAAAACTTGGATCTGTCTTTACGATTGAACAAAAAGGGAAAGAGATATACAAACCGGTTTCTTTGCATAATTTCGGATTGTATCTTAACGGCATCTGGTATTCGTTGACCGCAAAACAAGGAACTTACAACAATGCCGACCCCATTGGAGTGCTTGACGTGACTATTTTATCCCGCCTTGTTTTAGACGAAATCCTGGGGATTCACGACTTGAGAACTTCCACACGCATCGATTTTGTGGGTGGAATCCGTGGGTTGTCAGAATTAAAAAGACGTGTTGACAGCGGGGAGATGAAAGCAGCATTTGCCCTCTATCCTGTATCGATGCAGCAATTGATAGACATTGCTGATTCAGGGAATATTATGCCTCCTAAGACAACCTGGTTTGAACCAAAATTAAGATCCGGCCTGGTTGTTCATTCCCTGGATTAAAATCAGTGGTTCATATATTCTCCAAACACGGTCTGCAAATAGGCCTTTCCCTCCTGCTTTACTGAATCAGGGAGTTTCGGATCTGTCCACCAATAGTAAAAATCGGGTGCTTTATCATAGGTGAAATAGGCATTGGGCCTTATCCAACCCACACCATCCTCTGTTGAATAATAGGCAAAATCCTGTGTGGAAGGATTAAACAGATCTTTACTGAACCTGAATTCCTTTGCGGATAAACCAAGCTGGCGAAGCAAGGTTGCGGGCAAATCATGCTGATTACCCAGTTTGTGCCATATAGTTCCTTTAAACTCATCCCTGACAGGTTCTCCATAAAATAACAAAGGGATCTTATGATACTCCTTTGATTGAGGATGCCAGTTTCTATATGAATTATGGCTGTGATCAGCCACGATGATGAACAGGGTGTTGGCATACCAGGGTTTTGTTTTTGCTTTGGCAAAAAATTCACCAAGACAATGGTCAGTGTAAAAGGCTGCATTGATATACTCGCGTTCATTGTCGCCCCATTTCAAAGGTTTTTCAAAAGGCTGATCCCAGGGAGAATGGGTACTTACCGTAAAGAGGGCTGAAAAAAATGGTTGCTTCAATTTGCCTGCTTCATTCACCATATAATCGAGGGTGAATTCATCATGGATTCCCAGTTTACCCCTTGGGAGGCTTTCCGGGAAATCGTACCCTTCCATGATCTTGTCAAATCCGTTGAAAATAATATAACCTTTAATGTTTCCATAGATCAGCTGACCGCCGAAATAAAACGCCGAACTGTACCCCTCCTTTTTCAGATCCTTAACCAGACTGGGAAGTTTGACAAATTTATCGGGTTGTACCGTAATTGAGCTGACCGGATGTCCAGGAAAACCGCCGAAAACAGAGGCCATCCCTTGTTCAGATCTTGAACCGGCAGCATATACCTGGTCGAAAAGTATCCCATTCTTTTCCAGTTTATCGAATTCAGGTGTAATTCCAGGCTCGCCCCCTAGGTCTGCAATAAGGTCTGCTGACCAACTCTCGAGGATGAGTAAAACGATATTTGGCCGGGAAGTCTTAAACATTCGCTGAGTCGAATCTCCCTGCGTCTCGTAAATTTTTTTCATAATCCGATCGGCTGTTGCCTGATCCATAAAAACATATGGATCGTGATCGAAGTTCTGCAAATTTTCAAAAATACTTATATAGAGATTAAAGGCATTATTGACAGCGGCGATATTCAGGATATTGTGATCAGAGTAGTATGATTCACTCTGGTTGATTGGGATCTGCTGAAGCCCGCCCCGCAAACCGATCACCAGGAACCCTGGCGTAAGAAGGAAGAAACCCAGGGTAAACCACAGGTTACGCCGTTCATGTTCAACATGGACATGGAAATAGCGGTTATAAGCATAAACACCACCCACGAACATAAAAAGAAAGAGGAATACTAAAAAATAAAAGGTTCCTGTCTCCGCAGAATTGAATATCTCACTTGGATGGCTCAGGTATTTAATAACCTTATAGGTCAGTTTAGTCTTCCATTCTGCATATATCCCCATTTCCCCGGCTGCTGACAATGAATAAACCCCGATGACAAATCCGGTATAAACCTTATTGATCAGGTTCATCCATTTCGGACTCCATACTGACTGAATTACCAGCAGTATAAGCGGAAAAACTAAAATATAGCAGGTGGTAGCCAGGTCCAGTTTAAGTGAATGCCAGAAAACACCCAGGGTGTCTATAAAAGAGATCTTTTCTACCAGGATGATCTTCAGATAATAAAGAATAAATATCAACCGGGTAATATTAAAAAACAGCAGCCAGAATATCAGCTGGTTAAGGAGGGCCTTCAGGATTTTTTTCATGATCAAAATAAAATACAAAGGTAAGACGAAGAGGCATACGGTCAAATTTGTATTTTTGTGATACCCTAAGTATCCCTAATTTGAATATTCCTGATTCGATCCGTTTTCTGAAAATCGAGATTCCCGGACATGTATCCATTGTCGCTGTGTCAAAAACAAAGCCGGTTTCTGACATTATGCAAGCCTATCTGGCCGGTCTCCGCATCTTCGGTGAAAATAAAGTCCAGGAACTGGTTCAGAAGCAGTCACAGCTTCCATCCGATATCGAATGGCATTTCATCGGACATTTGCAAACCAATAAAGTAAAATACATTGCCCCGTTTATTCATCTCATCCATGGCATTGACAGTGAAAAACTGCTTGAAGAGATAAACAAGGAAGCGTTGAAGCATGACCGCATTATCGACTGCCTCCTTCAGTTTTATATCGCAACGGAAGAGACAAAATTCGGGTTAAATCTTGGGGAAGCGAAAGCTCTTCTGGATTCAGAACGATACAGGAAGATGAAAAACATCAGGATTACCGGGGTTATGGGTATGAGCAGTTTTTCAGATGATGCCGGATTGGTAAGGCGGGAATTTAAATCACTGCATGATTATTTTCTTGATCTTCAGTCGACCTACTTCAGGGGGGAGGGTTATTTCAAACACCTCTCGATGGGAATGTCGGGCGATTACCGGATTGCCATTGAAGAGGGCAGCACCCTGGTCCGTTTGGGAACAATCATTTTTGGTGACCGTACCTAACTTATTAACCATGAGATATTCAACAGTATTGATCTTTGTTTTTACATCGTTTTTCATATCGTTGTCGGCCCAACCGATCCTTCCAGTCAATGCCTATATTCAACTAAGCGGATCAATAAGTAAAGAATTGGCGCTGACCCTATACCTGGTCAAGGTTGGGGACAGCCTTTATGGAGATTATACCTGTTTTACAGATAGTAAAGGGAATATCACCAAATTTGGACACAATGGCCAATCGCGACAGTGTTTCGGAAAGATAAACACAAACGGGAAATTCTGGATTAAAGATTGGCCGGGAGACCAGGGATCCATATTTAAAGGTCGGTTTACTGATCCCGGGCACGTTTCGGGTACCTGGTCGCTTAAAGAGGGCGGCAGTCAAAAACTTCCATTTGAACTGTCAAAAACCAACAAGAAGGGTTGTCCAGGTTTTGTACCATATGTAATGATGGATCACTGCAAGCTTTTAAAAGATCAAAAATCTCCCGTGGCAACCATAAAAATGGGGTTGCTGTCGCCGGTTAAAGATAGCAGTTCATCATGGAGTGATACGATTCAAAAACATTTTTTCAACCAGTTCACCGATTCCCTGAATATTGAGAATAATCCGATAAAACTACTATCGAAGGTTAGGCAGGACTTCTTTAACAATTACATCCACGACAATGAAACTCTTTATAAAGAGATGCCGGGAGCGAGTTTTGGGTGGGAATTGCTCAGGTTTACCCATTTAATCAGCAATGAAAACGGGAAAGTCACTTTTTACACCCTCTCCTATTCCTATACCGGAGGGGCACATGGACTACAAACTCAGTTTTATTGTACCATCGATCTGAACAGGGGTAAGGTGCTTTTACCTGAAGACATTTTCATATCAGGATATGAATCCGAACTGTCCAGGCTGCTGACCAGCAAACTGCATCAAATGGTCAATATCCCGGAATCGGGTCAACTTACCGAATCTGGTTATTTCGTGAATGAAATCAAACAAAATACTAACTTTTATATGAATGCCAATGGAATAGGTTTTTTCTATAATCAATATGAAATTGCCCCTTATTCCTTCGGAACAACGGATATCTTTCTATCAACCAAAGAGGTCAGTGAATTGCTGAAGAAGCCCTGACGAAACGGTTCTTCCCATGGATGTCACTCAATACTTCCACTTTTTCAAAACCAAATGATTGAACCATCCGGGATGTTTCCATACCAAATTGCTCGTTAATCTCCAGATAAAGTGAGCCGTTTTGCGCGAGATGGCTTTGACTGAATCCTGCAATGGCCCGATAAAACAGCAAGGGGTCAGTGTCGGGGACAAACAATGCGTTATGAGGTTCAAAATCAATCACATTCCTGTGCATGGATTGTTTTTCCCTTTCAAGTACATAAGGAGGATTACTCACGATTAAATCAAACAATCCCAGTTGAAAACAATCCTTGTCATTGAAAATATCCGATTGTCGAAATTCAATTTTGCAATGGTTCTCCTTGGCATTCAGAATAGCCAGGTCAATGGCAGCTTTGGATACATCAATCCCGGTGATGGCTGCATTGAGAAAGAATTTTTTCAGGGAGATCGGAATACATCCGGAACCGGTTCCAATATCCAGAATTGAAAAAGATGAGGAGGTATGATGACTGAGGTCTGATTTAATCACTGAGCACAACTCCTCCGTTTCAGGCCTGGGAATCAAGACACTGGAATTCACCTTAATCCTGCATCCGTCAAATTGGGTCCAACCCATTAAATATTGTATAGGCCTGCCACCAGCCAATCCGTTCAGAAATTGGTAAAACGCATGCCATTCCTTTTCAGGAATTTCTGCATCATATGAGAGGTGTACCCTGGTTTTAGGCCATTCCATGATCTCCTCGAACAACAGGTACAGGATGTTCATGATCTCGTGAACGGGGTAATGAATTGCAAGTTTATCCTTAAAATCCTCTATCAGATTTTTTACTGAATTCCGTTTCATTTCCATTTTATAAAAGTAAAAATAAAAGTAACTTCGCAGCAATGGAACCTTCAAGTGACTCCTTTCTGTCTATTGCAAAAGAATCCCGGGGAATTTACAGAGAAAAAGCAAGTAAATTCATGGCCATTGCCATGCCTGTTTCGTCGGAGGAGGAGATCAAAATAAAACTGGACGACCTTAAAAAAGAATACTTCGACGCAAACCATCATTGTTATGCATACCGTCTGGGACTTCAAAACCCCCATTACCGTATGAATGATGATGGAGAGCCTGCCGGATCGGCAGGGAAACCAATTTACGGTCAGATCCTATCGACTGGACTCTCCGATGTTCTGGTCGTTGTGATACGATATTTCGGCGGAACAAAACTCGGAATACCCGGACTAATCCATGCCTATAAAACTTCAACCCGTGAAGCACTGGACAATGCGGAAATTGTAGAGAAGATTCTATATACTCAGGTCAAGGTCTCCTTTGAATATATCAGCATGAATGAAATCATGAAAATATTGAAGGAGGAAGGGGTGAAAATCATCAGGCAAACGACCGAGCTGGGGTGCACCCTCACTTTTTTAATAAGGAAAAGTCACTTAATGGGTCTTGAAAGCCGTATAAAAAGAATAAGGTATGTAAATATGGAGATAGTTAATTTTTCTAACTAATTGAAACATAAGTACCATGTAATTTATTGTCTTTCTAAATAATATAATTGGCTGGTCACTTTGTCAATCTCAATTTATTGACGCCATGTTTAATACCTCATTTTAATTAGATTTAACAATGAATGACACTACATTTTTTAGAAACTTTTTTTTAATAAAACAAGGATAATATATTTTTTTTTTAAACTTTTTTTTTCAAAATTTGTTAATTAAATAGTGCCTAATTTGAGATGCGGGTATTTTATCTTGTACTGATTTTAAAAGCCTGACATCCAAAATAATATAAAATAAATTAGTTTTTACTCTTCCAAGGTAATCGTATTAATGGAAAAAAATGCAATTGAAGTTTGGGAAAATTGCCTTAAAGTCATAAAAGATAACATCAACTACCAAAGTTTTAAAACCTGGTTTCTCCCTATTAATGCGGTCCGATTGAAAGATCAGGTTTTAACCATTCAGGTTCCGAGCCAGTTCTTTTATGAATGGCTTGAAGAGCATTATATTGGTTTGCTTAAGAAAACCATAAAAAAGGAATTAGGAACCGACGGAAGACTGGAATACAGCATCATTGTCGACAACACAGATACGGATCCCGGACCTTACACAATCAAAGTTCCCACAGGGGAGAAAAAAGCAACATTAAACCCGCCTGTTTCTATGCCCATCGATTTAAATAAAGGTACATCAAAGGAAATTCCAAATCCTTTTATCATTCCCGGGCTGAAAAAGATCAAGGTCAATTCTCAATTAATTGAGAGTTATTCCTTCGATAATTTTATCGAAGGCGACTGCAACAGGCTCGCACGTTCTGCTGGTTTTGCCGTTGCAAGCAATCCAGGAAAAACTGCGTTCAACCCTTTGCTCATATACAGCCACACGGGTTTGGGAAAAACCCATCTTTCCCATGCGATCGGTCTTCAGGTTAAAAATAATTTCCCTGATAAAACCGTCCTTTATGTTACAACAGATCAGTTCACCAGCCAGTATATCGATTCCGTCAGGAATAACAATCAAAATGATTTCATTCATTTTTACCAGATGATTGATGTCCTGATCCTGGATGACATTCATAATCTTTCGGGAAAGGAGAAAACCCAGGACCTGTTTTTTCATATTTTCAATCACCTGCATCAAAAGAGTAACCAGATCATCCTGACCTCCGATAAACCACCTGTAGAGATGAAGGGCATTGAGCCTCGCCTTCTTTCGCGTTTTAAATGGGGATTATCAGCTGATCTGCAAGTGCCGGACCTTGAAACCAGGATCGCCATACTTCATAAAAAACTGTACAACGATGGAATTCAGATTCCACCTGAAGTGGTTGAATATCTTGCCTACAATATTAATACAAACATCAGGGAGCTTGAAGGAGCGTTAATTTCATTGCTGGCCCAATCTTCCTTAAATAAGAAGACCATTACGCTTGAACTTGCCAAACAGATGATTGACAAGTTTGTCAAAAATACCTCGCGCGAAATTTCCATCGATTATATCCAGAAAGTCGTTTGTGACTATTTCAATATTCCGGTAGAGATGATCCATTCGAAAACCAGGAAGAGGGAGATCGTACAGGCAAGGCAGTTATCGATGTATTTTTCTAAAAAACACACAAAGTCATCCCTGGCCAGCATTGGCCTTCATTGCGGCAATAAAGATCACGCTACGGTCCTGCATGCATGCCGTACCGTCAACAACCTGGTTGAGACCGATAAACAATTCCGGCAGTTTGTTGAAGAGTTGGACAAACGGATAAAACTGTAACAGTACAAGCCACCACCTTGGTAAATATCCTTTTCGTTTGCACAGGTAACATCTGCAGGTCTCCGATGGCAGAGGGTATTCTCAAGGATAAATTAAAACACCTCCATTTTCAGGCAGAAGTTGATTCCTGCGGCTTTGAATCATTTCATGTCGGCGACGCACCCGATTCGCGTGCCCAGGAGGTTGCCAAGGAAAGGGGTATTGACATTTCATCACACAGGGCCCGGTTGTTCACCATGAAGGATTTCGACCGGTTTGACTATATTTATGCAATGGATTCCTCCCATTATAACAACATCATCCGCCTGGCACGTAATGACGCCGATGTTGAAAAGGTCGATTATTTGCTGAATGTATTATCGCCCGGTCAAAACAGAGGAGTTCAGGATCCCTGGTACCACGACATGAAGGCATTTGAAAGGGTGTATATCCAGCTGGAGGATGCATGTACGCAGATAACCCTCAACCTGGTCAATCAACCTCATAAATGATGAAAACCGTGTCAAATATCCAACCTGGCACCATTCGCGAAGCCGCTGCGCGGATATCTCCTTACGTTAACAGGACTCCAGTCCTAACCTCACATACCATAAACCGCCTTTTCAACAGCGAGATTTACCTGAAATGTGAGAATTTCCAGAAGATCGGGGCATTCAAGGCAAGAGGTGCCACCAATGCAGTACTTTCACTGGATAAAGAAAAGCTGGTTCATGGTGTAGCCACCCATTCATCAGGTAATCATGCACAGGCCCTGTCATGGGCTGCTTCTCTTGTCAATTCGAAAGCATTCATTGTCATGCCCAGCAATTCCTCTAAAATAAAGGTGAATGCTGTAAAGGAATATGGGGGGATAATAACTTTTTGCACCCCTACCCTGGAGTCGAGGGAAACTACCCTTGGAGAAGTCATCCTGAAAACAGGTGCAACTGAGATCCATCCTTATAACGATGAACGGATCATTGCCGGACAGGCCACTGCTGCACTTGAACTGATTGAGGAGGTGAAAAACCTGGATATTGTTATTGCTCCAGTAGGCGGCGGCGGGTTACTCAGCGGAACTTCCCTGGCTATCCATTATTTCAGTCCATTGACCAGTGTGATCGCCGCCGAGCCGGAACAGGCCAATGATGCATTTCTGTCATTTACCAGGAAGCAGATTATCCCATCCCTTCACCCTGATACCATTGCTGACGGATTACGAACCTCATTGGGGTCAGTTACGTTTCCCATCATTCTGCAACACGTGCAATCCATCGTTACCGTCAGCGAATCAAGCATTATCAAGGCGATGCGTTTTTTATGGGAACGGATGAAAATCGTCATTGAACCATCCTCAGCGGTTCCTTTTGCAGCAATTATGGAGGGAAAGATAGATGTAGCCGGAAAAAGAACTGGCCTCATCATATCGGGAGGGAATGTAGATTTGGAGGATTTACCCTGGCTGAAGCATGAATAAAGGTGTTTTATATCTGATTCCGACCCCTGTGTCGGATGGCGAAGTTACCTCGGTAATCCCTGAAGGGACCCTGGCAATCATCCGAAGGCTGGAATACTTCATCGTGGAGGAGCTAAGGACAGCAAGGCGTTTCCTCATCAAGGCGGGAATTCAAAAATCCATTGATGAGTTGACCTTTATCGTCCACAATGAACATTCGGAGGATATGGATTTTGAAACGAATCTGGCTTGCACCCTGCAGGGTCATGATATCGGGTTGCTGTCTGAGGCAGGCGCTCCCTGTGTTGCAGATCCCGGTTCCCGGATCGTGAAGGCGGCCCACAACCTTGGCATCCGGGTTGTGCCCCTGACCGGACCGTCTTCCATCCTGCTTGCTTTGATGGCCTCAGGCTTCAATGGTCAGAATTTCTGCTTCCTTGGATATCTTCCCGCCGACAAAATGCTCCGTGTAAAAAAGATCAGGGAATTGGAACGCACAGTCAGTGAAAAAGATCAGACCCAGATTTTTATTGAAACACCCTACCGGAACCTTCAGCTTTTTGATTCCATCATATCAGTTTGCCGTGAAGATACCATGTTATGCATTGCCGTCGGGGTTACAGGAACAGACGAACAAATCGAGTCGAAATCAATCGCATCATGGAGAAAATCCAGACCTGAAATCCAGAAAAAATCTGTTATCTTTCTCTTGTTTCATTAATTACATAATAGATATCCGCTATTTACGTTTTTGTAACAATTAAGTTAAATTCGCGTCCAAGTTTAATCGATTTCACCCACCTCATCTATTTGATTTTGGAAACTATTCTGTCTGTCAACAATATCTCAAAACGATATGGAAAAATCCAGGCTGTCAATGATCTTTCCCTGGAAGTAAAAAGAGGTCAGATTTTTGGTATTCTCGGTCCCAACGGAAGTGGAAAAACAACCACACTGAGTGTGATCCTTGAACTGATCAAAGCAAACAAGGGTGATTTTCAATGGTTTGGCCAGGAGCCTTCCAAAGAAACCCGGAAGCGCATTGGAAGCGTGATTGAAAGCCCTAATTTTTTCCCCTATCTAAGTCCGGTAAACAACCTGAAGATTGTTGCCGATATTAAGGATTTCGGTTATGAAGACATCGACCGGGTTCTTAACCTTACAGGTCTTTTCGAGCGAAGAAACACCCGGTTCAAGACCTTTTCCTTCGGGATGAAACAACGGCTCGCCATTGCCTCTGCCCTACTCGGTAATCCTGATGTGCTCATCCTCGACGAACCGACCAATGGACTCGACCCCCAGGGTATTGCTCAGATCCGTGAACTTATTTTATCGGTTGCAGGCCTGGGAACCACCATTATCATGGCATCTCACCTTCTGGATGAAGTCCAGAAAATTTGCAGCCATGTAGCTGTCCTCGATAAAGGCAAAAAACTTTTTGACGGGAAGGTAAGCGAAGTGCTTGCTGTTTCAGACTCCTTTGAGCTGTCCTCCCTGAAACACGACGCATTGAAAAAGGCTATTACTCAGCATCCTGCTTTTCAATCCCTTACCGAAGAAAAGGACTACATTCTCGTTTATTTCAAAGACCCCGTCAAGGCTGAAGAGTTGAATGAATTATTCTTTAAAAATGGCATCATCCTGAGGCATTTAACCGAACGGAAACGCAGCCTTGAACAACATTTCCTTGAACTATTAGATGATAACAAATGACAAAGCTTTTAAAAATTGAATTCAAGAAAATCCTGACTTATAAAATATTCTGGATCCTGATCGGTCTGTATTTTATTTTTCTTTCGGCTGGTATTGCCATGGCTGAGTTCATGATCAACAACATGGTCGACAATACCAACAAACACCTTCCCATCCCCATTCCACATGTCGTCATCTATTTTTTCCCGTGGGTCTGGCAGAACATTGCATTTTTCGCCTCCATCCGGTATGTTCTTATCTTTCCTGCTATGGTGATGATCATTTTGATCACCAATGAGTATACCTTTAAGACTATCCGTCAGAATATGATCAATGGAATGAGCAAAGCCGAATTTCTTGCATCGAAGTTATTGCTGATCCTGCTCATTTCGGTCGTCATGACTGTTTTACTTTGCATCGGGACCCTGATCCTCGGACTTTCTAACACATCGGATATTTCCCTGGCTATGATACTGGAAAAATCGACCTTCATGCTGGGATTTTTCGTCAGCATCCTTTCCTTTCAGATTTTCGCCCTCTTTTTCGGATTTCTTTTCAGGAATACAGGTCTTTCCATTGCGCTTTTCACCTTGTACGTATTCATTGCAGAGCCAATTCTTTATTATTTTCTGAAAAGCCCCATTGTATTTGAAAATAATATTTCCACCTATCTGCCTGTCAATACAGTCCTCCGTGTAACGGAGTACCCGGCCATTCCAGTGCTTAAACAGGTCATGGGGTTAAATTTGCAGGACTCGGTGAGTTTATGGGCCTGCTGCATTCCCCTGCTTTATTCCGCACTGATGATCGGGGTCGTTTACCGGATTTTACTAAAAAGAGATTTGTAGGATTGGATCCCCACAGGGCTATTTACCTTCCCGTTTCCTGACAATCCATTCTGCTGTTAAAAGTGCCAGGATTACAGCGAAGAGCCATGGATTTCCAATTAAATCTGTCATTCGGTTCTGATTGATGGATACGCTTCTGATATCCTGCCTTGCAATGATTTTATCAGCTAAAATGCTGATGCTGTCCCTTCCAATCATCTCTCCGTCATGTGCTGTAGCAATCCTGAACAGTTCATGTTGATCGGCGACAAGATTAACACTCTCAATGTTGATCCGTTCAATATAAAACTTACCCTTTTTCTGATAGAGTTTGGGGCCTACCGTCGTCGTGGCCTTATAGGAATACTCTCCGACAGGGAAAAGACCGGCATTCAGATAATATGATTTCAGGGTTTTATTGAAGAGGAAGGGGTATGCCTTTCCGGATTCATCAGTGATGGTCATGTTTACCTCTGGACCGTTGATGAGTTCATATGTTGCATTAAATAATTCGGCATCCATTTCTACAGGATCATTTTCAGAAATCTTGCTTTTCATATGAATCCTGAAAAACGATTTATCATCCTTGGTTGAAAGATACTTCACCATTTTATCAATTAACAGATCGAAGGCCTCATGGCTGGATGCCCTGATATAATCATCCACCCTCCAACGCCATATGTTTTCGCCGGCAATGATCCCGATTTTCTTTTCTGATAACCTGGTGAACATCACCAGGGGCAATTGAGATTCGATCGTACCGATTTTCTGATAAAACAGGATATCCGTCAAAGGGCTGTATTGGTACTGGCCAAAGGGAGACTGCAGCGGCGGGGATCCGGCGAAAATTTCATCATCGGCTTTTGGGAGTTCAAACAATGAAAAGCTTTTGTTGAGTACTGGTTGTGACTCGGAAATAATGCTTTTTGCAGAATTGATCACCAAACCGATTTTAAGATGGTTAAAAGCATTCAAATCTGTCTGTGATCCAATGATAAAAAGCAAGGATGTCCTGGATTTCAACAAGGAGGTGAGATCAACCATATTAACAACGGAAGGCAGCTGGTTCAGGATCGCCAGATCATATTTATCAAAGTTTTTTGGAAGGGAATCTGAGCGGATCAGGTCGGTTTCGAAATGTAAAGAGCCTTCAACCGCCTTTAATATAGCACCAATATCAGGATGGGGGGCATCAAATATCACTGCCACCTTCTGCCGCGTATCAGTCACGTCAACAAAAAAATCCATCCTGTTATTCTGACCATCTGCCTCGCCTTCAAGGTCACTGAGCCTGAGCGAATATTTTATCATGCCTGTTTCACCGGCATCAATCAGGAAGGTAACTTTCTGAAGAAAACGGTTGCTGGTCGCCTTTACATCCCTGGATTCCATTATCCTGTTTCCCCTTGAAAGCGTAAGCCTTGAATTTAAACCGTTACATTTATTCATCTCTACGGTGATTTCTACAGGGAATTTATCACCTTTGAAAACCGTTTTATTCACCAGGATTTGATGGATATTGATATCCTTCTTCAGATTGGTATCCCCTAAAGCGATAGTATAAACAGGAAAGGGTATTTTCTGGGCTGCATAAAAAGGGTCGGTCCCTTTATTATAGATCCCGTCGGAGGCAAGGATTACTGCAGCGGCATTGCGATTGGAATAACGCGTGGTCACCTCATTGAAAAAAGCAGAAATATCCGTATAAACATCTGCATAGGAGGCATCAAATCCATTTTTAAGATGCTCGCCCAGAGAATAAATCCTTACCTCGCATTTTTTTCCCAATTGATGTGCCAGCTTGTTTATTTCTGAAGGGAAAGTTGACTTATAATAGGCCGAATCTCCTGCAAGGATAACTGACCTTGAGTTATCAACCCCGATAACGACAATGGGTTTTTGAATCAGTTTTTCTGATTGCCTGATCAATGGGGAAAGGACAAGAAATGAAATTATCGAAACTGATAAAAAACGCAACACCACCATGCTCCATAGGACAGCTGTCTGTGGTCCGCTCTTTAAATCCCGGTAATAGAGGATAAAAGAGTAGACACCTCCAAGAAAGAGACACGCGAAAATGAATCCTGAAGGGTATTCAGTAATCAGTCCCAAAACTTTTGGATTAATCAGGTATGCAAGCCGCCACAAACTGTGATGGCCTGTCCTGTAACATAGGAACTCAGATCAGATGCAAGAAACAGTGCAAGATTGGCAACATCGTCGGGAGTTCCGGCGCGTTTCATCGGAATATCCTGGATCCATTTATCGCGAAATTCCTGTGGTAATTTTGCAGTCATTTCGGTTTCAATATAGCCTGGAGCTATGGCATTGCACCGGATGTTCCGTGATCCCAATTCCTGGGCAATTGATTTGGTAAAACCAATGATCCCAGCCTTCGATGCTGAATAGTTTGACTGGCCGCTATTCCCTTCTACGCCAACAACTGAGCTCATGTTGACGATGGAGCCAAATCGTTGTTTGATCATCACTTTCTGGATTGCTTTGGTAAGGTTGAAAACCGACTTTAAATTCACGGTGATCACCCGGTCCCAATCCTGTTCAGTCATGCGGAGTAACAGGTTATCGCGTGTTATTCCGGCATTGTTAACCAATATGTCAATGGTCCCGAAATCCTCTATGATCTGGTTAATGAGCTGTTCGCTGTCGGGAAATGAGCTTGCATCAGATCCGTAGCCTTTGGCCTTTATGCCAAACGCCTGCAGTTCCTGCTCCAGCTGCCTGGAGTCATCATTATATTGAATATCTGAAAAGGCAATATTGGCACCATTTGCAGCAAATTTCAGGGCAATAGATTTTCCTATCCCACGGTTCGCGCCGGTAATCAATGCTGTTTTTCCTTCGAGTAATTTCATGTCGTTCAATTAAATTTTTGCAAAGATAAAAATATCTGAAAATCGCGTCTAAGAACCTAAATCCAGGTAACGAGGTTAAAATCCTGTCGATGGGGCAACAATGGGCTTTTAGGGAACATCCTGAAAACGAAATCGTAGACTCCGGCCTGGTTAATTGGGATATCACAAGCAAACGAAACAATATTTTTTTCGGATCTCATCAGGGTCATCTCCTCCTTGAAACTTGGCTCTTTCACTTCGTCATTGATCTTTCGTCCAAAGAGTACTTCGATTCCAATGTCGGTTCCTGATAACTCATTCAGGTCAAGGATGATTTCAGCCTTGAATGATTCTCCAAGTGAAAGCGGTTTCTGGTTGGAATCCGGAATTTTCACCGAAACAACCTCAATACTCTCCCACCCGCGCATTACTTTACGTTTCCAGCTCGCAATATGCCTGGCCATTTCGTAATTTTTACCTGCCATGATATGGGAACGCTTGAACAGGGGATTGTAATATTGGCGGATATAATCATCGAGTTGCCGTTTCATGGTAAAATGGGGAGCAATTTCTGAAATGGTGTTTTTGATATAGGAAACCCATTTTACCGGAACATTCTTTTCATTGAGGTCGTAATAGATTGGAACTATCTCCTCCTCAAGAATGGAATAGATGGTCTCCGCATCCAATTCATCCTGGAACTGATGGTTATCGTAGGTTGATTCCTCCTGGAGCGCCCAGCCGGCATTTGGCCGGTAGCCTTCAGCCCACCAACCGTCAAGAACACTGAAATTCACCACCCCATTCATAACGGCTTTTTCGCCGCTGGTGCCTGAGGCTTCCAATGGTCTTGTCGGTGTATTTAACCAGATATCTACTCCCTTGATCAGATATTTGGCAAGTTCCATGTCGTAGTTCTCAAGAAAGAAGATTTTCCCGACAAATTCAGGGACATGGGAAATTTCATAGATTCGTTTGATCAGGTCCTGCCCGGCTTTATCATTGGGGTGGGCTTTACCGGCAAACATGAACTGAACCGGCCGTTCCTTATTGTTTATGATGCGCGACAAACGATCAAGATTGCTAAAAAGCAGATGGGCTCTTTTATAGGTTGCGAATCTCCTGGCAAACCCAATGGTAAGCGCCTTTGGGTTTGCCGCCTCCCTCATCTTGAACATCAGTTTCGGGTTCTCATGGCGACGGGTCATATCGGCATACAGGTGTTGCAAAAGGAATTCAGTCATCTGATCCTTTTGTTTCAATTTGGTTTTCCAGATGGTTTCATCATCCACGTTGTGGATTTTTTTCCAATAATGCGGATTTGACTGATCTTCAAAGAAGCCATCGCCAAACTCTTTATCATAGATCTGCTGCCAAGATTTGGCAGTCCAGGTTGGAAGGTGAACCCCATTGGTAACATAACCGATATGCAACTCCTCAGGATAATATCCATGGTAAAGCTTTACAAACATCTCCCTTGTAACCCTTCCATGAATCCGGCTGACACCGTTAATTTCCTGTGACAATTTTGCGGCCAGAACACTCATGGAGAATTTTTCATTGACATCGAAATCCACCATGCGCCCAAGATTCATAAACTGTTCCCATTTGAGACTCAGGTAATCGGGGTAATGCGACAAGTAGCGGCGCAAAAGATCTTCAGGGAATGTATCATGACCGGCGGGAACAGGCGTATGTGTTGTAAATAAGGTGGAACACCGCACCATTTCAATAGCCTGCGAAAATGTGAGCTTCTCATTCTGGATAAATTTCCTCAACCTTTCCAGTCCGATAAATGCGGAATGTCCCTCGTTGCTGTGATAAACGTCAGGGTGTATGCCAATTGCGTCAAGCATCCTGATGCCACCAATCCCAAGAAGTATTTCCTGGCGCAGCCGGTTTTCAAGATCTCCGCCGTACAACTGGTGGGTAATGCTGCGGTCAGCTTCTTCGTTTTCCTCAATGTCTGTATCCAACAGATATAAGGGGACCCTGCCTACATCACACCGCCATATTTTTGCGTACATCATACGGCCAGGCAAGGCAAAGGTGATCTTCAACCAGTTTCCCTTATCATCCCGAATGGGAATCAAAGGTAAATGGGTGAATTTCTGAGGTGTGTATGTTGCGATCTGGTCGCCAAAAATTGACAGGCTCTGTGTAAAATATCCATACCTGTAAAGCAGTCCCACACCAACGATGTTATAATTTGAATCGCTGGCCTCTTTCAGGTAATCACCTGCCAGCATACCCAATCCACCTGAAAAGATCTTAATGGTATCATGCAACCCATATTCCATACTGAAATAGCCTACCATATCCTTAGGCTTTTCGGCCGCTTTCGCCATGTATGAGTCAAAGTTGGCAGTAACTTTAACGAGCTTATTTACAAATTTCTCATTTGCACTCAGATCCTGCAGTTCATTGAATGATAACGATTCAATGAGGGCTATCGGGTTAAATTTTAATTCATACCAGCGATCCTTATTGATCATTTCAAACAATTCTGATCCCTGGTAATTCCAGGACCACCACAGGTTTTTTGCAAGGCGTTCAATACTGGCAAGGTTTTCGGGAAGACGCTGCTGGATGAGAACCTTTTTCCAGTCAGGTTTTGCATTTACAGCACATTTCAGGGAGGCAGAAAACAAATGAGGCTGCTTTCCGGCATACAGGTCGGCTCTCAGCGCAGTTTCTTCAAGAGTTTCTGAATATGCTTCATCATAATTGATGATGAGGTTTTTCCATAAAGCTGACCTTGATATCTCGTACGCTTTGATCCTGGCCTTAATAATGTCTTTCACTGACTTTGAGGCACAACTGAATATGTGTTTTGATATGCTCTCGGCGACTTCGCTGTCATTATCATCATTCCGGTCGATTACTGCCGTGCAATCTTTTACAGTCGGGAACAGTGATTTAATCCATTGTCCAAAACCAGTCAGGGATGTGGTAATGGAAGGAATATGAAAGGCAAGGCTCTCCAGTGAAGAATAGCCCCATGGGTCGTAATAGGAAGGAAATACGGTGCCGTCAAAACCTATCAGCAAATCATAATAATTCAGGTTGAAGATCCCATCTGATCCATTCAGATAAGTGGGGATGTATACAATTTTTACGCTATCAGCCGGCCTGTTTAACAGGCCATTTGCTTTAATTCTTTTCAGAATCAGGTCATTCTCAGGCTCAATCAATCCATGGGTACAGTAATCTTCCTTTCTCAACTGACCAGCTTCCTTATGATTCATTCGGTCAAGAATATCTTTTCGGGGGATACTCTGTCCCGAAGGAACTGCGAGGAAGGCAATCACTTTCTCAGGTAGTTTTGATTGTTTGTTCAGCAAACCAAGGGAGTCAATGAAAACATCAAAACCTTTGTTGCGCATTTCATACCTGCCACTGGTGAGGATAAGAATGGTATCCACCGAGAATTCTTCTCCGGTAAGAGCGGTGGCAACTTCCAGCAGTTTGCTGCGGGACCGGCCTCGTTTTTCAAGATAGTTCTCCTTAACCGGCACCCATGAATCATCAAATCCGTTGGGGGTCAGCAGATCAGCCTCTTTTTCAAGAAAGTGACGACATTCGTTGTTGATACTTTGACTTTGCGTGGTGAAATAGTCCGCCTCATGTGCAGACAATTTCTCCAAGGAAAACTTGGCCATCACTCCAAATTGTTTGGCAATGGCTTCAGCGCTGTAGTTCTCTAAATTTTTATACAACGGCAGTCCGTTGGCGGCAATCGTCCGTCCTACCACAGTTGCGTGGGCCGTAAACACTGTCCCAACCTGCGGGATGTGTTCCTTCAGATAAAGAATACCGGTGCCTGTCATCCATTCATGGAACTGGGCGATAATTTTATCGTGATGTGACAGATTGAAGTTGTAAAAACTGTCGATGATCTTCCCTGCAGCATAGCCGAAAAAAGCCGGTTCAATATAATCCCAGTCGCCGCTGAGTGAATCAAGTTTATATCGTTCCCAGAAGTGTGCGAAAATCATATCCTTCTCGGAAAAGTACTGGGTAAAATCAACCAGGATCACCACCGGTTTCCCTGGAATGTTCCATCTTCCGAGTTTAAAGTGCAATCCTTCAGATTCTGCAGTTTCACGCCACGATTTATATAAAAATTTATCCTCAATAAATTCCGGATTCTGGTGGGTTTCCTTCCAAACATCGGGTCCTATGAGAATGTAATTATCCTTGTACTCTTCGGTCAGTATCCGGGCCTTTGTGGCAATTGCAGTGTATATCCCTCCAACTTTGTTACAAACTTCCCAGCTTGTTTCAAATAGGTAATCCGGGATTATCCGTGGTTTATCCTTTAATGGCATATTTTATTTTGCTTTTTTTATAACATTTGTGGCTTTGGCCTTTTTCTTTATCGTCGTTTTCACTGCCTTTGCCGGTGAAGATTTTGTTTTTGCGGGAGTTTTAACTGCTTTTGACGAAGCTGGTTTAACTGCAGCCGCCTTTTCAGAAATCTGATTGCTTAAACAATCATCCACCCTGATCATAAAATCGGAGAGAACATTCATATAATTGATAAATGCCTCATAGGGTGAACCGTATGGGTTGAAGTATTTATGAACCTCCCCGGATGAGAACCATTTCGTACACATATAGTAAAAATGGTTACTGGTTTGAAGGTAAATCCAGTCCCGGTGAATCTCCTGATCAGTGCACTGTTTAACCTTGCCTTGATATGAGTATAATTTCCCAAAGGCTTCGTCCTGAAGTTCATTGCCCAGCCAGGCAGTCAGGTCGCGTTCCTCGTCAGCCCAGGAGATGGGATGAGGGACAGAAATGGCTGCAACAGGCTGAAGCTGCTGATACAGACGCTCAGGGGTACTAAAGTTAAAGTTTGAATTGGAGAATACGGTTGCCGGCAGGTGCTTGAAGAAATCAAATATACCGGTCTCTTTCCATTGATGTTCTCCGATAGTCTCATAATCAAGAAATAAATTGACGACCTCCTCCTTCTTTTCAATTTTATTCAGCCATTTCACGAATTTCTCTGTTGTCAATGGCCATTCCGACCAATCCTGATTTGAGAACCGGAAGGTCAGATCGTCACTCATCCGAAAATTCCGCAACAGGACTTTCAACTTTGGATTGATATTATTGCAATACATGTAGTTGGGACTCTTCCAGCCGAGCACATGTTTGGCACCCTCAGTAAGCATGGTATGGAATCCCATATCGGCGACCATCTCACCAATCGTATCTGAATAAATCAACTCGGTATTGCGGAAAGTCGTAGGCCGTTTTCCAAACAATTCTTCAATTTTGGATGCATGCATTTCAACCTGACGAACAAATTCATCTTTATTTCCGAGCGAAGCCAATGAATGAGCATAGGTCTCGGCAATAAATTCAACCTGCCCCGTATCAGCCAGTTGCCGGAAACTTTTAATCACATCCGGCACATAGGTTTGCAGCTGTTCCAGGGCAGTTCCGGAAATGGCATAGCTTACCTTAAAAGCTGTCCCAAATTCCTTGATAAGACTCAACATAAGGTGATTGGCCGGAAGGTATGATTTTTCTGCAACCCTTCGAATAATATGTCGATTCTGATAATCATCATAATAATGATGATCACTTCCGATATTGAAAAACCGGTAAGTCCGAAGGCGGAATGGCTGATGGACTTGAAAATAAAGGCAGATGGATCTCATATGATCATTTATAAACAGCTTTGTTATATACTTCTAAAATATTCAGGGCGGCATTTTCCCAGATAAGGTTATCGACTTCAGTTTTGCCGTAACGGATAAACATTTTACTTAGGCCTTCATAATGGAGAATACCATAAATGGCATCTGCCAGTGCATCAATGTCCCAAAAATCCACCTTCAGGGCATGTTGCAACACTTCGGCAACCCCCGATTGTTTGGAGATGACAACGGGAACATTGGACCGCATGGCTTCAAGCGGAGAAATTCCGAAAGGCTCAGAAACAGAAGGCATCACGTAAACATCACTCATCGCAAACATGGTATCCACTTCAGGGCCGGCAAGAAATCCGGTGAAATGGAACTTGGTGGCGATTTTCAGTTTGGCCACACGACGGATCATGCGGTTCAGCAAATCACCCGAACCTGCCATGACAAAACGCACGTTGGAATCACGCTGTAAAACTTTGTGAGCTGCCTCAACAAAATAATCGGGTCCTTTCTGATAGGTTACGCGTCCGAGGAAGGTAACTACCTTCTCCCTGACATGCTTTGTAACGCCCACCAGATCCGGCCGGTCAACAGGTTCAACTGCATTATGAACCGTGATCACCTTCTCCGGCTCAATGCCATATTTTTCAATCACGATCTGCCGTGTGAGGTTACTCACAGTTATAACCAGGTCAGCTTCGGTCATTCCCTGCCGTTCAATGTCATAAACAGGCTGGTTGACATGTTCGCCTGAACGGTCAAACTCAGTGGCATGAACGTGAACAACCAATGGTTTTCCCGAGATCTTTTTGGCAGCAATGCCGGCGGGATAGGTAAGCCAGTCATGGGCATGGATCACATCGAACGTATTGTTGGAAGCGATCGAAGAAGCGACCAGTGCATACCTCGATACCTCCTGCATGAGATTGGGGCCATATCGGCCCGAAAAGGAATACTGTCTGGAAAACACGGATTGAATATCCTGTTTTTCAGTTAGCACCCTTTTGTTCACTACATTCTCAAACTCTTCGGGATCGAGATAGGGAACAAGGTTGGAGCCAATTTCCATGAACTGGATCATTTCAAGATGCTCTTTTGTCCATTGCTGGGTAAAATCAAGGGTAACATCACTGGCATTCACCAGTCGAAATCCATCCTTGGTTTCATCTCCATAGGCTTTGGGGACAACGAAAATAACTTCCACACCTTGCTTGACCAGGCCTTTTGTTAGCCCGAAACATGCAGTTCCTAATCCTCCGGTGATATGTGGGGGAAATTCCCACCCAAACATTAAAACACGCATTTCAATTTTTGATTTACAATGTACGATTTACGATTTTCATCTCACTCCATCCATGGAATTAGCTATATTGTTTCATCAGAAAACCCATGCGAAGCAATTCAGCAACAGAAGAAGCCTGTGAAATGGCTCCCCTCGCTGTATGCGGTGGATCTCCATCATATATTTCGGAGATCGTTCCGATGCCATGCTCCGTCATCACGGATTCAAATCCGGCATAAATTGACCGGATAAGCGATAATCCGCTCTTCCCGTGAATTGCCAGGTATCCTTCAACAAAATGTCCCAGTAACCATGGCGATACTGTTCCCTGGTGATAAGCGGCTTCGCGCTCAGAAGGATTCCCGAGATAGGATCCTTTGTACACCGGGCTTTTAGGGCTCAGGGTGCGAAGACCGCGTGGGGTAAGCAGTTCCTGTTTAACACGGCTCAACACCTCCTTCCTGATGTCCTCTTTAACAGGACTGAATGGCAGGGAGGCTGCAATGACCATATTGGGTCTGACGGCCCAATCCTTGTATTCACCATCAATGTAATCGGCCAGGTAATGTTTTTCAGGACTCCAGAACTTGTCCATGAAGGATTCAGGAATCTGCTTGGCAAAGGGTTCCCATCTTTTACAAAAAGCCTTATCCCCGTCAAGTTTGGCAAGCTCCATACTGAAACAAATCGCATTGTACCACAAGGCATTTATCTCTACGGTCTTACCAATTCTTGGAGTTACGGGCTTCCCATAGGCGTAGGCATCCATCCAGGTCAGGGCCATTCCCGGCAAACCTGCATAGATCAATCCATCGGAATCCATATGAATATTAAACTCAGTGCCCTCCCTGTATCCGTCAAGGATGATTTTCATCTTTTTCCCGTAGGTCGCCCAGATTTCTTTCTTATCACCTGTAAACGCTGCATATTGCTGCAAAGTCCAGAAAAACCACAGTGAGGTATCTGCAGAATTGTAGGTCGTACTGTGTCCGCTTCCATAATTTGGGAACAGCGGCCCTTTCATCTCACTGACCATGGTGTCGATCACAGCCTTGCAGGTGGCTGTGTCGGCGTTAACCAGCGTCAGGCCTGGCAGGGAAACAAATGTACTTCTCCCCGATCGGCCAAACCATGGAAACCCGGCCAGGACCTCTGTATTTTTCCCCTTCTTCACAATGAATTGCTGGGCGGCATTTTGGAGGCAGTTTTCAAATTTATTGCGGGGTGTTCTTTTTGCCAATTCCGCATTGAAGGTGCGTTTCATGGAGGCAGGGTTGAGTTCCCTCGTTCCTGCTGCAAAAATTACACTTTCTCCCTTTTTAATGTCAAACTCAAAGAAGCCGGGGATGTACAGATCCTCCTGGCACTCGTATCCCCTGTCCATCTCCTCCTGGTATTCAATTTTATAATACCAATCAGGCACATGGGTGTATTCATTATTTTTCGAAATTTGCATGAAAAGGTCCGTATAACCCTGATACATGCGGACTTTAATCCCCTGGGGAACAATTTCATACTTCTTGTCCGCAAAGATGTTTTCCTTGCTCAGGGCATGTATGTTACGGAAGGCCAGAAAAGGCTTTAATCTCAGTTTTGTCGGGGAATGTGCATCAACCAGGGTGTATTTTATGAGCATCCGGTCTTCATGGGTGGTAAAGACCATCTCCTTGGTAAGAATAACCCCGCCGACACGATAGGTCATTTTCGGGTATGGTTCGGTTGAAAAGTCTCTCAGGTATTTGTGTCCCTTGGGATTGAATACTCCTCCCGGATATTTATGAATGCCAAGGTTGAACTCGGAGTCCATTTGGATAACAGTTTCATCGAGCGAAGAGAGGAGCACATGATTTTCATTATCAATACCGGGCTGGTTGGTAACGAGCATTCCATGATATTTACGGGTATTGCAATTAATGATGGTTGAACTTGCATAGGATCCCGCCCTGTTCGATCGCAATAGTTCGCGGCTTAAGGAGTATTCTAAATTTACCAGTTGACTTTTATCAAAATTTATATAACTCATCTTGCTTGGTTTTCCTGACAATTTTTCAAATATAGGGCAAAAAAAATGATTTGCAAAGGTACGATATTATCGGTTTTTACCGTTAGTCTATGGATAAGTTAATAAATACCTAATTTTGACGCACTAAAATACCCAGAATGATCCGCATATCAAAATTTCTCCTACTCTCCATTTCATTGTTTTTTTTACTGACGCTTATCCTTTCATGCCGAAAAAAGGATCAAATCGATACAAGTCCCGGGTTAATGCTTTCCTTTTCAACCGATACCGTTTTCTTTGATACCGTTTTCCCAACCGTTGGATCCATTACCCAGCGCCTGGTGATTTACAACCCGAATAAAAACAAGGTCAGCATTGCGGATGTTCGGCTATCGGGCGGCCAGGGTTCCTCATTCAGGCTCAACATTAACGGAGCACCGGTCCTGAGCACTTCAGATCTTGAAATCGCCGGGAATGACAGCCTGTACCTTTTTGTAAAGGTCACCATAGATCCCAACAACCAGAGTATCCCCTTTATTGTAAGCGATTCCATCCAATTTAACACCAATGGCACTTTGCAGAATGTAAAACTGGTTGCCTGGGGAAAAAATGCATTTTTTTACCGTGAGGCCAAATTGGGTGGGAGCATCATATGGGACAGTTTGAAAGCCCATGTGATTTACGGCTCCATTCGAATTGACACCAACTCGACCCTGACCATCATGCCCGGGACCAAGGTGTATTTTCACAAGGATGCCTACATGGCGGTTTCTTTCAAGTCGACATTGAAAATACATGGGACACTTGATCATCCTGTGCGTTTTCAAGGCGACCGTATGGATCCGTTTTACAAGGATCTTCCCGGTCAGTGGGGAGGAATATACCTTGAATCTGGCAGCAAAGACCATGAAATAAACTATCTGTATACTAAAAACGGCGCCTATGGATTTGTTGTTGATTCTATGGGAGCCCAGGGAATTGCAATGCTTCGGATCAGCAATTGCATCATTCAAAACATGTCGTCGGCAGGAATTTATGCGTTTGGGAGTTCTATTGTTTCAGAGAACTGTGTGATCGGTGATTGCGGTGGGCCATGCCTGGCACTAAATTATGGAGGCAGTTATGATTTCAGGCAGATAACCGTTGGAAATTACTGGTCATCATCGGTCCGGAATGTGCCATCGGTTTATCTGAGTAATTATACCTACGACACCACCGGGCAAAAAATATTGAATCCTTTGCTGAAGGCCTACTTCGGCAATGCGATCCTGTACGGTTCGAATGAAGAGGAGATCATGCTTGATTCTTTGCCATCGGTTCCTTTTGAGTATACTTTCGATCATGCCATCCTGAAAACCAAGTTGAAAACCACAAATACGGCCAGATACATCGAATGCCAGGTAAACAAGGACCCCCGTTTCGTGGATATTCAGAAAATGAATTACCAGATCGACAGCATTTCTCCCGCAATCAATGTCGGTGCACCAATGGGTATTCCTTTCGACATCAGAGGGGTCGATCGCGGATCAACCCCGGATCTCGGTGCTTATGAGTATGTAAAAAAGAATTGAGTTTTAGTCTCGAGACTATTTCGCTGCGCCCTTCAGGGCCTCAACCATTGCAATCCCAAGGTCGGCGGGTGAATCGACCACCTTTATCCCGCATTGCCTGAGAATCTCCTTCTTGGCTTCAGCTGTATCTGATTTTCCGCCGACAATGGCGCCGGCATGGCCCATGGTCCGTCCTTTCGGAGCGGTAGCCCCTGCAATAAAACTGACAACAGGTTTTGTCCCGTGCTGCTGGATCCAATACCCGGCGTCGGTTTCCATGTTGCCACCGATTTCACCGATCATGATGATCCCCTTTGTTTCAGGATCTGCCATAAAAAGCTGAACAGCTTCCACGATGGTTGTTCCCGGGATAGGGTCGCCACCCACGCCTATCATGGTCGTCTGACCCAATCCAGCCTTGGTAATCTGGTCAACCGCTTCGTAGGATAGGGTCCCTGAACGGGAGACGATGCCGATGGAACCGGGTTTATGGATGAATCCAGGCATGATCCCTATCTTTGTGCTGGGAGGAGTGATGATTCCAGGACAATTCGGGCCGATCATCCGGATATTACGACAACGCAGGTATTCCTTGACTGAAATCATATCTTTCACAGGAATTCCTTCGGTAATGCAAACAATGAGGGTAATGCCGGCATCTGCGGCTTCGAGGATGGCATCAGCAGCCAGTGGAGGCGGAACAAAAATGATCGAAACATTGGCTCCGGTAACCTTCACAGCATCGGCGACTGTGTTAAAAACCGGGCGACCCAGATGCATCATTCCACCCTTGCCCGGGGTAACGCCCCCAGCCACATTGGTACCATACTCGATCATCTGACCTGCGTGAAAAGAACCTTCGTGGCCGGTGATCCCCTGAACAATGACGATGGAATCCTTGTCAACTAATATGCTCATGATTACAATTTACGATTTACGATTTTCGAATGTGAATTCTGTGAGAAGATCCAGCACCAGGAAAGGCCTGAACTTTGAGTTTCAAAGATAGCCTCTTTTATAAAAAGAAAATAATATTTAGGAAATTTGTTTTCATCATACAAGAAAGACAGTAATTTCGTGTGCGATGAGCAAAATAACTGCAACCGATACCATTTGTGCCCTCTCCACCCCTCCCGGAATGGGTGCCATTGCGGTGATCCGGCTTTCGGGACCTGACTCCTTTGAAATAATCAGCCATGTATTCAAACCTGCCGACAAAAGCCTGGACATAAGGACCGCCCGATCACATACGATACACTTTGGAATCCTTGGAACGGAGACCTCCATTCTTGATGAGGTGCTGGTCAGTATATTCAGGGCTCCCCACTCCTACACAGGCGAAGATGTGATTGAAATCTCCTGTCACGGGTCAGTCTTCATACAGAAAAAGACGCTGGAACTGCTGCTTTCCCAGGGCGTACGTCTGGCAAAACCCGGAGAGTTCACCCTCCGTGCCTTCATGAACAAGAAATTCGACCTTTCGCAGGCCGAAGCAGTTGCCGACCTCATTGCATCCCATTCTGATACCTCGCACGACCTGGCAGTAAACCAGATGCGGGGCGGTTTTTCGAAAAAAATTGGCGCCCTGAGGCAGTCGCTCGTGGAATTTACGGCCCTCATAGAGCTTGAACTTGATTTCAGCGAAGAACACATGATTTTTGCAGACCGGAACGACCTGAACACGCTGCTTGACAAGATTGAGTTTGAACTGGGCTTGCTTGTCAAATCATTCAGCCTGGGGAACGTAATTAAAAATGGAATCCCGGTGGCCATCATAGGGAAACCAAATGTTGGTAAGTCGACGCTGCTGAATGCCATCCTCAATGAAGAGAAGGCCATTGTTTCAGATATTCCCGGTACAACAAGGGATGCCATTGAAGATACGATCGTCATCGGCGGTTACAGTTTCCGCTTTATCGACACGGCTGGTTTACGAGCTGCCGAGGATAAAATAGAATCGATCGGCATTGAGCGCACCTGGGAAAAAATAAGCGAGGCTGCCATCATTCTTTATGTATTCGATGCCCCGGAACATTCCTTTGCAGACGTGATGGAATCGCTGTCTGATTTCAAAGAGATCAGCCCCGAAAAAAAACTGCACCTGATATTGATTGGGAATAAAATGGATAAACTGAAAGCCCTTCCAAAGGGATTTAAGGATTTTGTGGAACACGAAACCATTTTCGTATCGGGGAAAAGGAAGGAGAACATCCATCTGATCGCTGAACACCTGCAAAAGGTTGTAGACACTGCAAACATCTCTGATAAAACCATTGTATCCAACTCCCGCCATTACGAAGCCCTGCAAAAAGCGCTTGATTCTATTCTGAGCGTCCGCACTGGTTTGCAGGCGGGGATCTCACCTGATCTTCTGACCATTGATATCCGGAAAGCCCTTTATCATCTGGGTGAAATCACCGGAGAAATCACAACAGATGAGATACTTGGGACCATTTTCAGCAGGTTCTGCGTGGGAAAATGAAGTATTGCCAAAGTACCTGCTATAGCTTGTAATCGTTTACCTCTTTCGGGTGGCAGTTGTTGATAAAACTAACGGTGGCGACATTCTCAGCGCGGCCTTTACGGATAAAGATATCAGCACTCATGGTATATTCATCGCTGCGGTTCGCATCGTACAACAACAGGTATCCTATCAGGATGTTTGCTGCCATCTCGACCAGCCGGCGCGAGTGGAAATCGAAATATTCGTTGTCGCTGTATTCGTTGATCTTCTCCACGGTCTTGGAGAATTGATCGGTCATTTTTTCAAGCGAACTCCTGAGGTATTCCAGTTCACGTTTCACCGGGAGTGCAGCCCTTTCGCGCATGGCCGAAAGATAACCGCCATTCCCTACATAACGGATGGCAGCCACCACCTGCAACTGCGTGGTACCTTCATAAATCGTGGTGATTCGTGCATCACGGTAAATCCTTTCGATCGGGAAGTCTTTCATGTAACCGGTACCCCCGAAAATCTGGATGGCATCATATGCGATCTGGTTGCAACCCTCGCTGGTATAAAGTTTCAGGAGCGGGGTGAACATGTCGGCAAGCTTCTGATAATATTTGGCTTCCTGGCGTTCGTCAGCCTCGGGCTTGCGTTCCCTGAATGCAAAATTGTAGCATTTGTAAAGGTCGACGTAACGTGCCGTTTCGTAAAGCAGCGAGCGCATCCCATCGATCTTTACCTTCATGTTGGTGAGCATCTCGTAAACGGCCGGGTACTTGATGATCGATTTCCCAAACTGTTCGCGCTCAGTTGCATATTTGTATGCTTCGCGGTAAGCAGCCTCGGCAAGGCCGACTGACTGTGAACCAACACCAAGGCGGGCTGAGTTCATCAGCGACATAACATACTTAATGAGTCCAAGTTTGGTATCGCCGATGAGTTTTGCAGGTGCCTGGCGGAATACCAGTTCGCAGGTTGGAGATCCTTTGATCCCAAGCTTATTTTCGATGCGCCTCACAGTTACTGCTTTATCCTTGCGGTCATAAACGAATAACGAAAGCCCGCGTGCATCGGTGGTTCCCTCTTCCGAGCGTGCAAGGACCAGAGAAATGTCGGCATCACCGTTGGTAATGAAACGTTTAACACCGTCGAGCAACCAGCAGTGTTTGTGCGTGTCATAGGTGGCTTTCAGCTGAACAGCCTGGAGGTCAGAACCTGCATCGGGTTCGGTTAAATCCATGGCAGCTGTATCACCTTTATTGAAACGAGGCAGGAATTCGGCTTTCAGCTCATCGGAGGCAAACTCCAGGATGGTTTCTGCACAGTCCTGCAGCCCCCAGATATTTGCAAAACCTGCATCAGCACGTGAAACGATTTCACCCGACATAACATAAGGCACATGAGGCATATTCAGCCCGTCGTATTCGCGGGGAAGCGAAAAGCCCACCAGTCCTGCCTTTACCATTGCATCATGGTTCTGCTGGGTTCCACGGGCATACTTCACCTCGTTGTTCACCAACTGAGCGCCCTCTTTGTCGACAGATTCAGCATTCGGGGCAATGATCCCGCCGCTGATCTCGCCGATGATCTCCATTAATTTTTCGTAGCTGTCAATTGCGTCTTCGAAATCGAGCGGGGCGAAATCGAATTTGTCTTTCTGGGTATAATCTGACTCCTTCAATTTCACGATCCTGGCCATCAGGGGATGGGTCAGGTGAAACCTGAGATGGGGATTGTCGGTATAGAAATTTTCCATAACAGTTTTTACTTCGAGTTTTTCTTGTAATACTTAATCATCTTGGGAATTACATCGGCCACGTTTCCAACGATGGTATAATCGGCAATCTGGTTGATCGGAGCATTGATATCTGAATTAATCGAAATGATCTGGGCCGACTGGTCCATGCCGGCGCGATGCTGTACCGCTCCTGAAATGCCGCAGGCAATGTAGAGTTTTGGTCTTACGGTTACTCCCGTCTGACCTACCTGGCGTTCGTGTTCCACAAATCCGGCATCCACGGCAGCACGTGAAGCGCCCACCTGCGCACCCAGGATTTCGGCCAGGTTGAAAAGCAGCTGAAAGTTCTCCTTTGAACCTACCCCGTACCCTCCGGCTATAATCACCTGTGCATTTTTAATGTCAATCCTGCTCTTCTCGAGATGCTGCTCTATGATGGTAACAGCGAAGTCCTCGTCCTTCAGGATGCTCTTGGCATCTATTTTATTGAGTTTCCCCTTGTATTTCACTGAGTACACTTCCTTCTTCATCACGCCCTCGCGCACGGTGGCCATCTGCGGTCTTGTTTCGGGATTGATAATCGTGGCAATGATGTTACCCCCAAATGCAGGCCTGATCTGGTAAAGCAGGTTCTTGTATTCGGTCTGGGTTTTATTTTCGAAATGGTCACCTATTTCCAGGCTGGTGCAGTCGGCTGTCAGGCCGCAGCGAAGCGCCGATGCCACCCGCGGAGCAAGGTCGCGGCCAATGCTGGTGGCTCCGAAAAGAACGATCCCGGGCTGTTCTTTTTTGAAGAGTTCAATAATGACACTCGCGTGCGGAAGTGTGGTGTAGGGGAACAATTTTTCGTCGTCGGCGTAATGGATAACATCCACGCCAAACGGGTAGAGCAGGACTTCCGGTTTTGCGACCTTGTGCCCGATTACAACGGCCTCGAGTTTAACCTTCAGATCGTCAGCCAATTTTCTGCCTTTCGACAGCAGTTCGAGGCTTACATCGGCAATCGACCGTTCTTCGGTTACTTCGCAATAAACAAATATATTGTTCACAGGATTCTGATTTTCTGTTTTTATTCTGTTTTACTACCCGATGATGTGGCTGCTGATGAGCGTTTGCATCAGTTTTTCGATATCCTTGTCTGAATTGTTGAGGATTTTCGATTCTTTGTGTTGAAATACCACATTTTCGATTTTTTTCACCTTTGTTGGTGATCCCGACAGTCCGAGGCTTTCGGGATTTGCTTGCAGGTCTTCGGCCGACCATTCCTCAATGAGCAGGTAGGGTCGTTCATTATAGAGTTCAGTGTAGTCCTTGGTTTCATTCTGCAGCTCGGTCACAGTGCGTGCATGCTTGTATTTCATCAGCAGTTTTCCGATTCGCTGGCGGCAGGGAGGCGCTGAACTGTGCACCGTAATGAGCGCCGGCAGGGTTGAGTTCACTACCTCCACTCCCCTTTCAAGCCTGCGTTTGACGATAATCTTCTTGGCATCGAGCGAAAGGATCTCTTCTGCATAGGTTATCTGGGGAATACCGAGTTTCTCGGCTGTCTGCGGGCCAACCTGGGCAGTGTCGCCATCGATGGCCTGACGCCCGGAAATAACCAGATGGTAAGGTGCTAATTTCTTCACTGCAAGTGATAAAGCATAGGAAGTGGCCAGGGTGTCCGATCCGGCAAACTTGCGGTCAGTGATCAGGAAACCCTGATCGGCGCCACGGTACATGGCCTCGCGTATGATTTCGGCTGCTCGGGTGGGGCCCATGGTAAGCAGGATCACTTCAGCATAGGGAATCTTGTCCTTTATGCTCAGGGCCTGCTCCAGCGCATGAAGATCCTCCGGGTTGAAAATGGCAGGCAAGGCTGCCCTGTTCACAGTGCCATCGGCTTTCATGGCATCCTTGCCAACATTCCTTGTATCGGGCACCTGCTTGGCAAGAACTATTATTCTGAATCTCATAAACAATAGACCTGGTTACAACTAGATAAGTTAATATTCCGTTTCCTGACAAAAGATCAGGCTCGCAAAATTACGTTTTTAGGTTATATAAACAAGCAAAATTTTCACAATCAATTCATATTCAATGCTATGAATATGGAATAAATGACATATTTGACTATGATGAAGTAAGTTGATGGATGGTTGATGTGAATGTTAACCTGTCAAACTTTGAATTTGCAAAAAAACTACACATTAATTACATTTCCTAATACATCCCAAATCCTTTAATGAATATTTGACCAAGTCAATACAATGCATATCTTTGTCCAAACATCTAATAATTAAACATTATGAAACATTTTCTTTTTTTAATGATATTAGCATGGATCCTGACTTCCTGTAACCAGGAACCTGGGACCAGGTCACCGGATTCAAAGGAGACTGGTGCAGGTGACCTTGACCGCTCAGTACTCCCCATCAAAGAGCCAAAGCGGCAAACCTACACCGAACTTGATGTGCGTAACGCTAAGGCCCCGGAACGCTTTCATGTGACTGCACCCAAAGGGGCGCCCAATGTAGTGGTTATATTAATTGACGACATGGGTTTTGGCGTTTCCGAAGCGTTTGGCGGTCCTGTTACCACACCAACCATGGACAAACTTGCTGATAATGGTTTAAAATATAACCGATTCCATACCACCGCGCTCTGCTCACCAACGAGGGTAGCTTTGTTGACAGGATATAATCATCACAGCAACAACATGGGTTGCATTGCAGAAGCCGGCACCACCTTCCCCGGAAATACAGGGGTGAGACCTCAATCAATTACTCCCATGGCTGAAGTACTCCGCCAGAATGGGTATAATACCGCAGCTTTTGGGAAATATCATGAAACGCCACCCTGGGAAATTTCAAATTCAGGTCCCATGGATCGCTGGCCGACACATTCAGGCTTCGAAAAGTTTTATGGGTTTATCGGCGGTGAAACAAATCAGTGGTCTCCATTGATTTATGACGGGAGTACGCTGGTCGAAACGCCGGAAGATCCCAATTATCACTTTACCACCGACATGACCAACCAGGCCATTTCCTGGGTTCGTTACCAGCAGGCATTATCACCCGATAAGCCCTTCTTTATGTATTATGCCCCGGGAGCAACCCATGCGCCGCATCATGTGCCGAAGGCATGGGCCGAAAAATACAAAGGTAAATTTGACCAGGGATGGGATAAGTTGCGTGAACTGACTTTGGAACGCCAGATAAAAATGGGGATTGTGCCACCAGGCACCAAACTTGCACCAAAACCAGCCGATATCAAGGACTGGGATAAACTATCGGCTGATGAAAAGAAATTATTCACCCGCCAGATGGAAGTGTATGCCGGGTTTGCCGAACAAACGGATTATGAAGCCGGAAGACTTATTTCAACACTTAAAGATTTGGGCATCATGGATAATACCATTGTCATATTTATTGCCGGCGACAATGGAGCAAGTGCTGAAGGGCAAATGAATGGCATGTACAGTGAAATGACCTATTTCAGCGGGGTACCCGAAACCGTTCCGGACATGCTGAAGCATTATGACAATTGGGGCGATCCCAGCACTTATCCGCACTTTTCAGCGGGATGGGCTGTGGCGATGGATGCTCCTTTCTCTTATACCAAACAGGTAGCCTCTGATTTTGGAGGTACACGTAACGGCATGATCGTTCAATGGCCTGCAGGTATCAAAGCCAAAGGAGAAGTTCGTTCACAGTTTGGTCATGTCATTGATATTGCCCCAACCATTTACGAAGTTACAAAGATCCCTGCGCCAAAAATGGTGAATGGAATTGAACAGGATCCGATTGAAGGCACAAGCCTGGCGTACTCATTTAATGATGCCAAAGCCGACGAACAGCATAAAATACAGTACTTTGAAATGTTCGGTAACCGGGGAGTATACCAGGATGGCTGGTATGCCCGGACAATCCACAGGCCGGCATGGAAATTGAAACCCAACAATACCTTGCAGGAAGATAAATGGGAGTTGTATTATACCAATGAAGATTTCAGCCTGGCCAACGACCTGACAGCTCAAAACCCCGACAAGCTGAAAGAGATGCAGGGCCTGTTTATGAAAGAGGCGGAGAAATATCATGTTTTGCCAATTGATGACCGGCTGTTGGAAAGAACCAATGCCGAGTTGATGGGCCGCCCGACTGTTATGGGGAATAGAAACACCGTAACTTACGGAGAGGGCATGAAAGGAATGGGGGTTGATATTTTTATTGACCTGAGAGGTAAATCCTACTCCATCACTTCTGAGGTGGCAGTAGACGCAAAAGGTAATGGTGTAATTGTTTGCCAGGGTGGACGATTTGGTGGTCTCTCATTTTATATGAAAGATGGAAAACCGGCCTTTACCTATAATTACCTGGGTATGGCATCAACCAGTATTCTTGCTGATCAGGCACTAAAACCAGGAAATTACAAATTGGTATATGACTTCAAATCTGATGGTGGTCTTGGTAAAGGGGGAGTTGGAACCATTTTTGTAAATGATAAAAAAGTTGCCGAGAAGAGAATCGAGAAAACCCAGCCAGGTATATTCTCAGTTGATGATCTGGCCGATGTTGGTGTCGATGACGGTACACATGTGGCCGATTATGGCAAATCTTCAAAATTCAACGGGAAAATTGAGTACGTAACCATTGAGCGGAAAAAGTAATCCTGTGAACTCCTCCCCAGCCTCCATCAAACCGGCTGGGGAGGGTTTATTTATAGTAATTGATAATTTAAAATCAGCATCAATGGACAATTACGGTCTTTTTTTTCGGTTCATCGATCAATTTCTACCGGATGGATTTTAGGGTATTGACAGACTGGAAGAAATGACAAAAGCAAACAACCAGTTCTTCTGTATTTTTGATCTCATTCAACTGAAAATTCTTCACAACAGCAAGGGGAGCATTGAAATGCCGGGTATACAGCCAGAAGATTTTACCCCCTCAGTTATTGCCAAATTAATGCATTCTGATGATCTTATCTGGCACAACATCGCAAATGATAAATTATTTGACCAGGGACAGCAGATTTTTTTTGAAAATAGGGGCAGCTCATTAATTTCAACTAATTTTAGAATTATAAATCCATCGGATGCTTACATAAATATCATTATTCAATGCTATTTGTTTTTTACCAATACCCCTATAAGACAGTATTCATACTTCAGGTTATAACCGACATTCATGGTTTAAAAAAAACAGGCCCGGTAATCATTTCTATCTGGGAAATGATCCTGACTACTTTTGGTATCCTGACGAAAAAATATTGTTGAAAGGGAATGTTTTTTCTTCGATGTAATTGATATCATTTACCAGTCATCGATCACCGGTTAAAAAGTCCTCCGGTATTCATCAACTGCTATTGTTTCAACATCACCAAACCTGATAAACTCTTTCAATTTGTTTCAGCTGAAAATCCACAGAAGGTTTTATAATAATGATTGTATTAAAAACTATTGTGGCACTTAAAAATGATAACATGAGAAACCTCAGGATAATAGCGGCTTTTATTGCGATTTGCTTACCGCTTGCAATTTGGGCGCAGAACAAAGACGGCTCAATCCATGTTCCAGATACACTGGATGCCCCGTACATCAGGATTACCGGAGTTGAAATCATCGGTAATAAACTGACCAAACCACAAATCCTTGTGCGTGAGCTTGACTTCAAGATCGGTGACAGTCTGGCGACTTTTCAGAAAGGAAGAACGGTTAATTTCAACGACCGGAATTTTTACCCGGGCGATTCAAGCGAGTTGCGCCTTCGGTTGAATTACAGCCGCGAAAACCTGATCAATGCCAAGTTGTTTCTAACTGTAGAGCTTTCGTTAAAATGGATAAAGAACAACGAGTACGCCCTGCTGATCGATGTAGTAGAGCGACACTACTGGTGGCTTTTTCCTGTCCCCAAACTCAATGCCCCGAATTTCAACGAATGGATCCGCGATATTGACTGGTCGTACCTGAGCCTGGGGCTGTTTTTTAGTCACAACAACCTGTTCGGGCTTAACCACCAGACCTCGGTCATTGCCATGGCCGGGAAAACCTGGGCCATCGCCGTGGGGTACAAGATCCCCTGGGTCGGAAAGGGAAAAAAGATTGGCCTCACGATGGTTGCCGGTTACAACAACATGTATTATGTTGAATATGCATCCGTCGAAAACAAACGGCAGATGCTCTATGCTCCCAACAGCTCACAGGTGGCCAAACTCGGGGCAATGCTCACCCTGAGGCCTGGCTTGTACAATTATGGAACAATAAAACTAACAGGTGAATATATCAAGGTTTCCGACTCACTGATTAAACTCGACTCCAATTACCTGGCTGGAAATAAAAATTCTAACGTTTCACTCAGCCTTTATGCCGATTATTATTACGATAACCGCAACAGCCATTCCTATCCGTTGAAAGGGAACATGCTCCGGGTCTTCGTCAATAAAATAGGGCTGGGACTCGTTTCAAAAGATGTTGACATGTTTTATTACGGGGTCGATTTCCATTTTTATCAAACCATTGGCCGGAAATGGTATGTGGCGGAAATGTTCAAGGCAGAAAATTCATCCGGTGAAAATGCTCCCTACTATTACCAGCTTAACATGACAGACGGAAAAGATTTCATACGCGGGTTTGACCTGTACACGCTTAAGGGCGACCAGATGTATTTTACCCGGAACAACCTTAAATTCGAACTGATCAAACCAAGTATTAAGAAAGTCAAAGAGGGGCAGGAAAAAAATAAGTTCAAGGCGCTTCAATATGCATTTTACCTGAATGCCTTTGCCGATGCAGGCTATGTGGTCAATAAATTCACCGAAAACAATCCTTACAACAACAAGTGTCTCTTCAGCTGGGGCCTGGGAATTGACTTTGTCACCTATTATGACCTGGTGATCCGGTTTGAATATGCCTTTACTTCAATCGGCACCAATGGGTTCTTTTTTGGTTTTGGTATGCCGATTTAACGATGCGAAGAGGGGAGCATATGGGGTGCTTAGCAGGTACCAACTAAAGCGTTTAATCGTTTACCTCCTTCGGGTGGCAGTTGATGATAATACTAACTGTTGCTAAGTTTTCAACTCGACATTTGCGGATAAAGATATCGGCAGGAAGTTTCTCAACTGTCAGCGGGCCAACCTGGGCAGTATCGCCATCGATGGCTTGACGACCGGATATTACCAGATGATAGGTGCTAATTTCTTCACCGGAAGAGGTAAAGTATTGGAAGTGGCCCGGGTATCAGATCCGGCAAAAATACTACCTGAGGTTATACAAACAAGAATACTTTTCATAATAAACTAATAATCAATGTTATAAATAACAACAAATGACATATTTGACTATGATGAAGTAATTTGATAGATTTTTTAGGTGATACTGGAATGCTAATTTTAAATCGTTTAAATATCACTATTTCAAAAATATTTATTAACTTTGCAATCTCAAAAATGATAAATGATGTGGATAACGATAACGATCATTGCAACCCTGGTCATTCTTTTTGGACTTCTGATCTTTAACGCAAGGCAAAAGATGAATAGCCTGAAAGATGTAAAAGAAAGTGAAAAAATCAAGGTCTTTACAGATCAGAATTTCCAGAATAAAATCAAAAACGGAATGGTTCTCGTTGATTTCTGGGCCTCCTGGTGCATGCCATGCAAAATGATGGTTCCGGTTCTGAGTGAGGTGGCAGAAGAAGTTAACGGGAAAGTCACAATTGCCAAGGTCAATGTGGATGAGCAAAAAGCCACCGCTGCTAAATTTGGGATCCGCAGCATACCGACCATGATCCTGTTTCAGAATGGCAGGGAGGTGAAACGCATCGTCGGTGTTAAAACAAAAGACTATTTATTGAAAGAGTTCGATCGGAGAATCAGCCTTTAATCCTAAGAAATATTTTCCTTTAAGAGGCTCTATAAAAACACATATATTAATATAAATATGTATCTTTACGAATACGTTATAAAATCATGGAAGTAAAAGAAATAAATAACAGGTACAGCGGACTGGCCGAATCGGAATGCTGTCTTTCGTGCGGCGGTGCATTAACTTACGCTGAACCGAAAGAGGGTGAAGTTTGTGTTGACCTGGGAAGCGGTCGAGGAACAGACGTGTTAAGGATGTCAGAAATGGTTGGTGAAAACGGGTTTGTTTACGGTATTGATATTTCTGACGGAATGCTGGAGAAAGCCCGTCGTAATGCAGCAAAATTTGGGACATCCAATGTGCTTTTTGTTCGCAGTGAACTGGAAAAACTTAAACTTCCTGATAATTTGGCTGATCTGGTCATCTCCAATTGCACTTTGAACCATGCTGCCGACAAGCAGGCTGTTTGGAATGAGATACATCGTATTCTGAAGAAAGGTGGCAGGTTTGTTATAAGCGACATCTATGCCACCACCGCCATTGCTGAAGAATACAGAAATGATCCTTTGGCAGTAGCGGAATGCTGGGCCGGATCGGTAACCCGTGCTGAATATATGGATAACCTTGAAAGAGCTGGTTTTGCCTCCTTTGAAATTATCGAGGAATCAGCTCCATATATTAAGGGGAATGCCGAAGTGGCCAGTTTTACCATCGCCGGGAAAAAAGATACAATTTAAATATAAACGCTAAAAATTAAAACCATGAAAAGTCTCGTTAAAAAGAAAATCAAAATTGAAAAAGCAAATTCAAAAAAAGTCGCACAATGTTGTGCCAAAACATCGAAGACCATCGTGGGGTGCCACGATTAAGATGTGTTAACCAATGATTTACTCCAAACACAATATTTTTTCCAGGATTACCGGTTCAGATAACTTTTTCATAGTTAACCTGCTCAGCGGCAGCGCTGATATTTTACATCCCGCTGAAGGAAACTTGCTACATGATTTCCTGAATGGAAGAGAGATTCCGGAAGATTTTCATGAGAACCTGAAAGAGCAGGGTTACCTGGTAGATGAGAAGGAGGAAGAACGGCTTTATCGTAGCAAGTATCTCGATTTTCTTGATGCGCGCGATGCGGATGAAGTACAATTGTTTTTTGTCCCGAATTACAATTGCAATTTCGCCTGCACCTATTGCTACCAGGATGAGTATGCGAATACAAAACAGGAACTCACAACAGAGGTGATTGATGCTTTCTTTCGCCATATCAACCATGAATTTGCCGGGCGTAAAAAGTACCTCACCATATTCGGGGGTGAGCCATTGCTTGATTCACCAAAACAAAAACGTCATATTGTTTACCTCCTGAAATTGGCCAATGAGTCAAACCTTGAAGTCTGTTTTGTAACAAATGGTTATTCGTTGGTTGAATATATAGACATCCTGAAATTAGCACATATCCGGGAAATCCAGGTTACCCTCGACGGGATAGGCCGTGTGCATGATGGACGTCGTTTCCTGAAAGGCGGGGGAACTACCTTCGAAAAAATTGTGAAAGGCATCGATGCCTGCCTGGAGGCCAGATTACCGGTAAACCTGCGCATGGTAATCGACAAGCAGAATATTGATGGACTTCCTGAAATGGCTAAATTTGCCATAGATAAAGGTTGGACAAAAAGTGAATTCTTCAAAACACAACTCGGCAGGAATTACGAGTTGCACCATTGCCAGGCAAATTCTGAAAAGTTGTTTAGCCGGATTTCACTTTTTGAAACCATCTATCAGCAGGTAAAGCTGCATCCATATATCCTGGAATTTTATAAGCCTTCTTATTCCATTTCGAAATTTCTGGCCGAAAACGGCAGTCTGTCCGACCCCCTGTTCGATGCCTGCCCCGCCTGTAAAACCGAATGGGCTTTCGATTATACCGGGCAAATCTATTCATGTACGGCTACCGTTGGGAAAGCTGACGAATCATTGGGAACCTTTTACCCTGAAGTTTCCCGCAACGATGAAATGATTGCTGCCTGGGAAAACCGCGATGTCACTGCCATCCCCGAATGCGTCACTTGCAGCATGCAGTTGGCATGTGGAGGAGGGTGCGGGTCAGTAGCCAAAAACCGGACAGGCCAAGTTTGCTCCACCGATTGCCGGCCGGTAAAGGAATTGCTGGAGCTGGGATTTTCGGCATACTTGGACAAGATTTAATAAAACCATTCATACAATAGAAAAAAACACTGACATGAAAGAAATTACCTCCTCTGAATTCGAAACAGAAGTACTTAAAGGTGGAAAAGTTGTGCTTGACTTTTATTCCACTGAATGTCCTCCATGTGAGGCCGTAGCCCCCAAGTTTGAAGGGTTGGCCGCACTTTATGGCAAAGACGTCAAGTTTGTAAAAATGTTCCGGCAGCAAAACAAACCATTGGCCGAAAGTCTCGGAGTCAGGTCCTCCCCCACCCTGTTGTTTTTTGATAACGGAGTACAATCCGCTGTCACCCTAACCGGTGGCATCAAGCGAAGCGATATTATCCATCAGCTCGATCGCATGTTATCCGTCGAAAGGGTCCAGGAAATCAAGAAAGCAATTAAGCCAACCGTTTCTGAATTCGATGTACTCATTCTTGGAGCAGGTCCGGGCGGCCTTACAGCAGGGTTATACCTCTGCCAGTCGAAAGTAAATACGGTGCTGATAGATATTGCACTTCCGGGTGGCCAGGTGTCAACTACACACGAAGTTTCAAATTACCCCGGGTTTATTGATCCCCAGCCAGGCTATGTGCTCTCTCATAATATGTCGGAGCAGACCAAACAATGCGGCACCATATATAAGGTTGCCGTTGATGTAACTAAAATTGACCTGGAAAAGAAAGAGGTTGTGGTTGATGAATTCGAAACCGTCAGGGCAAAAAAAATCATCCTTGCAACAGGCACCTCTCCCAACCTGATGGGAGTTCCCGGAGAAAAAGAGATGAAAGGAAAAGGTATCTCCTATTGTGCTACCTGCGATGCCAAGTATTATAACAGTAAGGAAGTTGTGGTGATCGGTGGTGGAAATTCAGCCGTGGAAGAAGCGGATTTTATCAGCAGGTTTGCCAGTAAAATAATCATGGTTCACCAGTTTGATGCCTTAACTGCCAATAAACAGGCTCAAGAGAAATTGTTCGCAAATCCCAAGATCAGTGTGCTTTTTTCACATGAACCAAGGTCATTTGTGCGTGACGGTGATAAAATTATCACGGAGGTTGAAGATTTAAAAACCAAAACCGTATCCAAACTGGTCAGTGATGGGGTATTCGTTTTCATCGGAATGAAGCCAAATATCGACCTTTTCAGAGATAAGCTGGAACTTGATACATGGGGCTATATTATAACAAATGAAGACATGCAAACCAGTATGCCCGGCATATATGCAGTGGGTGATGTGATCAGTAAAAAATACAGGCAGATTACCACTGCTGTAGCTGATGGAACAATAGCTGCCATTGCCATTGCAAAAGAACTGAATTAATCAGAACAAACCATAACTATAATTACTAACCAATAAATTTAAACAATATGAAAAAGAACATGGGAACCATTGACATTATTATCAGGTTATTGATCGCAGCACTGGTAATTGTATTGTATTTTACACATGTAATATCAGGTACGATCGCCATCATCCTCCTGATTTTTGCCGGCCTCTTCATTCTCACAAGTTTATTTAGTTTTTGCCCGTTATATCTCCCATTTGGCCTTAATACCCGGGGTAAGGAGTAGGCATTAGAAACATTTCATCAAATCATTCGCTGCCGCAGCCACAACCATGAAACGTTTTTCCGGAATAGGCATCCGGACTGATGCGGCCAATTGCTTTTACGATCTCACTGGCGACTTTGTCTACCATTTCCAGATGTTCGCCTGTGAGATCTTTATTCCTGACGATTTTTGCATTAAGCGCGTTTTCATTTCCAATGATTTTTGAAACGTCTAGAAAACCGTTGATCTTGCCGCTATACTTTTCCGTGCTTCTTTTAGCGCAAAGTTTATCACAGCCGTCAACAGATATGGTCGGAAATACTTTTGCAAAATTTCTTTCTTCGTTGCCTCCCGCAAGATATAATGGCAGACAAAGTGTCACTGTATCAATGAATTTAAGTTCCTCCAGAACTTTTCGTGTTGCAAGCCTTGAAATGGTCCCGCCAAGACATTCCTCGCCACTGCATGATATTACGCCCACTTTAAACTCAGTCATTGATGCTCCTCCTTAATTAACTTCATTTATTTTTTTTGCGATCTTCTCTGCGATTTCATTTGCAACTACTTCACCATCAGCATCAAGCATGGAAGGCGAACCGAACTTTTTTCCTTTATGTTCTTTTACAGTATCCAGCACTTTTATCTCTTCTATCACAATACCTCCGGCTATGGATACATTTTTCGAGGCACACATTTTTGGGCAACCATCAACGGTGATGCAATGAAAGCCTTCAATTTTTTCTCTGACCTCCTTATCTCCGGTTACTATGTAGGCGAGACAAACCGTTTCTGATTTTTCCGGACATAGTTCAATCACTGTTTTCAAAACCGCCTCTCTTGCCATGAGGCCGTATACCTTGCCAATGCCACTGCATGGAACAACCTTCACCTTTTTATCCATTTAACTCCTCCACCTTTTTCTTCATGATTTCAAAATACTGATCGAAACCTATTAAAAGTTCTTTGTCGCTCTCAAAATCAGTCAATTCAATCTCTGCTACCCAACCCGATTCATAGGGGTTTTCGTTGATAAGTTCCGGCTTTTGGATAAGCGTTTCATTGATGGAAATAACCTTACCGCTTACAGGTGATATTAATTCAAAAACAGACTTTGACGATTCGATCTCACCAACTTCACCGAATTGGTCGATTTCCGCACCAATGTCCGGCGGAGTAAAATAGAGAATATCTGAAAGATTTTGCTGAACGAAATCAGTAACGCCTATCCTGGCCCGGTTTCCGATCACATAAGCCCAGCAGTCATTTTCGTTATAATAAACTTCCGGAATTGAAGGTACCCTGAAAATGAATTTACCACTTTGAAAAGTTGCATATTCAAAATGATATTCAAGTTTTGTTTCATAAGAGGAAAGTGCAACCTTATCTTCGGTTTTGTTAAGTCCGTTCAATATAATTTCAATCAGGGCATTCTCATTTTCCAGAAGCCTGAGATTACTCATTAATTCAATGTGATGGTTTTTAGCTTCTTCGGTTACTGTTATTTTCCTGGAAATTTTCAGGTTTTTTTCTGCAGCAAGTTTACTGGCGCAGCGAGTCTGGCAACCATCAATGACCAAAACAGGATGTTTGCCCCCAATTTTATTATATTTCGCTTCGGCAACTCTGTAATATACAGGGCATATCATTTTATTTTTGTCGTTCTCACATAATATTATTGCCAATTCTCTTGAAATTACCCCGGCGCATTTATCCAACCCGTTGCATGGCAGAATGGCATAATTTTCAACCATTACTTTCCTCCTTTCTAATTTCCTTGATCCTTTGTGTGGTCGCATTTTTATCGGGAAACGACAGTGCGTCAGGACCGCAGATCTTCGAGCATGCCCTGCAGAAAACAACGCAGTTATTTGCATTCCTGACAATCAATTTAATCTCTTCTGTTTCCCTGACCTCAAAAACTTTATGGGGACAGAATTTCACGCATTCCATGCAATAATCGCATTTTGTATAATCGATGGTCGGCTTCCAATCTATTTTGTCGCGTTCGACTCCCATGAAAGTGGTTTCGCTCATTTCACCTCCTCCAATTTTTCAAGCGCTGCACTGACTTTTTCAATTGCCTGATCGGTCGTCATGTCGCGCACATCAATTGCAGTTAAATCTTTGTTTACGTCAAGACCTGCTTCTGCGAAAGCGTCTTTGAACATCTTACGTTGCATGTTTAAAGCACAGGCTCCGATAACAACTTTCCTTTGCGCTTTAAGAAAATCACTTAAAAACCGGTCCCCATCTTCCTCGCATAGTTGAGGATGGATGAATCCATATTCAACCGGCAATTCGATTCTCACCCTGTTTATAAAGTCCCAGATATCCATTTGTGCAAATCCGGGACATTTTCCAGTGCAAACGCACATGATAAAACCAGGTTTTTTCATTTTAGACATGACTTCAATTTTAATGAGTTCGTGGTGCTAATTTTCGGGTTTATTGCCTCTGATTCGTTGTTCGTAGAAAGACGAAATTAAACTTTGAAAAAACTCATCCCTTTTTATTTCGTGGCCTGAGCTGGCACATGCATGAACCGGACAACTGTTCGCTTTTATCAATGACCACAGGCATTTCATCCCGTTCCCATTCCACCAATCCACCGGCAAGATTTGCAATGGTTAAGTCCATTCTTTTTTCGAGGAGAAATTTGACCGCCTCTTTGCTGTGAATCCCTGAAGAATCTGCAAAAATCATTGGTTTATCCAATGGAAGGCGAAGATAGGTCTCCTCCAGGATGCTGAAGGGGCAATAAATCGCCTCAGGAACATCAAACATCTTAAACCGGTTCATATAGGCTTCGCGCACGTCGATCAGCACAGCCCCTTTCTGACAATGGGCCAAAGCCTGAGCAGGCGTAAGGTTTCTCATACCTCCGTTTTCAAATCCGGTATTCCCGAAAAAATCGCCCATGACTAAATGAAAAAAACAATGATGTAATAAATACCAACCAGGATGAACAGTACCGCTACAATCCTGCGGAACCACAATTCAAAAATTTTGATCCGGTTATAGAGTTTTCCAACATTCCCGACAGCATATGCCAGTAACCATGCAAAAATGATGACCGGGAGCCCGGTCGCAATGGCAAAAACAACCGGCAAATACAGTCCGCTTACACTTGTAATGGTCATGGGGATCAGCATGGCGAAATACAATACCCCGCTGTATGGGCAAAAGGCCATGGCGAACACCATACCAAGTAACAATGTGCCCCAATAGCTTTTTTTGCTGTGCTCTCCCATGCGCTCTGTCAGGCCGGAAAACCCGGGGAATTTTATCTTGATGAAATCGAGCATTAACAGGCCAATGATGATCAGCAAGGGTCCCAGCAATTTCTCACCCCATCCCTGGAATAGCATAGTCACATGCATTTTGCTGGCTCCAAAAAACAGGATTACACCCAATCCTGTATAGGAGACCGCCCGCCCAAGGGTATAAACCAATCCTTTAATGAAGACCCGTCGCCGGTTTTCAATATCACGGCTTATAAAACCAATGGCCGATATATTGGTTGCCAACGGACATGGACTGATGGCAGTCATCAAACCCAGGATAAAGGCAGTTAATGCCGCATACTGGGAATTTTCAAGAATCGCCTGCAGGTATTGCATAATTTCCAGCTATTTGGAGAGACCCTCCACGGCCTTTTTAATCTCGGCCTTTAATTTATCCGGACTGTCGTTTGCGTAAAGGAATCCCTTTTCTGTAAGGTCCACACTCTTTCCTGCTGATATCACGATCAGGGACTGGCCCTCGATTTTATATTTTGCACCGATGGCCTCTCCGGCTTTCTCATCTAAATTGATGCTTTGGAAGGTGATTTGCCCGCTTTTCATCTTCTCAGGATACAATGATTCCAAAGAATTTTTAGAGACCTTTTCCACATTGTTGCAGGTCATGCACCTGCGCGTGAAATGGAAATAGTAAACCTCAATTTTTTTTGCCGGATCGGGATTTGCCGCGAATAATCCTGCTACGAACAGCGTAGCAAGAAAAAGAAGGAAACTCTTTTTCATGTTCATGGAATTATTTGGTTAATAACTGTTTGATTTCATCCTGTGATGGAACGCGTCCCTTAACAACGACTTTTTCGTCGATAACCAGGGCAGGTGTTGACATTACGCCATATTTCATGATCTCCATGATGTCTTCTACCTTGGTAATGGTGGCATTGATCCCGTGCTTCGCCACGACCTCCCGGGTGACCTTGTCCAGAGTTTTGCATTTGGCACATCCAGGTCCTAATATTTTAATTTCCATCATTCAATTTAAGAGTTACGATTTTTAATCTATTGGCCGTCATCCTGACTTTTTACTCCAATCTTCATTTCCTGAAAAAACCATCGAACATCGCTTTGGCCTCTTCCCAGTTTGCTTTGTTGATACAATATTTAATATAGGGAGGATTGATCTCACCCTGGATAAGTCCGGCCTCCTTCAAGGCCTTCAGATGCTCGGAAAGTGTAGAGCGCGCAATGGGGATATCTTCGGCCATGTCGCCGCTGTAGCAACACTTATCAATGTTACCGGCAAGGAAGTCAAGGATGAACACCCGCGCCGGATGGGCAATTGCTTTAGCATACCGGGCCATCCTCTCCTGCGTTTCCGTATAATATTTCTTTTCCGTGATCATTTCGTTTTGTATTTCGTAGAATAACGAAACAAATTTAAAGCAATTTTTCTGAAGAAGTTGCAAGCCGGAGTAATTTGGAAACATTCTTAAAAGGAGAAAGCCAATATGCCGAGGGCAATCAGCACAACACCGGTGATTCCTTTTTCATTGTGCTCAAGGAAGTTCGATTTAAATGTTTTTATTCCATTCATCCCCAGGTAGACCAGGAGCAGCATAATAAACAGGGTTGTGAGGAGGTAAACAGCCGATACAGTAAAAATTCCGATCCAGCCAATTGTTCCTGCCTGGAAATAATAGGCTTCAATTTCGATACAGGGTGTAAGAAACATGGCGATACTGAGGGAAGTAAGGATGGCAATCCATCGGGATTTCTTCTGTCCCGGTTCATGATCCAGGGGTTTCAAATCATGCGAATGGTTATGGAGACTTCTGAAATTGCGGAAAACATAAACAACCCCTAAGCCGATGAGGATGACAGGTGCGATCGTTTCCGAAATCCCCGAATATCGCAATGCAAGTTTGTATCCGATTAACCCCACAACAATGCCGATAATGATGGTACTCAGGGTATGCGACACCCCGGTAATCACCGTTGCCCACAATGTCTGACTCTGGCTCCATTTCTCCGTCTTCCCCACTGCAATTAATGGAAGCCAGTGGTTCGGAATTAGGGCATGGATGGTACTTAAAATCAGACTCCCTATGAAAACCTGGTACATGATTTATCCATTTTGAGTTTTATGTACAATGATACTTCACTTTTTCATGTTCCCTGGGACTATTTCTCAACAAAAAAAAACCGGCACCTCTGTTAAATAAAGAATTTACGATTTATGCAGGCTTGACCGGAATGGATATCGTCCGCCGGATGTTTTCGTAGGGTTTGTTCGCCGGATTTTCGTTATACAACTCAAACCCGGTAATCTCGGCAATCTGGTAGCCTGATTCGTTCAACCAACCATGACTGAAAGCAATCTCCGAAAGTTTTTCAAGGGAAATATCCTCTGAAAGGTTTTCCTGGATATAAATATGGACCCTCCTGGCCTTGATTGATAACCTTTTTCCTTAGGATTTCCAGGAGGTCGCTGCATGGGCACAAAATTAGGCGCTCAAAGATACAATCTCTTTAATAACTATCAGCCTGGTACAGAAAGTGAATTCTAAAATGTAATAACCTTATCGGGACTATTCAGATATTCAGTGAATGGCCCACCCATATACCTTACCGTGATCTCGAGACTAATCATTTTTTCGGATATCCGGTAGGCATCGGTACAGGCCTGGCAGGCTTCAACGGTGATTCCACTGTCCTTTACATCCTGCAACTGCCTGTGAATGTCTGCATCACCGGCTGCTAATCTTGCTGAGGGTCCCCAGATGATGAGGTTTATTTCATCCCACCAGCCGTTTGCCTTGGCGTTGATCAAATAGGGAAAGATAACCTTCATGGCGACCTCTTTTTCGCCTGTGGTCCATAAAACATGCAGTTTGCCCATTTCCTAAAGGTTATTTTAAGCCACGACGTTTTAACAATGGATCAATAGAAGGCTCCTGTCCCCTGAATTTCCTGTACTGCGTCATCCCTTCGTCATTTCCGGATTCTGCAAGGCAGTACTTCCTGAATTTATCTGCCAGTTCCTTGTTGTATATATCCCCTGAAGATTTAAAAGCGTTGAAGGCATCAGCATCCAGGACGGCTGCCCAAATATACACGTAGTACCCGGCAGCATACCCTCCACCGAAAATATGAGAAAAATAGGTACTCCTGTAACGGGGAAGGATTTCGGGAATCAGTCCGATTTTTTTCATGGCATCGCTTTCGAAATTCAGCACGTTAACCTCTTCCGGTATGGTGAGGTCATGGTAATCCATATCAAGTATTGCAGCAGCCAGATATTCAACTGTTTCAAATCCCTGGTTGAACAGTGAACTTTTTTGAATTTTTTCGATCAGTTTATCCGGGATCGCCTCCCCTGTCTGATATTGCTTTGCATATGCCTTCAGCACCTCAGGTTCACCTGCCCAGTTTTCATTGATCTGAGAAGGTAACTCCACATAATCCTGAGGGACCACCCCTGCCGTTCTGGTGTACTTTCCCTCTGTAAACAAACCATGCAAAGCATGGCCGAATTCATGAAAAAGGGTGGTCGTTTCATCCCAGCTCAACAAAGAGGGCGCGGTGGCTGTTGGTTTTGTAAAGTTGCATGTGACCGAGATCAAGGGTGTAACCTTGTTCCCATTTTCCCATCCGGCTGATCTGAAGTCGGTACACCAGGCACCTCCCCTTTTCCCTTCCCGCGGGTAGTAATCAAGATACAGGATCCCGAGATGACTGCCGTTGGCCTCCTTCACTTCATATGTTTCCACATCCTTTTGAAAAACTGGTATATCGGTCATCCTGGTGAAGGTTATTCCATATAATCTGTTGGCGACCATAAACATACCATCACGTACATTGGTCAGGCTGAAATAGGGTTTAAGCTCACTTTCGTCGAGATTGTACTTTTCCATCCTGACAATTTCTGCATAGTACCACCAGTCCCAGGGTTGTAATTTGAATTGTCCGCCGTCACGATCGATTATCTTCTGCATTTCGGCAGCCTCCTTCTTTGCAACAGGCAATGCTGAAATCCAGAGTTTGTCAAGAAATTCGTTCACCTTGGCCGGAGTCTTTGCCATATTTTCATCAACCACATAAGCGGCATAACTCTCAAATCCGAGCAGCCGAGCCTTCTCCACCCTGAGTTTCACGATTTTTGCAACAGATGCCTTATTGTCGAATTTATCACCATTGTTGCCACGCATGAAATAGCCGCGATAAATTTTTTCACGCAGGTCGCGGTTCTTTGCATACTGAATAAATGGGATCATACTGGGTTTTGATAAGGTAAACACCCACTTCCCCGACATTCCCTTTTCTTTCGCCGTCTCTGCAGCGCCGTCAATCACACCCTGGGGCAGCCCATCAAGGTCCTTTTTGTTCTCAATGACGAGTTTGAAATTATCGTTTGTCTCTGCCAGGACATTTTCACCAAATGTGAGAGAAACCAGGGCCAATTCGGCATTGAGTTTACGCAACTGTTCTTTTTTATCGGCGGGCAGATTGGCTCCCTGCCGCTCGAAATCACGGAAGTACTTCTCAACAACCCTTAACTGCTGGCTGTCAAGTTTCAGTTCATTGCGTTTGTCATATACCGTTTTGATTTTAGCAAACAACTTTTCATTCAGGGAAATATCGTCCTGATGTTTTGACATGATCGGGCTTAGCTGGCGGGCGATTAACTGGAGCTGTTTGTTGGTTTCAGCTTCGTTGAGATTATAAAAAACCTTGGCGACCCTGGTCAGGAGCCTGCCCGATTTATCAAATGCCAGGATGGTATTTTCGAAATCAGGGCTTGCAGGATTATTGATAATCGAATCAATTTCAGCATTATGCTGAGCAATTCCTTCCATGAATGCAGGCATGTAATCAGCCGTATCAATTTTATCGAACGGGGGAACCTGGAATGGGGTCTGGTATTCAGAAAAGAATGGATTCTCAGCCTTTTTTTCTTGTTTACAACCGGAGAAAATCAAGATGGCCATAGCAATCAGTGTCAATGAAAATATTTTCATATTGGTTTAGGTTTGGGAACAGTGGTTCTGATAAAGGGAATTGGATGATTGGCGATTGCAAAGTTACCGTAAAGAATTAAAAAAACGTCCACTTTGGTGTAACCTTTTTCATTTTTTATCATCTATAATTGGTTATCTTCAATTTATCCCCATTCATCGGATCGATTGATACAGATATCGATTATTTTTTATCGTATCGGTAAAAACCTTCACCTTTGATTTCTGATTGTTTTTTTTTTATTGAAAATGAGCAAATAAACGATGATAGCGATCAACCAGGTTCATAAATCTTATGTAACGGGACAAAACAGCCTGCATGTACTGAAAGGCATTGACCTGAATATTGAAGCCGGGGAAATGATCTCCATAATGGGAGCCTCCGGGTCAGGGAAATCCACTTTATTAAACATTCTTGGGATTCTTGACAACTTCGATTCCGGGGCCTATTTTTTAAATGGAATTAAAATCGAACGGCTGTCGGAGCGGAAGGCTGCCCAGCTGAGAAATAAGATGCTGGGTTTTGTTTTCCAGTCATTTAACCTGGTTTCCTTCAAAAATGCCATGGAGAATGTGGCCTTGCCGCTGTATTATCAGAATGTGCCACGTAAAAAACGCAACATAATTGCAATGGAATACCTTGAAAGGATGGGTTTAAAGGATTGGGCGCATCATTTGCCAAACGAGCTGTCGGGGGGTCAGAAGCAACGGGTTGCCATCGCCAGGGCGCTTATTGGTAAACCAAAGGTGATTCTTGCCGATGAGCCCACCGGAGCCCTCGACTCAACAACCTCCCTCGAAGTGATGGATTTGCTGCAGGAGATCAATGCAACCGGAATTACGATGATCATTGTAACCCACGAGCATGATATCGCCAGGCGGACAGGGAAAACGATCAGGATAACCGATGGAAACGTAACGGAGATCATTGTTAACTGACAGGTCAGCATGTTTGAAATAGATAAATGGCAGGAAATTTACAGCACGATCCGAAAAAACAAACTCCGGACGTTTCTGACAGGTTTTAGTGTTGCCTGGGGAATTTTCATGCTGATCATCCTGCTTGGTTCAGGTTCGGGACTGGAGAACGGGGTCAAAGAACAGTTCAAAGGGGGCGCAACCAACGGAGTATGGATCAGCAGTGGCCAAACCAGCCTGAAGTATAAAGGATTAAAAACCGGTAGGCTGATCAAATTCACCAACGAAGATTACAAATCAATCAGGTCAACTGTTGATGGCTACGACCGGATCTCGGCAAGATTGTTTCTGGGGAACAAGCTTATCTCATATAAAAATGAGTATGGATCCTTTTTCCTGTCACCCTGTCATCCGGATTATGGGTACATCAAGGAGGTGGACATCATCCAGGGACGGTTCCTAAACACCATTGATATCAAGGAATTCAGAAAAGTGGCTGTTATCGGGGAAAAGGTAAAATCATCCCTTTTCAAAGGGGCTGACACAGTCGCGATGGGCAAATACATAAAGATAAACGGTGTTCTTTTTCAAGTTGTCGGCGTATTCAGGGATTACAGCAGAAATGATGATGAACAAAAGCGCGTCTATATTCCGATCTCAACGGCCCAGCGCGTGTTCCAGGGAGAAAATGTGATCAACCAGATTTCATTTACCACAGGCGATGCATCACCCGAGGAGGCTGATCTGATGATCAGGAAATCAAAGGCTGTGCTGGCAAAGATGCACACGTTCGACATTGACGACAACCGGGCCATCAATGTCTGGAACAAGAATGAAGAGGTCCGCAAATTCAGAGCCCTGTTTGCAGGGATCAGGTTATTTATCTGGATCATCGGGATCGGGACCATCATTGCGGGGATTGTAGGGGTAAGCAACATCATGATGATTGTAGTGAAGGAGCGCACGAAGGAGATCGGAATCCGCAAATCGCTTGGTGCCACACCATGGTCTATTGTCGCATTGATCATGCAGGAGGCCATCGTGATCACCTCGTTTGCAGGATATATCGGACTGGTTCTTGGTGTAGGGCTTCTCGAACTGATTGCCAAGAATATGCCTGCCACTGAATTTTTCAGGAATCCCGAGGCAAATTTTTCTGTTGCAGTGATGGCCACCCTGCTGCTGATCTTCTCTGGCGCCCTGGCGGGATTTTTCCCGGCAATGAAGGCAGCCAAAGTCAAGCCGGTTGATGCACTGCGCGATGAATAAAAGGAATTAATTTAACAACATGTTCGATCTAGACCGCTGGCAGGAAATATACCATGTATTAAGAAAGAACAAACTCCGTACGTTCCTTACGGCATTTGGTGTTTTCTGGGGGATTTTCATGCTCGTGATCATGCTGGGTTCAGGTAACGGACTTGAGCGCGGAGTGACCCAGAATTTTGGAGACATGGCAACCAACAGTGTATTTATCTGGACACAGCAGACCTCGGTTCCCTATAAGGGATTTCCGAGAGGAAGAAATTACAATTTCACGAATGAAGATGCCATTGCCCTGCATCATTCGATTCCCGAAATAAAATACCTGGCCCCTCGAATTCAGGCTGGTGGCTTTATGCAAACCAACAATGTGATCCGCGGATTGAAATCCGGTATTTTCAATATCATGGGGGATTATCCGGCCTTTAATAAAATTGATCCGTTGAATTTTGTGAGCGGACGCTTTGTCAATGACCTGGATATCAAAGAAAAGAGGAAGGTGGCTGTGGTTGGCACCCGGGTCGTTGAAATCCTTTTTAACAAGGATGAGAATCCAATGAACCAATATATCCAGATCCAGGGAGTCTATTTCAAAATTATCGGGGTCTTCAGCTCAAAAAGAACCGGCGAGCAGGCAAGCCAGGAAAACCAGAATATTTACCTGCCATTTACCTCCCTGCAACAGACCTATAATTATGGAAATGCGGTTGGATTTTTCTCGATTACCTCCCGGGATGATATCCCTGTGTCGGTTGTAGAGGAGAAGGCCATCAGGGTGCTAAAGAAAAGGCATTCCATTGCCCCTTCCGATGAATCGGCCGTTGGACATTTCAACCTGAAAAAGGAGTATGATCAGATGCAGGGATTATTTTTCGGGATCCGTTTTCTGGTGTGGATCGTTGGAACCGGAACGCTGCTGGCCGGAGTCATCGGGGTGAGCAATATCATGCTGGTGGTGGTAAAGGAACGCACAAAGGAGATCGGTATCCAGCGTGCTTTGGGTGCAACCCCATGGAACGTGATTAGCCAGATAATTACCGAGTCGGTGGTTCTTACAACCTTTGCAGGGTATTTCGGACTGGTGATCGGGGTTGGGTTACTGGAGTTGATTAATTTCCTGCTTGGCTCTTCCGGGGCAAACACGGAGATGTTCGTCCATCCGGGCATTGATTTTTCGGTTGCCGTGACAGCTCTGTCAATCCTGGTGTTCTGCGGGGCGCTGGCCGGGTTAATCCCTGCAAGAAGAGCTGTATCCATTAAACCGATCGATGCCCTCAGATACGAATAACCTTGGAATAAAAGACAATAAATAAAAGTAAAACACGATATAACTGATATGAAGAAAGCGCTTAAAATTTCCGTCTTAGTCATTATCCTTGGAATTTTTATTTCAACCATTGTTTTCCTTTACAACAAATCGAAGGAAAAGCCGGTTGTTTATCAGACCGAAAAACCGGTCATGACCAACATTATCAAGAAAACCGTCGCTACAGGATCTGTTATTCCCCGCAAAGAGATTGAGATCAAACCGCAGGTTTCCGGGATTGTTGAGGAGGTCTTCGTTCAGGCCGGAAAGAAGGTGAAGCAGGGTGACGTTATCGCCCGTGTCAGGATCATCCCTGATCTGATCAACCTGAATAATGCCGAAGCACGTCTCGAGAGAGCAAAAATCGCCTTTGACGATTCAAAAATCAATTTTGATCGGCAGGAAAAGCTTTTCAGCCAGGGAGTTATATCTGCAGTGGAACGCCAGCAATCGCAGGTAAGTTTTAAAAACACCCGCCAGGAGGTGGAATCTGCAGAAGCAAACCTCGAACTGATTCGTGAAGGGGTAAATAAAAAATCGGGTAAAACCACCAACACCCTTATCCGCTCCACCATCGACGGGATGCTTCTTGATATTCCGATCAAGGTTGGAAACAGCGTGATTGAAACGAATAATTTCAACGCGGGGACTACCATTGCCACGGTTGCAGATGTGGGAGATATGATCTTTCAGGGAAAAGTTGATGAAACGGAAGTAGGCAAAATTAAACCGGGCATGGACCTGATGCTGACCATCGGGGCCATTGAGAACGATACATTCCAGGCCATCCTAAAATATATTTCGCCAAAAGGAGTTCTTGAAAACGGGGCAGTTCAGTTCGAAATCAAAGCGGATGTAAAGCTACAGGACAACCAGTTTATCCGTGCGGGTTACAGTGCAAACGCTGATATTGTCCTGGATCACAAGGATAACGTGCTTGCCATCAAAGAGGCACTTTTGCTGTTCCAGGGCGATTCAGCCTATGTTGAGGTTGAGACTGCTCCTCAAAAATTTGAAAAGCGATTTATCAAAACCGGGCTATCAGATGGCATTAACATCCAGGTTTTATCAGGATTGACTGCCAATGACAAGATCAAGGTTCAACAAATGAATATCGGGAGCGCTGCAAAGTAAAAGACTCAAAGTTGACCGTTTATTCTGCCCAGTTTACCGACGAAATAACACCCCCATTCCGGCTGATCAGGGTTCATTCATCGCCAAAATCCTTTTAGCTTTTATTCAGTTAAAGTCACAGAAATTATTTGATTTCATTGCGCGTCCTGAGTTATATTTGTTTTCAGTTCAACAAGTTAACCCATAAAAACAGCAACCATGAAAACAATTAAATTTCTCCCGGCTTTCTTATTTTTCCTGATGCTCGTTTGCATTCCAGGTGTATCTTCATTTGCCTCTGATTCTGCCGATGGTACGGCTGACAGCCTTCAGAAAATAATTAAAGAATCACTCAAATATCCTGACGAAGCAATCAAGCATTGTTGTACAGGTAAAGTGGATGTGGTTTTTACAGTAAATGAGGATGGTCAGCTCAACATCGAAGAGATCTATTCCGACAACAGTGAAATAGCAAAATGTGTAAAGAAACAGCTGTCTACCATTTGCTGCAAGGGAATCAAAACCCCATACAATAAGCATTATGCAGTATCGATCGCCTTTAAACTCGTGTAATCCGTTCGATCAGCAGTCAGAAAAAAAGCCTGTGATGAAAATTTCACAGGCTTTTTTTTATGGTGCAAGCCTTTCAACAATCCATTGTTTACCATGTTTACGGTATCTGATTCTGTCATGAAGCCTGAAAGTCCTTCCCTGCCAGAACTCAATCATTGCCGGTTTTAAACGATAGCCTCCCCAATTCACAGGGCATACAGGAGGCAAACCCTGTAAATCCAGAATAAACCCCTCCCGCATTGATTCCAGGAATGACCGGTCGGGGATAGTTGCACTTTGAGGGGAAACTGATGCGCTGACCCGACTATCGAATGGACGGCTGTTGAAATAATCAACTGAGTCCTTACGGCTGATTTTTGACACTTTTCCCTCCACCCGGATCTGCCTTTCGAGCACATGCCAATAAAATGTCAGAGCGGCTTTAGGATTTATCTTCAATTGTCTCCCCTTCCTGCTGTCATGATTCGTAAAAAATACAAATCCATCGTTTTCTATCCCTTTGAGCAATACTAACCTGGCTGACACATTTCCATCAAAATCGGAAGTTGAAAGAACCATGGCATTTGGCTCGTCAATTCCTGCTTTTATTGATTGATTTAACCAATCCCGGAATTGGTATAACGGATCTGAATGGATGTGTTGTTCATCCAGAAATGAAGCAAAATATTCCTTTCGCAGTTCAGGGAGTTTTTTAGTCATTTTTTCGTACTTTTTAAGGAAAAACCTTTTCAAAAATTATTTATTAATTGCTACCTTTACAAAAATTTTTAGGATCATCATATGGCAAACAAAGTTACGAAAGCTGAACTCACTGAGTTTAAAAAGACCAAAGAGTCAGTGAAAGAATTTTCCAATGGAGAAGTAACTGTTTACTGGCAGCCTGATTTATGCATTCACTCAGCAAATTGTCTGATTGGCCTGCCTGAAGTATTCAATACCAAGAAAAAGCCATGGATCAATGTGCACGCATCGAACACCAAGGATATCATGAAAATCATTGACACTTGTCCATCACGTGCACTGCTTTACCTGAAAAGTTCAAAATTTGTCACTTCCAAACCCCGCGCCACTGTAAAAAAGAAGTCAAAATTTGCGCGGGTGCAAATATTAAAAAACGGGCCTGTGCTCATTACCGGGAATTTCATTGTCCGCGACCCCAGGAAAAAGAAAATCAAAATTGAGAATGAAGTAGTGGCCCTTTGCCGGTGCGGAGGAAGCAAGAAGAAACCTTTTTGTGATGGAACCCACCAGACAATTGGATTTAAAGATTAGCCCTCCTCCCGAATTGAAAACGCATTATTTCTAAGTATTTCTTTCATATAACACCTTTGTTTATGATAATTGGCATTTTAAAAGAAGAGGGATCAGAAAACCGGGTTTCCCTTCTTCCAGAATCGGTATTGACTCTCACAAAAATGATGGTCACCGTGTACGTCGAGCATGACGCCGGGCTCAAGGCTTTTGCCTCTGATGCGGAATATGAAGCCGCCGGAGCAAAAATCGCCCTAAAGGATGCAGTGATCGCTCAATCTGAGATGCTCATTAAGATCAATCCTCCCAGTGAAACGGAATTGTCGCTGATGAAAGAGAAGACCGTTTTCCTGGCCGTGCTGAATCCCTTTTTTAACAAGGAGCTGATCATGACCCTTGCAAAAAAGGACATTGTCAGTTTCAGCCTGGATGTGATTCCGCGTACGAGCCGTGCACAATCCATGGATATTCTCTCTTCAATGGCAACCGTATCCGGGTATAAAGCGGTGTTAACTGCAGCCAATTCCCTGCCCAAGTTTTTCCCTATGTTTATGACAGCTGCTGGGACTATAACTCCGGCGAAGGTTCTTATTCTGGGTGCCGGAGTTGCAGGTCTTCAGGCCATTGCCACTTCCAGGAAACTGGGTGCCGTTGTTGAGGTGTTCGATGTACGCACCGCCGTCAAAGAAGAGGTTGTGGGACTGGGTGCTAAATTTGTCGAAGTGGAAGGTGCCGTTGATGACAAGGCCGCCGGCGGTTATGCTGTTGAACAGACCGATGATTTTAAGAAAAAACAGGCGGCTGCAGTTCATGATCATGCCATTAAATCGGATGTTGTGATCTGCACCGCACAAATTCCTGGCAAAAAAGCCCCTTTATTATTAAAAAAGGATACCGTTGAAGCCATGAAGCCGGGATCGGTGATCATCGACCTAGCTGCGTCCACAGGCGGCAATTGTGAAATGACGAAAAACGACGAAACCGTTGTTCATCATGGAATTAAAATAATCGGCAATTCATCTTTGCCGGTTGATATGCCAACAGATGCCAGCAAGATGTTTGGCAAGAATGTGATCAACTTCGTAAAGCTGATGATCAATGCAAAAGGTGAATTTAAACTTAACTGGGAAGATGACATTGTTAAGGGAACCTGTGTGACCCGCGACAAGGAAATTGTGCATGAACGTGTAAAAGCAATGATTAATCAATAAAAATCCTGATTATGAGTGATATCTTAAAATTTTTCCTGGAATACCGGGAGGCGATTTTCATCATCATTTTATCCATTTTCCTTGGGATTGAAGTGATTTCGCATGTTCCCTCCGTTTTGCATACCCCGCTGATGTCGGGGGCCAATGCCATTCATGGGGTGGTGATTATCGGAGCAATCATCGTTATGGGACATGCCGACAATGTGTTATCAATGATCCTTGGTTTTATTGCCGTGGTACTTGGAACCCTCAACGTAGTTGGTGGGTTTGTAGTCACCGACAGGATGCTTGAAATGTTTAAGAAAAAGAAAAAACAGCAATAAGGAGAACCTATGGAAACGATAATAACTTTGACAAAGAATATCGAGTTTTCCGATTATCTCTCGGTTCTCGAATTATCATATATCCTTGCTTCCGTCCTGTTTATCCTGGGACTAAAAAAGCTAAGCCACCCTGACACTGCACGCAGCGGAAATCTTTGGGCTGCAGCAGGCATGGGGCTTGCCATTCTCTTTACCATTCTTTTCCACAAAACGAAAATGGAAGATGGCAGCTACGCCGGGATACACAATCTTGGTTGGATTGTCGGTGCGCTGGTCATCGGGACCGCAGTCGGTTGGATGGCCGCAAGAAAAGTCAAGATGACTGCCATGCCCCAGATGGTTTCCATATTTAACGGGATGGGTGGTGCGTGTGCCGCCCTGATTTCGATGATGGAATTTCCTAAAATGCAAACCGTACTTGCCGGCCAGCAGGCAGCAACCATGTTAAACGGTGAAGCGCTGGCCATTCTGCTGGGACTCATGATCGGCGGGGTTTCATTTGCCGGCAGTATGATTGCCTTCGGAAAACTGGATGAGCGGATTGGCGATATAAAAAGTCCGGTGCTCCGGTACATCAACCTCTCCTTCCTGGTCATTTTGTTTGCCTTTGTCATTTTTGTCATGTTCAAGACGCCGGTAGCTGGCGAAAACTGGATGATATACACCCTGGCTGCGCTTGCGCTCGTATATGGTGTCACCTTCGTTATGCCAATCGGCGGTGCTGATATGCCGGTCGTGATCTCCCTGTTAAATTCTTTTACCGGTGTTGCAGCCGCCATGGGTGGCTTTTTGTATAACAACCAGGCCATGCTCACCGGCGGAATTCTTGTTGGTTCATCCGGGACCATTCTTACCATCCTCATGTGTAAAGCCATGAACCGGTCACTTCTCAATGTTATCATAGGTGCATTCGGCGGTAGCTCAGCGGCAGGAACCGATTTCGGAGATAAAACGGTCAAGGAGATTTCATTGAGCGATGCAGCTGTTCTGCTCAGCTATTCTCAGAAAGTACTTGTTGTTCCGGGCTACGGTCTTGCGGTAGCACAGGCACAGCATCTCTGCCATGAGCTGGAAAATTTGCTGGGGTCCAAGGGAGTCGAATTAAAATACGGGATCCATCCGGTTGCGGGCCGTATGCCCGGACATATGAATGTGCTGCTTGCCGAAGCAGATGTGGCCTATGAAAAGCTGCAGGAAATGGAAGATGCCAATAATGAAATGAATAATACCGATGTTGTGATCGTCGTCGGAGCAAATGATGTGGTTAACCCAGCTGCAGAGGAGGACCCGTCAAGTCCCATTTACGGAATGCCTGTTATCAAGGTATGGGAAGCTAAAAACACCATCATAATGAAACGAAGTATGGCCAAGGGTTATGCAGCCATTGATAACAACCTGTTCTTCATGCCAAAAACACGAATGTTATTCGGAGATGCCAAAGCGACACTCCAGAAACTCATCGGCGAAATTAAGAACTTGTAAAAATCAAAACAAAACATCCTGAAATAAAAAAAGCCCTGAAGATCAGGGCTTTTTTTTAGTGTTTCAGCTTTTAGCTTACTTTTTCTTGTTCTTGAATAATTTCGGGAATTTCTTCACGGAATCAGCATGAGCAATAGAGTCAGCAATGATCTTCTCTTGTTGAACCTTTGCAATTGAATCAGCAATTCTCTGCTGTTCGGCCTGAACCATTGCCAATGAATCAGCTACGAGAATAGAATCGGCGATTCTTTTTTCTTCGATTTCTTTTGCGCTTGGGCCACATGAGTACATGAAAGCTACAGCTGCGATAACTAAGATTGTTGCAAGTTTTTTCATTTGTCTATTGATTTTTTAAATTCAGCTGCAAAGATAAAGCATTGGGTATATACCAACCAAATATTTTGATCACTTTTTTTTAACATTTTTTAACATATCATGTATTATGCTGATAATCAACAAGAATAATTTTAACATTTTTTATGAAATGAGAGTTATTAACAATATTTTTGATTCAGAAGAGTGAAAAAATTAACCAGATTTAGAACTATCTTTGCTCTATGTTAGTACCATTGGCTGAGCAATTGAGACCCGATTCCCTTGAAGATTATCTTGGGCAAGAGCACCTGATTGGCAAAGGAGCCATTCTGGAACGGGCTATTGAGTCCGGCAATGTACCTTCCATGATATTGTGGGGTGCTCCCGGAATTGGTAAAACCACGCTGGCCTACATCATTTCAAAACAACTCAGCAGAACCTTTTATACGCTGAGCGCTGTTAGCTCCGGGGTGAAAGAGGTCAGAGAGGTCATTGCCAAAGCCAAGGAAGCCAGCGACAGTCCGTTTTTATTCATTGACGAAATACATCGTTTCAGCAAATCGCAACAGGATGCCCTGCTTGGCGCAGTGGAAAAAGGCATTGTGACCTTCATCGGTGCGACAACCGAGAATCCCTCCTTCGAAGTAATTTCGCCCCTCCTTTCGCGATGTCAGATTTACATCCTGAAACCATTGGAGGAGCACCACCTGCTCAAACTGCTTGAGCTTGGACGGACCCATCTCGAATCCAGTCTGAAAACGGAGATCAAAATAATAGAAACCGAGGCCATTCTCAGGATTTCGGGTGGAGATGCGCGCAAACTCCTGAATGCCCTGGAATTGATAGTTACATCTGAACTCCGCCAGGGTTTGCCGATCAGCCTCACAAACGAAAAGACCATCAAGATCATACAACAAAACCTGGCCATGTATGATAAAACCGGGGAGATGCATTACGACATCATCTCGGCGTTCATAAAATCAATGCGTGGCAGCGATCCCAATGCGTCTGTCTACTGGCTTGCACGGATGATCCAGGCTGGAGAAGATCCGAAATTTATCGCCCGCCGCATGCTGATTCTTGCCTCGGAGGATATTGGAAATGCCAACCCAAACGCCCTTCTGCTTGCAACCTCCTGCTTTCAGGCAGTGGATGTGATCGGATATCCCGAATGCGACCTTATTCTTTCACAAACTGCCATCTACCTTGCCTGTTCGGTCAAAAGCAATGCATCGTACCTTGCCATCCGGAATGCACAAAAGACCTTTAAAGATGCGGGGGATCTTCCCGTTCCGCTGCATATCCGCAATGCACCGACAAACCTGATGAAGAAGATTGGGTATGGGAAGGATTATAAATATGCCCATGATTTCGACAACAATTTTGTTGAGCAGGAGTTTCTTCCGGAAAAGATAAAAGGTTCCTTGTTTTATGACCCTCAGAATAATCAGCGGGAAAATGACATACGGACACGACTAAGAAACTTATGGGGGAAGAAGTACAAATATTAATGCAAACCAGCAATATGAACAGCACCTTTTTTAATGATCTGAAGAATATAAAGAATGGCAATTTTTTCCTGATTGCAGGGCCTTGTGTAGTAGAAAATGCCGAGATGCCCATGGCCATTGCCAGCCACATTAAAAAAATCACTGATCGCCTCGGAATCCCATTTATTTTCAAGGCCTCTTACGAAAAGGCTAACAGAACGCGGTTTGATTCGTTTACCGGTATTGGTCATGAAAACGCGCTTCAACTGATCAGCCAGGTCGGAAACAAGCTGGGCATCCCGGTAACCACGGATATTCACACGGTAGATCAGGCAGGCCTTGCAGCGCCGTATGTTGATATTCTGCAGATCCCGGCCTTTTTATGCCGCCAGACGGAATTGCTGTTTGCTGCCGGGAAAACGGGGAAGGTAGTCAACATAAAAAAAGGGCAGTTTGCTTCGGCCGATTCAATGAAATATGCAGTTCACAAGGTACTTCAGTCGGGCAATGCACAAATTATGCTGACCGAACGGGGTACCACTTTTGGCTACAATGACCTGATTGTCGATTTCAGAAATATTCCGGAGATGCAGGCAAATGGCGTCCCTGTTGTTGTGGATGTTACCCACTCACTGCAGCAGCCAAACCAGGCATCGGGGATCACCGGAGGACGCCCTGATCTGATCGAGACCATGGCCAAAGCGGCAATAGCGGTAGGAGCTGATGGCATTTTCCTGGAAACCCACCCCGATCCTGCCAACGCCAAATCAGATGGAGCCAATATGCTGCGGCTGGATCTTCTCGAAGGACTCCTTGAAAAACTGATAAAAATCAGGCAGGCAATTTATTGAATCTCCAACCCTTTAATGCCTCCTGTTTCCTTGTGAAACAAGACTTTCCATTTTGTTGCAGGCAGACTGGTCACTACACCTAACTGTGAAACCAGGCATTGCGACTCTTCCTGGGTATATTCATCCAGTTTCACTGTTACTTTGGCCAACTCAGGGATGCGGTAGGAAAAACCCTGAACTTTGGTGTCTTTCACTGCTTTATTCAGGTAATTCGCAACAGTATTGGTATTCCCAACCCGCTGAATCCTGATGGTAACCACTTTTCCTCCCGGTTCATCCAGGTCGACCACCCCTTTGGATTTGAGGAATTTAAAGATCGGGATCTCGGTATTGATCTGGTTGGGAAGGGGAATGTACTTATAGCTGAAATTCAAACTCTTATGCAGGCTGATTCCTGTAAACAGCTTCAAGTACTCCTTTTCCATGGTTTTCAACTGTGAATCCATGTATTCCAGGGTCTCCTTATTATAGTTCACCTCCTGAACGCCACTGATCAGGTTAAAACGGTTCTCCTTGATTTTTGAGATGTAATCAGCGGCCTCCTTGGCCTTTTGTTCCGGTGACTTTTCCACCATGGTCCTTTTGTAATACTGGCGTTCAACCGTCATCGTATCAATGTTGATCTTCCGGATAATCGTATCCACCTTTTCGAATACACTGACATCAGCAGAATATTTAAACAACTCCCCGAAAGCATCTTTAAAATCATCGGACTGGGATTCATCCTGCAGGGAAACAGCCCTATTCCTCAGGGTATCAAGGCGATCCGGAATCGTGCCAAGAATTACCCCGGCATCACTCAATGAAAGCAGGGCTGTCGACTCTCCCTTTGAAATCTTGTCCCCCATCTCCACAAAATAATACTGATCGGGATCAGGTTCCGGATAGGTCGTAATGGAAATGCTGCTGATGCTATAATCAACTGAATTTGCAGGAACCACATTTTTCAAACCGAGGAACCGAAGCGCGAAATCGGCATAAGGTCCCTTGTAATTTTCGACGCGATCAATTTTCACATCGATTTTCACGACAGTTCTTGGCAGCGAATAAAAAATCCCCTCTTTGGTCTGGGGTGAGGCATTGTTATCTATCCGCACCACATTTATCTGGGCGAAAACTGAACACGAGATAATGGAATACATTATCATCGCCCATGTTATGACCTTTTTCATAAGTTGCGTTTTAACGGGTGAATAACAGTTCACGGTATTTGGGTAACGGCCAAAGCTCGTCATCTACCAACAGTTCAAGTTTGTCGACATGGTACCTGATCTTTTCAAAATAGGGAAGAACCTTGTCGCAATACTCAAAAGCCTTTTCCTCTGTTTCATTGATATGGTTGGCCTCTTTCCGTGCTTCGATCATCTCGTTGACAAAGGTTTTAATCTTATCAACATGTTCCGAAATTTCAGTAATGGTCTCCATCTGATTCTGGGAAAGTTTACCATAGGTTTTCAGGTCAAGTACCTGCTTTAATCCCTTGACATTCTCGATCAGGGTGTTCTGGTACCGGATGGCAACCGGGATAATATGATTCCCGGCAAGGTCGCCAAGTACACGCGATTCAATCTGGATCTTCTTGGTATAGTTTTCCAGCCTGATGTCGTGGCGCGCCTCCAATTCACGTTTTGAAAGAACATTGTTTGTCTCAAACAGCTCAACGGCCTTTTTATCAACAAATCCCTTTAAGGCCTCAGGAGTGGTCTTCCTGTTTGGCAATCCGCGTTTGGCAGCTTCTTTAACCCACTCTTCAGCGTAATTATTTCCTTCAAACCTGATTTTTCTCGATTCCTTGATGTACTTTTTAATAACCTGGAACAGCGCATCTTCTTTACGTACCTTTTTTGATATCAACGCATCAACTTCCAGCTTGAACTTACGCAACTGGTCAGCTACGATCAGGTTCAACACGATCATGGGAGGTGCACAGGTCTGGGCTGAGCCCACAGCACGGAATTCAAATTTATTTCCAGTGAAGGCAAATGGGGAGGTACGGTTCCGGTCGGTGTTATCAAGCAGGATTTCGGGGATCTTGGGCAGATTTTTCAGCAGGTCGTTCCCGTTTTCTGCATTCACCACTGTATGCTTATCGGCTTTTTCTATCGCGTCAAGCATATTGGTTAGCTGGGTGCCGATGAAGACAGAAATGATTGCAGGAGGAGCCTCATTTGCACCGAGCCGGTGATCATTCCCAGGGGAGGCGATGATGGCCCTTATCAGGTCGGCATGCTCATGAACCGCTTTAAGAATATTCACCAGGAATGTCAGGAAACGCAGGTTTTCAGTGGCCGTTTTGCCCGGAGACAACAAATTCACGTGTTTATTTGTTGCCAGCGACCAGTTATTGTGCTTGCCTGAACCATTTACCCCGCCGAAAGGCTTTTCATGAAGTAAAACGGTAAAATCATGGTGTTTGGCCACTTTATCGAGCAGGTGCATCATCAACTGATTGTGATCAATGGATAAATTCACCTCTTCGAAGACCGGGGCGCATTCAAACTGATTCGGTGCAACTTCGTTGTGCCGTGTTTTAACGGGGATACCCAAACGATGGGCTTCGTATTCAAATTCCTGCATGAATGCCAGTACCCGCTGCGGGATGGTTCCAAAATAATGATCCTCCAACTGCTGATCCTTGGCTGAGGAGTGTCCGAACAAGGTACGCCCTGTCAGCACCAGGTCGGGGCGGGCCAGATACAATGCCTTGTCAACGAGAAAATATTCCTGCTCCCATCCCAGTGTTGCAAATACTTTTGTTGTCTCTTTGTCAAAATACTGGCAAACATCCACAGCAGCCTTATCAATGGAATAGATGGCTTTCAGCAAAGGGGTTTTAAAATCAAGGGCCTCACCCGTGTAGGATACGAAGACACTTGGGATACATAAAGTGCGGTCCATAATAAAAGCAGGCGAAGTTGGATCCCATGCTGTATACCCGCGGGCCTCAAATGTACTCCGGATTCCTCCGCTTGGGAAGCTGGATGCGTCAGGTTCCTGCTGGGTCAGTTCGCTGCCCCTGAATTTTTCAATTCCCTGACCGCCTTCAACCGGATCGACAAAGGCATCATGTTTTTCAGCAGTAGCTCCGGTCAATGGCAAAAACCAATGGCTGTAATGCGTGGCACCTTTGCTGATGGCCCAGGCTTTGATACCGGCTGCAACCTGGTCGGCAATTTTCCGGTCGATTCTGACTCCCTTGTCAATCGAGTTCATCACCTGGTTAAAAGCCTCTTCCGTGAGATATTCTCTCATGGCGGCCTTATTAAAAGTTAATTCGCCAAAGTATTCGGAAGCCTTGAGGTCTGGAAATTTAAATGCCTGATGTTTGCGCATCATGGCCATCTCAAGTGCTTTAAAACGTAGTGTATCCATTATTTTAAGTTTTGGGTTAGGGTTTAGGTCAGAGACAAACTGCCGTCCTACTGATCTTTATGATTCCTATCCGGTTTCCTCCGGAGAAGAACCAGCCCGGCAAATGTAATAAATCCATTTAAAATTAAGAGTTCAAAACCGAACCTGTACCCCCGGAAGATATCAACAGAATACTCACTCAGGAAATAGCATATTACCGGAGACAGCAGTGCAATCAAGGGGACCCAACGATCGTGGACAGAATATTTTGTGAATAACCCAAATGCAAACAGTCCGAGCAGGGGGCCATAGGTATATCCTGCCACCGTGAAAAGCTTGTCAATCACAGCCCTGTCGTTGATGGCCCGGAACAGTACGATAACGACCAGCAGAATCAATGCAAATGCAATATGAACCCATTGCCTGATCCGCTTCTTTTCATTTTCAGGGAGTCCGGTTCGTTTATTTATACCAAGGAAATCAATGCTGAAAGAGGTGGTCAGCGAAGTCAGGGCCCCATCTGCACTGGGATAGGCTGCAGAAATGAGGCCAATGAGAAAAACCAGTCCTGCAACCGGCCCAAGGTGGTTGACGGCAACCATGGGAAATAAATCATCTGTTCTTACAGGTAACTGTATGCCTCTATTGGAGGTAAACAGATAGAGGCTTGCCCCGAGGAATAGGATCACAAAATTGACAAATAACATGATTCCGGTGAAGGTATACATGTTTTTTTGGGCATCTTTCAGGGTCCGGCAACTCAGGTTTTTCTGCATCATTTCCTGATCAAGCCCGGTCATAACAATGGCAATGAAGGCTCCGCTTAACAGTTCTTTAATAAAAAAACGCTTGTCACTCCAGTCGGTAAATATCATTTTGGAATAGGTGCTGGAATAAACCTTGTTTATCATTTCACCCAGGTTGAGCCCCATGTTGTCGATGATCAGGTAAATCGAGATCACCAGTGAAAGCAGCATAAAGGTCGTTTGGATCGTATCGGTCCAGATAATCGTTTTTATCCCTCCTTTAAAGGTATAAAGGAGAATGAGCACGATGAAAATCAGGACAGTGACGAAAAACGGGATATGCCAGGCGTCAAAAATAAATATCTGCAATACGTTCACGACGAGAAACATTCTGAAAGAGGCGCCAATGGTACGCGACAGGATAAAGTAGAAGGCTCCTGTCTTATATGACCAGAATCCAAACCGGGTTTCAAGATAAGAATAGATCGAGGTAAGGTTCAACCTGTAATAAAGCGGCAGCAGTACATTTGCGATGGTAAGGTATCCGAAAACATACCCGATCACAACCATCATATACGAAAAACCGGCAGTGCCCACCCAGCCGGGGACCGACATAAACGTAACGCCCGACATGGATGCCCCGATCATGCCATAGGCTACCACGAACCACGGGGATGCCTTATTTCCAATAAAAAAGCTTCGGTTGGTCGATTTTCTTGCAGTAAGCCAGGTGATGATAAACAGGAGTGCCGTGTAGGCCAGGAAGCAAATCAGGATAATGGTCGGGCTCAAGGAGGTTGGATTATTAGATGTGGAACTGATGATATATCGAATTGGATAACAGGAGATTTGATGAATTGCAAGGATCAGTGTTAGAATGCATGAGCGAGGGAGATAAGGTCGGGAAACTGGAAGTCAACCTGCCGCGGATATTTTTTCGCAAGTTCTGAATCAGGAGAGATCAACACTGTATTCATCCCTGTTCGTTTGCCAAAAACCAGGTCGGATATGGAGTCGCCCGCCATCACCGAGTGGTTGAAGCGAATGCCGGGGAACTCTCTTCGGGCCTTCAGGGCCATCCCCACATTGGGCTTTCGCATGATCGACCCTTCTGATTTCAGATGGGGAGCGTAATAAACAGCATCAATCTTCCCTCCTGCTCTCCTGACCTCAACCAGCATCTGATCATTTACGGCTGTTACATCCTCATCGGTCATCAGCCCTTTCCCAATGCCTTGCTGGTTGCTGACAACGATGATGCGGCCGAAAATCTCATGAAACCGCTTCATGGCATCCAAAACACCGGGTAAAAATTCAAACTGATCCCAGGTTTTAACATACCCGTCAACAATACGCGTGTTTATCACTCCGTCGCGGTCAAGGAACAAAGTCCAGCTTCGGTCAATCTCTAAATTCTGCAAATTCATGCTGTGCTTTCAAATAATCTTCCGGGATACCGATATCCAGGAAATAGCCTTCCACCGGCAAGCCATATAGCCTGGAATTCGGGTAATAAAGCTCAAAACAATCCTTTTCCATAGAAAAACGTCCTCTGAACTCAGGCTCCATCAGGAATCTTTTTTCAATGATGTATACTCCGCCATTGATATAACCCGGTTCCGGCGAATTCCCTTTCTCCTCAAACCCTGTGATGCGCCTGGACCGGTTCAACGAAACATGGCCAAAACGTCCTGTATCATCCAGTTTACGAAGTGCTAAAGTGGCATCCGCCTTCTTTTTGAGATGAAATTCGAGCAGAGACCTGTAATCCGACCTGAAAATGCTGTCACCATTCAGTACCAGGGCGCGTTGACCTTTGATCTTCCAAAAGGCCAGCCGGATTCCCCCGCCTGTTCCCAATGGTTCTGTCTCCACCGCATAAGAAATTTCCAGGGAACGGTATCTGTTTTCGAAATGCGCAGAGATTATTTCATGTTTATATCCTACAGAAAGTACAACACTGGCAACTCCCTGATTGATAAGATAATCAAAAAGATATTCCAGGAATGGCCTTTGGTTGATGAGCGCCATGGATTTCGGGAGATCGCTGACCACCTGCTGAAGACGTGTGCCGAATCCACCGGCAAGGACAATGGCCTCCAAAATCAGCCCTCTTTTGGGAATAATGTCGATTCAATCTGTTCACAAATAATGTGGCCAACCATGATATGTGACTCCTGGATGCGGGCAGTATCCTTTGAAGGAATATTGATCATAAAATCACTCAAACCAGCCAAAAAACCACCGGTTTCGCCTGTCAAGGCCACTGTGGTGATCCGTAAGTCCCGCGCTGTTTCAAAGGCCCTGATAATATTTTTTGAGTTTCCCGATGTGGATATGCCGATCAGCACATCTCCTTCCTTTCCCATTCCCCTGAGCAGCCGGGCATACACTTCATCATAGGAATAATCATTGGCCACGGCCGTAAGGTAAGATGTATTAACATGCAATGCTTCCGACGGCAGAGGAGGCCTGTCGTAGTTGAACCGGCCTGAGAGTTCGGCTGCAAGATGCTGCGCATCAGCGGCACTTCCCCCATTGCCACAAAATAGTACTTTATTTCCCCTTGAAAATGCAGTGGTACATGCAACAGAAACTTTGCGAATCTCGCTGATGAGATATGAATTGGTAATCAATTTTTGCTTGACTTCAATTGATTCTTTGATTGATTCAATGATTTGCATAGGATATTGGTAAAAGGTGAAACAGCGAAATTAAAAATTGATTCAGAGTGAAAATTTGGTCCCCGGAATCGGGGCAAAGTTAAAAACTTTCGTAATGAATGATCTCATTCTTTGTTTTACGCTTCAGATGTCGTTGGTTATTGTCGTCAATTACCGCAGGGTAACCCAAAGGGAGATAGACAATGGGTTCGATGTTCGTCGGAAGCTTCAATATTTCGGAACATTTGCGGGCATCAAAATTACAGATCCAGCAGGTTCCCAGTCCCTGTTCAGTCGCTGCTAAGGTCATATGATCAACGATGATGGCCGCATCGATGTCGGTATGGTCTTTCCCGTCGGCCCTTTTCCAACCTATCTGATGATCACCGCAGATAACGAGCACCACCGGAGCCTGGATAAACCACGACCTGTTATAGGTTGTCGCCAGTTCTTTTCTCAACTCCGGATCCCTGATGACAATGATGTGCCATGGCTGCAGATTTGCGGCGGATGGAGCAATCCTCCCGCATTCCAGGATATACTGAAGTTTCTGATCCTCCACCGGCTTCTCCTGGTAGTTTCTGACCGAGTACCTGCTTTTTGCCAGTTCCAAAAAATTGTTCATATGGTCCATGTTGACAGTCCTTTTGATGTAAACTCATACCGCTTGGTTTGGCCTCCGAATTTATTCAAGGCCTCAATCACCTTTGAACGGTTATTTTCCGGGCAATAAAAAAACATAAAACCTCCACCGCCTGCGCCAGAGATTTTTCCACCGGTTGCCCCGTTTTTCATGGCAGTTTCATAAATTTCATCAATAAAAGCATTGCTGACCCCTTCGGCCAGGTTCTTTTTAAATTGCCATCCGAAATCAAGAATTTCTCCAATTTTATCCAACTCACCCATCAGAATTGCCTCTTTCATCATCACAGCCTGATCCTTCAATTTGTGCATGGCCTCGAGCGATTTCACGTTTTTTGCCAACACATTTTTAGTCTGTTGTTCAATTATTTTTGACGATAAACGGCTTGTTTCGGTATGATATAAAATGAGATTGTGGGCCAATTCGTCAAGATACTTTTCCCGGATGCGCAAAGGATTCACAATAACCTTATCCTCCTTAAAAAACTCCATGAAATTCACACCTCCAAACGTTGCGGCGTACTGGTCCTGCTTTCCTCCGGCCATTCCAAGATCGGACCGCTCAATTTCATAGGCAAGGTGGGCCAGATCATAATCACCCAGCGGAAGGTTGAGCCATTCGGCGAAAGCACCGACAATGGCCACCACCAAGGTTGATGACGTTCCTAACCCCGAACCCGGGGGGGCATCAACATAGGTAGCCAACTCAAACGAGAGTGGCTTGTGAGAAAAGTCGCGGACAATCCTGTTATAAATGCCTTTATGCAGATCGAGGTTTCCATCAATGGCTAACTGCTCCTTTGCATCCAGCGTAAAAATCTCCTTTTTATCCAGCGAATTTAAAACAATCTTTCCGTCATTCCTTGGTAAGATCGTGGCATAGGCATACATGCTGATGGTTGCATTGAGAATTGCCCCGCCATAAAGTTCTGAAAAGGGAGCCACATCGGTGCCTCCACCGGCCAACCCCAGGCGCAGGGGTGCTTTACTGCGAATGATCATGATCGTTTGTTGTATTTATCAGTTAACGAAAGTACCGCAAATTTATTGGATTATGAACTTCAGGGTAAAATCAGGATGATCATTTTTTTTCACAGGAGAGAAAAAGAAGATGAAAAATCACCTGTTCAGCAGTAGGTCAATGGCTTCAACCATTCGCCCCCAGGAATATTTTTGCTTTTCAATGGCGGCATTTGCTGAAAATTCATCCTCTTTGTTTTCGCGGTAAAAACGAAGTATGGCACCCGCAATTTCCCCAGGGTCCGGATTTACCACATATCCGACCTTTTCGTTTGGAACGAATTCAGCCAGACCACCGACATCTGTAATGATCATGGGTTTATTGAAATGATAGGCGATCTGGGTTACACCGCTCTGGGTCGCGCTTTTGTATGGCTGGACCACCAGATCGGCAGCACAGAAATAATTCAGGACCCGGCTGTCTGGAATAAAATCATTGCTCATGATCACCCGATCCTCAAGCGAACGACCGGAAATTATCTCCTGATACGGCTTAGGATCACAATAAAATTCACCTGCAACCAGCAGTTTAATCTTCATCTCGTGTAAATGCTTGTCAGCAAAGGCTTTCAGTAATAGATCAAGTCCTTTATAGTCACGGATGAAGCCAAAAAATAGAATATAATGAAAAGAGGGGTCCAAACCCAGTCGGTTTAATGCAACCTCTTTGCTGATCGGCGCCCCGAAATTGTCGTACAACGGGTGCGGGCAATACAATTTCGGTTTTCCGGGATCAAATGTTTCGAGGTCATGCAGTACCGACCTGGACATGGCTACACAGCCGTCTACCGAGCCAATCCAATAACCTGATAAAAGCCGGTCCCCTGCCCTTTTTTCATGCGGAATCAGGTTGTCGATGATGGTAATGATCTTTGTATGTTTATTCCCTTTGATGATGCGGCAGATGGTGCCAAAGCAGGGAGCCATGAAAGGCATCCAGTATTTGACAATCACAAAATCCGGTTTCTTCCTTCTAAGCTCCAACCCTACTTTTATCCAGTTGAAAGGGTTGATGCTGTTTACCTTGATGCTGACAGGAAGATCAACCGGCGCGGGTTCTGCTGAGATCTGTGTTTTTCCGGGAAAAAGCAGCGAAGGGTACTGAAGACTGAAGGTGAAGATTGAGGCATCTTCGCCATTATCCCGGTATTCACGGATCAGCCTCTCATTGAAAGTTGCCAGGCCTCCTCTTAAGGGGTGCGCCGGTCCGATGAGTATAATTTTTCTGTTCAAAGTCATACCCTTAATCACTCAGTGGAAGGGTAAAACGGAAGGTGGAACCATAACCATATTCACTTTCGACCATTATGGTTCCATGGTTCTTTTCAACGAATTCCTTGCACAGGATCAATCCCAGGCCTGTTCCCTTTTCATTGGCAGTCCCGACCGTTGAAAAGGTGGTGTCGAGCCGGAAAAGTTTTTCAACCATGTCATCGGTCATCCCAAGGCCATTGTCTTTAACAAACACTTCAACAAAACCCGGCAACATTCTGATATCCAATTCTACATTCCCATCCATTGCTGTATATTTCAGGGCATTTGACACCAGATTTCTTAAAACGGTCTTGATCATATTTTTATCAGCAAAGACCATGATCTCGCCAGTTACAAGGTTTATGAGGTTGACATGCTTTTCGAAGGCCGTAGTTTTATAAAAACGGAAAACTTCATCAATTACGCAGTGAAGATCGAATTTTTCCGGGTTTGCCTGCATCCTGCCGGTCTGCATCCTCGCCCACTGAAGCAGATTATCGAGCAGTTTCAAATAATTGCGCGAGAGATTATGTAAACTGGACAGGATTTCATGGGTTTCAATACCCGTAAGCTGGTCAATATCGGTGCGGAGCATTTCAGACAAGGATATCAGCGTACTGATCGGGCTTCGCAGGTCGTGTGCAATGATGGAAAAAAATTTATCTTTGGTCGCATTGAGTTCGATCAGCTCCTTTTTTTGTTTTTCAAGCTCCTCCTTCTGTCTGACAATCTCATGATTCTGTGATGCCAGTTGTTCCTCAGCAAGGTTCATGTCGCGCAGACGGCTCACCAGGGCTCTTAAAACACCTGTAATGACGGTGGTCTCATTTTTAGTAACCGCATAGAATAATTCCTGGCTGAAACGGTAGAGAAAAGTATGTGAAAGCGCGGTAACCGTAGCTGAGCGTTCCTTGCGGTCAAGCAGGTAATATTTTCCGAAGACATCTCCCTTATTCAGCACAGAGAAAATATAGTCTTCATCATGCACCTTGACCCGGCCATCAACAATGATGTACATGGCATCACCCATCTCGCCTTTAAGCACGATGTGTTCACCTTCTGAAACCTCCATTTCAATAAGGTTTTCAGCGATCTGACTTAGAAGTGAGTCGGGTGATTCAGAAAAAATTGAAACGGTTTTAAGAAAAGCTACCCTGCGCGTGATCTCCATGACATTGAATCTAAATGGAAGTTAATTAATTCCTCAACCAATCATCTTTTCAACCAGGTAGCTGTTCCTGTCGGAAGAGCTCCGGGAAATTAGTTCACCCAGAAAACCTGCAACAAATAATTGGGTTCCAACGATCATGGCCAGCATACCGAAAAAAAACAAAGGCCGTTCAGTCATTTTAAAAGCCTGGTTGAAAAATTTCTCATAGGCCAGATAACCTGCAATGACGAATCCCGATAAAAAGATCAGGCTTCCCCAGAGTCCGAAAAAATGCATGGGTCTTTTACCAAACCTGGATGTGAAGGTGATTGTAAGAAGGTCCAGGTATCCTTTGTAAAAGCGATCAAGTCCGTATTTTGTTTTTCCGAATTTCCGCTTCTGGTGATGGACAACCTTCTCGCCGATCTTTGAAAAACCTGCCCATTTGGCCAGAAAAGGAATATACCGGTGCATGTCACCATACACCTCGATACTTTTAACCACTGCATTGCGGTAGGCCTTCAGACCACAGTTAAAATCGTGCAGTTTTATTCCAGACATACGCCGGGCCGACCAGTTATAAAATTTGGTAGGTATTGTTTTGGACACAGGGTCATGGCGCTTTTTCTTCCATCCTGAAACAAGGTCGAAACCCTGTTCCGTGATCATCCTGTACATTTCAGGAAGCTCGTCGGGGCTATCCTGCAGGTCGGCATCCATGGTAAATACCACATCTCCTGAAGCTTCCAAGAAACCGATATTCAGTGCCGCTGCTTTCCCGTAATTACGTCTGAACTTAATCCCCTTTATGCTGCTATTTTCCCGCTGAAGGTCCTGAATGACATCCCAGGAATGATCCTTTGAACCGTCATCCACAAAAATGATCTCATATGTAAAGTTATTTGCCAGCATAACCCGTTCGATCCAGGAGGCCAGTTCGGGCAGGGATTCTTCTTCGTTGAGAAGGGGGATTACAACAGAGACATTCATTCGGATTGGATTATATGGTGCTTTTAAGGGAAGGATCTTCCTTTTTCAGGAAAATGGCAATGATCAAACCGGCAATGGCTGACATTACTGCGTAGGTAACAAGTCCCCAAACTACCATCATGACCGGTGACATGAATTTGGATGACATCGAAACAGCCTGCTCAATCTGTTCATCGGTCATGTTGGGATTTGAAAGAAGTATGTTGGCCCTGGCCTGATCTAAAAGTTCATTGATAAACCCGGGATGAATAAACTGAATAAAGAAATACAGGTATATCGAGGAGAGAATTCCTGCGAAAAGTCCGATCATGAAGACCGACTTGAATGCCTGTCCATAGGTAAGAAATCCGTTGCAATATTTTTTCCGGTAATCAAGTGTTCCCCAAACCATTCCACCGATGGCGACCAGGTAGGAGATCCAGCTGACTGCTTTGTTCATATACAAATCCAACAGGAACAAAATAAGGGATAAAACGATCATGGCGCCGCCTGTGATCAATCCGTAAAATAATCCGTTTAATGAAACGGAACGTGATTTTTCTTCCATGGGACAAGGGTTTTAAGTTTGATTCATGGCAAACATACAAAAAAAACAACCGTCTTGTAAAAAGAGGCTGGAAAATTTGTAATTTTGCAGCGGGTAAGTCTTATACGACCAGCTCCCAACTAACTCCCCCAGGTTTGGAAGAAAGCAAGGGTACGATGGTCGAGCGGTGCGATATAAGGGGCTTACCCATTTTTTATGCTACTAAAGATTCATCCCGAAAATCCAAGTGAACGTCAACTGAAAATTGTTGTGGATTGTCTGCGCCAGGGCGGGGTGATCATCTATCCCTCCGATACCGTATATGGTTTAGGGTGTGATATCACTAAAATCAGGGCGGTTGACCGGATTGCGCAGATCAAAGGGATTAAACGGGAGAAGGCGAATTTTTCCTTTGTATGTTATGATCTCAGTCAGCTTTCAAGCTACACCAAACCGATTGCCAACCACACCTACAAAGTGATGCGCCGGACCCTGCCGGGACCTTTCACTTTTATCCTCAATGCCAACAGTGAAGTCCCGCATTTTTTCCAAAGCAGGAAAAAAACTGTCGGCATCCGTATCCCCGATCACAAAGTCCCAATCCAGATCGTTGAATTACTTGGGAACCCGATCATGACCACCTCCATCCACGCGGATGATGAGATAATTGAATACCAGACAGATCCCGAGTTGATATATGAAAAGTTCCATAAGCTGGTCGACATCGTCATCGATTCGGGGCATTGCGGGAATGTTCCGTCAACCGTAGTTGACTGCACTTCAGATGAAATGATTATTATGAGGAACGGGAAAGGAATCCTGGATAACTATCTTTGAAAGGTTGAAAAATATCAATTATTGTTTGCATATTGAAAGAAAACGTGTACTTTTGCACCCTCAAATTCAGAAGCTGATTAGCTAGCTCAGCCGGTAGAGCATCGCCCTTTTAAGGCGGGGGTCCTGGGTTCGAATCCCAGGCTGATCACTTATAATTCATTGATTATAAATTTGTTACAGAATTTATAACTGGTGATCAACACTTTAGAACCCCACTTTTGGGGTTCTTTTTTTTCCCATCATTTATCCTACTTCGCAGACACAC
>SESA01000019.1_pt1 | contig 122966 bp, 107 predicted proteins | sample 3171451 | NCBI WGS metagenome assembly SESA01 (sample SAMN06051862, study PRJNA518727) | freshwater metagenome | biome: subpolar coniferous forest; feature: holomictic lake; material: water; isolation source: holomictic Lake 227, 8 m depth | place: Canada: near Kenora, Ontario | collected...
GCGGCGTTGCCTGCAGAGTTGCAAGATTCAGTTATTGGGGGCGTCCTCAATAACTTAGGCAATCCGCGCGATCGCCATTCCATGATGGACCAGATTACGCCGATCACTATTTATAACGCCGACGGATTTGCGCCACTTCCATCGGGCCAACCACACGACGCATTTGGTTTCGCTGGTGGCAACGGCAAGTATGACCAAGGCGATGGATCTGTTTCACATCCATTTCAAGGTTGGGCCGACTTCGCATTGATAGGAAATCAAAGCGTGGGGGTCCAATGGAACTTTACTTCGGTATCGCCCGATCAATATCAAACTTGGTCGATTGCATCGTTGAGCAACCCCGCACATGTTTTGGCGGGCATGCAATGGAGCAACGAGCAAGGAACATCGCTTGGTGCAATTGCAATTGTGCCCGCGGCGGCAGGCAGCGCGGAAGTGGCACTGTCTCAACTTGGCGGTGCGCAGCAATATCGCGTGAGTTTCAGCGGACTTTCATTGGGAATGTCAGATAGCGCCATGCAGGGCGTGGCATTTATATCAAGTGCGGTGCCATCACCGGGATCAGTTTCGTTGCTGGTCATTGCGGGACTCATTTCAAAGCGTCGACGCGGGTGAACAACTTGTGGCAGAGTGCGAGGGCCTGTTTGATTTGAAGCGACTAGCACACGAATTGATTTAAAATCAGTATGAGAAGTACTTCACTTGAGATGCAAGAGTTGAGACGTGAGAGTGTTTGAAAGAAATAATTTGAATTGCATGGTGTAGAGCTTCGGCTCTGGATTCCTTCGGGATTGCCGCCGCCAAACGATTTAAATCAATTTCGTCTTAAAGCGACAGCGGTGTGATATTCAAATTTGTTTCCAAAGAGCGTCCGCGCCAATCAGCAATCACTTGCCGCATTTGCGCGGTGGTGGTGGCGGTACGAATGCCTTCTTTGAGCGGCTTCACGTGGCCCATGTTTTTGCCATACCAACTAATGCGTTTGCGCATGCATTCCACGGCGCTCGAGCCGGGGCTGTACTTTTCTAATAGTTCAATGTGGCGATCAATCACCTGGCACTTTTGATCGGGCGTTGGTTCGGGCAACAATTCGCCCGTGGCAATTAAATGGCTGGCGCGCTGAAATAGCCATGGCGTACGCAACGAACCGCGGCCAACCATGACGCCTTTGCAACCGGTCTGCCGCATGATTTGCACCGCGTGCTCGGGCTCGGTCACATCGCCATTACCAATGATGGGAATATTTTTCACGGCGGCGACAACTTCGCCAATGCGATTCCAATCGGCGTGGCCGCTAAACATTTGACATGTGTAGCGACCGTGCACGGTGACGGCGGCAATGCCTACATCCTCAAGTTGACGGGCGAGTTCAGGCGCAACAAATCGTTCAGGGTCCCAGCCCAGGCGAACTTTGGCGGTGACAGGCACGCGGCCGTTGGTGTGCTTGGCCACCGCGTCAACAATGCGCTTGGCTAATTGCACCGTGTCGCACACGTGGCACAGCAGCAGTGAACCGCCATGTTTTTTAGCGACTTTGTCAACGGGGCAACCCATATTGATGTCGATGAGTTTGGCGCCATGATCGACCGCCCAGATGGCGGCTTCTGGAAGCGGGTCCGTCCAATTTCCGTACAGCTGCATTCCACACGGTTGATCAAACTCGTTGGTTTGCGCAAGTTCAAGCGAGCGACGCGCGCCGCGCAACAACGCATGACTATTTAATAGATCGGTGCTTGCAAGACCTACGCCACCTTGCTCGCGGCAAAGAATGCGAAAAGCAAGATCGCAGTGGCCAGCCATGGGCGCAAGCAACATGGGAGTTTGAAGTGTGAGCGCGCCAATTTGAAGCATGGAAGCAGTCTATTGCGCAGGACCGTGAAGATGAAATTTATTTTATTGAAATTCACAACCTGATATCGTCATTGCTTCATGGCAATTGACGATCCTGATTCAAGCGATTTGCCTGATCCATTTCGCGACGCGATTGCAGGTGATTTGCAAATGAATTTGGGTCTGCCTCTTGACTCTAAGAATTTGAAACCTTTGGATCTCTTGAATCAACTTGCCAACACCGTGTTGGTTGAACGAGCTCCAGATCCCATGCCCACAACCATTGGGCGCTACCGCGTTGAGCGATTGCTGGGGGTTGGAAGTTTTGGCCGTGTTTATCTAGCCCATGATGATCAATTGATGCGCGCGGTGGCAATCAAGGTTCCTAGATACAACATTGCCCAGCATTCTGAGCAAGTTGAAGAGTTTCTGTATGAAGCCAGAGCCGCGGCGAAATTAGATCACCCAAACATTATTCCAGTGTTTGATGTCGGCAGCGATGCGGCGTGTCCTTGCTTTGTGGTTTCAAAATTTATTGATGGATTTGATCTTGATATTCGCATCCAGACCAAGACGCTTTCAATAAACGAGAGCGTGAAAATTGCGGCGACGGTGGCGGAGGCCTTGAACTATGCGCACATGCAAGGGTTGGTACATCGCGACATCAAGCCTGGAAATTTGTTGATCGACAACAATGACGATCATCCCATGATTGGAGATTTTGGTCTTGTGTTGCGTGATCAAGATGTGGGGCAGGGTCAGAAAGTTGTGGGCAGTCCGTCGTTCATGTCGCCAGAGCAGGCGCGCGGCGAGGCGCATCGCGTGGATGGAAGAGCCGATATTTTCAGTTTGGGAGTTGTGTTGTACATGATGCTGACAGGTCGGCGACCGTTCACTGGCAACACGCAAGAGGAAGTGCTTGATCAAGTTCGCAACCTTGATCCGAAACCCATGCGCGCGATCAATGAAAATATTCCCAAGGAGCTTGAACGCATTTGCACCAAAGCAATGTCCAAGCGCGCGGTGGATCGGTATTCCGTGGCCAAGGACATGGCAGGTGATTTGTATGCGTTTCTTGCGGATTCTTCGATCAATGTGCTGGCGTCGACCGCGTCGCTGACTTCAGCGACGCACGCGCATGCGGAAAAAGGATTGGGGGAATCTGCGTCAGCGGCACTGGACGCATCCAATCAACTTGCTCAGCAGACTGTTCGAATTGTGCCCAAGGGTTTGCGATCTTTCGATGCGACGGATAGTGATTTTTTCTTGGACTTATTGCCAGGACCTCAAGGACGCGATGGACTTCCGGAAAGTATTCGTTTTTGGAAGACACGGATCGAAACACGCAACCCTGATGAAGGCTTCGCCGTTGGAATGATCTACGGTCCATCGGGTTGCGGAAAAACTTCCTTGATGAAGGCGGGACTTCTTCCACGTCTTGATCTGTTGGTGACAGTGATTTATTTGGAGGCCACAACCGATAAGACAGAGGAAACGCTCTTGCGAATTCTGAGGCGGCGACTGCCGGATTTGTCGAACACGCTTTCGCTTGCGGCATCACTGAACGCAATTCGGCAAGGAAAAGCCTTGCGTTCAGGAGAAAAAGTTCTGCTGGTGTTGGATCAATTTGAGCAATGGTTGCATGCCAAAGGCGCGGAAGTTGACAGCGAATTAGTGCAAGCACTTCGACAATGTGATGGCGAACGATTGCAGGCAATGATTATGGTGCGCGATGATTTTTGGATGGCGGCCACGCGTTTTATGCGCGAGTTGGAGATTCCAATTTTGGAGGGAGTGAATTCCGCGGTTGTGGATTTGTTTCCTTTACGACACGCACAACGCGTGCTGGCGGCGTTTGGACGTGCGTATGGAGAATTTCCAGCGACGGGCGATCTTTCAAGTGCGCAAGAGAAATTTATTGAGGAATCGGTGGCGGGTTTGTCGCAAGACGGCAAGGTGATTTCCGTGCGCTTAACGCTGTTCGCTGAGATGATCAAAGGTAAGCCTTGGAATTCCAGCACGCTTCGCGACATCGGTGGCACCGAAGGAGTTGGTGCGGCATTTTTGGAGGAGAATTTCGGCGAGCGCGCCTCGCATCCGTTGCGTAGAGCGCATCGCAAAGCGGCGAAGGCGGTTTTGCGAGCCCTTCTGCCGGAATCAGGAATTGATATCAAGGGGCACATGCGAACACGCGCGCAATTGCAATTGGCTTCTGGTTATCAAGGAAAACCTCGTGAATTTGAAGAGCTTTTGCAGATGCTCGATCGTGATTTGCGCCTGATTACGCCCGTGGATTCTTCCATTATAAATGACGAAGATCAAACAGCGGCGTTACAAGATGGGCACTATCAACTTGCGCATGATTACTTGGTCCCATCATTGCGCGATTGGTTGACGAGCAGACAGAAAGAGACTTCACGAGGACGTGCGGAATTATTATTGGTGGACCAAGCGAACAGTTGGCAAATTCGCCGCGACGCACGGCAGCTTCCGTCGCGGTTTCAGTGGTTGCAAATTCGCTTGCAAACATCGCGTAGCAATTGGTCCCAAACGCAGCGTCAGATGATGCGAACCGCGGGCAAGCAATATGCGGTTCGATTTGCAATCAATGTTGTGATTTTGATCGCGCTGGGTTGGGGCGCTCAAGAGTTTTACAGGTACGCGCACGCGCAAACGCTTTTAGAAAAATTACGTACGGCCAAAATCGATGAAGTGCCACAAATCTTGGGCGACATGGCTCCGTATCGCAAGTTACTCAACGAGACACTGCATAAAGAATTGGAAACGGCGAAGGAAGACGAGAAAAGAAGCACAAAAAATAAAGAAATTGCAACGTCAAAAAAGCAGAAAAGCAAGCAAACGTTGTATCAATTGGCCTTGCTTCCTTCAGACCCCTCGCAGTCGGATGAACTTTTTCAATCCATGTTGCAAGCCGATCCCGAAGAGTTCAATGTGATTCGCGGCGCACTTGAAAAAACAAAAGAGAAACACGTGGAAGCACTGTGGCAAAAACTTGGTGAACAAGGGGATAGTAAGCAGCGTGAACGCTTGCGCGCGGCTGCGGCGCTCGCCAAATATGATCCACACGATGCACGATGGGCGAAAAATAGCGCCATGATTGTGAACGATCTTGTCGCTGAAAATCCAATGTTTCTTGGGGCGTGGAGCGAGGAGTTTCAATCCGTGCGCGAGCCTCTTTTAAATCCTTTGGTCGAAATTTTTAAACAGCACGGGACAACGCATGCCGTTGAGCGAAATTTAGCGACAACAGTGCTCGTTGGTTTTGCCAAAGATAAATTGCCCATTTTGTTCGAGATTGTATTGGCGGCGGATGAAGAACAATTCAAAGTCGTGTTTTTAGTTTTCAAATCGCATGGTCAAGAGGCAATTGATCTTCTTTTAACAAAATTGGATCAGCAATTACCAGTAGACGCGCTTGACGCTGACAAGGAAATTCTGGCAAGGCAACAGGCGAACGCCGCGGTTGCGCTTGTGCAACTTGATCACGCCGGCAAAGTTTGGCCTCAATTGAAACATTCATCTGATCCGCGTCTGCGCAGTTACATCATTGATCGCATGGCGCACTCAGGCATTGAGCCCGAACTTCTTGCGAAGCAGGAACATGTGGAAAATGACATTTCAATTCGCCGAGCGATTTTGTTGGCTCTTGGCGAATATCAACTGGAACAAATTTCATCGGAACTTCGTGAGGCGGTGACGAAGCGCGCGAAAGATATTTTCCTAAACGATCCAGACGCGGGCTTGCATGCCAGCGCGCAATGGTTGCTGCAACAATGGGGAGAGAAGCAATGGGTCGCCACCACGCTGGACGCGTTGCTCCAAAATCCACAAACGAAAGAGCAACGAATCGCCACTTTAAAAATGGCGCAGGAATCAAGCCGAAATAACCCTTTCTTTGCAGAGCCACGTTGGATTGTGAATGCGCAAGGACAAACCGAAGTGGTGATTTTTGGTCCTGTCGATTTCATGATGGGCAATGCGGCCACGAAGGCAAATGAAACATCCGTCGATGGACAACATCAAGTTCAAATTTCACATTCATTTGTGCTTGGCGCCACCGACATCACGCTGAATGAGTATCGTCGTATGAACCCTGATTTTCTTCAGACTCCAGATGAACAGAGTAGGAATACAAGATCACTCGATACTCCAGTTGTGAATTTGAATTGGTATATGGTGGCTCGGTATTGCAATTGGCTGAGTCAGCAAGAGGGCATTTCTAAGGATCAATGGTGTTTTGAAATTGGCAAGGGTGACAATGATGTGAAATTGAAATCCAATTATCAGCAACTGAAGGGTTACCGCTTGCCTACGGAAGCCGAACTGGAATTTGCGACTCGCGCCAATGCGAAGACTTCGTATTTCTTTGGAGAGTCTTCAAATTTGCTTTCAAAGTACGCCTGGTATGAGCAGAATTCCGAAAGCAGTGCCTGGCCAGTTGCGCAGAAGAAACCAAATGATTTTGGCTTGTTTGATTCGGTTGGAAATGTTTGGCAGTGGTGCGCGGATTGGATTGGCCCGTATCCAAACAATGCCGTAGTGGATCCGCAAGGTCCCGCGACTGGAACCAAGCGTGTGTTGCGTGGTGGTGACGAATACTACGGTTCCGACCTTTGCACTTCGTGGGGTCGTGGCAAGTTGACGCCTGAATACCGAGGAATATTCAGCGGTTTCCGTGTGGCGCGGACTCCGTAATTTCACAGGAAATTCAATCGCCTAGAGCGCGAGCATTCATTGTCGCAGTTGATGTCGATGAGTTTGACACCATGATCGGCCGCACAGTTGGCCGCCTCCGCTAGCGGGTCCCTTCAATTCCTTACAACTGGATTCCGCAGGATTGATCGAACTTGTTGGTTTGCGCAAGTTCAAGCGAGCGCTAGAAAGTGGCAGCTTTTAAAATAAATGACCAATAACTTTAAAAAATATGTAATTCAATAAAAATCTTTGGTTGCAAGTTGCATCTTACTTTTCCTGTGGCATGTTCAATGCTTCACATCTAAAATTTGTTAGGAAAAGAAATTATGAATGCAATTCAATATGCGGCAAGTGGTGCTGTCTTTTTATCTGTGGCCAACGCCAGCGCGGCATATCTTGGTGTGTCCGCAACCACGTACCACGTGGTCGATGGCGCGCGCAATTTCTCCGTGATGGATATTTATGTTGATTGCAGCGGCGCGTATGACAAGCTGACCAATTATTACGGAACAACATTGTCGCCAAGTTTTGCGCGGACAACGCTTAATGGAATTCAAAACGCGGGCAATGCCGCCACCGCAACCAATGGCGCTCCATTTGCGCAAGCCAACGCAACAAGTTGGGCTCCCTCCGCAAGCGCGGCAAGCAATGCCTGGGATTCATTTGTGACCATTGGTGCCCGCAATCAAAACGATGCCGGCGCTGCAATTACAGGCGATCCTTTTTTCTTGAATTTTGCAACCGTAGAAGCAACAACCGTGCAAGGTGGCGCGGATGGCTCGGGCACCTTTGTGGGCGCGGGTTGGTACACGGCCACTCCAACAACAACGAACTATGGATTTGCAGGAACATATGCCGACATGCGAATTATGCTTGGTCGGTTTTCAGTTGAAACCACAAATTTTTCCAGTAGCGATGTGTTGTCCATGCAGCTCCAAGGAAGCTTGACCATGTTGGTCAATGGAACATCTGCCGGAGCTGGAACATTTATTCAGCCGATCTTCAATCAAACATTTGCGTTTGACCTTGCACATGTGCCAAGTCCAGGCGTGGGCGGGTTGATGGCTTTGGCCGGATTTGCGCTTCGCAGCAGACGGCGCTGAATAGTTGCAGAGTGTTTGTTTATGTGGTTGCGTGTTTGAAGGCGCAAACATGCATGTTGAATCAAGGCGCGGCTAGAAATATCTATTTATTAAATTGCGCCCATTTTTTTAGGCGCGTTGTCATGGGTAATTCAAACCATGCGTAGATTGCCAGGCATACAAGTGGTGAAATGACAATGCATGCCGTAAGCGCAAGTGTGGGTTGCACCAATTTCAGCTTGATCATGAGCGTGCCAAGGAGGGGAACGGTGAATGTGTGAAATAAATACAGCGAGTACGAGGAGTCGCCAAGCGTGGCGAGAATTTTGGGAATGATTTTGCGCAGTACGGGTTCGCCTAGCGCCACCACCGTGACAATGATCATGGATGGAAGTCCCCAATAGGCCCAGCGCCACCACATGGGTTGCTGTGCGCAATTGAACATGATTGTGAAACTTGCCAACACGGCGACCGCGCCAATGATGGCGCCAACTTTGGTGGTTGAAATGTATTGCAGAAGCTTGTCGATAAAGTTTTTTGCGCCGTGGTGCGCCTCAATATTCAAGTCAATGTTCAAGACAGCGTTGATAGTGTTGACACGCATGCAAAGTTTGGCCACCAACATGCCCATGACAAACTCCATCAAGATGGGTTCAAGAAATCCGTAGATCAATGGAACACTGGGGGTTGAGAAAATATTGATTGCCACGGCAAGAGCGAAAATGGCGGCGGTGAATTTGAGCGGTGATTTGCCTAGAAATAGAGCCATTGTGAAGATCACGTAGAAGAGCATTTCATAGTTGAGTGTCCAGCCCACTTTAAGAAGCGGAGCGGCGAGCAGTGATTGATCGTCGAAAGTTGGAATGAAAAAATATGACGCAATGGTGTTCCACAATTGCAGCGGCGAGTCAAGCGCAAGCGAAGGCAGCACGAGAATGGTGGCAAGTTTGAGAGTGGTGGCAACCCAGTACAGAGGAACAATGCGGATAAGGCGGCGTGTGATGAATATTTTCCATCCATCCACGCGTTGCATAAGTCCACCGGACGAAATGGCCATGACAAATCCGGAGATGACAAAGAAAATATCCACGCCCGACCAACCCGCGCGCCACTTGAACATGTCAAGGTGCATGCGTTCATTCACCATGGCTGTTGAATGCGCAAGTACAACCAACATGGCGGCAACAAAGCGCAGCGCTTGAATGCCGGTGTATGTGTGTTTATGTTCAGAAGTAGGAGTGATGGACATGGTGGATTACGAAAGTGAAGGTCAGATGTGAATGAGCGGAATGTTGCGTTTGAATTTTATGCTGAATACAAGCAATTGAGTTGACCGCATCAATGTGTCAGCGCGACTTTGTATCGTCAGTTTGAGCTTCTTCCAGCCGATAAAGACCAATTAAAAATGTGCCGGCCTTGAAGGGTTCCACAATAAATTTGCCGCGAATGGTGCCGTAACTTATGGTGTGCGCTGCGCCCAATTTCATTGGCGCTGCAAGTTGCGCCTCGATGCAATCAAATGGAGTTGGTGGCAGTCCAACGCAACAACCATCCCAACGATTGAGCATGACAAGAAGTTCTTTTGTTTCTTGACCCCACAAAGGTGGCGCTAGATATCCGCTGATTTGCACAAATGTTCCGTTGAGCATTTCTAGGCGCTTTGGCGGAGTCATTCGCGAACCATTCAAATCCATCGTTTCATACGCGCTCTTGAGAAGATCCCACGTGATGCGGTAGGGATCAAGTTCTGTGCCTGAGCCAAGAATGGTGTAGCGGCCGTCAACTTCAAGTTGATTGTTGTTGCCGTGCGTGATTGTTGCGGGTTGTGCGATAGGTGTTGCAGCGACAACACTGGTTGAAGTTGCAACTGGTGTCGTTGTGAGCTCTTCTGTTTTGATTGGCGCAGTCGGAGTGATGGCGGTGCGTTGTGCTTGCGCGTTGTCGTTGAGTGAAATGTCCGCGTTGAATTTACTTTGACTTTGTGGCCACAAAAAGGCGGCGACGCCGGCAATAAACGCAAGTACAAGAATGGAAATAAATAATTTCATGGGTTGCGTTTTTGGAAACTGCGCGGGGTGAGAAAGTGAAATTGCTTCATGGCGAGTTACTTACAGATTTTTGTTCAAGCGTTGGAGCGGGGTGATATCAATATTTCGTTCGGGTTCGAAGCGCGATTTAGGATTGGTGGTTGAATAGATGCCGCAGAATGATGTCGGAAATATCTTGGCAGGAAACGAAATCTTTCTCGGGTAAAAGCGAATTTTCCGCCAGCACCACGGGCTCAAAGCCTGGCGCAAGTTGTGCGCGCCCGTGCGTGCCCTTGACCAGCGACGCGTCAAGTGGCGTGAGTTGCAGAGTGGCGCGAAAGCCCAACGCGCGCGCGATTTTAAATTTCGCCACGCGCAGAGCAGGTAGCGCGATCGATGGGTCGATCAACAATTCGCATGGGTCGTAGCCAGGTTTTTTATGAATGTCCACGCAGCGCGCAAAGTCCGGCGCGCGCGCATCGTCAAGCCACCATGGATAGGCAAACCACGCGCCTGTTTTGGCGGTGACAACTAAGTCACCGCTGCGCGGATGATCCAGGTGAAGAGCGGCTTGCGCGGCGCGATCAAGCACACTTTCAACGCCCGGCAGCGCGGCGAGCAATTGCGCAATGCGTTTCAAGCGTGACGCGTGCTCGGGTGAAATAGATTCACCACGATTTAAAATTTGTGTTGGCGTACTTGTAGCATCGCGCACATACACATGCGCAATCTGGTGGTCGCACAACGCGAATGCGGGCGAAGTCATGGGCTCCAGCGCGTCGCGGCCAAGTTCATCGCGCACCGTGAGAAAGCCGGCTTCACGCAACGCGCGATTGAGATACACCGGTTGCGTTGCCGCCTCAATGCCATATTCACTCAGCACAATCGGACGCGCGTTGCGCGCGACACACGCATTAAGCAAGCCGCCAACAATGCGATCCACTTCGCGAAGCTCCGCCGCAAGCGCGGGAGAGTTGGGACCTTCGCGTTGCAGCACATAGTCAAGGTGCGGAATATAAATCAGTGTCAGTGCGGGATCGTGCTCGCGCATGACCTGCATTGCGGCGCGAGCGATCCAGTCGCTTGAGCGAATGCCCGCGCGCGGACCCCAGAAATCAAACAGTGGAAATGCGCCAAGATTATTTTGCAGCGAGTCACGCAGCGCATCAGGCTGCGTGGAAATATCTGGAATTTTGCGGCCATTGTGCGCGTAAATGGGACGCGGCGTGACCGTGAAGTCGCAACTGGAATTCATGTTGAACCACCAAAATAAATTCGCCGTTGTGCATTTCGGATTGCGCGCCTTGGCTTTGTCCCACACTTTTTCGCCGCTCACAAGCGCGTTGGATTGGCGCCATAAACGCGCCTCGCCTTGTTCGCGATCAAACCAGCCATTGGCCACCACTCCGTGTTCATGCGGCGCACGACCAGTCAACATGCTGGATTGCGAAGTGCAGGTGACGGCGGGAAAATCTGGCCGCAGCGGACGCGCGCCGCCAAGAGCACGCGCAAGTTCACGCAGGCGCGGCGTGTTCACTCCAATGTGGCGCGCCGAAAGCCCAACCACATTGATCACGACAGTGCGCGCGCAACCAGAGGCGTGATCGGTTGAAGGAGCGGAAGGCATATGTATAAGAGTACGGAAACATCTGCGAAAGAAGTATTGCGGAAAGATGAAATATGAATGAGCAGTCGAACCAGTGTGCGTGAATTATGTGTGGCAAAAGACGTTGCCCCGTGTGGTGAATTAACTTCCCGCGACGCGACGTTGAAGAAGTGTCGCAAGAATAAAGCAACCAATGGACGCGTAGGCCAACACGGGTTGATTTAAAATGCAAAGACTTGCCGCGTCCATAAGCGAAAGCGCAGCGATCCATCGCATGACTCCTTTGAACGCGGCATATGGATGGCCCAGCAGAACGAGTCCGCGGAAAATAGAAATTCCAACCAGCGCCAGGGAAATGACATAGGTGAGCGTCATGAAGTAGGACATGGGCTCCACAGTGCGCGTTGCAATTGCACCAAGTGGCGCAAGCGCGGCAAGGCCCATGAGCGCGGTGGCGATCATGGTTCGCGCGGATTGTGCGGCAGGTGATGCGTGGCTTGTCGACATTTCATTGCGCGCGACAAGTGAAATACTGGCTCCCGCAAGTCCAAGTGGGATTGCGAAGAACACAAGAATGTTCCAGGCGGGAGTTTGAATAGGCGACAACGCGATTGCCGCAATCACGGGAACAAGCGCGCGACACACGCCCATGAGCAGCGGTCCGACAAATTTTGCAAGATGCAACATGTTGTACGCAAGCACCGCGCTTGCAAGCAGCATGACCCACGGCAAAACATCAAGCGACACAAACGCGCATGCCGCCATGCCTGCAACAAGCAATATCATTCCGCACATCAGCGCGGTCATGGGCGAAATTTGTCCCGCTGGAATTGGGCGTGTTGGTCGCTCGTGTCCATCGACCACTTGATCAAAATAATCATTGATGGCCATGCCCGCGATGTAGATCATGACAACGCCTGCGGTCACAACGGCAACCTGTGTGGTGTTTGCAAATGATCCCGGCGCGACCGCTGTTGCCACCGCCGCGCCCACAAGCGAGTTTGACACCACTGTGGGTGAGTTTGAAATACGAAAAAGTTTCATGAACGCGCCGAAACTATTGCGACCGTTTATGGCGGCGGAAGCGGCGGGAGATGGGGTTGTTTGGTTGCTCATGCAAGATCGCTAGCGGCTTGTGCGGCCGCCGCGCACGTTTGAGCGTAGCGGATTTCCTGCACAATTCCCTGCTCAACCTCACCTTCGCTTGAAACGTGGTCCAGGTGTGGAAGTTGCGTCCACGCGTATGTTTCCACTTCAATCAGCGGCGCGTTTGGCAGGCGCAAAACGGCATCAAGCGTGCCAGTGATGGCGCTTGAAGTTGTTTCAAGTCCATTGATCATGGCGTGATGAATGGGAACGTGCCAATGACAGCGCCATTCTTGTGTGGTGGAGTTGGTGAGATGATGCAGCGCGGTGTTGGCCAGAGTTGGTGAAAAAGTGTCGCCGATTTTTTTTGTGGTGGATGTAGGCGCAGGGTTGTCACCATGACCAATGTTTGTGTCGGCAAGGAAATTTGGAATGTCGTCCCACAGTCGCCGCGATGCGCCAAAGCCAGTCACCACTTGATGCAAGTAGCGCGGCTCGTTGAATTGCGCCAGCGCCGCAAGGTCGTGCTCCGAGTTGGTGCCTTTGATGGCGCTCGAGAGTTGCACTCGATTGATGGCGACGCCGGCTTTCGCGCAGCGCTCAAAAAATTCATGGGGCGGTTCACCCATCACGGCGCCGTGACAAACATCAACGCATGCGCCGATGTAACGGCGTAAGTTGACGGCCGTACGCGTGGTGGTGGGAAGACAGTGCGCGAAAAATCCGACAAGTTCCTCGCTTGTTTCAATGGCGCAACCGGGCTCAGGCTCAATATCAAGCGTGATGTGCAAGCCGCTGGTTTGCTCAATTGCATGCAGGCGCGATGCGATGTGCTCAAGCGCCGCGGACGCAATTCCAACGGACGCGCCGCTGCCACTTGCGGAAAAAGTTGCGCGCCAACCCAGTGGCAATGTGCTGATGCTGGTGTGTTGGGTACCGTCGGCAACCAAGAGTGGAAGCAGTTCCGCCACGGCCAGGGTGTAGTGCGCGCGGCGGCCGTCGGTCCAGTTGGGTTCATACACCGCGTGCTTCACGCGCTGCGCATGGAAGTTGCCGTAGGGAAACGCGTTGATGGCCACGAATGAAATTCCAAAGTCGTGCGCTTCGTCACGCAGGCTCTCCGCTAAAGAAGGCTGATCGGAAAGTTCACGAATTGTTTCGGCTGAAAGCCAAAGTGAAACTGGAAGCGTTGGTTGAGACAAACCTCGCGCCACGCGCGCCATGGGTCCCGCAAGCGACTCACGCAGTTGCGCAAGGTTGCGTCCTGGATGCACATTTGCGCAGTAGCCAATTGATGTCATTGAAATTTCATTCGCTCAAGGGAAGACGGATAATTACTCGGCCGCTTTATTTGGTGGTGGGGCGGTTTCTCCCGCCGCGGTTGCGCCTCTTACACCGCCAGGAACCTTCGCTGATTTTTTCTTTTCTGATCCTGGAATTTTATTTCCCAGCGCAATTGCCAGTGGTTTTTCAATTTGATTCGCGGGGCCAATCCATGCAATTTTCCCGCCTTTTGCAATGATAAATGCGGTAGGAATAGTTCGTTGTTTTGCCGCCTGCATCCATTCGCGGCTCATGGACCCGTCGCCGTCAAACACCACGCGGTAATCCATCTTCTCGCCTTGCTGAGTCACAAAGGTTTTCACATTCGCCAACATGGCTTCCTCAACGGCTTTGGTATCAGTGGGGTCGGTGGATTTGTCCGCGGGCTTGTCTTTGGAAGGAGTCGATGTCTCTTTTTTCATTTGTGGCTTTTCAGAAGCTGCGACACCAATCACAACCAAGTCCTTTGGATTTTCTTTTTGCAACTTGGTCAGGTTCGGAATTGTCTTCAGACATGGCACGCACCATGTCGCCCAAAATTCAATCACATAGACCTTGTCTGGATCAAAGGCTTTCACTTCCTCGCCCTTGACCCACGTATCCGCGCTCAAGGCGGGCGCCTGCGAGTTGGCAATCAATATTTTCTTTTCCACATTGGGGGCTTGTTTCGCATCATCCATAGAGAGTGCGTTGAATGAAACTAAAATTGAAACGAGCGTTGCGATTGACATGGGTGTCTCCTAGATTGAAATCGTAGCAGTGGTTGCGTTTTGATAAAAGGTGGAGTTGAAATTTGAAATCATCTATTTTTGTGCGGCAAGAATGAGTTTTTTGATTATGCCAAGACCGAGATGCGCGTCCGACGTCCGCTCTGGATGCCATTGCACACCTATATAGAAGGCGCGCGTTGGAAGACGAATGGCTTCCAGCACTCCGTCGTCGCTGAGCGCGAGCGTTTCAAATGGACCCGCGCTTGCAAGCGCTTGGTGATGGCTGCTGGTCACCGGACCCGAGCCGATGGCGCCATGGATGGCGTGAACTTTATTTCCAACATGTCGGTCACCGTCGGCAATGACATCGTGCAAATGTTGAATGAGGGGACAACCGTGATGCACACCCATGAGTTGCATGCCAAGACAAATTCCAAGCACGGGAAGAGAGGGACGTTCATCAAGCGCGCGTAAAATCGCAAACTCGCTACGTTGACGAAGTGATGGCATGAGGTCCGCCTTGGCGTGAAGTGTTTGACCGAAATCGCGCACATCAATATCGTCGCCACCAGTGAGCAACACGCCGTCAAGCGCGTCAAGCGTGTGCGCTGCGAGTTCTGGATTGTGCGGAATTAACAACGGAAGGCCGCCGGCTTCCGTGACGCTATTGACATAGGCGTTATGCAAGATGAAAAAAGTTTTCCCATTTTCTTCTTTCACATTGCATGAAATTCCAATGATTGGCCGCGTCATTGAAGCAGTTTACGCAGTTGGCATGCGGGCGTGCTTGAAAAATTGGGCGTGGTTTGCAGCGCGTTTACACGGAAGGTGTATGCGCGTTGGAAAGGTGCGGTGTATGTGCCATGGAACGCAGCCTTGTTGCCGCAATAAATGCGACAACCAATGTTGCTGTGCAAATCCACCAACCCTTTGCGACGCTGCTGGCCAATACTTCACGCTCAATCACTTGCAGTTGAGTGTTGGCCGCAAGCTGGGCAATAGCGGCGTGATTTCCCCTGGACGCTTGTTGCAAAAGTTCGCGCGCTGGCGCGCGTTGTTCTTGCGGCAGGACTTGCCCTATGCGTTGTTCAATTTCGGAATTATGCGACAAGAGAATGGCGGAGCCCACAACGGCCACGCCAAGAGAGCCTCCAATTTGCCGCAGTGTTTGCACCAGGCCGCTCACTTGTCCGCGCTGCGCAGGCGCAACGCGGCTCATGGAATCCGTGTTCACCGGACTCATGACAAAACCAATTCCGGTTCCAAGGACAAGCATGCCCGTGGCCAGCAGTGGATAATTTGCAAGTGAAGCCGCAATGGCTTGCACTGACATTCCAATGACGCACAAAAACGTGCCAATAATGGCTGGTTTTCGCACACCCACGCGGTCGTATAAGCGCCCCGCGAAATGAATCACAACAATGATGGGCGCCAACATGGGCAATAAACTTGCGCCGGCTTTGAGCGGATCAAATAGCAAAACACCTTGCGCGTAAATACTTCCGTAAATCACCAAGCCCGTCATGGCGAATTGTGTTGCGAATAAAATAGATGCGTCAATTGCAATGGCGCGATCGGCGAATAAGTTCACCGCCAATAATGGCGATGGATGGTTGTGTTCCCACCACACAAATGTTGGCAGGAGAATGACGCCGGCCAGAATGGCCGTGGCAATGGCGGGATTATTCCAACCGCGCTCGCTGCCCTCCATCAGTCCCCACACAAAAAGCGGAAGGCTTGTGAGAAGAAGAATCGCGCCCACAAAATCATTTCCACGTTTGGGTGCGCGCACATCAACTGGTCGAGCAATCCATGTGAGCGCAATGGACGCCAAGGCGATTGGAATATTGAGCCAGAAGTTCCAGCGCCAGTTGGCGTACTGCGTTATGGCGCCGCCAATCACCGGACCTGCGGCAAGAAAAAGCATGGGAATTCCCGCATAAACAGCCATTGCTTTGCCGCGCTCGCCGGGCGCGAAACTGTTCACAACCAGGCTGGCGCTTGCGGGTTGCATAATCGCCGCGCCAAGACCTTGCAAGACGCGCGCCGCGACAAGTTGAAAGCCACTGCTGGCGAATCCACACCACGCGCTAGACATTGCGAACAGAATGACGCCCACAATAAAAACTGGAACGCGTCCAAACGCGTCGGCGGCGCGGCCACCCACCGCAACGAAGCTGGCAAGTACAAGCACGTATGCGTTAATGACCCACTGCAACTGAAGCGGCGTGATACCCAAGTCACTTTGAATCGCGGGCAACGCAACACCAACCACCGTGGTGTCAAGAAGAATCATGCACAAACTTCCGGTCATGGCGAACAGCGTGAGCCACTTGCGCGGGTTGACTGGATGTCCGTGTGTGAGTGTGGTCATGAAATTTGTGCGCGCGCTTGCATGGCGTCTTGAATGTGTCCACGTGCAAAAAGAATTACTGCAGTGGATTTATTGTTCATGCGATCGTTGGCCTTGGCGCATTCACGCTGAAATTGCCGCTTTGCGAGAGGAATGCAAGCGGATTTCCAAAGCTGATCTTGTGAATGTCCGCCGCCGTGTGCCCGCGCGCGCGCATGGTGACAACAGCCTTGGGAACCGCAAGCGGATCGCTATGTCCCCAATCCCCCGCGGAATTCATCCAAATGCGTTCGGTTCCATGCATTTCCATAATGTCAACGGCGCGCGCCGCGGTGCACTTGGTGTCGGGATACAGCGTCATGCCCGCCCACATTCCGCGATCAAGCACCATGCGCACTGTGTGCTCTTCAACATGGTCAACCAAAATACGCGCGGGATTTATTTTTCCATGCGCGGCAATGGCATCCAAAATAAGGCGCGTGCCTTTCAGTTTGTCCTCCAAGTGCGGCGTATGAATGAGAACCAGTGAATGGTGTCGCGCGGCAATTTCCAAATGCTCCTCAAAGACCGTCAGCTCCGTTTTGCTGTTGCGATTCAAACCAATCTCGCCAACACCAAGCACATTTGGCCGCGACAAGAACTCAGGAATCATGCTCATCACTTCGCGCGCAAAGCCGTGGTCTTCAGCTTCTTTTGGATTGATGCAAATCCACGCGTGGTGCGCAATACCGTACGCGGCGGCGCGGCGCGGCTCGCTTTCGGTGAGTTGGCGGAAATAATCATGAAATCCAGCGGCGCTGCTGCGATCAAAGCCCGCCCAAAATGCGGGCTCGGTCACGGCCACACAACCCGCGGTGGCCATGCGCGCATAGTCGTCCGTTGTGCGACTGACCATGTGAATGTGTGGATCGATATACATGCTGTTGTTTTAGGAAGTGTGTGGCGGGTGCGCCCCACGCGCGGCTTTGCCGTCGGCGTGGTCGACTGGTTGCGTGGTTGGATCACTCCAATATTTCAGAATGCGTTCGGCGCGAGCGGGCGAAGCATCACGCGCAATTTCAAGCGCTGATCGAATGGCGTCTACGCGAAAGTCCGTGGGCGCATCGACGACAGACGCGCGATCAAGTCGATCAAGAAATGCGGCGATATCAAGAACTTTCGCGCGCGCGTCAATGAAACCAAGATCGATCAATGTTTTGCGATCAAGCGGCGGCTTGCCTGCGGGCGTGGTCATGAGGCAAGTGTACGAAGAGTGATGATGGATTTTCGTAAATCTTCCGCGCTGATGCGCGTGATCTCACGGGAAGAGCCGATGGCGTTGAGAAGCGGAATAGCGAAATGACCGCCTAAATGCTGGCGAAATTGCTCAAGGCCCGCGAAGAGTTCATTGTCCGCTTGCAGAATTGGATGCCAAATTGGAAGTTGCAGCGACTGAAGAAGCCGAAGAATTCGCTTGGCCACGGACGCATCCAACAAACGCATTTCAACAGCCAGGCACGCGTCAAGCGCAATGCCAATGCTGACGGCTTGGCCATGTGGCACGGCGAATTGACTGAGCACCTCCAAACGGTGCGCGCTCCAATGTCCGTGATCAAGCGGACGCGCGGAGCCAACTTCAAATGGATCGCCACCATTTAAAATATGTTCGCGATGCAGCCACGCGCTGCGCCGCAAAATGGGCGCGGCAACATTCATGTCGCGCAAAAGAATGCTTTTGGCGCACGTTTCAAGTTGCTCAAACAGCGGCGCGTCTTTGAGCAGCGCAATTTTCACCACTTCGCTGAAGCCGCCCAACCAATGTTCAACAGGGAGCGTGGAAAGAAAATGTTCGTCGCACAAAATCGCCCACGGTGAAGTGAAGCAACCCAGCGCGTTTTTCTGGCCGTACATGTTCACGCCACATTTCACGCCCATGGCGGAATCATCTTGCGCAAGCGTGGTGGTTGGAATACGAATCATGCGCACGCCGCGGTGGGCAATGGCCGCTCCAAAACCAACCGCGTCTAGAACGGCGCCGCCACCAATGGCAATGACCGCTCCGTGGCGATTCACACCGTGATCAAAGCAAATTTTGGCCACGCGCTCCGCAAACTTCAATCCGTCTTTGCATGCTTCACCACCCGGAATAATTTCGACATGCGCCAGCGATGGAAGCAACGTTGGCGCGGTTTCCGCGACAGCGCCGTGTTGCAATTGCGAATTTGTTTCTGCATGCGCGGTGTTCGGCGCGCTCTTCAGCGGTGTTGTTTGCAACGCCGCAAAAGCGTCAGCGAGTTGATGCTGCAAGTTTGGCCAACTTTGCGCAACGCCAGAATCAATAAAGGCCACGCAATGCCCGTGCACGCCAGTAAGTGCCGCTGCAAACGCCGCGTTTCCAGGCGCAAGTACATGATCACTCCACCACACGCGGTGCTGGAACTTCACGGCGCAAGCCGAGGACCAGGCGGGTTGCTGCGCATCAAGTTGCCCATTCGCGGGGCTTTGATTTGTTGGCATTGATGTGGACATGAATTGAAAGAGTAGGGGTGAAAGAGGCGTTGGGCTGTTAAAAAAATTTACAATTTTTCGATTTTATAAATTCCATTCTTATGTTGTAAGAATGACTGAAAAAAATGCCAATCTGCATGGATCAAATGACATGCTATTTCGTGGAGGGGTTAAGTCGGATATTGTGAGTCGATGAAATGTGCTCAATTCGTATGTATCTTTTCCTCCTTCATGATTTTCACCGCGATCGCCAGCGCACAAGGCGTCGCCGAAGCTCCAAATCCGCTGCGTGATGCGGGCGTTGCGCAAAGTGATCGCTTGGTTGCACTGAACGCAAAAGCCAAGAGCGCATCCATCACAGTTGCTGCGGCCACGCTGACAGAAATTGAAGCATGCGACGCTTGTCTTGCGCGCAACGATCTTGCAGCGATTCTTGCGGCGCAGCCCGCAGCGGATTTAAAGGCGCTGGCACCAACTCTTTTGAGCAAGGCGCAAGATTCCATCAAAGACTCCTCCACCGATGCGGTAAAAGATTCACCACATCTATCAACAAGTCGATTTGTGAAAGCCGCGTGCATTCGCGCCATCTTTGCCTTGCCAGAAACTGATCGCCCCGCGGCGGCTGCCGCTTGGAAGCCCGTGATGTTGAAGACCACAACCGTGCCAGGAAAGATGGCGTGGGACCCAAAAGAATTTACTGTTGCGCCAAACGCAATCGTTGCCATTGAAATGGTCAATCCAGATTCCATGCAGCACAACATGCTGGTGTGCAGTCCAGGATCGCTGAGTGAAATTGGCGTGGCCGCCGACAAACTTGGCGAAGGCGCCATCGGCAAGCAGCGTCAATATGTTCCCGACTCACCAAAAGTGCTTGAAATCATGGGTTTAACTGCTCCAAACACAACTGGCGTGTTGTGGTTCATTGCTCCCGCCAAGGCGGGCACGTATCCGTTGGTGTGTACCTACCCAGGTCACTGGCGCATGATGAATGGCAAACTTAAAGTGCAATGACAATTTTCGTGCGTCAATGAAGATGGATCTTCACTGGCGCGAATGCAGATTGTGAATCAATGCATCACCAAAAAACTTGCTTGCCATTTTCAACTGTGAATGGGCGCTCAAGTTTTTTTCCGTCGGGCGTGGTTAGCCACAACAATTGATTTGCTGGAACATGCGCAAACGCAACCGCGCTGCCATCCGCGGGCGCGGCGGCTTTGCCAACTTCTTTCCATGCGCCATTGCACCATGATTGAAGCGTGTACTCCGCGCCGGCTTTCACGGGCAAGCGAGGACGCGTGATCTGCGTGTCGTGATCGGGCGTGTCGGGTCGCACCGCGGCAATTTCAATTTCAATTTCTTTTTTCTCCGCAGGCTCGCTTTCGGGCGCGCCATCAAGCCATGAATGTTCATTTTTCTCACGCACAAGAACCGGCGGACCCGCGGGCTTCACTTTGCCATCCACAAAATATGCAGGTAAAGCCAGCACATTTGTGCGTAATTTAGAAAAGTGCGCCTTCCCTTCGGTGTTCACCTGGCTCCATGCAAGCGGCGTCCAATCGCCACCGTTGAACACGCACAAATATGCAAAGCGATGACCCGCAGGAGCGGCTTCAAGCGTGCGATCAAGTTCAACCGTGGCGCCATATTGATCCGTCACATCCGAATATGTGTCGCCACGAAGCCAACCTGGCGCGGCGGGTTCGTCCTTGGCGCGCGTGCTACCAAGCGCGTCGGGTTGTGGCGAAAAATTCTTGCGGTACACCTTCAGCGTGCGATTGAAAAGTCCAGTGGAACCTTTTCCATTTCCATCAAGCAACACATCCCATGTGTGATTGTTGTCGCGGTCGGCCCACGCGGGAACATAATCACTCGCGGCCGCAACGCCCGCCGCGTGCAGCGCAAAACTGGTGACATTGCTGATGTCCTCGCAGCGACCCGCCTTGCTTAGGCACATTTCGCTCCAACTTTGATCCTGCGGGTGCATGTAGTAAATATCTTTGAACGCAACCCAAGCGGTTGCGGCCGCCATAGCGCTTTGGCCAACGGATTGCGACGGCGAGTTCTCACTGATCCAATGCTCACGCAGTGGCGCCAAGCGCGAAAGAACATCTTCGCGCCACGCACACAGCGGTTCATTGGTGCCGCGATAGGGCAGCACGCGCTCACAAAAAGTTTGAAAAGACATGTCTTTGCACCAAGGATTTGTGCGCCAGGCTTGCAGACTTTGATCCAGATTGGCGGTGAGAAAATCCGCTTGCGCCACGCTGAGATCCTCTATGAATTGCGTCACTTTGAAATCAAGTTCGCCGTGTTCTTTTTCCAGCGCTTCGAGAACGGTTTGCGCCTGCGCCAATGTTCCGCATGCAATCGGATCAAATGGAATGACCTTCTTGTCCTTGTCCACAAGTTCATAGCGCGCAAATCCTTGCCCCGGCATATTGGCCACAAGCCATCGCGCGGCGGCCAATTTTTCATCGTCATGACTTTGAGCCGCGTTATTCAGAAAGCGCTCGATTTGCCATTCATTATTTCCGGCTTTCAAAAGCGCCACGTTCAATTTGTCGTTGCTCACCGCGATCGCATCGGGTGGCGGCGGCATAAGCAGGGTGGTCTTCCAGGCGCTTTGACAACTAGCCAGCAGCCCAATCACGCAGAGTTTGAATGTCTGTCGGAGGTGGATTTGCATGAGTTCATCGTAAACAGATGCCCTTGTTCAATGAAAGCAATTTCAAGAGGCAATGTCGGATTTTTTGGAATATTTTTATTTTTTATTTCTCAGCAATTTTTAAAAATTTGATATGGAATACTTGAATATTTTTAAATATTTTTTTCGTGACTCTTTTTCTGATTGAATTTCTAAAAATACTTTTTTCTGGCATGGCATTAGCATTTGTTTATGCAGAAGCGACTCCACGAAATACAAATAGTTTTTGTGGTTCAATTTCATTGCGAGGCGCAATGAGCCACATTCTGGACTCATCTACAAAATCCTTGCCTCAGCAGTGGCGCTGTTGGCCTGCGCGTGATCGGCCATTCACAGGCTTGGTGGCGTGCGTGATCATCATGCTGCTCGCTGGAGCGGTATTGCTTGCCACGGGCGATTGGATGTGGGGCAGCTTGGCTCTTATGGGCATGTTTTTGGCTTTGATCGGCTTCTTTTTGCCAACCGATGTTGCGTTGAGCGATACAAAAATAATTGTGCGTGAACCGCTGCGCGTGCGCGGCATGCAATGGGATTCAATTCAGGTGTGTAAGGATGGCGGCGACGCGTTGTTGTTGATTCAGCACGGCGCACGACGGTCGCGGCAAATGCGCTTGGTCGTTCCACTTGGCCGAAGCCAGTTCACGCAAGTACGCAAGCAAGCCATTGAGCAGTTGTGTATGCAATGCAAGCAAGTCGTGGCCACGGATACAGTTTCATCATGAGTGACAAGTTCAATACAAAGGCGTCTGCGTCGTGGCGCGAAAAAATTCGCCACGCCTTTGCGGTGGACGCGCCTGGTCCAGCCGAACCCACCGACACGCAGCGAGTGGTGGTCGAAAAATTGCTTTCTAAAATTGTGGAGCGCGGCATGGCTCAACCAGCGGGAATTTTTCTGGAAAGTTGGCGCCCGCTTGGCGTGTTGACGGGTCAAGGCATGCAAGCGCTTTCGCCCTTCGCAGGAATTCTTCTTGATCAAAACGCGTGGAAAGAAGTTGCGGATTATTTGGATAAACGCGGAGCAATTGCATGGATGTTGCAGCGCATGGACGAAATGGAAACTCAGCGTGAGGGAAAAATGCACGCCAGCAAAAACAATTCGCCGCCAGCGCCGCCATCACAGCCGTCAGTGTGAAAGCAATTCATCGCCAATGGCCACCATCTGAATCAAAGCCTAAACGCCATGGTTTTTGCTCAGACAAAGCTAGCCTCCCCAATATTCCTTGGCAGTTTCAAAATCTGTCCCATCTGAAACATGAAGCGGAATTGATCAAATTCCACCGCGCTGCGTGTAGGCTTGCCAATCAACATGAGCGACGCCGCAAAAAATCAGAGCAGCTTGAACAAAGACACTCTTGAAATTGTGGTGGCCACGGATTGCGGCAGCACCACCACCAAAGCCATCATGTTGGAAAAAAAAGATGGGCACTGGCGCCAAACTTTTCGCGGCGAGGCGCCAACTACTGTTGAAGAACCACTCGCCGACGTGACCATGGGCGTGACCAACGCCGTGATGGAGTTGCAAGAACTTTCTGGCCGCCGCCTGATCGATGATGATGGAAAAATAATTCGCCGCACTTCGCTCACCGATCCAATCGGTTGCGACGCGTATGTCAGCACATCAAGCGCAGGTGGTGGTTTGCAAATGATGGTGGCTGGCGTGGTGAAAGAAATGACCGCCGAAAGCGCCAAGCGTGCGGCTTTGGGCGCGGGTGCGATTGTCATGGACACCATCGCGGGCAATGATCGCCGCAAGCCGCATGAGCAGATTCAGCGCATCCGCGAACTGCGCCCCGACATGGTGTTGATTTCTGGTGGCACCGACGGCGGCGACCAGCGCAAAGTTGTTGAAATTGCGGAACTGATCGCGCCCGCCAAGCCGCGCCCGCGATTTGGTGGCGAGTACAAATTACCGCTGATTTATGCTGGAAATCGCGAAGCCGTGACCGCTATTCGCAAAGTGTTTGACGCGCCAGGTTTTGACTTGTCCGTTGTTGAAAATCTTCGACCAACTTTAGAAAGAGAAAATCTAGGACCCGCGCGCGAGAAAATTCACGATGTCTTTCTAGAGCACGTCATGGCGCACGCACCCGGCTACGACCGCCTGATCAGTTGGTCTGACGCGCCCATCATGCCAACGCCTGGCGCCGTGGGCGACATTCTGCAGGACATTGCAAAGCGCCGCGGCATGAACGCGGTGTGCGTTGATATTGGTGGCGCAACTACGGATGTGTTCAGCGTGTACGACGGCGTGTTCAATCGCACGGTCAGCGCGAATTTGGGAATGAGTTATTCCATTTCAAATGTGTGCGCCGAGGCCGGCATGGACAATGTGTTGCGATGGGTGCACGTGGACATGGATGAGCGCGAACTTCGCAACCGCGTGAAAAATAAAATGGTGCGGCCAACCACCATTCCGCAAACGCTGGAGGCGCTCATCTTTGAGCAAGCCGTGGCGCGCGAGGCGCTGCGACTTGCGTTTGTACAGCATCGCTCGTTCGCCACAAATCTCAAAGGCGTGCAGCAGCAGCGCACCGTGGGCGATGTCTTTACGCAGCAAGACGCGGGCGCCAGCCTTGTTGACCGCATGCGCATGGATTTGCTGGTGGCGTCCGGCGGCGTGCTCAGTCACGCGCCGCGTCTTGAGCAAACCGCCGCAATGTTGCTGGATAGTTTCGAGCCCGAAGGTTTCACCGAGTTGGCCAAGGACAGCATTTTCATGATGCCGCACTTGGGCGTGTTCGCAAGTGTGCATGCGCAAGCCGCGCTTGAAGTCGTGGAGAAGGATTGCTTGATCGTGTTGGGTAGCGCGGTCAGCGCCAAGGGGCAGGGAAAAATGTCCAAGCCGTGCTTTGCGTGGACCATGAAGATCACCAAAGCTGGCGATGCGCAGCAGGGGACTGTTTCAAACAATTCGGTCGGCACGCAACACAAAGATTCCGACGCCAGTGGCGCGCTTCTGTGCGGCGACATTGCGCAAGTTGCGCTTTCGCCAGGCGCGGAGGCGGACATAGAAGTTCGCCCCGAGCGCGGATTTGATTTTGGCGCCGGTCCTGGCAAACCTGTCACGCGCAAAGTTCGCGGTGGTCCCCTTGGCGTGATCTTTGACGCACGTGGAAGGCCACTTGCTTTGCCCACCGATTTGTCTGAGCGCCGCGCGTGCTTGAACAAATGGATTAAGGCGTTGCGCGTCTATGGGTAAAATTCCGCGTTTTCCAGCCATTTACTGGCGATTTCTCATTCCATGAATTCAACAAGCACCAAGCAGCTCTGCTTATAAAAAAAAGAAGGCGGTCACCAGAATGAACCGGTGACCGCCTTCGTCGATTTCAAATCAACTCACTTAGTTTGAATTGCGGACAACCGCAACATCAACCCAACCATCCTTGTTCATATGACCACCGTTGTTGGCCATGCGAACATCTTCCATGTCAAGCCAGCCGTCGTTGTTCAAGTCGGCGCTGACTAAATCAGTCAGACCGCGATCAACAAGTTCAGCAACAGAGATGCCGCTGAGCGGCTCTGGCGGACTCATGAACGAAGTGCCGCAACCGGTTTCGCCCTTCTGTCCAAAGTTGGCAATGATGATGTTGCCATCATTCGTATTGATCATGCCGTTGCCGTCCAAGTCCGCGTTTGGATTGCCCACGATGTAGGCGCCCCAGTCGAGAACATCGACAACTTCGTCGTTGATCAAATCACCAGCGACTAGTGTGGCCGTTGAATTCCAAATCAGACCGCCGTCAATCACGGTGGCAACGCGTCGAAGCGAACGACCCTTCTCTTCAATGGCAACGCAGTCGTAGTTGTCGACCGCGAGATCAGTGAGAGAGATGGTTGCAGCACCATTCACAAGCGTGACAGGTTGCGACGCTTTGAGCGTGTAACCATTGGCGCCGTGAATGTTCAGCGTGAGAAGTCGCGCGCTGCTGGCCGCGTAACTGCCGCTATTGGTGTAGGACACTGAGAAGTCACCGGTGTTGGAATTGTTCACTGTCACGCTGGTGGTTGCCCGCGCCACGTTGCCACACGGATCGGTCGCTGACCAAGTCACAGTTGTTGTTCCAACAGGGAACGCCGCGCTCAAAGACGCGCCGTCACTGCGAGAAGAACTTGCTGTCAGACCAGGCGCGCATGCATCTGTTGCGGTTGGTGGCGTCAACGCGACATTGGCAAATGAGCCCATGCCAGCTTCCGCTTGAACCGTGACATTCGCAGGCACATTGTTGAGCACTGGTGCACCATCGTCAACTTTAAAACCACTTGACGCAACAAGCGCAGGAACCATTTTGCCGCCCACGCCGTCGGTGAACTGAGTTGGCAAAGTGCCGTCGGGGAAGAACTGAATATCAGTTCCACTTCCGTCGCATGAACCGCCAGCCACCGTGAAGACCATGTGTGCAACAGCCTTGCTTTGCACGCTTACTGCGGAACCACCTTGTTCCAATGAAACCAAAATCAAAGCTGTTCCAGCCGTTGGGTTAATGATGTGTATCTCTTTAAACGGTGCGTCGCCGGCGGCAACACTGTTTAAAGTCATCTTGGCTGGGTTCCATGTGATGTACATCTGGCCCGCCACAATCGGACTGACCACGCCGCTGAGTGTTGCATCAACAGTAATAGGGGCGCCAATTGGGTTACAAGAACCCGCATTGTTTGTAAGTGCAAGCACTGGTACGGCCGCCGTGTAAGTGAACGATGCAGCAGCCGTGAACGATCCAGCTGGAGTTGTCACTACGACATCTTTTGCGCCAGAGGTTGAAGAGAACGGAGTGACCGCAGTGATTTGTGTTGCAGAGACAACTACAAGATTGGTCGCCGCGACTCCGCCAATTTTCACACTGGTTGCGCCGGTGAAATTAGTGCCAGTCAGCGTGAAAGCGGTTCCACCAAATTGCGAGCCGTATGTTGGGCTGACACTGGCGATGGTTGGGGATGGGTTGACCACAGTCATCACAAGTTGATCAATTCCAAATTTATCCGCTGCGCCTGTAATTTTAATCGAACGAACCGTGGAAGCCAGCGCTGTTGTAAAGGTGCTCCACACGTTGTAGGTGGTGCCAGTCACATTTAAATTTGCAACATAAGAACCGGTCGCTGTTCCACTGCCGTCAGCGGAGCTATAGACGCTTACAGTTAACGCCACTGAAGACGAGTACGCAAATGAAACTTGGCTCGGTACAGCATTCTCAAGGCTGATCACCATGCTTGAAGTTAAAGACGTGTACACAATGCCAGAATTTGGCTCGCCATAACCGTTATATGTGTTGAGCACGGTTGCACTTGTGAACGCAATTCCGTTGTTCACTTTGGTTACGCCAGCAGCGCTGGTTCCGCCGGCATACGCGCGGTTCACTACATCGCCCTGGGCAAACCCACTGAAATCGCATGTGGGGGTTGAAGTAGTGGAGGCAGTCCCTGAAGTTGTATCTGTTGAGACAGCAGAATCGGCATTGTTGCCAATAGTGTTGATCTTCTTATTTATTTTGTTGATCTTAGAAAACGTAACAACGTTATTCGTTTGATCCGAAATGCCGCCCTTTGTATTGGCAGCAAGAGTTGTTCCCGTGAAGAACCCGATTGAAAGCGTGATCGCTAGAACGCTGTAGCCCCGATTCAGAATAGACATAGCAAACCTTACTACTTCAGCATTTGGTGGGAATGAGGGCTATTGCAACCGGAAAAGGAAGCCCTGAACTCGAAATGTAGCCGAACTCTGACTTGATGCAACTTTTAATTTAAATTTTTTGTAATTTTTTCAAAAAGACGTTGGGACATTGGCGATGGATGGCCCAAAGAGCTGCGCAATCTGTTTAAAAGTGGATGCAATGTGGTGTAAATGGGTTAGTAATTGCGCCACAATTAGCGAACACGTCATATTTTCTCGCCCTGCTACCTTCACCCCATGGCTAAGGCATACACACCAGGTCTTCGCGTCAGCGCCAGTTGCATATATCGCACTCGCCGCGCTTTGCCCACGGCGGGCACTGTGCAAGTGGCTCTTGGAGACCGCGTGCAGGGCGCAACCGTGATCGCGTTCACCCATTTGGAAGGCGATGTCACTCCCATGAAAGTGGCCAGCCTGCTTGCGTGTCCTCCAAAAGATTTGCCTGGATTAATGTTGAAGAAAATCGGCGAGGCCGTGACCGCTGGCGAAGTGATTGCGCGCAGCAAGGGAATGTTTGGAATGATGAAGACCGACGTGAAGGCCGCCGCCACCGGCACCATTGAAAGCGTGAGCGATTCCAGCGGCATGGTTTTTTTACGCGGCGCGCCGCAGCCCATTGAAATTATGGCGCACGTGCCCGGGCGCGTTGTTGAAGTGTTGGCCAGTGAAGGTGCCGTGATCGAAACCAGCGCCGCACTTGTGCAAGGAATTTTTGGCGTGGGCGGCGAGGCGCGCGGACCCATTGCGCTTGCGTGTCGCGCGGCGGAAGAAGAGTTGCATGAAGATTTAATTCGCCCCGAGATGAAAGGCTGCGTTGTCATTGGCGGCGCGCGCATGACGGCCGCGGCGATTGCCAAGGCAAAATCAATTGGCGTGGCGGCGATTGTTTCTGGCGGAATGGACGACGCCGACCTTCGCGATTTTCTTGGTTACGACTTGGGCGTGGCTATTACGGGCAGCGAAAAGTGCGGGCTCACACTTATTTTGACCGAGGGTTTCGGCGAGATCGCCATGGCGCGTCGCACATTTGATTTGCTCGCCGGCCATCAAGGTCGCGAATGCAGCGTGAACGGCGCAACGCAAATTCGCGCGGGCGTAATGCGGCCTGAAATTGTTGTTCCACTTGATGACGTTGCTGGCTCCACAAGCGAAATCATGCAGGATTCCGGCGGTGAATTGGCGCCTGGCGTTGCCGTTCGAATTATTCGCGATCCGCATTTTGGTTTGCTTGGAACGGTTGCGGCGCTGCCGGAAAATCCTGCGCTGTTGGACTCCGGCGCCAAGGCGCGCGTGCTAGAAGTTGCGCTTGAGCGAGGTGGTACCGTGACTGTGCCTCGGGCCAATGTCGAGCGCATCGCAACATAAAAATTTGGCTACATTGGCAGCATGCGCATTACGCACAAGGTCCCACGCAGGATCTTCACGAATCATTCGTGGAAATGCGTTGCCACCTTTCTATGTATGACGATGTGTTGCGCGAGTGCGTTTGCTTTTGAAACTCGCGGCGCAGGCAATGACAACGCCGCGCAAAATGTTGTCGCGCAAAATGTAAACGTGCAAAATGTAAAAGCACAAAATGTTTCCACGCAAAACAAATTGGCCACAAATGTTCTAGCTCTCAACACGCCGCAGCAAGACGCAACCACGCCGCTAGTGGAGCCCGTCAACGCCGCGTCCAATTTCACTTCAGTGGCAACGCCAACAGCCGCGCCCGAGCGCCCTTGGTTTAACAGCGATAAGACCGCGCTTTTGCTTTGGATTGTGTTCATTGGCGTGGCCGTCACCGTGTCCGTGTGGTTGGCCAAAAGTGGTCGACCAATCCGCATTCGCCGCATCGCCGCGCTTGAGGCCGTGGACAACGCGGTGGGGCGCGCAACGGAAATGGGTCGATCAATTTTGTTCGTGCCCGGCATTCAAGACATGGATAACATTCAAACGGTCGCCGGCTTAACCATGCTTGGCCGCGTTGCAAAGACCGCCGCCGAATACGACGCGACCATTGAAGTGCCAACGTGTCGCTCGCTTGTCATGGAAGCCGCGCGTGACGCGGTACGAACTAGTTATCTTTCAGCCGGTCGCGCCGACGGGTACTCCGCCGATCGCATCACGTACATCACCGACGATCAATTTGGATATGTGGCGCACGTGGTTGGCTCCATGGTGCGCGAGAAGCCCGCGACTTGTTTTTACATGGGCTGCTTCTTCGCGGAGAGTTTAATTTTTGCCGAAACTGGCAACGCCATCGGCGCAATTCAGATTGCCGGCACTGCGGAAAGTAGCCAGCTTCCGTTCTTTGTCGCGGCTTGCGATTACACATTGATCGGTGAGGAATTTTTTGCGGCCAGCGCGTATTTAAGCGGCGAACCCGCGCAACTTGGAACCTTGCGTGGGCAAGACGTTGGCAAATTCGCCGTGGTGGTATTGATCGTCTTGGGCGTGCTTGCGTCAACCATTCTTGTCACGGCGCCCAATGCCGCGGTCGTCGGCTGGTTCCTGGGCGTCTTGCAGAAAGTGTTGGGTGGCTAACACATGAAGCGCATCATTCCAATGTGGATCGCAATCATTGGCGGCTTCGCCATGATGCTGAGTTCATTTGTTCCGATGGCTGAAAGCGCGGGCGAAATGTTCGCGGATGTGTTCAACGTGGTCGCCGCGATCGCGTTTGTGCTTGGCGCCGGAAGTTTGGCCAAACAACATTTGGAAAAACTCAGCAGGCGCGACGCGGGTTGGGGCTACAGCATCATCACGCTTGGAAGTTTTTTAATCACGCTGTTCATTGGTCTTGGAAAAATTGGAATTCACCCCAACGAGCAATTTCCACAAGCGCCTTACAGCGGCAGCAATGAAATGGAAGGCTCTGCCTTTGGATGGATTTATGAATACATGATCACGCCGCTCACCAGCACCATGTTTGCGTTGCTGGCGTTCTTTGTGGCCAGCGCCGCGTTCCGCGCGTTTCGCGCAAAGAACACGGAAGCCATTTTGCTTTTGGTTACGGCGTTCATTGTGTTGCTTGGCCGCACATTTGCGGGCGTGGTTCTCACGGGTTGGTTCCCTGAATGGGCGTCGGGTTTGCGTTTGGAAAATCTTTCTATCTATGTCATGCAAGTGTTCAACACCGCGGGCAATCGCGCCATCATGATTGGCATTGCGCTTGGCGTTGCGGCCACGGGCTTGCGAATTCTTTTCGGCATTGATCGCAGTTGGCTTGGTGGAGGTGACGCGTGAGTTCCGGCAATTTCAACAACACAAACGCGTCTGCGCGTCCATGGTTTGAGCGACTCGATCGCATTGATCGCCGCTGGATTTTCCTGCTTATGTTTCTTGCCGTGGCGGGTCCCATTTTGTGGATTGGCGTGACTGGAAAAACGTTACCCGAGGCGCCCACAATGGCCGCGCGCGCGGTCTTTGAAGAGATCGATCACTTACCGGCGCGCACTTTGGTGTTGATTTCATTTGATTACGACCCCGCCAGCGCCGGCGAGTTGCAACCTATGGCGACTAGTTTGGTGCGCCAGTGCGCCGCCAAAAATCTTCGCATGGTGTTCATCGCGCTGTGGCCGCTGGGCAATCAAGTTGCGCAGCAAACGATTCAAGATGTGATTCGCGATGACTATCCAAAGCTGAAAGAGGGCGATGACTTTGTCAACATGGGTTATCAAGCGGGCAACGAGGCCGTGATGAAATTGCTGCTGACGGATTTTGCGAAAGCGTTTCCAAAAGATATGCGCGGCGAGGCCACCAGCAATATTCCAATGTTAAAGAACGTAAAAATGGTTTCAGATTTTCCGCTGCTCATCAGCATTAGCGCTGGCTATCCCGGTAGCAAAGAGTGGGTGCAATATGTGATTAGCGCCTACAACGAGAAAATGAATTTTGTCACGGGTTGCACTGGCGTGAGCGCGCCGCAGTTGTATCCCTATTTCCCGCAGCAAATCGCTGGATTGTTGGGCGCTATTAAAGGCGCGGCGGAATATGAATCCATGGTCAACGCGTCGCTTGCGGTTGATGGCGTACCCACGGCGCCAAAATATTTGCAGGCGCAGCGGCGCATGGGTCCGCAGTTGGTAGCGCATTTGCTCATGGTGGGATTGATTATTGTTGGCAACGTTATTTTCTTCGCGCGCAAACGCAGAGGTGCCGCATGACGCGCCAAAGCAAAACATGGTTGGTTATTGGCGCGGTCTTTGTGGCGTTGATTGTCGCTCGTGGCATGATCGGTCAAGGTCTTGGTCGCGTGTATGTGAAGCACTCAGAAGTGACCGTGAAATTGCCGGACGCAGCCGCCGTAAATTCCGCGGCGGCGCCAACAAGCGCTCCAGCCAGCGCAGCAGTAACGCAAATAACGACGCCACCAAGCGCGCCAACTTCTTCATCAAGTGCGGCATCAACGCAAATAACTCCACAATCAAGTTCGTCAACTTCGTCTTCAACCGCCACAACTATTTCATGGCAAGAGTGGAAACAAGTCACGCCACTGGAATTCAACGCCGCGCAAAAAGCAAATGCCGCGCAAACAGAAATCACGCTGTCGTGGCCGCGCACCATTGGCCTGTGGCTTGCCGCGTTCTTCACGCTGGCCATATTTAGTTTCTTATACGCCGACAATCCCTTCTACAAAATCGCGGAATCACTTGTGGTTGGAGTCAGCGCGGCGTATTGGGGCGTGATTGGTTTCTGGGACACGCTGGTTCCAAAAATGTTCGGCGCGCTCACGCCTGGGCTTGTAAAAAGTTTGGTGCAACCGTCGCTGGTCGCCCCTGAAAAGCTGCAGCAAATCAGCATGCTCTTCGCGCTCATTCTTGGCGTGATGATGTTGTGGCGATTGCTGCCGCGCGGCGGTTGGATTAGCGCGTGGCCGCTTGCGTTTATTGTTGGCGTTACGGCGGGGCTGAAAATTGTCAGCCATGTTGAAAGTGATTTAATGGCGCAAGCCGCGGCCACCATGAAGCCACTGGTTGTTTCCGTCACGGACGCGTCTGGCGCAACCAACATGTGGGACAGTTGGTGGGCCAGTGTCGCCAACGTGCTTCTGGTGGCTGGCGTGATTTGTTGCCTTGCCTATTTCTTCTTCAGCGTGGAGCACAAGGGCGTGGTCGGCGGCGCGGCGCGCGTGGGCATTTGGTATCTCATGATCACCTTCGGCGCGTCGTTTGGTTTCACGGTCATGGGCCGCATTGCGCTGTTGGCGGCGCGTGTGGAATTCTTGTTCGATGATTGGCTCTGGCTGATCGATCCAAACCACTTCCGCGGTTTGTAAGTTCAGTTGGCTTGACAAGAGTTTGTTGACAAGCCGCTGACAATAAATAAATCTCAAAAATCTTTCGGAAAAAAGGCGGCGAAATTCAAATGGGTCTTGGCGATGTCGTACAAGGGAACCACGCGGAAATAAATCCGTGATTGCGTTCTGGAAATAGTTTCTGGGATCAATTTCAAAAACGGTTTGTCAAACAATTCATAAGGAGTAGGGAAATGTCAGTAAGCAAAAAATGGTTCGCCTCCATGGCGACGGTGTTGTTCTGCGCTCAAAGCGCGTTCGCGGATGTGGTTGCGGCGTGGAATTTCAATTCATTGACTGGCGCGGTGCCGACATCTTTAGCAGCAGATGCTGGTCAAGGCGGGCTATCACTTGTCGACTTCACGGGCGGGCTTAGCGGCTTGGTCGGAACGGATGTCAACGCATACAACGGCGACATTGCTGGCCAATCGCTCACTGTCACCGGCACAACGCAAAATACAAAATCGCTTGTCATTGATGTCAATACATCGGGCATGAAGCAATTGCAATTCAGCATGGCGGCGCGGCGTAGTTCAAGCGGCTTCGCGGGCATGCTGGTGCAAGTGTGGGACGGTCAAATTTGGAAAGATGTCGGAAATATTTCCGCCAACACCACCCAGTGGCAACTGTATTCCATGGATTTGTCGTCCTTCACATTCGTGGAGAACGGCGCGCTGCGACTTCGAATTCAGTTCTCTGGGGCGACAAGCGCAAGCGGAAATGCTCGCATAGATAATCTTCGCGTCGACGGTAGTTTGGTGCCTACTCCAGGAGCCATTGCCGCGGCTGGTGTGGCCGCCGCCGCTGGAGCGCGTCGTGGCGCTCGGACACCCGAAGCCGGCGCTGCGAAACCTGTCATTGCACATCCAGTTGTGAAGCCAGTCTTGGAAACTGCGCCTGCAAAAATCCGCGCTCAAAAAATCACGCAAAAACCAAAGTGATTTCTGCGAACGCGTGTTTCTCTTTGATGAAATCACTCGCGATGAATTGGGAATATTTTATGTCCGAAATCAGTTCTATCGGGAGCGCGGTGGAAATCAAAAGAAGTAATCAATCGCAAACCTAATTTCAACACAGATGCGCCGAGGACTTTATAGCCTATAAACATGGCTTCAAAGTCGCATTCCAACAAGATACGCAAGGCCTCGGCGCATCCGACAGCGCTCAAGCGCGCGCTGGATGAATCAACGCTCGGCGCCGCGCATTGGAAGGTGTGGGGTCTGAGCGCCACAGGCGTCATGCTTGATGGATTTGATTTGTTCGTGATCGGTATTGCGTTGCCACTGATCAAGTTGCAGTGGGACTTGAGCGCGCTTCAAGTTGGAGCCATCGCGTGCGCCGCGGTGTTCGGTTCCATGTTTGGCGCGGTGTTTGGCGGCGTGCTCACCGATCGATTTGGTCGCAAGGCTATTTACTTGCTGGACTTGATGGTCTTTATTGTTGGCAGCTTGTTATGCGCGTTCGCAACCGGCCCATGGTCATTGATTCTGTTTCGGTTTTTTCTTGGCATTGGAGTGGGCGCGGACTATCCCATTTGCGCAAGTTATGTTTCGGAGTTCATGCCTTCGCGTCTTCGCGGCAGAATGCTCATTGGCGCATTTTCATTTCAAGCTGTCGGCATTATTTTGGCTGCGTTGGTTGGCATTATTTTACTTGGCGTCACTCCGGCCATTTCCGATTGGCGAATTTTGATTGGGTTTGGCGCGCTTCCCGCCATCGTTGTTCTCATTTTCCGAACCAAAGTTCCAGAAAGTCCACGCTGGCTCATGGAGCATGGGCGGCTTGATGAAGCGCAACATGTTGTTGAGCAATTTGTTCCAGCCAAAAAAATAAAGGAGTTGGATTACGTCATCGCAGGCTTCGCCTTGCGCATCGCCGTTCAAGCCCCCAAGACATTGGGGTATTCGGATCTCTTTTCCAAAAAATTTCTTCCGCGCACTATTTTGGCTTCGGTGCCATGGTTTCTAATGGACATTGCCACATACGCCGTTGGCGTGTTCACGCCAGTCTTGCTTTCCTCTCTGGCCTTTGACGACGTGAACGATCCCATCCGCAAAGATTTTCTTTCAACCGCCGGCGCCGCCGGTCTTGGTGTTTTTCTTGTGCTGGGTTTCATCGCCAATATGTTGCTTGTTGATCGCGTTGGAAGAATGCGCTTGCAAATCGTCGGCTTTATCGGCATGGTTGTTGGCTTGGGAATTCTTGCGTGGAGCGCCATGACGGGAACAAATAATCCCAATATCGTTGGCGCATTCAGTGGCTTCATGATTTTTAATTTGCTCATGAACATGGGACCCAATGCAACAACGTTTGTGTTGCCCGCGGAATTGTTCCCAACAAAAATCCGCGCTTCGGCGCACGGATTCTGCTCGGCCGTGGGCAAGTGCGGAGCTTTGGTTGGATTGTTCTTGTTGCCGATTGTTCAAGAGCAATGCGGAACCAGCGTCACCATGTTGCTTATGGCGTTTGTGTGCATGCTTGGCTTGGCGGTCACGTTCATCTTCGCGCAAGAAACACGCGGGCGCTCACTTGAAGATATCGAGCCGGGCGAAGCGGGCATCACTGGCTGAAATATTTTATTCCGCGTCGGTGTCTTCAAAGCTGAGCGCATCAAGTGCCGCGTCTTTAAGGCCATGTTCTTTGGCATGCGCGGCCTGGGTCGCCTGGATCAATTTGGCGTGCGCCAATTTCACGGCCAGTTCAATCGCCGCCTTCATGCTGTTTGGGCTCGCGGCGTTTTTCTTGGCAATGTCAAACGCGGTTCCGTGATCTGGACTGGTGCGCACAATGGACAAACCAATGGTGGTATTGACTGCGCGATCAAAGCCCAGAAGTTTCACTGGTATCAAACCTTGATCGTGGTACATGGCAACCACCAAATCCCATTTTCCAGCGGCGGCATCAATAAAAATGGTGTCGCCTGGAAATGGACCGCGCACATCAATGCCATTGCGGCGCGCAATTTCTATGGCGGGCGCGATCACGCGCTCTTCTTCATCGCCAAATAAACCATTTTCGCCAGCGTGCGGATTCAAGCCACACACCGCGATCTTTGGTTTCTCAATTCCCAATTGACGACAATAGTTGTAGCCAAGATCAATCGGATCAAACACGCGGCCAATGGTGAGCATGTTGCGAATATCCATCAGCGGAACATGCGCAGTGGCAAGCGCCACGCGAAGACGCGGACTTTCAAACAGCATGGTGTGGCGCGTGGCCTTGCAACGCGCCGCGAATAATTCCGTGTGGCCCGGCCATTTGAAACCCGCCACCGACCAACTCTCTTTTGAAATCGGTCCAGTCACAACCGCGTCAACTCGTCGCGCGTCTCCAACAGGTCGAAGCGCGTCGGCGATTGCGTCCTCCACAAATGCTTTGGACAACAATCCGCCAGCGCGGCTTGGCGCGTGCGCATGCGGCAAAGAATCTTCGTGACCGTAATCAAGCACAACCGGTTCGGCGGCAACGCCACGAGTTGCTGGAATATTTTCCTTGGCAATTCGAAACCAAAACGGCCGCATTCCCGCGCGATCCGCGGCATCCACTAGCGGTTGATTTTGTCCATACACCACAAATTTTCCCAGCCGCAAAATCGCTGGATCACACAACGCCTTGGCCACAACTTCTGGACCAATGCCCATGGGGTCGCCCATGGTGATCGCAATCACTGGCTCAAAGCGAGCGTTGGATTGCTGGGATGTTTCGTGCGTGGTCATGGCGTTTGAATGATAGATGACCTATTCAAAATTCATCCACCGCTTTTCCAACCAGCACCAAGTGGCGGCTTCACGCGCGTGGTCATGGTCGGCTGATCAAATTTTCGTCCCTTGTATTGGCTGCACACAATGAACATTTCCACGCTCTCGGCGCGGCTTGAAGTGGGCTTATATCCCTGCGCCTCACAAAATATATTTTTAGCGCGCGCGAGTAATTCCAGATATTCACCGCCTTCAAATACTTTCATCACCAAATCGCCGCCAACTTTCAGCACTTCTTTGGACAAATCAAGCAGCGCGTGGCACAGGCGCACGCTAATCGCGGCGTCGGCCATGGGCACACCCGTTGTGTCAGGCGCCATATCGGAAAGAAGCACATCGAAATAGCCGCCAAAATCGGCCAATGAAATTTGGCGTAAATCACCGCACATTAAGCGCACATTTTTCGGCAGGCCGCGTGGATCGATTTTTTTTAAATCAACGCTCACAATTTCACCGCGTTCGCCCACTATTTTAGAGGCCACTTGCGTCCATGATCCAGGCGCCGCGCCAGCGTCAAGCACGCGCATGCCGCGTTTTAAAATTCGAAAACGCTCGTCAATGGCCAACAACTTATAGGCACTGCGCGCGCGATAGCCATCTTCTTTGGCTTTTCGAAACCAATGGTCTTGGACTTCTTTCATTGTATTTCAACTCGTATTCATCTTTGCGCATCACGGCCAATGAAATGTGCCAGTGCTGTGCGGGTCTTCGACAATTGTGATTCGAATATCGCCATCCACATTGCGCATCACAATTGGATTCTTTCCGCCATTCAATGTCGCGTGCAACGAATTCATGTCGTTGCGCTTGTCCACCGCAATCCATCGACCGTAACGACAGTAGGAAACAATATTTCCGCCAACAGTTTCGCAATCAAATTCGCCAGCGCTTTCACCGCGCGTGATCCAACTAATGTCGGCGTCCTTGGTCACCATGGCGCAAGGTTGCGTCATAGGCCATGGCGTGCGCACACGAATTTCGCCGCGAATTGTGCTTAAATCAACGGCGCCGCGATTGTCGTCCACAATAATTTTTCCTCGCTTGGTGTCCACCGTCACTGCGCCAAGTCGAGCGGTATCCACTTCAATGTCCGATCCCACAAACCAAGCGTCGCTGTCGGTGCTGCCCACATCAATCACCAACGTGTGGCCTCCGTGGTCATTTGGGTCGATCCGCGCCACCCATTTGATTTGCTCCAATTTCATTTTTGTATCCATGCCAGCTCGAATTTCAATTCGTGGCTCAATCCGAACCGTGGTGTCACCGGTTGCCTCTTTGGGTTTGCCCCGAACAACAACATCGCCTGACACATTTTTAATATGCACATCAAGAACATCCGCTTGGTCTGGAAATGTCAGATCGATGGGCTTGTCGACCGCTCCCGCAATACCGTCAGTTGCGCCGTTGAGCACGCGGTTGGCAAGGCGTTCGGTGCTGCTTGAACCGTTGCATGAAGCAAGAGCGGCGAAGCTGATCAACATCAAGATTGCTTTTACTTGGAATCGCACAAACAGAGTCTACCGATAGCATGCGAATGAATGCTTGTATCCATTCTATTTTTTATAGCGCTTGTCATTCCACAGGCTCCTGATGCTCCCGCCAAGGAATCTGACCGCATAGAAGTTGTTGTGCCTGTTGAATTTCAACAACTTCTCGCCAATGGTCCCGCATCGGGACGGATGAAACTTTTTTTGAACAACACTCGATCTCACAATGCCGGAGACCCCGCTGATGGTCCATTTTTCGAGGATCCACAGCCAATTTACAGCGTTCTTGTTCAATCGCTCAAAGCAGGTCAGCCCATTGTGATTGATTCCAAAGCGGTTGGATGGCCGTCTCCACTGGATCAACTATCTGGTGAATTTAAAGTGCAGGCCGTGTTTGAAAATCATCACACCGAGCGGGGACATCACAGTCCTGGAAATTTATTTTCCCAGCCTGTGACTATTCAATTTGATCGCAACGCACGCGACGTGAAAGTGATCGAGCTCACTCAAAGCGTTCCAGAAATTGAACTGCCAGTCATTGAAAATGTAATTTGGATAAATGAAATGAGTCCAATGTTGACGAAAGCTCTTGGTCGTCCAACCAAGCAGCGCGCCGCGGTGCTGTTGCCACATGGATACAACGATGTCAGATTTCCTAGGCGAGTATGGCCCACGATCTATGTCGTTCCGGGATTTGGCGGACGGTTCACCGATATCGAAGGCTATGTCCGCATGTTGCGCACGCCCATCACTGGCGCGGTGCCACAAGCAGTGTGGGTCATTCTTGATCCTGAATCTCCGCTGGGTCATCACGCTTTCGCGGACTCACAACTGAATGGGCCGCGCGCCAATGCGTTGGTGAAAGAATTTATTCCGCTGCTTGAGGAGCGATTTCGGCTCATTCGCGAACCTGCTGCGCGCCTGTTAACAGGGCATTCCAGCGGTGGTTGGAGCACTTTGTGGTTGCAACTCACCCATCCAAATGATTTCGGTGGTTGTTGGTCAAGCTCGCCAGATCCTGTTGACTTCACCGCCTTCCAAAAAAACAATCTCTATCTCGATGAAAATATGTTCACGGATGCGCAAGGCCATCAGCAAGGTTCGTACCGCATGCCTCTTGGCGATGTTGATGAAAAGATTCTGATGACCGTTGAACAAGAAGTTGGCATGGAACGCGCGCTTGACCCCGATGGAGGTTCCGGCGAGCAATGGGATTCTTGGGCGGCATGTTTTGGTCCGCCAGGAATTCGTCAAGATGTTCCGCTGCGCGCTTTTGATCCGCTCACTGGAAAAATAAACCACAATGTGATTGAAAAATATTGGAGCCAGTACGACATTGTTCGGCTTGTAGCGAAAAACTGGAAAGTATTGGCGCCCGTGTTCACGGCCAAAGTTCATTTGCTTGTGGGAGCGCGCGACTCATTTTATTTGGAGCGCGCCGTTGCAAATCTGCAAAAGAAAATAGTGGAGTTGCAAGAAGCCGATCTGCGCGCTGGCATTGCGCCACCCAAGGGCGATGGCTTCATAGAGATTCTTCCAGGCGCAACCCATGACACTGCCGCCGTGATTGCGCGCGGACGTTTCGCGCTGTCCATGTGTGAATACTTAAAAAACCACGGTTTTAGTGAGTGATTTTCGTTTCGTAGGATAGTTCTCATGGACATGACTTCGCAACCAAATCCAATTGTTGGCGTGATCATGGGAAGTCAAAGCGATTGGGAAACCATGCAACACGCGTCCGCCATGTTGAGCAAACTTGGTGTCCCGCATGAATGCCGAGTGGTAAGCGCGCACCGCACGCCCGATTTGCTTTTTGAATATGCGTCAACGGCCGCCGCGCGTGGTTTGCGCGTCATCATTGCTGGCGCTGGTGGGGCCGCGCACTTGCCTGGCATGTGTGCCAGCAAAACAATTTTGCCCGTGCTTGGCGTTCCCGTGAATACGACGGCATTGAACGGAGTTGATTCCCTTTTGTCCATCATTCAAATGCCCGCGGGAATTCCTGTGGGCACGCTTGCCATTGGCCGCGCTGGCGCGGAGAACGCGGGCTTGTTGGCGGCATCCATTATCGCGCACGATCATCCACACATTCGCGCCGCTCTTGCCGCGGATCGCGCCGCCCGCGCAGACATTGTGTTGAGTCACCCAGATCCATCCAAGCACGCTTTGAAGGATTCCACTCGGTGAATATTGGAATTGTTGGCGGTGGTCAGCTTGGTCAAATGGTGGCTCAAGCTGGGCAAAAACTGGGACATTCATTCAAGTTTCTTGTTCCGCCAGGGGAGTGTTGCGTGGAATCCCTCGGCGAAGTGATTCGCAGCGACTTCCTTGATCAAGATGCTTTGGCGGAATTCGCGCGCGGCGTGGATGTCTTCACATTTGAATGGGAGAATGTTCCGCTTGCCACGCTTGAGGCGCTTTCACATTTTGCGCCCATGCGGCCATCGCCTCGTTGCGCTGCGATTGCGAAAGATCGCATTCAAGAAAAAAAGTTTTTTCAAGCAGCCGGATTGAATGTGCAAAAATTTGCCGCGGTGTCTTGTTTGGCGGATATGAAATCAGCGCTCGAACATGTCGGCGTGCCGGCCATGTTAAAAACGCGCGGGCAAGGCTATGACGGAAAAGGGCAACAGCGCATCAACGATCAATCCATGATGGCGCACGCATTTGCGCAACTTGGAAATGTTCCTTGCATTCTTGAGGCGTTTGTCCCATTTGATTTTGAAATCAGTTTGATCGCCGTGCGGACGAAAGAAATCGCCGCGCCAATGGCTGCAACACTTTTCTATCCGCCATGTCGCAACCAGCACATCAATGGCATTCTGCACCAAACCACGGTTCCAGCCGAAGGCGTTTTGCCAAGTGTTTTGCAACAGACTCAGGTGGCGTTGGAAAAAATGCTTGAAACCATGGATTACGAAGGGGTTTTGTGCGTCGAGTTCTTTGTTCTCAATACGCCAGATGGACAGCAACTCATCGCCAATGAAATGGCCCCGCGCGTTCACAACAGCGGGCATTGGTCCATTGAAGGCGCCGAAACAAGTCAATTCACAAATCACATCAAGGCCATCACGCGCCAATCACTTGGTTCAACAGCCTTGCGCGCCAAGTCTGTCATGATCAATCTTGTGGGTGTAATACCCGCAGCGCTGAACGCTTGTCAAAGTTTGAATAAGGACATGTCAGAGCACATTCAAAATGTCTCCGTGCACATCTACGGCAAGTCGCCGCGAGCTGGCCGCAAGCTGGGACACATCACCGCCGTTGGCGACAACGCGCAAAGCCTTGCAGACGAAGCCTTCAATGGTGGTGAATGAACGCGCTTCAGTTCAACTTGCTTCGGCTCGCGGGTGAGCCTTGTCATAGACCTCGCGGGTGCGAGACGATGTGAGATGCGTGTAAATCTGAGTGCTGCTTAAGCTTTGATGTCCAAGCAACTCCTGCACCTCGCGCAAATTCACGCCGTCGCTCATTAAGAGATGCGTGGCAAATGAATGTCGAATGGTGTGCGGACTGATGTCTGGATCAAGACCAGCTTGCACCAGATATTTTGCAACCTTGCGACGCACCGAGCGTGTGCTCAAGCGCGTTCCATTTTTATTCACGAACAGCGGGGAAGTTGGAGTTCGACCAACGGTGCGCTCTGAATCAAGTTTTGCAAGGTAATTCTGCACGGATTCAACAGCTTTTGGGTTCAGCGGCACAATGCGTTCACGCTTTCCTTTTCCGCGCAAGCTCACGCTTTCCGATCCCGCATCAAACACCACGTCTCCGCGATTCAAGCCAACAACTTCGCTGACGCGCATGCCTGTTGCATATAAAGATTCAAGAATGGCGCGGTCGCGCGAACCAAGAAGATCCTCCGCATCGGGCGCTGCAAGCAACCGCTCAATTTGATCAACAGTGATTGCCTTGGGCAAACGCTTGGGTTGCTTCGGTGAACGAATCATGGTCATGGGATTGCTGGTGGTCAAACCAGTTTTCTCCATCCACTTATGAAATGATCGCAGCGTCGCAATTTTACGAGCCATGGTGGCCAACGAATATTTCTTTTCACTCAAGTCCGCCAGGAATGCACGCAGGGTTTCCACATCGCACGCCAACATGCGGCTTGTGGCGTTGCGACCTTTCGCATCGGCTTTGCGGGATTCAAGCGCGGTCTTCTCCGCGCCCATGTCCACAGAAAATTTAGCATGAGCGGCCAAGAAATCGGTGTACTGACTTAAATCCATCGCATAACAGCGACCGGTGTAGGGGCTGAAGTGCCTTTCATCCGCAAGGTAGGCAACGAAACGATCAACGATTGGAATATTTACATGCATGTCAGTCACTCCTTATGAAATTAAATTTCAATCGCCTTCAGAAACGTCTTCCGGCTCAATTGAAACTGGTCTTGAAACACAGTCCGATACAAACGTAGGTTGTGCAAACCCAAATACAGAAGTTTTTGGACCTTCTTTGTCGGAATTCCAAAAGATCTATAACTAATAATCGGAGGAGTCTATTCTCGGACTTTAGGAAAGTCCTAGAATATTTCCAAAAAAACCTAAAAAACTGAAAGGCAGATCTCTGTACCATTCTTCGTTCGAGATTGCGTAGCTCAATTGGTAGAGCAGCCGGCTTTTAACCAGCATGTTCTGGGTTCGAGTCCCAGCGCAATCATTCTTGTTCGGCTCACTTTCAAAAAAGAATCCGTATCCCTGATGTTTGTACTGCACGCAAATTGGCACAGTGATCAACTCCACCTTTGGGCAGAGTCAAGCGCTCTCTTTCTGAAGTCGGCGCAAGCCAACAACGGCAAGAAAAATGTTGAAGCTGCCGATGATTCCAAATCAGAAGTGATTCTGAATCATCCATTCGCATGTGGTGAAGCGGAGTTGCGTCAACTGGTGGCGAGCGTGGGATTTGGTGTCGCCGAAAATGCGCCGAGTAGTTCAATGCAACTCGTGCTTCCATTTGATCACAAGAATCCGGCGCCAAGCGATCGTCTAGCCGTGGCCATGGACACGGATGTCGACAACGGAGCGGATTTGCATTTGGACACCGTGCAAGTTCCAACCATCATTGTTGCGGTGAATGAAGTTCAAGAAAAACTTCTCGCGTTTGAAAATGCCGGCGGACTTGATCACGAACACACCGGTCATGAATTTCAATTTTGGTGCGCCGCCGCGCGTTTTGGTCTTGAGCTCATGGAGGACCAACGCGTTGTTCCAACCGTGCAGCAAGATCGCAGCGGCATGGTGAAGGCGCATTGGCGGCCATGGTTGCACGATGCGGCCATCGCCGAGCGCGCGGCCACGCTTTTAGCGGGAATGCCGCCTATTTGTAGGGCTGTGACCGACGCGCATGCCGGCGACGGCTGGCTTGTGTTGGAGTCTTTTCTCAACGCGTGCGTGGATTCATTCTTGCGCCAAGTCATGTTGGCGGAAAATTACGTTGAAGCAATTGAAGATCGCGACCCCACAACTGATCCGCATGTGGCGTGGCTTGGCGGACTTCTTGGCAACAACATCGAGGTGAAAAATCTCGCGGTGGGCGATGTCAGTTTGGTCCGTGGCGTGCGTCAATGGTTGGCCATACTGGAGGACATCGGCGAAGGTCGTCCCATGCATCTTCTGTTGCAACTGGATGAACCTTCAAGCGCGCTCTTCACCAAGCAAGAGGGCGAAGAGGACAAACATCCGTGGCGGCTTTCTTTTCAACTGATCACGACAGAAGATCCGCCAGCGATTATCGAAGCGGAAACAATTTGGGGTCAGGCATCCGGTCGTGGCGGCGCAAATCAAGCGGCGGAAAAAACTGCGGAGTTGCTCTTAAGTGAGCTCGCGCGTGTTTCTCGTTTGTGGCCAAAGTTTGAAGACGCGCTTGAAGAAACGTCTCCAACCGGAATCGATCTCACAACCGCGGAAGCCTATATGTTCTTGCGCGACATTAAGCCACTGCTTGAAGAGAGCGGTGTGCAGTGCACGGTTCCCGAATGGTGGGGCGCTTCAAGCACGCGCATTGGCGCGAAGTTGTTTATTGAGGGCGATGGACCAAGTCCAGAAATGTTGACAAACTCGCTTGTTGCAGGGCGAAAAGGCGGATTTGGCTTGCACAGTGTTGTGAATTATTCCTGGCAAATTGCGCTGGGTGATCAACCCCTCACCATGGAGGCTTTTGAAGCGTTGGCGCGCAAGGGTTCGCCGTTGGTGCGCATCAACAATCGTTGGGTTGAAATGCGCAAGGAAGATCTTGAAGCAGGTTTGAAATTCTTGAAGCAACATCCAGGTGGACAAATGTCCTTGCTGGAGGCGTTGCGTTTGGCGCACGGCGCGGCCGATGACGCAAGTGGAATTCCAGTAGTGGGCATGGACGCCAAAGGTTGGGTCGCGGAAGTGTTTGGACCAATCGACGCGGTTGATCGCATGCCGCAATTGGAGCAACCAAAATTATTCCAAGGTTCGCTGCGGCCATATCAATTGTCGGGTCTTCGATGGCTTGCGTTCCTGGGTCGTTACGGTCTTGGCGCGTGTCTTGCGGATGACATGGGTCTTGGAAAAACAATTCAGTTGATCGCGCTGCTTCAGATTGAGCGACAAGACTGTCCCGAAGGCGAGCGCGTTGGTCCAACATTGTTGGTGGCGCCAATGAGCGTGCTTGGAAATTGGAACCGCGAACTCACTCGTTTCGCGCCGGAATTGACCGTGCATATTCATCACGGACTTGATCGTCCACAAGGCGAAAAGCTGAAGGAAGTGGCGGAGAAATCCGATGTGGTCATCACCACGTACGCCTTGGTTGCCCGTGATCAAGAAGACTTGGAGAAGATTTCTTGGCGCCGCGTTGCTCTTGACGAAGCGCAACACATTAAGAATCCGCCCACCAAGCAAACCGCGGCCATTCGTGCCATTCAATCGGACCATCGCATTGCGCTGACGGGTACGCCGGTTGAAAATCGTTTGACCGAGTTGTGGTCGATCATGGAATTCTGCACGCCTGGCTACCTTGGAACGCTTGCGGATTTCAAGCGCCGCTTCGCCGTTCCAATCGAGCGCCATCGCGATCGCAATCGCGCGGAGAAGTTGCGCAATTTAGTGCGACCATTTGTTTTGCGCCGCTTGAAGACGGACTTGAATGTCATTAGCGATTTGCCGCCGCTCATTGAGTCGCGCGAACATGTTCCGTTGACCAACGAGCAAATCACCTTGTACGACCAAGTGGTGGAGGAGATGCTTTCCAAGGTTGACCGCGCCGAAGGTTTGCGTCGACGTGGATTGGTGCTGAGCGCGTTGGTGAAGTTGAAACAAATTTGCAATCATCCGCTGCATTTCTTGCGCCAGACGCAATTGCCAGATATCGCCACGGAGGACGCGCTGAAGAACATTGGCGAGTCCGACGATTCGCTCGACACTGCGCTCGCCATTCCTGAAAGCCGCGGCGACCGCTCGCTTTCAAGTCGAAGCGGCAAGAGCACGCGCCTGATTGAAATGTTGGAGGAAGTGGTTGCGGCGGGCGATCGCGCGCTCATCTTCACGCAGTATCGACAGATGGGCCATCTTCTTGTGACCATGATTCGCCGTGAGTTGGACACCGAATCATTGTTCTTGCACGGTGGAACGCCGCAAGCCAAGCGCGATCAATTTGTGGATCGCTTCCAAGATCCGCAAGGAACGGCGCCGATTTTTGTTCTGAGTTTAAAGGCCGGTGGAGTTGGTTTGAATTTAACGGCCGCCAATCATGTGTTTCATTACGACCGTTGGTGGAATCCCGCGGTTGAAAACCAAGCCACGGATCGCGCGTTCCGCATTGGTCAATTGCGCACGGTGAATGTGCACAAAATGATCTCGGATGGAACGCTTGAAGAGCGCATCGATCAAATGATTCAACAAAAGATGGAGTTGGCGACGCAGATTATTTCCAGCGGCGAAGCGTGGCTCACTGAACTCAGCACCGGACAATTGCGCGAGATTCTTTCTCTTCGCACCACAGCGTTGGAGGATGTATGAATTTTAATTCGGCCGCTGGCCAACCAAAAAAACCAGACGCGCCACGACGTGTCCGACACGGAATTAAATTTCGCCGCAAAAACGGCTTGGAAGAATTGCCGTGGACAGCGATGGCATTTGTGCAATCCATCCAAGAGAAAACATCATTTGGCGCGCAAGTGTTGGGCATGGAATACGCCCTCAGTGGCCAGCTCGCCAGCTTTTCTGTCGACGCGGGTTCGGTGGAAGCCCAAGTTCAGGGGCGCGCCTTCAAGCCTTACAGCGTGCGCATTTCATTGGAACATCTCACGCCGGAAAAGTGGTCCGAGGTGGTGCAACTCATGGCCAAAGAAGCCGTGTTTTCCGCCAAATTGCTCGTGGGCGAAATGCCCGTTGACATTGAAGAGGTCTTCCAAGAGTGCCAAGTGCAATTGCTGCCGCACAGTTGGAAAGATGTCACGCTTGCATGCGATTGCGGGGAAAAAATTCCTTGCAAGCACATTGTGGCCGTGACGTATTTACTTGCGGAGCGCATTGAAGTTGACCCGCTTGTCATTTTTGCGTTGCGTGGTTTGCCGGGAACAAAGTTGCTGGAGCGTTTGCAAGAAGCGCGCAATGTTCACTCTGCGGGCGTGAGTCAAAGCCATCAGAGCGTTCAATTGCCTTCGCAAAAAGCCAAGTTGCCACCGCTTGAAAATTGCTTGAATGAATTTTGGCGACCAGGACGAAAGTTAAATGACTTTCAAGCGTTGCCCGCGCAAGAACATATTCCGCATGCGGTGCTTCGTCGTCTTGGCGCAAGTCCGCTTGGCGGAAAATTTCCGCTGGTTGGTTTGCTTGCCAGCGTGCAGGACAGTCTGCGCGCCAAAGTGATCGAATTGCGCCAACGCATTGACGAAAGCACTCCGTGATTCAGCCGCCGTATTACCACTATCGACCGCATCCTTGGCATGGACTGGACGCGGGCACCTCACCGCCTGATTTAATGAACGCCTATATAGAGATCACCCCGTTTGATTTGGTGAAATACGAAGTGGATAAGCGCAGTGGCTTTTTGCGCGTGGATCGTCCGCAGCGCACAAGTAGCACGCCGCCAACGCTGTACGGATTTATTCCAAAAACACTTTGCGGTCCGCGTGTCGCCAAGGTTGGTGGTATTCAAAGCGGCGACAATGATCCGCTGGATATTTGTGTGCTTTCGGAGCGGCCCATTGATCGCGTGGAGGTGATTCTTGAAACACGCGTTCTTGGTGGGCTTTTAATGGAGGACAACGGTCAAGCGGACGACAAGATTGTGGCCGTGCTGAAGGACGACGCCATTTGGTCCGAGGCGCGCGACATTAGCGATTTGCCGCCGCGACTTGTGGAGCGCATGCAGCATTATTTTCTCACGTACAAAATGCGTCCAGGCGAGCAGTCCACTGTGCAAGTAAAAATAATCTACGGAGTTGAGCGCGCGCGCACGGTTGTGGAAGCATCCATGGCTGATTATCGCGAAGCGTTTCCGGCTTAATCAATTTTATTCAAGCGACGCTGTTTGTATTGCGAATGTTTTTAAGATGGATTCATGTTCGCCTTGGCGGCATTCGCGCTTGGTTGCGCTTGTGTTTCCGGTAGACGTTTCATTAAATCATCCACGGCGGCGCGTAATTGCGCGTCGAACTTGTTGTGCTCATCAATTGGATTCGCAGGCACGCGGACGGTGGGCATGGCTCCATTATTTTCCATATCGACGCCGTCAAGCGTGTACCAACCGCGAAAAGGCGTGCGGATGGTTGTCCCATCCGTGAGTGACGTGCTGCCAGTCGAAATCACTCCGCCGTATGTTTGCTCGCCCACTAAAGATCCACGCTTTAAATTTTTAAACGCATGGCTGACAATTTCCGCGTTGGAAAAACTCTTTTCGTTGCACAGCATGTTGGCGGGCAATGTCCAGCGCTGAATGAACAAGCGATCTTGCGGATATCCGTTTGTATATGCACGATCCGCGCCGCGCGGGACGGTGTATGCATGCACGGGTGACATCAAACTTGCAAGCACTCGGTCCGCGGTGCTTCCACCGCCGTTGTTGCGAACATCAACAAGCAAGCCATCCTTGCCTTGCGCCGCCGCGCAAAGATCGCGTTCAAATTCATCCAAACTGGCTTGACTCATGCTTTGAATGTGCAAGTAGCCAATTCGTCCATGGCTCCAATCATTCACCAACGCCGCGTTTTGAAGCACTTCATGTTGATATGCCAAATCCGATTCCTGCGCGCTCGTGCAGGGCGTGATCAAGCAATCAATATTGACGGGCGCGCCGTCTTTTTTATTTCGACGAACGGATACCAGCGTTTCAAGACCCGCTTTGCCACGAAGACGTTGCTCAAGAACTTCGTTTGCGGCCAGCGGTTCTCCGCCAACGGCCACAATCACATCGCCAACAAGAAGTGGCGTTTGACTGAGAGCGGAAGGGCTTTTAGCGAACACATCGGTCACTTCAAATCCGTCCGCAACCATGCGCGTGCGAATACCCAAGCGGCCAATGGGCTGGCGGCTTGTGTTGGAGGTGTCTGCGGCAAGCGAAACTCCAAGATGGCTCGCGTTGAGTTCACCAAGGAGTCGCGCCATGACCCATTCAAATTCACCGTCGGTGCGCGCGGAGTGGGCAAGTTTTTTATAACGCTCGGTCAAAGCGTCCCAGTCCAAGCCCTTCATGGTTGGGTCGTAAAAGATTTCGCCCACCACGCGCGCGGCTTCCTCAAACCGATGATCATTCCATGCAACGGGATCAATCGCGGTGTCCGCTTCAAAGTCAACTGACTTGGCTTCGCCGCCAGCAACACCCGTGGTGCTGATTTTCCCTGCGTTGGCCAAAACAATTTTGTCGCCCACTAAATTGATATGAATCACCTTGCCCGCTGGCGCAAGTTTTTTCTGATCGGTGCCGTCCCACTTCACGCTAAAAACCCCTGGACCGCCGTCATTTCCAGTGAAAAGAACGCGATCGCCGCTTGGAGTGATCACCAAACCAGTTTCTTCGCCTGCAAGGCGTGTCAATCTTCGAACACGTAGATAGGCGTCATCCAAATCGTACGTGTAAGTTTCTTTTGATTCGTCAGCGTTGGGTGACGCGGCCGCAAGCTTCTTCGCGTCGTTGTCTTTGGAGGCGACCACAGGCTTCTCGCCACTTTTTTTCTCGTCGCCATCTTTGTCATCGCCGGCTTTCGTCTCGCCTTCTTTCGTTGAGTCATCAGTGGCTGCACTTTCTTTTTTATCCTCAGCCTTCTTCGATTTTTTCTTGGCTCCTGGCGCGGCGGGGGGCTTGCGCTTTTTCACTGCTTCGTTTGCATCCTTGAAATACGCCTCTTGTTCCGCGGCGGAAAATCCATCAACGGATTTATCCAAGGCCACCACAAAGACATCCGCCTCGTTGTTCACGCGGTCCGAAAGAAACGCCAAGAGCTTTCCGTCAGCGCTGAACCGTGGAGCATGATCATTGTCGGGGTGACGCGTGATATTCACCGGCGCTTTGGATCCATCCACGGGTACAAGCCAAATGTCACGATTAAAATCGCGGTCATCTTGCGCAAATGCAATCCATTTTGAATCCGGGCTCCATTGAAACTCAAGTTCAGAATCCCAACCTTCACGTAATGTGGCGCTTTCATTTGTGGCCAAATTTAAAATCATCAAGTCATTGCCCTTGCGATACGCCAGCATTTTCCCATCTGGACTTGGAGTGGGTTCGCGCTCTGGTAATTCAGAATGCACAACAGGACGAATTTCAAATGCGACCGCCTCAGTCCAGCGATCAGGATCGAGGCGATGATCCACGGAGGCCTTGGTCTCGGATGGATTTTTCTCCGCCGCGTTCGCGTTACTTGCGCCACTTATTTCCAAAGTTTTCTCATTGACGTTCGGTGTTGCCGCATCCATTTTGGACGTGGTTGAATTCGCTTCTTTGGTTTCGCTTTCATTGACCACGGTTTCACTTGCCGCTGGCTTCGGCGGCGCAGTCGCAGCCTTGGCTTCTTTGCGCACTTCGCCGCGCGTGCGCGCCACAATGGCTTCAACAATATTTTCGTTGCCGTCGATGTCCGTCACAAAATACAAACGACTTCCATCCGCGCTCCAAGCAATATCTCGCTCACGCGATGGTGGCGAAGTGACGCGCGCCACGGGGGACTTTTCATCCATGCTTCGCACGAAAACATCCCCATAGGCAACAAACGCCATGGTCTTTCCATCTGGACTCAACGCGGCTTCCGAAATATCTTTTCCAACTTTTCGCATTTCGACTGGACTGGCGGTTTCCGCGGCGGCGGAAAGTTCGATCACTTGCGCAAGCGCGTGCGGTGTCGCAAGATCAAGGCGGTACAACTTGTCCCATGATGCGATCACCGCCGTCTTTCCATCGGCTGAAATATCGAAGGACGCGATATCGTCCGTAAAGTTGGTCAACTTTTCGCCAGCCGTATTCGGCGCGTCACTGAGATTGCGGCGATACAGATTGGTCACTCCATCACGCTCTGAAAGCATGAGATATTCACTTGGACCGCACCATTTCGCTTGTCCATCGTTGCCCGCAAAATCAGTGAGCCTTGTAAACGCTTGATCAAGCGGTTTGTGCGCGTCATACAACCACACATCGCGTTGATCCGAACCGCGATACCCGCGGCGCGCCCACGAACTTCCGCCACGCTCAATTAAATATTGACCATGCCCATTGGACGAAGCATTGGCGCCCAATGATTGATTGATTCGATCAATTCTTCCACCAACCGCGGGCACGCTGTAGCAACGGGGCACCCGATAAAAATCCGAGTCGCGCAACGAGTAAAAGTAAATAGTGGGAACGCCCGCTTCATTCAATTGAAAATCAGAAAGCAAGCAAGCGGATTCACCATAGGTAATTTGCTTCGCATGACCACCTGAAGCCGGCATGGTCCAAATATTTTTGTAACCATCGCGTGAACTTTCAAACGCAATTGTCGCGCCATCGGGACTCCAAATGGAACGTGCATCCTCCGCGGGTTGATTGGTGATACGAACTGCGTTGCCGCCACTGCTTGGCGCCAACCACAAATCACCTTGCCAGGAAAACACAATGTTTTGCCCGTTGGGGCTCAACGATGGCCAGCGCGGCAGGTCAACATTCGCGGCCGTCGCCACAGAATGAACCAACATGCAAATCAGGAACATGGCATAAAGAAGGTGGGATTTCATGTGTAGAAGCCTTTGGAAATGGTTGAAATGCCAATTTACCCAGCTTGTGTGTCGGTGGTTATGAAAATTCATGAAAAATGTGCTTGGATTTCTTGCTTTTCATGACTTCATATTTGACTGTGTAGTCCGTAGACATGGTGACTGCAATCCGCAGTGCCAATGAAAGGAAAGGGAGTCATGGAAAATAGCAACGGTCAAGTTCAAAAAATTGAAATGCATCCTGGAGCGGTCACTTCAAAGCTGGAGCATTTGCGAGGCATCTTGTCAAAGCTTCAACAAACAATGGAGGCGCGACGCGATGAGCGAATGGGTCGCAAGCCGACACCTCAAGTGACGCAGAACATTGCGTTTCCAAAGCCAATTTCAACCACTTCAACCAGTGGCAAACCTCGCGCAACACCAAAGTCGTTGAGCGACTTTGAAGCCGCATTCGCTCGCCTTACAAGCAGGCAAGCGAGTTAACCAAGCATTCAAGGTTAGTTCGAAGGGGGTCATGGAGTATCGGCGTAGGCACAAGCGTGTACATTCCGCTTCCCATGCGCCCAGACTCCTTGACCTTTCTTCGGACTTTACTTGATACCCCAAGCCCTTCTGGTTACGAAAGGGCTGGTCAACAAGTCTGGCTTTCGTATGTCAGGCCATTCGCCGATCGATGTTGGAACGATGCGTACGGAAATTGTTTCGCAAGCATTGAGCCCGCGAAAATTGGCAAAGATGTCATCACCTTGGCGCTCTGCGGTCACGCCGATGAAATTGGTTTGATGGTCAACTTCATTGACCCGAACGGTTTTATTTATTGCAAATCCATTGGCGGCATTGACGCGGGCAGCATTGTTGGCAAGCGCGTTCAATTTATGAGTTCAGTGGATGGAGTCACCAAGCCCGTGGTCGGACTCATTGGCGCGACCGCGATTCATTTGCAAGATAAAAGTAACGAAGGCAAAATGCGCAAGTTGCACGAGTTGTATGTGGATATTGGTGCCAAAGATTTCGCCGCCGCGCAAGCGTTGCTGAATATTGGCGACCCCGGCGTGTTCATGGATCAAAGCATGTTGATGGGCGACGGCCTGATCGTGGCGCGCGGTTTAGACAATCGCATTGGAACATTCGCCGCCGCCGAGGGCTTGCGTTTGATCGCCGAGAAGCGACCGGAACTGAATGTGCGCGTGGTGGCGGTGAGCACTGTGCAAGAAGAAGTTGGTTTGCATGGCGCCAGCATGATCGCGGGTTCGCTCAATCCAAATATTGCGCTGGTGACGGACGTTGGCCACGCAACGGATAGTCCGGGCATTAATCATCCACAGCATGGACATTTTAAATTGGGCGGTGGACCAAAAGTTTCAGTGGGTGGCGCGTCGCAACCAGAAGTGGCCGCGCGCATATTTGAGGTGGCCAAAGCTAAAAATATTGTCGTCCAACGAGGCGGTGCGGCGGGTCGAACGGGCACGGACACCGACGCGATTTTTGTGAAAGGCGGCGGAATTGCGAGCGGTTTGGTGAGTTTGCCCATTCGCTACATGCACACCACCGTTGAAATGACGGCGCTGAAAGATTTGGAGCAGATCGCCGAAATCTTCGCGGGCTTTGCCTTGAGTCTCAAGGGAAATGAAGTGTTCGCTCCCCAATTGTGATTGCAGTGCTTTAGGTAGACTCAATTGTCATGTTGAAATTTGTCCGCGCAGCCTTTCGAGATATGAAAAACACAGGAAGTGTGTGGCCTAGCAGTCCCGCGCTTGCCAATGCCATGACCAAGGGACTTGCCGCTCGCACTGGCAAGAGGCGCGTGCTTGAGGTTGGTCCAGGCACTGGTCCATTCACCAAGAAATTGCTCAAGGATTTGCGCGCCGGTGATCATCTTGATGTTGTGGAAATGAACGAACTTTTTTGCGACACCCTTGAGAAAAAAATTCTGGCGCCCTTTCGCAGGTCGCATTCAAAAATCCATGTGGAGTTGCACCAAGGAAGAATTGAAGACGCGCAACTGGACGGCAACTACGACCTAATCGTGTGCGGTTTGCCATTCAATAATTTTCCGCCAGCGTTGGTGCGTGCTATTTTCAAGGACCTCATGGACTTGTTGGTTGATGGCGGCGAACTGGTTTACTTTGAATACGCCGGCGTGCGGGTGATCAAAGGTTCGCTGGTCGGCTCCAAAGGAAAGAAGCAGCTGAAAGAAATTCGTGGAATTCGCCGTGAGTTGTTCAAGGCGCATGAGGGTCGTCAGCAACTGGTCATGGCGAATCTTCCGCCCGCGCTGACGGTTCGTTTGCGCAAGGCTGTTGCATCGGTTGGTGCTGGTCGCACATTCACAAGGTAGTGTGCTGACATGGCATGGATGAATGAAAACTTTTTAAAATTAAGCGCGGGCTATTTGTTTCCGGAAATTGCCCGTCGAGTCAAGGTTTTTTGCGACGCGAATCCAGAGCTTGCGTTGAAGGTGATTCGCTGCGGCATTGGCGATGTCACCGAACCGCTTCCAGAAGTTGCCGTGACCGCGCTGCGCGAAGGTGTTGATGATTTGGCAATTCGCGAACGCTTTCAAGGCTATGGACCGCCCACAGGCCACGATTTCGTGCGCGCGGCGATTGCACAGAGCATGTTTCGAGAGCGCGGCGTCGACATTGCCGACGATGAGATTTTTCTTTCTGATGGAAGCAAGCCCGATGCCAGCCACTTTTTGGAATTGCTTGGCAGTGGAAATGTGATTGGGGTTCCTGATCCGGTGTATCCGGTGTATGTGGACACCAATGTCATGGCGGGCAATACCGGCGAGATGAAAGACGGTCGTTACCAAGGTCTGGTGTACATGGATGCGACTCCGGCAAATGGATTTGTTCCAGAGCCACCTTCGCAACCGGTGGATGTGGCGTATTTATGTTCGCCCAATAATCCAACGGGTGCGGCCATGAGTCGAGCGGCGCTCACGCGTTGGGTGAATTGGGCCTTAAGCAACGACACATTGATTCTGTTTGACGCCGCGTACGAGGCGTACATTCGCGACAGCGACATGCCGCGAAGTATTTTTGAAATTCCGGGCGCCAAAAAATGCGCGGTGGAATTTCGCAGCTTCTCTAAAAATGGTGGATTTACAGGGCTTCGATGTGGTTTTACTGTTGTTCCAAAAGAACTGACCGGACGCACGCGTGACGGAAAGCGAATTCCGTTTCACGGTTTGTGGATGCGTCGGTGGAGCACATGTAGCAATGGCGTGAGTTGGCCGGTGCAAAAAGCAGTGGCCGCGTTGTGCACTCCCCAAGGGCAAAAGCAAATGACGGCGTTGTGTGATTTCTATTTAGCCAACGCCGCCATTCTTCGCCAAGCCATCGCGGCGCAGGGACTTCAGGTGTGGGGCGGCGAGAACGCGCCGTATGTCTGGCTGAAATGTCCGGCGGGTTTGACAAGTTGGGACGCGTTTGATTTGATGCTTCAAGCAGCGCAGTTGGTCACTACTCCGGGCGCTGGCTTTGGAAATTGTGGCGAAGGTTTTTTGCGCGTGAGCGCTTTTAATTCGCGCGCAAATGTGCAAGAGGCAGGAAGACGTCTCGCCTTGCTGGGCGCTTCAAATTCAAAGCGTTAATGTGGTTGCCTGCAAGAGCTTGAAATTTGCCAATACCAAATCTTGGCCCGTGTGCATGAAACGCAAAGCAGACTCGTCAAAATTCCTGGCATGAAGGCGCTCAATGCAAGCGCGTTAAAATTTGTAACTTGCAAACACGCCAAGCACCAGCGATGTTCCGCCATTCTCGCTGCCGATGAAATTGTTGGAACTGTCATACAATTTCAATTGATTCATAACGGCCGCGCCCGCTAGAAAATCAACGCGAAACTGTGGAACAGGTTTCCACTCAAGTCGTCCATATAAAGTGATTTGCTGCTCAAGTCCGGCCCCATTGGCAAGTGGAGCGCTGTCATCAAGGCGAAACATTCGATATTCCCAAGCGCCGCCAAGCGCCGCGTTGAACTGCGTTGAAAGTTCCTGCACAAGTTCTAACCCCACAAATGGATTCGCCTCAGGTCCGCGCACATTGGAAATTCGTAAACCTTTTTTAATTTCCCAATCAACAATTGGAACTGGAACCACAAGCACGGAATTATTCAATTGCCCCTTGGCCAACAAGCCAAGTCCAAGAACATGCGTCTCGTCAAAGGCGTAGCGGAAGTTCACCAGCGCGCCACCGGTAATGGTCTTGCCAGCGCTGGCGTTGGATTCGCCTGACATTTGCAGCACGGGCGCTGCGCCAACGGACCAGTGATCATTTAGTTTTACGTCAAAGCGCGGAAGAATGCCCAGCGTTTCCACATTGTTCCAAGCAGCGGTTGCAAACACGCTGTTGCCTGTGAAGTTGTAGTGGTCGTATTCATAGGCAACCCCTACGGAAAGCGTGACGGTTTCTGTAAGCGTGTAGCGATTCGAAATTCCAAAGTACGCGCGGTCTGCGGTATAGGAGCCACTGCCTTCAATGGAGGTATTGAATTGATGGCTGTAGCCACCGGATATTTTTAAATTGTTGTCTGGCTTTTCTACTGGTGGCGCCGGTGGCGTAGTGGAAGCATTTGATGTTGTGGCTGGCGTTGTCGCTGTCTCCGCATTTGCAGGGGCAGGCGTTGTGGAAGTAGTGGGCGGTTGCGTTGTTGTGGTCACTGGCGCGACTTTGGCCGGTGTTTTTGGCGCGGGCTTGTTGTCGCCGCCAATATTTTGAGCAAGGGCGGAGCCGGTCAACAAGGTGAAGGTTGTGAGATAAATATAATTGCGCATTATGTTTTGGTTCCTACGGTTTGCGTTTCAGAACGAATGTCGGCTGGAGTGGTCTCAAGAAGATTTTCTAAAATACCATCGGCGGTTCGGCCCTCGGCTTCCGCCTCAAAGTTCAGCAACATGCGATGGCGCATGGCGGGCAACAATGCGGGGCGCACATCCTCAAAGGCGACATGATTACGGCCAGCGAGCAATGCATTCACTTTTCCCGCAACAATCAGCGCCTGCGCTGCGCGCGGACTGGCACCAAAGCGGACGAATTGATTGACCATGGGCGTTGCAAATTCACTCTTTGGATGCGTGGCCAATGTCAGACGCACCGCGTAATCCTGAACGGCCGCATCCACGCGCACTTTGCGCACCAACTTTTGATACGCGATAATTTGTTCCGCGCCAAGCACCGCTTCAACTTTGGCCTCGGCGCCGCTGGTGGTGCGCTCCAAAATGGTGGTGAGTTCCGCGCGCGTGCTGTAGCCCACAAGCAACTTGAAAAAGAATCGATCCAGTTGCGCTTCTGGCAAGGGATATGTTCCCTCTTGCTCAATTGGATTTTGCGTGGCCATGACCAAGAACGGCGGCTCAAGAGGGTGCGTCACTCCGCCAACAGTCACGCTGCGTTCCTGCATGGCTTCCAGCAACGAGCTTTGCGTCTTGGGTGTCGCGCGATTTATTTCGTCGGCTAAAAGAATTTGCGCAAAGATGGGGCCTTTGCGAAATTGAAAGTCGCGGCCGTGCTCGCCTTCAACCACAATGGTAGTACCCGTGACATCGGCGGGCATCAGGTCCGGAGTGAATTGAATGCGGCCAAATTTCAGTTGAAGCGCCTGGCTGAGCGTGCGAATGAGAAGTGTTTTTCCTAGTCCTGGAACGCCTTCAAGTAGGACATGACCGCCGGAAAATAAGGCAATCAGCACGCCATCCACCACATTGGTTTGGCCAACAATCACCTTCATCACCTCGGACTTCACGCGCGCAAAATCAGCGCGAAACATTTCGATCGCGCGCTCGGCATCTTTGGTATCGCTCATGGTCGCATCATAGGGGAGAAAAAATAAATTTTGTATGATCACGCGCATGCCCAAGTGTTGACTTGGCTCACGGCGACCGCTCACAACCATGTCTTCCATTGAAACATATGCACGAAACGAATCACGACCAGGTTTTGCTGGCGAGTCATTGCGTTTGAAACCGCTTCTTGCAACGCCATGGGGCAGGGCGCTCATCGCTGGAATTTTTGTGGGCATGATTCCGTTGGTGACCGTGATCTGGTTTTTTTTCGACAAGCAATTCGCCAATCAATTCAACAAGGAAGAGTTGGAGCAGTGGGTGTTCCTGCGCTCGATTGGTCTTTTAGGCGACGCGCTGCCATGGATTTGTCTGTCCGCGGCGATTTTACTGATTGGAATTTTTGGCAAGCGCCGCGACATTGCCACATGGGCCGTATTTCTTTGCATTTCGATTGCCGCCAGCGGCGCGGTGGCCAATCTTGTGAAATTTATTTTCATGCGCGCCCGTCCAAATTGGCAAGGCGTGATTCCAGAGGGATCTAGTTTTTCATTTCCGTCAGGGCACGCCGCCACCATTGGTGCGGTGGCCATTGTGTTCGTGTTGCGCTGGCCAAAATTGCTGCCCGTGGCCTTGGCGGGTGTCGTACTTGTGTCTTTGAATCGATTGATGTCGCAGAATCACCACATCACGGATGTGATTGTTGGTGTTGCTTTGGGAATGACCAGCGCGCTTGTTGTGCAGTGGTGTTGGTGGAAATATCAGCCAGGCACATTCGCGGACATGAGATAACTCTTCGTCGTCAAGACGAATGGATTCACACGTCAATGAATCAGATCAATCGCAATTAAACAGCGGGTGGGCGAATTTGCAATTTATCCAGCACGCTATCAATCAAGCCGTACTTCAACATTTCTGGTGAAGTGAGCCAATTGTTGCGTTCACAGTCCTCGGCGATTTGAGCCTCGCTGCGACCCGTGGCCTTGGAGTAAATTGCGTAGAGTTGGCTGCGCATGCGAAGAATGTGGCGCGCCTCAATCTCAAGATCGGTGGCTTGGCCTTCAAGCACGCCCGCAATGAGCGGCTGATGCATTAAATTTTCAGCGTTTGGCAGCGCGAAACGCTTGCCCTTTGTGCCACTGCACGCAATGACCGAGCCCATGCTGGCGGCTTGACCAATGATGTAGGTGCAAATGTTGCACGGAATAAAATTCATGGTGTCCACAATGCCCAAGCCCGCGGTGACGCTGCCGCCTGGACTGTTGACATACAAGTGAATGTCGGACTTCTGATCCTCGTTGGCTAGGAAAAGCAATTGCGCCACGACCAAGTTGGCCATCATGTCGCTGACTTGTCCGCCCACGAAAATAATTCGGTCGTTGAGCAGTCGGCTGTAAATGTCATACGCGCGTTCGCCGCGTCCGGTTTTTTCAATCACGATTGGAACAAGTGTCATGGTCGGTAGATCTCGTTGTTTGTTTGAGTTTTGAAATCAGATCAGTTTGGCAATCACATCTGCAATCACGGCTTCAATCACTTTTTCGATTTGTCAGGGAACGAGGCGATCTCGTCCACAAGACCGTACGCCAAGGCTTCGGTGGCCGTGAAGAACTTATCGCGCTCGCCATCTTTGGCGATTCGTTCAACAGGGTTTCCGGTGTGGCGCGCCAAAATTTCATTCAGCGCGCGCTTGTCCTTGATGATTTGCTCCGCCTGAATTTGAATGTCGGATGTTTGGCCACCAACTCCGCCGGAAGGTTGATGAATCATGACCTTGGCGTTGGGCAAAATGTGTCGCTTCTTGGCTTGACCAGCGGCCAGCAACAACGCGCCGCCTGAATACGCGCGTCCTATGCAGTAGGTGGAAACTTCGCTGGAGATAAATTGCATGGTGTCGTAAATGGCCAGTGTCTCATCCACATCGCCGCCTGGAGTGTTGATGTAGAAGTTGATGTCTTGACCGCGCTTCTGGCTGTCGAGATACAACATTTGCATCATGACACGTGCGGCGCTTGATGGACCAATCTCGCCAATCAAGAAGACGACGCGATTTTCGAGCAGCAGCTCGTCAATGGTCATCTCGCGAGTTCGTTGGTAACTCGTGGAATTGGTGTTGGAACGAATGATCGAAGATAGAACTTCGTGCGGTAATTGAATCGATTGCGTCGACATGGAGGTGGAATCATAGCGACGACACGGATCTTGTGACGCGGTGTTGAAGAACTTTTTATTTTACGATTCCAAGTGCGAAACGCCTTGAAATGGATAGATGGCCGCAAGGCCAAGTTGTTGCGTGAGCGCGTCGAGCGCGTCGCGGTTGCGTATAAGAAGTTGTGGATCGGCAAGATCTTCGGGCGTGAGTTGGTCGGGATACCAACGCTCAATCCAAGCGCGGAGTTGCTCCGCGCGAGCGGTGTTGAATACGCAGCCCGCATGAATGCCCGCCAAAATATTCGCGCTCGAAGGTTGACTTGAAGTTTGATCAGGCGTTGGCGCAAGTGGCACACGCAAGCGCAAGCACGCGGGACCGCCGCCGTTGCGCATGCTCTCGCGCACATCCATATAAAGGATGCGCGAAATTGAATTGCGCGGATCTTGTTGAATGCGCAGCGCCACGGCGCTGGCACGCGCATGGTGTTCGACTTCGCTAGGGCACACCAGCGTCATGGAGCCGTCTGGTGTCGTGATCAATTGCGAGTTGAACAAATAAGTTGTCACCGCCTCCGCAATGGTGAGTTCATCGGAACTGACAACAATTGGACAAAATGAATTTCCCACGCGTTGAGCAAGCGAGTCCATGACGCGGTCGTGATCCAGCCATGCGTCTTGGTGATAAAGCAGCGTGGAAGCGTTTCCAACAGCCACAACATCGTTGTGAAAAACGCCCTGGTCAATGGCGGCTGGATTTTGTTGCGCGAACACGCAATGCGCGGGGTTGAGTTGCAACTCTTCAGCCACGCGTTGGCTGGCTTGCAGTGTTTGGCGCGCCGGATGAATCTTTGGTTGAAGTTGCGGATTGAGCGCGTCCATTCCGTACACAAAAAAATGCGTGGCGGGTTGGTTGGAGTTGGCCGCGTCAAACAAGCGAGTGTGATTGGCGGCGCCTTCATCGCCCATGTTGTCGTTGGCCGCAAGCGCGGGGTGAATTTCAAATCGCGCGCGGTCGGTGAACACGGCGTTGAGCATGGCGTGCGTGCATGGCGGTTCAATGGATCGGTGCGCCATTGATTTTAAATTGGCCACCACCACATGCGTTCGTTGATCGCGCGTGTCTTGCGCCGGCGCAACGGTTGCCGCGTTTGCGCTCCACATGAAACTGGAACTACAACACTGCGCCAAAAGATGTGGCTTGTTGGCGTGCGCTTGCGCAAGCACGCTTTCGTCGGAGCCCGTGAAACCATGCGCACGCAATGCCCACAGTGCGGGACGTTCTTGCGGCGGGAAAAAACATTGCGTCACTCCAAGCGCGGCAACGGCCTGCATTTTTGCAACGCCTTGCAACGCCGCCGCCTTTGGTTTTGAAACGCGACCCGCGTTGTTCTGGCTGGCCATATTTCCTGCGGCTAGTCCCGCGTAATTGTGCGTCATGCCAACTAAGCCATCAAAGTTGGCTTCCGTGGCGAAGTTGAAAGATTGAGTGGCGGAAATATTCACAAGTAGAAGGTAAGCGATGGCGCATTGATTTTTCTGACCGCGCGCGTCGCTCTCAAGATACTCTTTCGCAATGGCCAAGCGAGAAAATTCCAGCACCAATCAGGTCAACGCCGACATGCGCGTTGTGGTTCTCACTGGAAAAGATTCGCTGTTGCGTTTGGAACGCTCGCATGCCTTAGAGGCTGACTTAAAAAAACAATTTGGCAGCGTGGATCGATTTGATTTTGATGGAACCACCACGTCGCTGGCCACGGTGCTGGATGAGTTGCGCATGTTTGGTCTTCTCGCCACGCACAAGTTGGTCATAGTGGACAACGCGGAGGCTTTCATGGGAAGCGAGGATCGCCGCCGGGCCATGGAGCGGTACGCGGAAAATCCACAAGCCGAGTCCACGCTTCTGATGCGTAGCGCATCGGGTTGGCGCCCAGGAAATTTTGACAAAATGGTTTCCAAAGTTGGCGCCGTGTTGAAATGCGATTCGCCCGGCGATGAAGAGGCGCGGGATTGGTGCGTGCAACGCGCCAAACAAACCTACACATCCACGCTTGAATCAAGCGCCGCCGATTTGTTGATCGAAAAAATTGGTTGCGACTTGGCGCGTCTTGACACCGAGTTGTGCAAGCTGGCATCCGCAGCGGCGCAGCCAGGCGATCCAAGCGTGGTCATCACGCGCAAACTTGTGCAGGAATTCACAGGACTCAGCCGCGAGGAGCAAGCGTGGGAAATTCAACAACCTGTTCTTGCGGGCGACGCTGCGGCGACATTGCAGTTGTTACACGAGTTGCTCACCGTGAGTCGCGTGCCTGAAGTCATGATTGGCTGGAGCTTGGTTGATCTCACGCGCAAAATTCATGACGCAAGCCGAATGCTTGCCAGCGGAAAAAATGAAGGCGATGTGGCCAAGGCGCTGAAGTTGTGGGGACCAAGCGCGGGCAGTATTTCGCGCATTGCCCGGCGCGTGCACCCGCGAGTGGCCGCAAAAATGTTCGCCGCCGCGATCGCCGCCGATCAATCCACAAAGAACGGAACATCGCTTGATTCCGCGCGCACATTTGAAATGTTCGCGGTGCAGGTGGCGCGGCAAATCGCAGTTTGATCTCCTCAGAAATCGCAACGCAATTCAGGGTAGAATCGTTCACCCTTCGGGGCACCCGCCAATGCATGACAACGACGCACCAACTTCCGCATCGCACCATGCGCACCACGCGATTCGCCTAACCCACAAGCAAACCGCCGCGCTTTCGTTGGCGGCACTTGGCGTTGTCTTTGGCGACATTGGAACCAGTCCTCTGTACGCGCTGAAAGCCTGCATTGAACATCGCAGTCACGACAATCCAATCGATGAGGGCTACATTTTTGGAATTCTGTCCATGATGACATGGGCGCTTTTGTTGACCGTGAATTTTAAATATTTGTTAGTGATTCTGCGCGCGACAAATCGCGGCGAAGGCGGAATATTTTCCTTGCTCTCGCTCATTCCCAGGTCGCTCAACAAAGGACGCGGCCTTCGAACACGCACGCTTGTGCTGCTCGCCATGTTGGGCGCGGGACTTTTATTTGGCGACGGCTTGATCACCCCAAGTATTTCAGTTTTAAGCGCCGTGGAAGGATTGAAAGAGTTGCCAAATGCGCCCACTTGGATTGACCAAGCCATTCTTCCAATCACCCTTCTTATTTTGTTGCTGCTCTTTGCCGTGCAACAATTTGGCACTGGCAGTATTGGCAAATTCTTTGGACCAATCATGATCGCGTGGTTCCTGCTTCTTGCTGCAATGGGGCTTCACCAAATTCAGCTGAATCCAGAAATCATCAAGGCGCTGAATCCGCACTATGTCTGGATATTTATTCAAAGCGATCCAATGCAAGCATTCACCGTGTTGGGCTCAGTTGTGCTGGTGGTCACTGGTGCGGAGGCGCTCTACGCCGATGTTGGCCACTTTGGAAAGTTTCCCATTCAGATTGCGTGGTACACATTTGTGTTGCCTGCGCTTTTGTTGAATTACTTTGGACAGGGCGCGTACGTGATTCAATTTCTGCGCCAGGGAGTTCCCGATGTGGAGGCCATTCATTCGTTGCGACCGTTTTACGGAATGGCCCCCGATTGGAGCATTGTTCCGCTCGTCATCATTGCCACCATCGCCGCCATTATTGCCAGTCAAGCCATGATCAGCGGCGTGTTCAGTATTGCGCGACAAGCGGTGCGACTTGGATATTTACCGCGCCTTCGCGTGGTGCACACCAGTAGCGACACCGAGGGTCAAATTTATTTACCCGCGGTCAATTTGCTCATGCTGGTGGGTTGCGTGATGACGGTGATCCTGTTTCCAAGCAGCGAAAAACTGGGCAGCGCATACGGTATTGCGGTCACGGGCAACATGATCATCACCACTATTTTATTCGGCGTCATGGCGCGTCGCCTGTGGCGTTGGAAACGTTGGCAAGTCATTGTTGTCGGATCTTTTTTCCTAAGTATCGATGGATTATTTTTTGGCGCCAACATGCTCAAGGTGCTCACGGGCGGCTGGTTCGCCATCGCGATCGCGCTTGGCGCAACATTGATCATGCTGACATGGCAGCAGGGTTCCTATTTGTTGGGCAAGAAATTCGCGGAGACATCCAGCAATATTCATGAGTTTTTGGCTGCTTTATGGGTGAAAGAAGTTCCACGCGTGCCGGGCACCGCGGTGTTTCTGACCACCAACAATGCCACGCCATTTTCCTTGTCGTCCTTTGTGGAGCACAGCCATGTCTTGCATCAGCAAGTGTTGCTTGTCAGCGTGACGCCAATTAATTTGCCTGTGGCGCCACCGCAACGGCAAATTCGTTTGACATGGATGCCGGACGGTTTCTACAAAGTGTCCGCGCAGTGCGGATTTATGGAGAGTCCTGACATTCCAAAATTATTGGAGAAGGCGCGCGAGCACGGTCTTGCATGGGATCCTGAGAGCACCACCTACTTTGCCAGGCGCGTGGTGGTGTTGACCACCGGAAATTCACCCATGGCGTTGTGGCGCAAGCGATTGTTCGCCTCATTAACCACCGTTGCCACCGACAGTGTTCGAACTTTTAATTTGCCGCCAAGCCGCGTGGTTGAGTTCGGCGTTCAAATGGAGTTGTAAATCGTGCTCCGAATCGCATTAAAAATGTTGTTTGGTGACAGCGCAAAGTTCTACGGCATTTTGCTGGGACTCACGTTCGCCACCCTGCTGATTACGCAGCAAGCAGCCATTTTTGTTGGCTTAATGAGCAGAACATACGCGTTGATTGAGGAAACTCCGCAAGCCGATTTGTGGGTGACCGATCCAACCATGCAATTTGTGGATGACACCAAACCCATGCAGGTGACGGCGCTTGACCGCGTTCGCAGCGTGAGTGGAATTGAGTGGGCAAGTCCGCTGTTCAAGGGATTGCTTGTCGCCAAGTTGCCAAACGGTGGGCGGCAAATTTGCGATGTCATTGGCGTGGACGATGCCACACTGATTGGCGCACCCGCCATTTTGTTGCAAGGCAAGGTTGAGGATTTGCGAAAGACGGACGCGATTTTTATTGAGAGCCGCGGCGCGGGCAAGCAACTCTTGCAACCCCTCACGGCGGACAAGAACGGGCCAAAGCGTCCCATGCAAGTGGGTGATGAGTTGGAGTTGAACGAACGTCGTGCCATCATCGCCGGCATCGCGGAGACGCGTCCGTCGTTTCAAAATGTTCCAACTATTTACACAACGTATTTGCGCGCGGTGGGATTTGCGCCGGCCAATCGCCGCACGCTTAGTCTTATTCTTGTGAAGGCGCTGCCAGGGCAGGACTTGCTTGAGTTGCAGAAACGCATTCAAGCGCAGACAGGTCTGACGGCATACACACCAGCGGAATTCAGCTGGAAAACACTTGATTATTGGATGACGCAGACGGGTATTCCAATTAATTTTGGCATGGCCATAGCGCTTGGTTTTTTGGTGGGCGTGGCGATTGCCGGGCAAATGTTTTACAACTTCACGTTGGACAACTTGCGTTACTTCGGCGCCATGAAAGCCATGGGCGCTACTAGCCGTCAACTTTTGCAAATGGTCGCGGTGCAAGGACTGGCCGCGGGCGTGCTTGGTTTGGGTTTGGGTCTGGGCGCGACGGCGCTCTTTGGTTTAATGATTCCAGGCGATCGCTTGGCATTCAAACTCACTTGGCACCTTCCAATTATTTCAACGATCGCGGTGATTATTATTGTGCTTGGCGCCAGCAGTCTTTCCATTTGGAAAGTGATTCGTCTTGATCCCAAGGAAGTGTTCAGCGGATGAGTGTCGAGCAAGCAATATTTTGCGAGGGCATTACCAAGACCTACGGCGAAGGTGAAGCCGCTGTGAAGGCGTTGCGCGGGATAGATTTAACGGCCGACTTTGGCGAGATTGTTGCGCTGGTTGGACCAAGCGGTTGTGGAAAGACCACGCTCATTTCTATCTTCGCGGCAATCTTGTCGCGTAGTAGTGGGGTGCTTCGGCTTGCTGGCGTGGATCCAGACGCCATGACCAATCAAGAGCGAACCTTGTTTCGCCGCGAAAAAATTGGGTTTATTTTTCAACAATTCAATTTGGTTCCGCAAATTAGTGTGGTGGAAAATGTGGCTATTCCACTGCTGTTGCGCGGAGAAAATAAAACGGAGGCCTTGGACCGCGCCGAGAAATTGTTGACAGAAGTCGGCCTTCACAATCGCGCGCAAAGCAAGCCGTCCAAGCTTTCAGGCGGTCAACAACAACGCGTGGCCATTGCGCGCAGTTTAATTCACGAGCCAAGTATTTTGGTGTGCGACGAACCCACCAGCGCGCTTGACGGCGCCACGGGGCAGCGCGTGATGGAATTGATTCGTGAGCAAGGTCGCCGACCCGATAGGCTTGTTGTTCTTGTGACACACGATGAGCGCATTTACCATTTCGCCGATCGCATTGCGCATGTGGACGATGGATTGATCACGCGGATTGTGAGCAGCGATGTGGAACTTGCCGCGCTTCAAGCGGTCGCATTAGAAAAAGGAAAAGCACAATGAAAATGAAAATTCGATTCATCATTCTTCCCATCATCGCCGTGATTGGTATTGGCCTTGCTGTTTACACCGTCTACAAGCAAAGTCGGCCAGCGCCCAACGCGCCGCCAAGTGGTCAGCCCACCAAGAGTCCGTTTTCAAACCGCGTAGCGGGCAGTGGGTTGGTTGAACCCGCTTCGGAAATCATGAACATTGGAACTTCAATCCCTGGGACCGTGCAAAGTGTTTCGGTGAAAGAAGGGCAATTTGTAAAAAAAGGCGACATTTTATTCACGATTGATCAGCGCGATACGGTTGCGCAATTGAGCGCGGCCAAGGCGAAAGCGGAAGTGGCCGCACGCAAAGTGGAGCAGTTGAAATCCATGCCGCATGCTGAGGATGTGGATCGTGCCAAGGCGATTGTGGCGCAGCGACAAGCAGCGGTTGAGGACGCAACTCATCGACTTGAAAGATTAAACGCGGTGGAGGATCAGTCGGCCATTAGCGCCAACGAAAGACCAACACGCATGTTTGAAATGAGTTTAAGCAAGGCGCGATTTGATGAGGCAAAGTCGGAATTGGCGCGCATGATGAAGGGCACGTATCCAGAAGATTTGTCAGTGGCTGATGCGGAAGCCAGAGTTGCTGAAGCGGAAGTGGGACGGTTGCAAACCGACCTTGCGCAAAGCGAAGTGAAGGCGCCGATTGATGGATCAGTGCTGCGTGTGAACGCGCGCGCGGGCGAATTTGCCGCGACTGGCGCTTTGCGCGAAGGCTTGGTGGTGATGGGTCAACTTACGCCACTGCATATTCGCGTGGATGTGGATGAATTAGATGCATGGCGCTTTGACCCCAATGGCAAGGCTGTCGCCGTGTTGCGTGGCGGAAAAATAGTTGAATTTCCAATTGAATATGTGCGAACTGTTCCAGTGGTCATTCCAAAGCGCACGCTGACGGGAGAAAATTCCGAGCGCATTGATACGCGCGTCATGGAAATGATTTATCGCTTTACGCAAGACAATCCTAAAGTTTTGCCCGGTCAATTATTGGATGTCTACATTGATAGCGGATTGATTACGCCGGCGACTCCGGCGACTCCCGCAACGCCCGCAAGCGTGCCCGCTCCAACTGTAGAGCCAGCGAAGCCGAACTAAATGTGCATTGACAAAAGTTGTCGTGGCAAAACATGTTTACATTGAACGCGGAAGCGATCGTTAGCGCACAATAAGCACTGGCCGCGTGCTGCGATGAACCAAGTCGGTCGCCACGCTGCCAAGCAAGAGTTTGCTCATGCCCGTTGCTGCTGTTGTTCCCACAACGATCACATCCGCGTTTCTATCTTCAGCAACATCAAGCAGCACTTCAACGGCGGAGCCCGGACATGTCAGTCCTTGCACGCGCACGCCAGAGGCCGCGAACTTTTGTGTTCGTTCGGACAAGCCGGCGCGCGCCACGGCGTCGCTTTCACCAGCTTCCACAAGTGGAACGGCGGGAACTTCCACTCCCACAAATGGCCCAGCCACTTGCGTGGAATGCATCAAGCTCACTTCGGCGTTTTCAAATGGCGCCGCAACGCGCACCGCAAATTCAGCGGCGCGGTCGGCTTCGGCTGAGAAATCGGCGCCAACAAGCAAGTTTTTGAAAGACACTGGTCGCACCGCATCCGATGGATGCACGACCAGCGTTGGAGTGGTTGCCAATTTCAATGTTGAATCCGCCACCGATCCCATGAAGATTCGGCTGAGCATATTTTTACCGCGGCTTCCAATCACCAACAAATCAGAGCCAGACTCGCGCGCGATCTTTGCCACCACTTCGGCCGTGGCGCCTTTAAGCAATTGAACTTGCGTAGAAATTCCGCGCTCCATTTCGCACGCAGCCAAGCCAGCCAAACACACTCGCACTTCTTCCTCACTTAAACCGTGGTCGTCCTTGGTGTACGCATGCACCAACAACAGCGACGCTTTATGCACAAGCGCCAACTCAGCCGCCCAACCCAGCGCGGTTGCGGCGGGGGGCGAGAAGTCGGTTCCAACAGTAATAAGGCGAAGTGGATTCATATTGATGCGATCTCCATTGAAGATAGTACGCCCAATTTGTGTCTTGCAGTAGTAGCATTTCACACATGAGCACCGCACAGTTAGAACACCGCGCCGCGCGTATTGCGCTGGTCACCTCCGTGGTGCTGTTGTTGACAAAACTTGCGGCATGGCGTCTGACCGGAAGCACCGCCGTGTTTGGCGACGCCATGGAAAGCGTGGTGAATGTGGCGGCCAGCGCGTTGGTGATTTGGAGCGTGTGGATGGCCAATCGGCCAGCCGACCAAACGCATCCGTATGGTCACGGAAAGGCTGAATTTTTAAGTTCCGCCATTGAAGGCGGCATGATCAGTGTGGCCATGTTGGTGGTCATGGTGCGCAGCGCGCTGGAACTATTTGATCGCAGCGCGGCCATTGACCATTTTGATTTTGGCTTGCTGCTGCTTGCGTTCACAATCATGGCCAACGGCGGAGTTGGAATGTGGTTGATTCAAGTTGGCCGAAAAACAAAAAGCAGCGCGCTTCACGCGGACGGAATTCACTTGATCGCCGATGCGTGGACCAGTGGCGCCGCGGTGCTATCGCTGTTGCTTGTGCGTTGGACCGGTTTGGCATTCATCGATCCAATCATTGCATTGATCATGGCGGTGTGGGTGGGCTTTGTTGGCTATCGACTCATTCGCCGCGCGCTTGGTGATTTGCTTGATGAGCAGGATCTTGCGGACCTGGCCAAGGTTGAAACAATTTTAAAAGATCACGTGCGTGTGGATGGTCCGCTGCCGCGCATTGGTTCATTTCACAAAGTTCGCACTCGCCACAGTGGGCGCGATCATTGGGTTGATTTTCATGTGCAACTTCCGGGCGACATGGATTTAAAAACAGCGCACGATGTGGCCAGCGAAATTGAAAATAAAATCGAGGACGCTCTGGGTGGAACGGCCACTGCGCATATTGAACCTGTCCAATGAAAATGAACTTTTTGCGGGCGTTTTACAGCAATATCCAACCAGTCAGCGCGCATAAAACCACTATGGCGGGAACAGGAATAAGTTTGCGCCTCAACATGAAGAACGCCCCCAGATACATCAAGAGCATCACTGTTGTTGGCGCGATTAAAATAGAGCCATAGGCTCGAATCACCAACTCGGGCGCGATGGAACCAATCAACGCGGCGAACAGCAAACCAACCACCGCGGCGTTCACGCCCGACAACATGCCGCGCGCCCATGCACGGTGTTTCAGCGTGTCCCAAAATGGAATCGCCGCTGTCATGAGCAGCAAGCCTGGAATAAAAATTGCCGCCGTTGCCACAAGCGCCCCCAATGCTGGCGAGACATGCATGTCGCATGTGGCGCCAAGAAATGCGGCGAAAGTAAACAGCGGCCCTGGAATGGCTTGCGCCACTCCGTAGCCAGCGAGAAAAGTATTTTCATCAATCAAGCCGCTCGACACAAAGCGTGTTTCTAAAAGTGGCAGCACCACATGGCCGCCACCAAAAACCAGCGAGCCAGTTTGCGCGAATAGGGTCCATGGAGTCCACGTCACCAGTACATTTGCGGCGAATAGCGCGAGCGCAATCAATGCGACGCGTTTTGAAATTGGACTTGTTGAATTTCTTGGCGATGTTTCAAAGGATTCATCGCGCAATACGAACAGGCCTGTCGCCGCGCCAAGCATCAATGACCATGTTTGCCCCATGGTGTCGCGCAATGCATAACTGAGCAATCCCGTGACCAATACCAGTATTTTTCGCCGTCGATCTGGCGCAAGCACGACAAACATTTGTATTGCCGCCAATGCCACCACGGCAACCGCGGCCGCCTTGAGTCCTTGCAGCCATCCTGCATTTGAAAGCTCGCCGGGATACAGCACTGTCATAGCCACCGCGTACATCATCAAGGCGCTGGGCAAGGTGAATCCAATCCATGCCAGAAGTCCGCCCACAATTCCCGCGCGCTCCACTCCAATTGCATATCCAACCTGGCTGCTTGAGGGGCCAGGTAAAAAATGCGAAAGCGCAACAAGATCCGCGAATCGAGATTGCGTGATCCATTTGCGACGAGTGACAAAGGCCTCTTGGAAATATCCAAGATGCGCCACTGGTCCGCCAAATGAAAAACATCCAAGGCGCAGAAAGACTAAAAATATTTCGCCAATGAGTTTGAAATTCATGTGATTGGTAGACTCGCCGCTTCAAATGCTAACGCCGTTTATCACCAGCTTGATCATTGGATTTGGCGGAGGATTGGGCGCCGCGACACGCTTCTTCATTTATTTTTTACTGGATCGCGGACGTCTTTGGCCGCAGTGGAAAATATTGCTGTGCATTAATTTGCTCGGCTCGCTTGCAATTGGATATCTCGGTGGTTTTATGCTGAAAATGCATGGGACTTATTCCCAACTCATCGCCGATGTGATGATGACCGGATTTCTTGGTGGCTTCACTACCTTCAGCGCATTCATGATTGAATCAACGGAAGGTTTGCTCAATAAGCGCGCGCGCGGCGTGGCGTTCTTCATTGGTGTCAGCATTATTGGAGGCATGGCTTTCGCATGGCTTGGTCAAAGGTTGAGCTCATGAAGTCCAAATCATCACCCGCGCTGCCTTCGATCTGGCTCATGCTTGCGGTGGTTTTTGGCGGCGGCACCATGGGAACAATGCTTCGCTATGGCGCAGGGCAACTGTGTCCAATCATTCAGGCCGATCCCTGGGTCGCTGTTCTTGTCGTGAACCTGATCGCCACATTTTTCGCCGCATGGGTTGGTCGCAAATATTTAATCCTTTCCCGTGAACGCTTTGTGGATGTAGTTGATCCGTTTCTCAAAAAAAATCCGTTGTTCAATTTATTTTTTGTCTCTGGCTGCATGGGCGGCTTAAGCACATTCAGTTCTTTGGCGCAAGAATTGTGCGAGCAGTTGGCGCGCGGGGACTTCCGTCAATTTGCTCTGAATCTGGGGCTTTCGCTCATTCTTGGAATGATTGTGGGAGCGCTCGGTTTAAGGCTGGGTCAAGCCACAAGATGATCCGATAGGCTTTGTGCATGGCAACAAGCAACAAATCAGGCAGACCAAAACCCGTGGACGCATGGGGTGGCGCGCCGCTGAACATGACCACATTGCGCAAGTTATGGAAGCCGCGGCGCGACGCGTATTCCAAGGCGCATTTGTATGAAGAGGTGCGCGTTCGTATTCATCGCGCGTTGACGTGGCTGGAATTTTCAGAGCGTTGCGATGTCCGCGAAGACTTGGACGCGAAATTGATCGCGCAGTGGATTGCGTTCACCGCTCTCACAAGTCAGTGGAACAAAAAAATGAAAGCGCCAGAACCCGATGCCGCGGCGACTCGCTTGTTCATACAACAAATACTGGATCATGATCAAGATGGCCTCATGCAGATGGTGTTGGAAACAAATGACCGCGCCGCGCGCGCGTTGTTTGAAGACGCGTATCTAGCCAAGCAGTTCAAATCACGCGAGACATCTCAAAATTCAAAGCCGCGGAATGGAAGTGGCAAGACTTTTACGACCAAGTCCACCATGGAGGATATTTTGGAGCACGCGCAATTTGAGCCTTGGTTGGAGGCTGTTTTGGAGCGAATTCTCTTTGTGCGCAATCAACTTGTTCACGGTGGCAGTACTTATAACGGGCGTTTGAACCGCGTTGCTGTGCGCCGCGCCAGTTCGCTTCTTGAACATGTGGTTGCGTGCTTCATGCAAATTCTTATGGAGCATGGGTATACCGATGATTGGGGCGACTTGTGCTACTCGCCACTTGCGGATTGAAATGTTGAACTCGTTTCTGGCGGGAACATGTACCCGCAGCCAGTTCAGAACAGAATTTTTATTCTCTGCGATGCGAAAATTTTCCCCTGTCAGTTCAAGACTGATTTGATGCGTCGACTTCGCCCGCGGAACTTATGTTGGTGCTTCTTAAACGATAGTCACCCTGCTTCGGGGCGCGGTCCTTCATTGGTCGCGTCGCGCTTGTTGCGGCGGCTGTCTGCGCGCGACGCTCCGCGGTGAAGAGCTTCAGGGCCATACTTGCGCGCCACGGCGTCGGTGATGGAATCAAGTTTGCGTTGAACTTCCGCGGCCGGGTCTGGAAAAAGTTCCGGCTGCACTTGCGCACTCGCGCGATCTACGCGCTCCACGCTCACGCCAATTAAACGAAGTGGCAGCGCGCTTTCACGCCGCCACGCGGTAAGCAGGGCATCGGCCGCTTGCCAAATGGTTTTAGTTGAATCGGTGAATGGATTCAGCTTTTTTTGGCGAGAAAACGTCTCAAAATTGGCCAATCGCACTTTCAGAGTGACGCATTTTGCAAGCCCATCGCAGGCTCGCAGACGCAACGAAACACGATCGCATTGTTCTTGCAGAATCGCGCGTAGCACGGCCATATCACCAACATTGCGTTCGAATGTTTCCTCTTGTCCAACGCTTTTGGCGTCATGTTCTGTGACCACTGCGCGCTCATCAATGCCCAGCGCAAACTGCCGCCATTGCGCGCCAGATTCACCCAGTCGTGCGCGCGCCTGGTCCTCGCTTAGATTTTGCAAATCAGCAAATATGTGAATACCCGCGTTGATCAACTTTGGAAGCGTCTTTGGACCCACGCCCCACATTTTAGAAATCGCAAGCGGCGCCAAAATATCACGCGTCTGCTCGGATGAAATAATGGTCAAGCCATCTGGCTTGCGCAAGTCGCTGGCAATCTTGGCCACAAATTTTGATGTGGCAACACCAACGCTCACGGTTAATTTTAATTCTTCATACACGCGCGCGCGAATGGCGCTTGCAATAGTTGGACCGCTTCCCAACAGCAACTGCGAACCAGAGACATCCACAAATGCTTCATCCACGCTGAGGGGTTCAACAAGTGGTGATTGGTCACGTAAAATATTCATAAAGCGCAGACTGATTTCGCTGTAGCGATCAAAGCGCGGCGCGCGAACGGCGGCTTGCGGGCATTTTGCCAAGGCCAACGCCATGGGCATGGCGCTGTGACAGCCAAACTTGCGTGCTTCATAGCTTGCTGCGGCAACCACGCCGCGACCGCCTTCACCACCCACCAAAACGGGAACGCCTTTCAAAGTTGGGTCATCAAGTTGCTCCACGCTGGAAAAAAAAGCATCCATATCGGCGTGCAAGACGCATTTTTGCCAAACAGCGCCTGTATTCTCGGACTCTGACATCTATATCTACTCAGTTTAACTATTTATATTAATAATTTCATTGACAATGCATCAAATTCATTCACAATACGAATGTAAGAGCGTTCCCAAACTTTCTTAACGAATTATTGAATGTGAAAGCGGCGTATGCGTCGTTTATCCGGGTTGAGTGCGTTGGATGGGTGAAAAGACCCCCACGGTTTTTTGTTGGGGTTCAAATTGCAAAAAAGGGCGTGGGCGCTTAAGGAAACTTAAGCGACTCACGCCTTTTCTTTTTTTGCGAATTTAAAAAATTATTTTAGAGCGTATGACCAGTATGAATCCTTTTAAATTCGCAATATCAATTTCTTCATAACATCAACGCATGATCGATTCAGACGCAGTGGTTTCTCCCTCACTTCTGGACGCATGGTTGAACGTTCTTGGAGCTTTCCACCCTTTGATTGTTCATTTTCCAATTGCGCTCGCCATTGTCGCGGCGCTTGCCATGTTGTGGAATTGGATTTGGCAGCATGATGGCTTTGGCGAATTTGCATTTCATTGCACCTGGATCGCGGCGTTGGCCAGCGTGTTTGTGTCCGCAAGCGGTTGGTTCTTTGCTGAAAGCAATGGCAGCGCAAGCAATGAATTATTTTTGCACCGCTGGTTTGGAATTGGAAGCTCGGCTGGATTGATAGCACTGGCGTTCATGACTTCACTTGTGCGCAGCGATTCTTGGCCGGGTCTGTTGAAAATTTCAAGATTCGCATCGCTTCTTGTTGCGGCAGGCATTGGTGTTACCGCCCATTTTGGTGGGGAAATGGTGTGGGGCGAGGGTCAGGTCACGACGCCGCTCTCAAATGCTTTGTCAGTCAGTTGGGCATCTATTCGCGCCAAAAATAGTGAAGTTGCAACTGCTCCAACAACAACTACTCCAACAACAACTTCAACAACAACCGCTCCAACAACAACAACAACAACTCCAACAACAACCGTTCCAACAACAACTACGCCGACAACAACCGCGCCAACAACGCCGGTTGCCCCAGCAACGCCGACCACAACAGATGCGCCAAAGCCAATTGCAAATACTTCTATCCATGATGTGTTGCGAATGAGTTTTGCGTTTGCAATGTCTGCGCCTCAGACAACCCCACCAGCCACGCCGCCCGCGTCGCCACCACCATCACCCCCCGCGGATTCATCCAAATCAACCGTGCCTCCGGCCGCAACCGCGCCATCCGCAATTCCAAAAGATCTTGAGTACAACAAAAATATTCTTCCAATTCTTGAAGCGCGTTGTTGGGAATGCCACGGTAAAGGCGTTGCCAAAGGCGGGGTGGCATTTGATCACGTGGCCGAACTCATCGTGAAAGAGCCGCTTGTCAAAAGCAAACAAATCCCAATTATTCTTGTGGGCAAACCAGCCTCAAGCGCAATCATGAAAGCGATCCAGAAACCCATGACCGCCAAGGGACACATGCCTCCAAAAGGAGCGCGGCTTACCGCGGAGCAAATCGCATTGATTGAAGCTTGGATTCAGCAGGGCGCCAAAGTTGTGAATCCATAATCGGCGCGCATTTTGGCGTTAGACCGCGACAAACTTCACGGCCGCAATGAGCAAAACAAATCCAAGCATGACGCGCAATCCTGTTTGAGATGCCGTGTCCGCGCTCCATTTGGCGCCGAACCAACCACCAACAATCGCCGCCGCGCACGTCCACCACAACCAATCTGGAAAGCTCACGCTTTGACTCATCAATCCGACAAGACCTGCGATTGAATTTAAAAATATAAATGGCGCGGATACCGCCGCGGCTTCACGCGGTGTTGCCCATGCGCACAAAATAAGTAGGGGAGTTAAGAAAATTCCACCACCCACGCCAACAAGGCCCGAAAGAAATCCAATCGCCGCGCCGCATGCCAGCGCATCCACGGTGACAAGCGGCTTGGTGGCAATTATTTTCTGTGGCATGAATAGCCGCACCGCGGCAAGCAGCAGTGTTGAGGCCACCAAAATTTTGAACGCGGTCTCTTCAATAGCAAGCGTGCCGCCCCAATAAGCGAATGGAATAGAAGTGACAATAAACGGCCACAGCAATCGCCAGCGAAAATGTCCTGCTTTGACAAACGCGAATGTGGCCAACGCTGATACCGCAATATTGAGAATCAGGGCGCTGGGTCGCATGAATACGGCGCTCACGCCGAACAGCGCCATGATGGCTAAATAGCCTGAAGCGCCGCCGTGGCCAACGCTGGCGTACAGCGCCGCGATAACGCCAACAAGCAGAATGAACACAACAAGCATGAAGTCGTTTGGCATGACGGCGAAGTTTAGTGTTTGTAAATCGTCGCGGCATCAATTGTCATGTGAACTTGCAATCACAGCGCACATGTGGGCGATATCGTCAATCGCGTAACGCACTTGAATTCGACTTGCTAAAAAAGCGTCCCGAGGTGGATTCGAACCACCGACCTGCAGCTTAGAAGGCTGCTGCTCTATCCAGCTGAGCTATCGGGACTCACGCGCAAGGCATTGCGTATCTCATTGTAATAGTGGGAACTGAAATCGCACTCTGAAGAATGAAGTTGCCAACATTTGAAAGTTGCGCCCGGGCATGGCAAAGGCATCCGAACTTGTGATATTTGTGCAGCACCATAAACTGAACAGGCGTGTTTCGAACCCGAATTAGAATTGTGGTGCTGAGTACCGCCTTTGCCATAGCCGCCATCGTGGCATTTGCGGTGTATTTCATTGCGCGAAACGCAGTCTTGCAAAGGGAGAAAGAACAAGTTCAAGCCGTGGCGCTGGTTTTCGCTGAAAGTATTGATCCTGTTCAGATCGAGCGGTTGATGCAGGAAAAAAATCCGTCCACGAGCAATGCTGATTATAAAAAACTGCATCTCATTTCCCAGAAAATTGTCAAGAACACATCGACGTTTCAAAACCCAATTTCGCGCGCTGGCATTTTGATTCCCACGGAAAATTCCGCCTCGAGTGGCTTTGATTTTCTTGTCACCAATCGCGATGTTGAGAATCAATCGCAATTGGTGCGCGTGCCCTTTCACAGTGAAGATTCAACATTTCATTTTCAAATGAAAGAATTGTCATCTGGGGTGAGTTCATGGCAAGATGCGGATGGTTCTTGGATGAACGGCTACGCGCAAATCATGAGCGACAGCGGCGCATGCATTGGCTTGGCCGCGGTTGAATTCAATCAGGCCAATACGCAAGCCATATTGTTCAATTTATTTTTAATGGCCTTTGGCATTGGGATGTTCTTAACCATTCTTGGCAGCGTGGTTGCAGACGGCATTGTGGTTCGATTGCTCCATCCACTGGAGTTGTTGAACGGTGCGATTCAAAATATTTCCAAGGGCGATTTGAGTGAGCGACTTTCCATTTCGTATCCGAAAGATTTTGTCATTGTCAGCCAAAATTTGAACCAGCTTGCGGAAGACTTGAATCAAAAGGAAAAATTGCGCAAAGAGGCGGAGGATCGTGAGGAGCACGATCTGGTGATTCAAATGCTTGAAGATCAATTGTCCAAGGTGACGGATGTGGATGTGTTGCTGCATTCTATTTTGGATTCGGCGTTCAAATTTTCAAAATGCGAGGCTGGATCGATTTGGATCGTGGATCAAGGCCAACTTGTGCTGTGGTATGTGAGCAACCCCGTGCTCGAAATGAGGGATCGCAAGACCCAAAGCGGTATTGTGAACGCGCGAATTCCGATTTCATCCAAGAGCATCGCGGGACACTGCGTGTTGACTAAAAAACAAATCGTGCTTGACGATGTCTATCACTTGCCGGCTGGTTCGCCATTTGAATTTAATCCGACTTTGGACAAAAAGACCGGTTTCCGCACGCGTTGCATGATCTCCATTCCGCTGCTTGGAACGTATGGAGCGGTGTTGGGCGTGATGCAACTCATCAACCCACCCGATCAAGCATCCGTGACCAACACCCCGTTGGTGGATCGAGCTGTTGGTTTCGCGGTTCTTGCCGGTCAAGTTTTGGAACGCGCCAGCAACTCCAAGAATTCGATCTTAAGTTTAGTGCGCCTAGCCGAGGTCAACGATCCACACGAGACTGGTGCCCATGTGCAGCGCGTGTCAGATGTGGCGTGTTATTTGTTTAAAAAACATGCCGAGAAAATTGGCATGCCGCCCGACAAACGCGATCAAAATATTTCCGTGCTGCGTCTTGCCGCTCTTCCGCATGACATTGGCAAGGTTGGAATTCCACACGATATTTTGAAAAAGCCCGGCAAGTTGGACGAAATAGAATTTGGAAAAATGCAGTGGCACACGGTCATTGGCGCGAAGCAGCTTGATGGCGAAAGTCAATATGAGAAGGCCGCTTTCGATGTGGCCATGTACCACCATGAGCGTTGGGATGGCAAAGGCTATCCAGGTCCCGTGGATTACCAAGCAATCGGTCGCAATCTTGACGAACTCAAAGACACGCCGCATTTGAAGCAAGGTTTGAAGGGCGAACAAATTCCACTGTTTGCGCGGTTGGTTGCCATCGCCGATGTGTTTGACGCGCTTGCGAGTCAACGCGCTTACAAAGAACCTTGGAGTGACGAACAAATTAAAACAGAAATGCGCCAGGGATCTGGCACGCATTTTGACCCGCAGCTTGTCGATATTTTCCTGGAAAATTATGAGGATTTGAAGGCAATTCGCCAGCGATATGACATCACGCATGGTGTAGTTGCGGCATAATTTTCCGGCACAAAGTATGCGCGGAATTTAAATTGCAATTGATGCGTCGAGGGTCTTGTCTTAAGAGACGTCGCGCGAGAGCTTTTGATAGTGCTCGCGTTCGCCGCGGCCACGCAGTGGATAATCCTTGCGCAGGGGATGCGCCGGGAAATCTTTCCACAACAAAATACGTCGAAGGTCTGGATGGTTGCGGAACCGAATTCCAAACATGTCGAACACTTCGCGCTCCATCCACTCGGCGCCAGGCCACAGGTCGGTGACCGAATCAACAAAAAGCGTTGGGTCGGCTTCAATACCAGTGGTGTCAATGGACGGATTCAAATACACCTTTAAGCGAAGACGGCGTTCAAATTGGAAACTGCACAAGTTGTAGACCACGGCAAATCGCGCGAGTTGCTCGGCGGGATAATCCAAATAATCCACGCCCGCCAAATCGCTGAGAAAGTTGTAGCGGCAGTTGGGGTCGTCGCGTAGAAAGCGCGCCACTTCATGCAGGGAAGTTTCCGGCACCACAAGCGAAGTCTGTCCGCGAAATTCTGTCGCCAAAAATTTGACTTGCGGGAATCGCTCTTTGACAAGGGGCAGAGTGGGGTGATCAAGTTTGGTCGCGGCTGGCATAGGGAAATAGTTTAGCCACGATGGCGAGGAAAGTGGCGGGGAATTTTACGTGATGGATTTGGGATGGATGGCGTCAATTCAAATATGAACTCATGCCAGCGACTTCTACTTGGTGGTGCTGCCTGGATGTAGGTGGACTTGGCGCTATTTAAAAATTACAAAATTTCACGGAAAAAAGGCGTGCATTTCAAATGGAATGAAAAATCATGTCAAAGTGTCTTTGGAGTTGGCGGGCGTCCGCCGACAGACACAAAATCTAGACAGGGAGAAAAAATGTACCAATTGAAATTGCTGGTAGCGATGGGTGTGTTTGTAATGGCGATAAGCGTTGGCAGCTTGACGGGGTGCAAGACGCATTCTGAAAAAATTACTTCACCAGATGGAACAATTCGCGAAATTAAGGACGTAGAGTTTTTGCCAAATTTCAATCCTCTTTTGTTCACTTACGATGTGAAGGACGTGGGAGTAACAGCGGAAGGGCTGATCGTTCGGGAATGGACGCCTACAAATGGCGGCGTCACTGTGTGGGAAGTCGAAGGCAATTTTTATGGCGTGAAAGTCAAAGTTCGGGCTCCTATTTTGTCACGGAACAACTCACAAACTGAAGCCGACTCGGATGAAGTTGAGTCATTTCAAGCAAGTGAATACAGAATTTCCGCGGATTATTTAGCGGATAGCGCGGTGTTGGAGGGACAAATCGTTGGCACGGACCATTGGCAAGTGATTGTCAGCGGCGATCTAGAAACCGTGGCCATTGCTGCCATGCGCCGTGGTTTGGGCGTTATGGAATTTGTAAACGAGTTTGGCGCATGGAGTATTCATGTTGATTCTCCAATTCCTGTGATTATCACGCGACTGAATGGCGAGATCTTAAACGTGCGTGGCGTGGGCGCTTCGATGAAGCCCAAACTTGACACGACATTGAATGAACGATGCCGCTAAAGCAAGGGTGGGAGGAATCCCGGCGGAGGCGAAAGTCTCCGTCGGGATGTTGCTTGTACGCTCTCTTATGTGGTCAGCCAGAATCAAAATGTGATTTCGCTTGAGTGTGTTTCCAAGGTGTACAGTGGAAATACGCACGCACTGCGCGATGTCTCCCTGAATGTTGGTGCGGGTGAAATTTTTGGATTGCTTGGGCCCAACGGCGCGGGAAAAAGCACGCTTGTGAAGGTGTTGCTGACCGTGGTCAAACCAACAGTGGCTCGTGGCGAAATGCTGGGTAAGCCGATTGGCGATAAAAAAACATTGATGCGAGTTGGATATTTGCCTGAGCAACATCGATTGGCGCCGTATCTCACAGCGCGTCAAGCCGTGGAATTTGTGGCGGCGCTTTCAGGCGTTGACCGCGCAACCAGGAAAAAGCGCGCCGCGGAATTGTTGGACCGAGTGGGGCTTTCCAAGTGGATTGATCGACGTGTGAATGTTTTTTCCAAGGGCATGCGCCAGCGCGCGGGTTTGGCGGCGGCGCTTGTGAATGATCCGCAAATTGTTTTTCTTGATGAGCCAACCGATGGCGTTGATCCCGTCGGGCGCGTTGAAATTCGCGACTTGCTCATTCAAATGCGCCGCGAAGGGCGCACCGTGTTCTTGAACAGTCACTTGTTGGGCGAGGCCGAGCAAGTGTGCGACCGTGTTGCAATTTTGGTGCAAGGCCGTGTTGTGAAGCAGGGGCGCATGGATGATTTACAGAGGGAAGGTTCGCGCCAAGAATTGACCGTTCGCTGGGGCGGTTCTGGCGCAAGCGCTGGTACGAATTCGCAAATGGAAGTTGGTCTACGAGGGGCAGTCACTCTCAATAGCGACGCAAGCACAAGGTCGTTGCCATTTCGCGGCATGAATATTTCGCCAACAATCACCGCCGACGGCAATCATCAATATGTGTTTGGCGATGTGGACGCCTCCGCCGCGCAACCAGCGCTTGATGCGGTACGCGCGGCTGGTGGAGAAATTATTTCACTCATTCCAATGCGCCAAAGATTGGAAGAGCTCTTTATGAAAATTGTTGTTGACCCAACCACAGGGAAAGCGCCGCCGCCAGGAGCAGGATCATGACGGCATTCACCGCGATTTTAATTGACGGCTACCGCGAACTTGTGGCCAAGAAATTATTCACGCTGTCCATGATTTTGTCGCTGTTGGTGGTGGCGGTCATTGGCATCGGTGGCTTGAACGAACAGGGCGTGACCATATTTGGATTCACAATTGAAGTTCCGTTTGTGAATTCAACCATGTTCACTCCCGCCGAGTTTTACAAACTGATGTTCAACTCCGTGGGAGTGAAATTTTGGCTTGGATGGTTGGCGTGCTTGCTGGCGTTGGTCAGCAGCGCGGGCATGTTTCCAGAAATGGTTTCAAGCGGGGTGGTGGAGAACATGTTGTCGCGGCCCATTGCGCGTTGGCGTTTATATATTTATAAATTTACGGCGGGTTTGCTTTTCACATCTTTGCAAATGGCCGTGTTTTGCTTGGCAAGTTTCCTTGTCATTGGTCTGCGCGGAGGAGCGTGGGAACCAGGTTTATTCCTTGCCATTCCGCTGGTCACATTGTTGTATTCCTATTTGTTCGCCATGAGCGCGTTGCTTGGCACCGTCACGCGTTCCGCCATTGCGGCCCTGTTGCTCACCATTTTGTTCTGGGGATTTTTGTTTACGGTGAATTCGGCGGAAACCATTGTGAATGGATTCCGAATTGGCAGCGTGAAGGAATGTCAGGCGGTTGAGGCGTTGATACAAAAACGAAAGAAGGAAAATCCGGACGTGGATGTTTCTGATTTACAGACAGAACTTGAGCGCGATCAGTCAACGTTGAGCAACCTTGCGTTGTGGCACCGTGTTGTGTTCGCGGTGAAGACGGTGTTGCCAAAAACCGATGAGACCACTTCGCTTTTGCAGCGCTGGACTTTAGAGGCCTCCAACATGAAGGACGAAGGCGCCGATGATGCCGAGGAAGTTGCCGCGACGGCGCAGAAACAACGACGCCGAGGCGGACCAGGCTTTGGCAACAGCCGCGCGAAAACAAGCGTAGTTGTTGCGGCTATTGAAGCCGATCAACGATCGCGCGGTGTGGGTTGGATCTTGGGCACATCGGTGGCGTTTGAAATTGTCACCCTTGGCTTGGGTTGCTGGCTCTTTTCACGCCGCGATTTTTAAATCATGCAACAAGTGTGTAAGGGCCTTCACAACTTGATAAAGCCGCCATTTCAATTGATGCAAAAGACGCGCGCGCGTTCCTACCTTCGTGGCGCTTGAAATGCAATTTGTCACACCAGACTCACTGATTCGCTTGACCCAATTCAGCGGCGCGGTCTTTCGCCGCTTGCGCCGCGCGGGTGATCAGTTGGGAAAATTCTCCCGCATTCAGAACGGCAAGCGCAGCCGCTGTTGTTCCATTTGGGCTGGTCACACTGGCGCGTAAAGCCGCCGCATCAAACGCGACCGTTGAAGCGCTTTTTGCAACGCCTTGCAATACATCAAGCGACAAGTTTTTCGCCACATCGTTGGGTAGACCAAGTTGAAGAGCCGCGCGCTCCAGCGCCTCAATGAACAAACACAAATACGCAATGCCGGAACTTGAGATCGCCGTGGCCGCGTTCAAGTGCGATTCATGCAGCAGTTCCACGCGGCCCACGGAGGAAAAAAGTTTCTGGGCAAATTCGCGTGCTGGCGCCGGACAATCTTTAGGAATTGAAAGCGCGGTCACCGCGGCTTGTACTTCCGCGGCCACATTGGGCATGGCGCGAATGACATGCGTCACCTTCAGTCGCGTTGCAATTTGCTCACTTGTCCAACCAGCCATAACGCTGATCACATTGGTGTTTGCGGGCACGGAAAGTTGTGGCGCCAGTTCGCTGAAAAACTGCGGCTTGATGGAAAGCAACAGCGCGTTGCCACTGTGGGCGCAGGTTTTCATGTCCACCATTTTCAATCCAAGCGCATGTGCTTGCGCCATTCGCGCGTCGCTTCGTGCCCATACCACCACATCGCTAGCCTTTAGAAATCCAGTTGAAATGCTGCCGCGCACAATGGCGGAGGCCAGTTTGCCAAATCCAAGCACCGCCAATGTGTTTGGCGTGCCGTCGCTGAATGCGGGATTTTGATGTTGGGAAGAGGTGGACATTTTTGTATTGTGCCGTTGATTGCGACTTTGTGCAGTGCACAGACTTGTATTTGAAATGAAGCCTTGGTGGAATTATTTTTCAATTGGTCGCATACTCGCCATCACGCTTGAAAGACATTCCTCCGCCAACAGGTTTCACATCGCGCGCTCTTCCTTGCGGAGCGAGTTGGTTGCGCACGCAATGGGTTGATCAAATCACCAACGCCGTTGGACAAGCGACACCCCCCGTGATTGAATTGGCGCTGGCCTCCAAGGACAGCCAACGTTTTCGCGGACGCGCCGCGGTGGCAACATGGAACTGCGCCGCTTTCAACTCGCCACTTGTGGTTCGTCGTTGCAGTCACGGCGGTTTTTGGCGCCATTTCGCAGGCGATCGATATGTGGGAAATCACCGCGCACGGATTGAAATTGAACATTCGCAGCGCATTCTGAAGCTGGGTATTGCCACGCCTGAAGTCGTGGGAGTTGTGTTTTACAAGGCGGGATTATTTCAGCGCATGGATTTGCTCACGATTCAAGTGCCCAATAGCGTGGACCTTGTCGCATTTCTGGCGGCGCGACCAACGGCGCATCGACGTGATGCCGCGCTTGCGGCCGTGCGTGACTTGCTGTCCAAATGTGCTGCAAATGGCTTGTTGCACAACGATTTGAACGCGCGCAATATTTTATTAGCCAGCGTTGGCGATAGCGTTTGCGCCTATGTGCTTGATGTGGAGGATGTTGCTTGGGCGCCACAACGCGTTGAGCATGTGCGCGCAGCGAACCACGCGCGCTTGGCGCGCTCATTGCACAAGCGAGTCCGCAAGGGCGACCTTGACATGACGCCACCGCAAGTACTGGCATTGATTTCTGAGTTAAAGTCCCACGCATGAAACTGCCAGAGCGCCCGAGAATTTGCATGGTCATGATGAGCGCCATTGGCGATGTTGTGCACGCGCTTCCGGTGATCACGGCCATCAAGCGTCATCGGCCGCACGCGCGCATCACTTGGATTTTGCAGGCGCCCGGCGCGTCGCTGGTGAATGGCCACAAGGATGTCGATGAAATTCTGATCTTTGATCGCAAGGCCGGTTGGCGCGGATTTTGGAATCTGCGCAAGCAACTCAAGACGCGTCCCTTTGATGTGGTGCTTGATTTGCAGTGCTATCTCAAGGCCAGCATCATTACCGCGATGTGCCGAAGTCCGATCAAGCTTGGGCTTGATCGCGCCCGCGCCAAAGAATTGAATTGGCTTTTTACAAACACAAAAATCGCGGCTAAGCCGCTGAATCATGTGCAGGCGCATTTTCTGGAATTTCTTGACGCCTTGGAAGTTCCCAGTGATTCGCTGCAATGGAATATTGGTCCGTGGCCAGAGGAGCGCGCGTGGCAAGCGGAATTTTTCGCCGGCATGTCCAAGCCGCGCGTCGCGTTGGTGGCTGGCACCAGCAATCCGTTGAAAGATTGGTTGCCCGATCGAATGCGCGAACTGATCGACGCTCTTGCTGCGAAAGGCTTGCAACCAATTTTAGTTGGCGGAAATTCCGCGCGCGAAATTGCGCTTGGCGAAATGTTGGCCACGCAGTGCGCGCACGCGCCCAAGAACGCGCTTGGTTCTGGTCTACGTAAATTGGTTTCCATTCTTGATGGCTGCGACTTGGTGATTTCGCCCGACACTGGCCCGCTTCATTTGGCGGTGGCGCTTGGCAAGCCCGTCATTGGTTTGTATGGCTACAACAGTCCAACGCGCGTCGGGCCATTTCGCAACGACCCAAAATTATTGGTCGATGCGTATCACAATGAAGGCGAGGAGCCGCAAATGACGTTTGCGCACCGGCAGGGGCGAATGCAGCAAATTACAGTGCAAAATGTTCTTGATCGCGTTGAATATTGGCGTGCTTTGAAACAGTGATTTTGTTACGATTGTTCCGATGTCTAGAGCAGGTTTTGTCACACTTGATTTCGAGGAACCGGTCGCGCAAATCGATCAACAGATCGAAGTGATCGAGGCGAAAATAGACGCCGAACTGTTCGCAGATGAATTGCGAACCATGCGCCAAGCGCGCGAAAGTTTGTTGCAAAAAACCTACGCCAATCTCACGCCGTGGCAAACCGTACGCGTGGCGCGCCATCCGCAGCGCCCGCAAACGCTTGATTATGTGCGCATGATTTGTCGCGATTGGTCGGAGTTGCATGGCGACCGGCGCTTTGGCGACGACGCCGCGCTGATCACCGGCTTCGCGCGCATTGGAAGTTTGAAGTGCTTGGTGGTTGGCCATCACAAAGGACGCTCCACCGAGGAGCGCATCAAGTGTCGCTTCGGTTGCGCCAATCCAGAGGGGTATCGCAAAGCCCTTTTGAAAATGAAGTTGGCGGAAAAATTTCACTTGCCCATTGTCACGCTCATCGACACGCCCGGCGCATATCCAGGTCTTGATAGTGAGCAACGTGGACAAGCGGAAGCCATTGCCGTGAATCTTCGCGAGATGAGCCGCTTGCGCACGCCAATTGTGTGCGTTGTGATTGGCGAAGGCGGTTCCGGCGGCGCGCTTGGAATTGGCGTGGGCGATCGCATAGCCATGTTGCAACACAGTTGGTATTCCGTGATCAGCCCCGAAGGTTGCGCGGCCATTTTGTGGAAGAAGGCCAATGAGCAAACAAATAATTCCGCGGCGCAAGCGCTTGCGTTGACCGCAGAGTGCAATTTAAAAAATGGTTTGATCGATGCCATCATTCCAGAACCAAATGGCGGCGCACATCGCGATCCGCAAGCGACAGCGGAGCGACTTCAAGGTTGGATTGTGGATTCCATTCGTGAGTTGCAGCGTCTTGCGCCAGACACACTTGTGCGCCTGCGATTTGAAAAAATACGCAATATTGGCTCGGATAACTGCGCTCCGCCCGCATAACGGGGTTGACTTGCGCGGTTGTGGCAAGGACAATCGAACACCCTTCATTTGAAGCGGATTGCAGCCATTGGTGAAAGCCGGGGCGGTCATAGTAAATTTGCATTAAGAGGATTTCATTCGTGTCTAAAAAGAAGCCAGAGAAAAAAACGTCGAGCAAGAAAACTTCTGGCTCTTCAAAGCCGACCGCTAAAAAATCTTCGCCCAAGTCCAAGGTGACGGTCGTCAAGAGTTCCAAGATGGTTGCGAAGCCCGCGTTTCCATCGCCGCCGCCAACCAAGAAACATCCCAACCGCGTGCCGCCTCCGCCCATCGGCAAAAATGCGCCGCGCCCCATGCCCAAGCAATCCGCGCCGGAAGAGAAGGGCAAGCGCACTCCAAAGATTGACATGTCCACCGCGCGCTCAGTCGCCGCGACGGCCATCACGCAGAAAGCCGATCAAGCTGGATATGTTGTGATCAACGGTCGTCGCGTGCGCATGATTAGCAGCAAGGGAATGGACAAAGGCAAGAAGAAAAAGTCCAAGCTTCTTGGCGCCGCTGACAAAGTGAAAGCCGCGCAGGAGATTGACATTCTCAGTATCAAGACGCGCCTGACCAGCAAGGAGTTGTCCGAGCACCGCGGCATTTTGATCGCGCGCCGCAACGAACTCATTGGCCGCGTGGAGGGTCTTGAAGATGAGGCTCTGCGCTCAAATGGTGGCAATCTCAGCAATATGCCGCTGCATATGGCCGATGTTGGCACGGACACTTTTGATCAAGAATTCGCGCTCAATCTGGCCGCGTCCGACCGCGTGAAGTTGGCGGAAATTGACGAGGCCATTTCGCGCATCGATGACAAATCGTATGGCGTGTGTCAACTCACGGGCAAGCCAATTCCAAAGGCGCGTCTTGATGCGAACCCCTTGGCTAAATACACCGTCGAGGCGGCGCTGATGATCGAGCGAGGCGTGGCTCGTTGAGTTCCAACTCTTCGGCAATCGCAATTTCATTCACTCCGGCTTGTCGATCCAAATCCGCGTGGGTCACGCTGTTGATTGTCTTTGCGCTTGGCCTTGCGCTTGATCTCACAACAAAAAGTTGGGCCTTTCGTTGCGTCACCGATGAGCCTGTTGAACTTTCCTACGATGACATCGCGGGCAATCCTTCGTATCGACTTCCATTTCACACGGGCGTGAAGGTTCTGCCGTGGGACTTGCTGGACTTGCGCCTGGTGCTGAATCACGGCGCCGTGTTTGGTTTGGGTCAGCAAAAACGAGTGGTCTTCATTGCCTTCACCATCATTGCGGTCACTGCGGCCATGTGGATTTTTGGCTGGTGGACAGACGCAAAAAATCGCGTGGCGCATATTGGAATTGGGCTTGTTTTAGCGGGTGGAATAGGCAATTTATACGATCGCTTGGCGTACGGCGCGGTGCGCGATTTTCTATTCATGACACCGCGTTGGCACTTGCCATTTGGATTTCATTGGCCAGGTGGCAGCACGGAATTGTTCCCGTGGATTTTTAACGGCGCCGACATGATGCTGCTTTTAGGCATGGCTATTTTATTGATCAACGCGCAGCGGCAAGAGGCAACGCCAAAAGCTGAGAAGGATTCGGAAGCGCCTCCTGCTTCAATTCAATAGCGCGCTCAACGGTGTATGGACCAATGGCGGTCCGTCGAATCGCGGTGCAATAGCCATCACCACCAAGCGCCACGCCAAGATCATGCGCAAGACTGCGCACATAAAAACCTTTGTCACACCGAATAGCCAGTCGCACAATTGGCCACGCGAATGAAAGCATGGAGAGTGCATGCACATTCACCATCCGCGCCGCAAGCACAACCTGCTCGCCACTGCGCGCAATGTCATAGGCCCGTCGCCCTTTGATTTGCTTGGCGCTAAACGCCGGCGGCATTTGCGGATACGCGCCAGTGAATTGTTTCAACGTCAACGTCACTTGGTCTGCTGTTGGTGGGGGCGTGGTGCGCACGAATTCAATGCGTTCACTCTCGCTGTCCAGGGTTGGTGTTGTCGCGGAAAGATCAATCGTGGTTTCATATTGCTTTTCAAGATCCATCAACATGTTGATGCTGCGCGTGGCGGAACCCACGGCAATAATGAGCACGCCCGTGGCCAAGGGATCAAGCGTGCCAGCATGGCCTGTTCGCAAGCCGCCCATGCCGCGGCGAACCATTTCCACGGCGCGCATGCTTGAAACGCCCAGTGGCTTGTCAATAATTAAAATTCCGCTGGGATTTATAGGGGTTTGTTGCGTCATGGAAATGCTTGTCGGGACAGTCTAGGGTGGCGTTGATTTCTAGCGGTTTGAAATATCTTTTGACTGCCTGATTTTGCGTGCTATCTTTGTTACTCATTCAAATTTGCAATTCCATTATGAACCCATTGATTCACATTTGTCACATGTTGTCCAAACTGCGCAGCCGTTCCTTTATGGTTCTTGCGCTGGCTGGCGCTCACATCATTACCGCGTGTCAATCCGTTCCTGCGCCTGAAACTCCACGCGAACAGGCGTCGGATTTAATCCGCGAGGCGGAAAGCAGCGGAACGATTGTTCTTGTGGTCATTGCGCTTGTGGTGGCGTGGATGGTCCTGCTGGGATTCATTGGACGGATTACCAAAGTAAAAAATTCTTAATGGATCTTCGCATGACCGCCATGCGATATTAAAAATTCAAAAACAAAAAACGGAGGTCAAGCCTCCGTTTTTGTTGGTAGTCGGGCTGGCGGGATTTGAACCCACGACCTTTTGACCCCCAGTCAAACGCGCTACCAAGCTGCGCTACAACCCGAATTTTTTCGGCGAGGGGCTCGCCGAATTCGCCAACATCATGCATCAAAAAGATGCGTGATACGAAAGCGGACAAGGTGGGATTCGAACCCACGATACGGTTACCCGTATACAGCATTTCCAATGCTGCTCCTTCAACCGCTCGGACACCTGTCCAGTGGAGGGAACACTATAGCGAAGAAGTCCAGTTTGATTATGGCGCCGTGACAGGATTGGGAACGCTGTTTGCGCTTTCTGAAAGCACGGAAGCGGGCGGAATTGCGGCAACAGGCACGCCCCAAGAAATTTGAGAGGCAATTTCAGTTCGATTAAAAATATAAATTTGGCCTAGTGTTAAATGGTCTTGGGTGCCTGGCGCGGAGACGGCAATGATGTCCGGTGTGCAAGCCAGTACGGCGCCAAATTTACTATCGGCGACGGGCTTGGCTTGGACCAACTGAACCACAAATTCTTCCTGCATAGGATTGGATCCAGATTTAATTTGGAAGACGTACACGGCCCCAGCTTGTTCTTGATCGTTGATGGATTTCTTTGGCGCGCCGATGACAAACTGTGTATCTGCAATTCCAACAGCGGAGCCAAACAAATCATTGGTACTTCGATCCTCTCTGAATTTTTCAGGATCGGACCTGTCCTTAATTTTGGCGGAAATATATTGAACAGGCATCCACGCAGAATCGTTCATTTCATAAACATTGACTGATCCACTTCTCAATTTGTTTCCTTCGCTGTCACCAGGTGTTCCAGCAAGCGCCACGCTTCCCTTTATGCAAACCGCTGATCCAAAATGATGGGCTGGTCCGTTGCCACTAATGGTGTTGTCATCGCCTTTAAAAATGGAGTTGCCAGTTTGGGAAATACTCACGCTTGGTTGGTTTGACCAACCAGATTTACGCCGAAGATAAACATAGGCTTTGCCCGCTTCAACTTGATTCGAAGCGCGCGCGGTCTTTGCTCCGACAATGGCTTGGGCTCCCTCAAGAAAAAGTGCGCTCCCAACTTGGGTATTTGCAATGTAGGGGTTGGGCTGCAATAGATTGTCTTCATTTAAATCCCCATTGCTGTCGCGCATCCATGTGGCAACAACGCCGTGGAAAGCAATGGTTCGATAGTTTGCGAATCGACCAACTGGCATAGTTGTTGTAATCACATCTCCAGGGGTTATAAAGAGAGGTGTGGATGGAGCGCCTGCAAGAAGCGTTTCGCGATTCATTGCAACAGTACTGCCGAGCTTGGAATTCGCAGGCAAATCTTCCCGAGAGTAGGCGCCATCAAAATCCCAGCCGTTTCCTGTTTCAGATTTCTTCCACATGTAAACCACGCCGGCATTTATTTTGTCATCCACTTTTGTGTGGGGCGCGCCAACCGCAATGAAATTGCCTCCAGGTTCAATGGCCACGGCGGTTCCGTATTTGTCACCGCTGTGAAGATGTGGAGGAATTAATTGAATCGGCGCGGTGTTGGAATGATCCAAGTCAAATACCCAGACCGTGCCACCGCTGGATGTGTTTGGCGCTCCAACCACCAAGGTGTTCAGTGTCAGGGCAATGGACTCGCCAAATCGATCGTCGGGTTGTTGTGAAGGAGATTTTAATATTTTATTTTCAGAGTGTCTTTCCAAAATCATTTCTACCGGCGCCTCAGGGTGATAAGGCGTCAGTTCCGCTTGGCCTTGGGCCAATGGATATAGCGGAGGCGGTTGGTCTTGGGTGCAAGACAGCACTATGCCACCGGCCATCACGACAGCAAGTAAGAGGGGCAATCCAAAATGAGTGGCCGGTTTATTTCGCACACATTCAGTCTATCGGCATCAATAAATTTTTTTCTTGTCGAACTTTATGAAAGTGCTCGACTATGCTTTGACCATGTCAATTCGAATACCTTTCATTTCAATGGTTTCGGCAGCGTTCATGACCATCGTTGTGCTTGCGGCTTTCGCCATTGCCTACGATGACACCACTTTGACTTCAGGAAATTTTATGAAAAATACCCACAGACCTATTTCTCGCGCTGGTTACAACATCACTCCACTGACCAAAGAGCAGGTGGAAATATTGGCTAAGAAATTGACGCCGGAACAATACAAAGTGACGCAGAAGTCTGGGACTGAACCAGCATTTTGCGGCACTTTGCTCGACAATAAAAAAGACGGAGTGTATTGCTGCGTGGTTTGCGGATTGCCTCTGTTTTCAAGCGACAATAAATTCAATTCAAAAACTGGTTGGCCAAGTTTCTTCGCGCCCTTTGACACGGACCATGTTGGATATAAAAAAGACAATGACATGGGAATGGAGCGCGTTGAAATTGATTGCGCGCGCTGCGGTTCGCATTTAGGGCATGTGTTTGAAGATGGACCCAAGCCAACTGGATTGCGATATTGTTTGAATTCGGCCGCGCTTGTGTTCTATGACAAGGGCGCCACGCTTCCACCTGAAAGTTCTCCAGTGCAATTAAAGACCGCGTATTTTGCGGGCGGATGTTTTTGGGGAGTGGAGCATTGGTTTCAGGAATGTCCCGGCGTTGCGGATGTTGCGAGTGGCTACATGAATGGAACTTCTGACAACCCCACCTATGAGGAAGTGTGCTCGCATAAAAGCGGTCACGCTGAAGCGGTGCGCGTGACATTTGATCCTACGAAAGTGACCTACAAGCAATTACTCGATGGATTTTTCCGCATGCATGACCCAACGCAACTCGATCGTCAAGGGCCCGATGTGGGCGATCAATATCGATCCGCGGTATTCACCACTGATGATCAACAACTTGCCGAAGCAAAGGCATTTGTGGTGGCATTGCAGGCGTCGCCGCAATTCGCCGGCAAGAAAATTGTGACCGTGATTGAGCCTGCGAAAAAGTTTTTTCTTGCGGAAGGCTATCACCAGGATTATGTCGAACGAACCGGGCGTGCTTGTCACGGAAGCAATCCGTGGCCCGCGGTATTTGCGGAGAATAAAGAAGCGACTGCTGCCAAGGCAGCGCCATGAGTCAGGCCAAAGTTCAGTTGGCGTTTCTTGTTGCATGTGCTTGCGCTGGATTGGCCGCGGTTTCTCAGCAAGAAGGAAATTCAACTGGGCATTCTGCGCCCGCGCAATTGTCACTCCCTGAAAAACCAGAAACAAAATTAAACGCTCCGTTGACCGCCAAGCAGTACGCGGAAAAATTAATCGCAATGCCGCAAGCAAGCGAGTTGCGTCGTTTCCATGACGTGTTGACTCAAGAACCCCATGTTGCTGGAACCCCCGGAGACATTCGGCAAATTGAACGCTTGAAGCAGGCCTTTGATTCAATGGGAATTCCCGCGCGAGTGGAGGGGTTTCGCGCTTACTTGTCGCGGCCGGTCAGCGCCACTTTAGAAATTATTGAAGACGGAGCAAGCAATACAAAAAATGCGGGTGATGAAAAATCTCCGCGCAAAGGTGTCATGTCTCTTGCGGTGGATGAAAAGAATTTATTGGCAGATCCAGCCACCGCGCATCCAGATTTGTCATATGGGTGGAACGCTTACAGCGGCAATGGCGATGTCACCGCGGAAGTGGTGTACGCCAATTATGCAACGCAAGAAGATTTTGACAAACTCAAGGCGCTTGGAGTGGATGTCACTGGGAAAATAGTGTTGGCTCGTTATGGAAAAAATTTCCGTGGTTACAAGGCGCGCTTCGCGGAAAAAGCCGGCGCTGCTGGGTTAATTATTTTCACGGACCCTGGAGATTCTGGTTTCACCAAAGGCGCGACATGGCCAAACGGTGGCGGATGGGCCAATGATTTATGCATTCAACGGGGAACGCTGAACACACTTCCATATCCAGGCGATCCAGGCACGCCTGGCGTTTACGCCGCGGATAATGTCATGCGCGATTCGCCGCAAAGTTTGGATCTTCCACGAATTCCAGTGCAGCCAGTTGGGTATGCGGCGGCTGGCGCCATTCTTGCGCGCATGAAAGGCGTTGACATTCCAGATCCATCGTGGCAGGGTGGTTTGAATTTTCCGTATCGATTGACTGGTGGTCCTGCATTGAAGGTACATCTGGCTATTCAGCAACAACGATTTCTTGGCGCATCCGCAAATGTGTTGGCCATGGTTCAGGGTTGGCGCAGGCCAGAGGAAGTGATCATTGTTGGTTGCCACCATGACGCTTGGGGTTATGGCGCAGCGGATCCATGCGCGGGAACAATTTGTTTGTTAGAGGCCGCGCGTTGCGTGGCCGAATTGTCCAAGCAAGGCATTCGTCCGGAGCGTTCCATTTTGTTCGCCGCATGGGGCGCGGAAGAATTTGGAATCATTGGAAGCACGGAATGGGTTGAAGGACACGACACGGAAATTGGCAATCATGTTGTTGCGTATGTCAATCTTGACATGGCAGCCATGGGACCAAATTTGTCCATCTCCCTGACTCCGGAATTGACGCAAGTTGCAAAGGACGCGGCGGCACTTGTTCCAGCGGCTCGAAATCCATCGGAAAATGCGCTGGAAATCATGTTGAAGAATCACAAGAGTGATTCTCTTTTTGGACAACTTGGCGGCGGAAGCGACCATGTGGGCTTTGTGTGTCGGATGGTGGTTCCAGCGATTTCAATTTCCGCCGGCGGTTCAGAGGGAAACAGTTACCACAGCAATTACGACACCACCGCGTGGTACCGCGCCACGGTTGGCGAGGACTATGAGCCCGCGCTGTTGGTGACGCGCGCGACTTTGTCATTTGCCGCCCTTATGTCAAATCAAAAATCTCCGCCGTATCAGTTCAATGAAATTGGACGGCTTGGTTTGGGCGCGTTGGAAGGACTTGCACAATTGGCAACCACCGATCAAGAAAAGTCGGCGGTTGAATCGCTTCGTCCATTGCTTGTGACATTGCAGAACCAAGGCGATGTCATTGATCGGGCGATACAGCAACATCAATCACTTGACGCCCAATCAGAGCAACGGATGATTGATGGCACGCATAAATTTTTGAAGGCATTTCAAGATCAGGTTGGATTGCATGATCGACCGTGGTATCGAAATATGTGGATTGCAAGTGATCCAATGAATAGTTACGCCGCCAGTGTTTTTCCAATGATGCGTGAAGCGCTGCAAGCCCATGATCAGGGTCAGTTGGATGAGGCGGTGACTCGAACCACTGCCGCCATACAAAGGGCTTCTACAGCCGCGGATTTGATGCTTTTGGGGTTGCGTTCCAGCGACCCTATTCGCTGATCAAAACCAAGTTGTGTGGCGTAAACTCAGCGCATGCCGCAAATGAAATCACCAATTCAAGATGTTTGGAAATGCATGCTCCTTGGTTTGTTCATGGCCACAACCGTGCTGGGGCAAACAGTCGCTCCAGCAAATGCAACGGGAGCCACTTCGCAAGCACAAAGTTCATCGGTTTCTATTACGCCGCCGATGATTGATTTTGGCGCGATCAAGCCTGGCTCGCGTCAGAAGGGTGAATTTACAATTAAGAACAACGGCTCGACCGCCGTGAAAATTGAGTCGGCGTTTCCAAGTTGCAAGTGCACCACCATTTCTGATTTGGCGGGGAAAGAAATTCCACCTGGAGGCGAACTTCCATTGCTCGCATCGCTTGATGCGCCGCGAACTCCTGGTGAAAAAGACGCGAAAGTATTTGTCACTATTGCCGGAAGTTCACAACCGTTGATCGCCAAAATGCAAGGCGTGGTGCAGTTGCCGTTGCTGGTGCAACCTTCCTATATTGACGCGCTGAAAGGAAAGTTGAAAGGGGTGGTGGAAATTTCAAATCCAACCAAGGCGCTATTTCACATTCTTTCTTGTGATGGTGTGGCTCCAAACTTTGTCGACTTTGATCCCGCCAAGGACGCCGCACGAGCCACCTATCGGGTGCGTTGGGATTTCTCGCTTGTGCCCGATGGACAACTTCAGCAATGGTGGTGCGTTGAAACAGATGTGGATGATTGTCCGATTGTTCCATTTCGAATTCGCCACGAAACGACGGGAATTCGCTTTGATCCAAAGGCGGATGAACGGCGCTGGTTTATTCCAGAAGCCATCGCCATCGCTGGAAAAATTTCATTGAACAAGCCCGTGGAACTGGAGGTTGAGATTGAAAGTTCCGTGTCCAAGGGAAAGCCGCAGCCTGCGGGGTGGGACACCATCCGTGGCGTGCAATCCCTCAACCCTGCCTTCGCCGCGGAGATGATCTCAAGCAAGCGCGATGGTGATCGCGTACGCATTCAGTTTCGATTCACGGCGTTGAAATCCAATTCACATTTCATTTACGCGCCACTTGTTGTGCAGACGGACACGGGCCAAGGAAGATTTTTTGTGGCCGCAGTGGTGGCTCCTTGACACACGCCAACATTGGACATTTGCGGGCGGATGCAGTTGCGGAGCTTTTAACAACGGCCGCGGATATTTTGCTTCGCGACCCAAAGCGGCGCGGTTGCTGCGTGCATCTTGGAAATGTTGGTCGGCTTCTTGTCACGGGCGACTTGCATGACAATCCACTTCATTTTGTGAAGGTGGTTGCGTTTGCTCAGTTGGAAGAAGCGGAGAATCATCTCATTCTTCATGAGTTGATCCATGGAGATCGATTGATCAATGGTGCGGACATGAGTTGGCACATGCTTGCCAAGGCCGCCGCATTGATTGTGCAATATCCTGGGCAAGTCCATGTGATGTTGGCCAACCATGAACTAGCCCAGGCGTTCGATCAAATGGTGAGCAAGGGCGCGGGGGAAAATACAGCGCTTTTTCGCGCTGGATTGGATTGGAAATTTGGCGACGATGCTGACATTGTGAACGAGGCTATAAAAGTTTTTGTTCGCGCCATGCCACTGGCCGTGAAAACAGAAAATGGAATTTTGTGTTCGCATTCGTTGCCTGGTCCGTACGACATGAAATTATTCGATGTGCATGTTTTGGATCGCGCGCTTGAAGATGACGACTATCAAGCGCGAACTGGTAGCGCTTGGCAAATGACGTGGGGAAGAAATCAAACGCCAGAACAAGTGGACATGCTTGCGGCGGCGTGGAATGTGAAAATATTCATTGTGGGTCACGCCGCTGTCGCGGATGGCGCGATCGCGGCAAGTCCATGCATGTTGTTGATTAATTCAGATCATGACCGCGGAATGGTTTTGCCTGTTCAACTGGCCAGTGAGGTCACCAATGCGCAAGAACTCATGTTCTTGGTTGTGCCGATCCAGGCTATTGAGGGATCACTTGGTGATTGAAATTATTTCAATGCTCGCGCGAGCGAACTCAAGGAAGTGTAATTGATCATGCGCGGCATGTTGTTGGCCATAGAGACATCGCAACGAACTTCATCGGTGGCGGTGGGCACGCTTTCACTTGAAGCCCAGCCTGGCCATGTTCTAAGCGAGTCCATAGACACCAGTGATCGCCAAAAAGAAGATGTTTTGCCTGCAATTGAGCGACTTTGTGCGCGAGCTCATGTGACGCGCGAGCACATCGGCGCCTTGGCATTGAACGCGGGTCCTGGTGGTTTCTCAGGTCTACGAATTGCGCACGCCGTGGCGCAAGTCATTGCGGAATCATGGTCCATTCCTATTGTGCAAATTTCAGCTGCGGTGGTGGCTCGAGAATCAGCCGCCGTTTCTGGATCTATTGCAGTTGATCAATCGGTGTGGGTTGCGCTGGCGGCCAAGAGTGGTGAGTGCTGGATGGCAAAAGTTTTAAATTCCCGCGATGGAAATGATGTGCCGCAACAGATAGGCGTACGTGATCTGAACGACTGGCCATTGCAAGCAGGCGATGCGCTGATTGCCGACGAGCATTTGCCAGAAAGTTGGCGGGCGAAAGCGCTTGAATGTAGCAACTCCATTATTCCGCTTCAGCCAACCGCCCAAGCCGTGTGGCGGGTGGCGTGCCGCATTTTGTCGCGTGGCCACCATGTCTCGCCCGAACACATTCTTCCGGTTTATCCCCGCGAAGCGGAGGCGGTTCGACTTTGGCGTGAACGCCACGGAACGAACTGAATAGACCGCACAGACGGAACGGCATCTTTTTTTTACACATCGTGGGCCAAAGTGACCATCCATATGAGTCGATTCCATTGCGACTATGGAATCACAATTCTCAAATCATTCATCCAATCATCAGTCTGGCCGACTACTTGTGGCCGGCGCTTGCGCCAATTGGACAACCTTGGTCGCGCCACTTGTGGATTACGGATTTCAAGTGGAAATGGTGTCCGATGTGGAGCGCGCCGGCATTCGGTGTGTTGAACAAGTGGTCGATGCGGTGGTGATCGATCTCAATCAGGAGATTGATGAGATCTCAAAAACAATTCGGCTGCTTCGGACTGTGTCCCACTACACGAAAATTGTTGTCATGTGCGAATCAACGCATGATGTTCCACCAACACTCACGGCGTATGACAATTTGCAAAGCGTGGTTTCCGATGTGTCTCCAAATGATTTTGTGAACATTATGCGAACTGCTGTGCGTGTGGCGCGACTCAGTCGTGAGCGCAATGAACGAATTCACACGTTGAAGTCCTTGGCCACGCAAGTGCATGATCCAAAGCAACCAACAGCCGATCTTGAAAAGTTGCTGCGCATTTTGCAAGCGCACAATCCACGAACACCGTTTCCGCGTTTGAAATTGCCAGAGATAGACACGCTCACGGAAGTGCTCGCTCGGTCGCTTGATCCATTGACGGCGTCGCGCGCGGCCGTTGATTTTATTGAGCGATGTTTGCCAGGAGCAATGATTGTGTCTTGGCTCATTGGTCCGGATTCTCAAACTGGTCTCGCGGCGTCGGCGGGTAATGGCGGCGCCAACGCTATTTTGGCCGCGCGTTTGTTAAGCGATCTTGAAACACAGCAAATACCTCAAATTTTAAGTGCAAAACAGCCGCGCATGGTGGACGATGTCCGCCAATTTGTGGATGCGCAGGAGTACGAGCCGTTTGCGGGTCGTTGGGCCATGTTGGCTCCATGTTGCGCCAGTGGCGAATGTGTCGCGTGCATTTTAATTGTGGGACCAGTCGGAACGCGTCCATCGCAAGCGGAACAAGGTCTTGGCGATGTGTGCAGCGCTCTTGCTGCGCAACTCGCATTTGACGCGCGCATTCATCGCCGAATTTCTCCGGCATGGCCACAAGACGCATCCGAAGATGAGCCAGATTTATTTGGTTGAGTTGATTGCACTCAATCGCGCAAGCGAGGTGCGACCCGCGTACACGCGAGTGCCTTCACTGACCAAGGAAGTCGCCTGGTCGGATTGCGCAAGAATGAGTTCGGTGGTTGAACCAAACTGAATCATTCCATATCTCTGACCACGAAGAAGGTGATCGCCAACTTTCACTGGACACACAATGCGCCGCGCAATGGCGCCTGAAATTTGTCGGATGCCGTAGTTGCGGCCATCGTTCAGCTGAAGCGTAAGCAAAAGATTTTCATTCACGCGCGCGCCAGCCGCCATGCGCGCGTCCAAGTAGCGGCCAGGTTGATGACGAACATGGACCACCGTGCCTTCTTGCGCCGCTCGATTGATGTGCACATCAAGCACGCTGAGAAAAATTCGTATGACAAGCGCGGGTCCGTTGGTCGCCTCATGATGCGCCACGCGTATCACCGCGCTGATGGTTCCATCGGCGGGACTCACGAAAATGTGCGGATCATTGGACTCTGGCCGGCGCGGCGGATCACGAAAAAACGCCGCAAAACAAAGCCAAATCACTAAAAGTGTCGCGGCGGGAATCCACCAGATTGGCTCGCCAGATTTGGCCAACCACGCGCACGCGGCGGCAATGGGCAGCACAATGACAGCGGTGGGTAGCCACTGGTTCATTCCGTATTTGGTCAACATTGAAAAATGTCCGCTTACTCGGTGGCCTTGCCAACAAAGAAACCAATTCCGCCACAGACCGCGATCGCGCCAGCGTATCCGCCAGTCCACATGATCCAATCGCTTGAGAACATGATTGCAAGATCTGGTGTTCCGCCAAGTGTTTTAATAACCAACATGGCCGCCGTCGCGGAAAGTCCAACGATTGTCGGAACAAGCAATCCGATGGTGAGACCGCTCCATGAGCCGCTGTAGATTTCGCTTCCAGCCATGGCCGCGGCTGCGAACGCTGGAACGGCAGATCCCAAAGCTCCGCCACCAACAACTGCTTCATTAATTCCGCTTTCACTTGCGGCGCCACCAAAGATTCCGCTTGCGTTTTTAGGCGCTTCATCGTCGCTTTCAAATGTGGATTCCAAAAGCGCCGCGCCCATTTGGCTGTCATCACTTTCTTGAGTGAGATCCAAAAGTCCGCTGCCAGAACCTGGTTGATCCAAATTCATTGTGTCAGCATCCAAACCCGCTGAACCACCAAGCGCGCTGTCGACGCGGCTGTCAAAGCCCATCGCGCTTCCATCACGCGCATCTTCAGTTGTTTGATCGAATTTATTGGCGGCGGGCGCAACCGCGCTTTGAGCCAAATCTGCGCCTAAATCATCTTCAAATGAAAGATCATCCGTGACCGCGGGGGCGGCAACTTTTGGCGCGGCCTTTGTCTTCGCTGGCGATGGCGTGGCGGGTTGTGAATCACCTAAATCAAGTTCAAGTGTCATCTCGTCATCATCAATCGCAACTTTGGCGACAACTGGTGCGGCAGATTTTGCAGGCGGAGTGCTTGCGGCGGACTCATCTAAATCAAGTTCAAAAGTAAAGGCATCATCGCCTGCGCCACTTTGTTCGGCAGCCGCTGGAGTTTCACCACTGGCCATTGAACCAAGGTCAAGAACCAAATCATCTTCAATGGCTGGCGGAGCAGTAGGACCAACAGGACTTGCGCCCTTTGGGTCTTGGGCAATCGCGGGCGACATGGAGTCGGACAAATCAAGTTCAAAGCTGCCGCTGCCGTCGGACAAATTTTTCAGTTTGGAGCCCATATCAAGTCCACTATCAGAGAGACTTGTGACATCCTCCACTTTCAATTTCAATTGATCTTGATCGCGGAACTCACGGAGTTTTCCTGATTTGATCAGAGCCAAAACATCAGCCTCGCTCTTGCCAAGCTTGGCGCACGCTTCTTCAATTGTGTAGAAAATTTTTGCCATGACAGGGGTCTAAGTTTGATTGCCGAACGGTGGTCGGATAGGGTAAATGGACATCGGCGGAGCCGCAAGGGAGTATTCGCTCAAGTGATCAGAAAGGTTGCCAAACAAGTGCGGGTTCCTCTGAGCGCGGTTTTGCGCTTAGAGGCTTGGTTTCCCCATGTTTTGCGTGATCTTCCCTGGCGAAATCGGCGCACGCCTTGGCGCGTTTTTGTGAGCGAAGTCATGCTGCAACAGACACAAGCAAGTCGAGTTGCGGAAAAATTTCCAGCATTTGTAAGACGGTTTCCAACCCCAAAGCGGCTGGCGCAGGCGCCTGAGCAAGATGTCCTTGCGCTGTGGCAGGGTTTGGGTTATTACCGGCGCGCGAAAAATTTGCAGGCGGCGGCAAAAATAATTTCGACGCAGTTTGGTGGACGAGTTCCGTCAACCGTGCAAGAGTTGCAATCGCTGCCAGGAATTGGTCGCTACTCGGCGGGGGCCATCGCCAGTATTGCGTTTCATCAAGCTGCGCCAATTGTTGATGGCAATGTCGCGCGCGTTTTTTCAAGGTTGGCCGATCGGCGTGAAAGCGCCAAAGACAAAATTGCGCAAGAGTGGTTGTGGAGCACCGCGGAAAAATGTGTGAGGTCCGCAAAATCTGCGGCGGTGCTGAACGAGGCGTTGATGGAATTGGGAGCGACCGTGTGCGTTCCAAAAAATCCGCGGTGCATGCAGTGTCCAGTGCGCGCTTGTTGCGCCGCGTTCAAAGCCAACTCGCAGGAATTTGTTCCGTTGAAACAATCCGCCGCACCAAGGCGAACGGTTGTGCACCACGCCCTTGTGGAAATTCGTGGTTCGACAATAGGTGTGCAAACTCGGCCCGCCAAAGGATTGTGGGCGGGCATGTTGTCGCCACCCGTTTTTGAATCTTCCTCCGTGTTGAGCGCGGCAACTTTGCTTCGTGAGGTGGGCGACATTGAACATATTCAGCAATTCCGTGGAGAGTTTGAATTTCTCACCACGCATCGCACCATCCGAATTCGTGTGTATTTGGTCAAGTTTCGTTCGCAAGCAAATTTGCGCTGGATTGACTTGAAAAAACTCAACGAATACGCGGTCAGCAACGCTGTTTTGCGAATTGCCGACGCGGCGGTCCAAAAATAAACGCGTGGACTCGCTAAAGTGGTGGGCGTGAACACAGTTGAGACATTGTTGAGCCGCGGAGTATTGATGGCAACTCTTTTGTGTGGTGCCTGCACAAAGTCACAGCCAATCGTTGAATCCAACGAAGTGTTTCCAGGCGATCTTGCCAGCGTCAATCGAGAACTGACGCATGCCGAATCGCAGCGAGTGCTCAATGCCATGGCTTCCACTCGCACGCAACAAAATATTGACGCAACGCGTCCGTTTGAAACATCGTCTCAAGGTCGGTGGTCGGATGTGTATCAAGCCGCGATCATTGGAGCCAGAAAAGTGGAGATGGCCGTGGTGGCGCAGTTTGTGGAGCCAGACGGACTGCGTATCACCGTTGTTTCCTTGAACAATGATCAAGGTGAACTTGTGGTCAAAGGCAACGCGGTGAATGGTGTGATGAGTGCCACGGCGACATTGGGATTATTTGGCGAGCGAACAAGGGACGCCGAGGCGCTTGTGAAATCTTTCTATTTCCAACTTCACGAGTTGGGCGCAATTCCTCGTCCAGTTCAAACGGCGCCAGTCACTGCGTCATCAACGCAATAACATTCTTGCGTTTGGCTTTAGGAAACATGCGGCGCTTGTCGCACGAGGTCGGGAAAAAGTTTCTCAACCATTCGAGCGGCGCGCAATAATTTTGCATCGGCGAACGCGGGCGCTTGCAAGTGAAGACCAATTGGCAGCGAACGCGAGCCCTCGGTGGCAAAGCCAATCGGCACTGAAATCGCGGGCAAACCAGCGATATTTGTGTTCACCGTGTAGACATCGCACAGATACATTTTCAGCGGATCGCCCATACCGCCAAATGGAAACGCGGGCGACGGACTCGCTGGACCGGCAATGACATCGCACTTGGCAAACGCATTGTCAAACTCCGCCTTGATCAGTCGCCGCACGCGCAACGCGCGGCCGTAGTAGGCGTCGTAATACCCGGAACTGAGCACATAGGTTCCAAGCATGATGCGTCGCTGCACTTCAGGACCAAATCCTTCGGCGCGACTTCGTGAGTAAAGCGTGTCCAAACTTTCGCCGGTCTTCAACGCGGCGCGATGGCCATATCGAATGCCATCAAATCGCGCCAAGTTTCCGCTGGCCTCCGCGGGCGCAATGACGTAGTAGGTGCTAATACCAATGTCCGTCAACGGCAGATCTACTTCAACAAGAGTCGCGCCTAATTTTTGTAGGCGTTGCAGCGCGTCGTTCACGCATGAGTTCACCGTTGCATCATTGGCATCGCTTAAATATTGTTTAGGCACGCCAACGCGTAGACTAGCGATGGGAGTTTCCAAATCCTTCATTGGATCTTCCACCGAGAGATCGGCGGTCGTGCTGTCGCGATCATCAATGCCAGCCATCACTTGATAGGTCAGCGCGGCATCACGCACGCTGCGGGTCAGCGGACCAACTTGATCAAGGCTGCTTCCAAAGGCCACCAATCCGTAGCGACTGATGCGACCGTAGGTGGGTTTGAAGCCAACGCAACCACACAAAGATGCGGGTTGACGAATGCTGCCGCCCGTGTCGCTTCCTAGGGAAAAACCGCATAAACCAGCGGCCGCGGCCACGGCGCTACCGCCGCTGGAGCCACCTGGAACGCGCGTTGTGTCCCATGGATTTTTCACGGGTCCCCACGCGCAATGTTCCGTGCTTGAGCCCATGGCGAATTCATCCATGTTTGTTTTTCCAATCACCACAGCGCCCGCGGCTTGAAGACGCTCAACGCACGTGGCGGTGAAAGGCGAGCGATAGTGCTGCAACATTTTGCTTGAGCAAGTTGTGCGGCCAACTTTGGTCGCCAAATTATCTTTCACGGCAACGGGCACGCCTGCAAGCGGACCAGGATCTTTTCCTGCTTTGACTTTTACATCAACAGCGCGCGCGGCCTCAAGTGCTTCACTTTCAAACAGTTCATGAAACGCGTTCAGTGATCCGTTTGCAGTTTGCGCGCGGCCCACAAAATCTTTTGTGATTTGCTCGGCGGATATTTTTCCAGAACGCACCGCGTCGGCAATTGAGACGGCGTCCATCATTGGCACGCTCATGAATTTTCCTCCGCCAGAACTTTTGGAACCGCGATAAAGCGTCCTTCAACAGCAGGGGCGTTCATAAATAATTCATCAAGCGAAAGAGTGGCGCCTGGTTGGTCAGACGCAAGTCGATTGGTGGAATCCACCGGACTTGTCAACGGCTCAATGCCATCCACATTGATGGCCTTCAACTTGGCCACATGGCCCAGGACATTGGCCAGTTCGCCGCGATACTGTTCAAGTTGTGCGGGCGCAATTTCCAGCCGCGCCAATTTGGCGACATGGGCTGTTTCCTCGATCGAAAGTGTGTGTTTCTCTGTCACGCGTTTGAGTGTAACCAAGCGCGGCGCAAGGTCGGCTAGATTCCGTACATGGCAGATCGCAAACAACGTTTCACTGGTCCGATTGTTGGTGTTGATTTGGGCGGCACCAACATGAGCATTGGTGTCATTGACGAAAAAGGAAAAATTGTTGGGCGTTCGCGCCGCAAGACCAAGGCGGCCGAGGGCCGCGAGAAAGTTCTCACTCGCATGGTTGAAGGCATTGAGCGCGCGTGCGAAGATGCGAAACTTTCCATGAAAGATATCGAGGCCGCTGGCATTGGAGCGCCAAGCGCCGTGGATTGGGACAAGGGCAGCGTTATTCACGCTGGCAATCTTGGTTGGAAAAAAGTTCCGCTGCGCGACATCATGTCTAAAAAGTTGAACATGCCCGTGGTGGTTGACAACGATGTGAATGTCGCCGCATTTGGTGAAAGCCGTTTGGGCGCGGGCAAAAATCGTGGCGACTTGCTGGCCATGTGGATTGGCACCGGCATTGGCGGCGGAATGATTCTCAATGGAAAATTGTGGCGTGGACCGTTTCACACCGCCGGCGAAGTTGGGCATGTTGTGCTTTTCCCAGGCGCGGGTCCGGGTCATCGAACGCTGGAAGATCACTGCAGCCGAACGGCTTTGGTGCGCAGCATGATGATGTTGCTTGGGCATTATCCCGACAGCATGTTGCGCGAATTTTTGAACAAGGAAAAAGACGACGAAGGCAAGCCCGATCCATCCGCGATTGGAAGCAGCGTGTTGGCGGAGTGCTATTCCAAGGGCGACCCGCTTGTGCGCAAGGTTGTGGATGCGTCGGCCGAATTGCTGGGTTTAACCATTGCCAATCTGATTACGGTGATGAGTTTGCAAACCGTGGTGCTGGGTGGCGGCGTTTCCGAGGCGCTTGGAAAACCATATCTGTACCGCGTGCGCGAGAGTTTTGAGCGCGTTGTGTTTCCACAAACGTTGCAGCGCTGCGAAATTGTTCCAAGTCAATTGGGCGATGACGCCGGCATGTTGGGCGCGGCGCTTCTTGCGCGTGAAACATTGAGCGAACAAAAATAAGCGCGACCAACTTGCAACAATGATTTTGACGTTGCGCCTGCGTTTTATTTTGAAGCGCAGTGAAGAAAATAATCACGCGGGATTGAGCGCGATGGCTGCGGCGAACTTTTTAGGCGCAGCGAAGCGGATGTTGATCACGCTTGCTCACCAACAATCGAACCTGCGGCACATGCGGCTGCAATTGTTTGGCAAAGTGCGCAAGAAATCCACGTTCTGAGTTGGTGTGTCCCAGTAAAATCATGTCGCAATTCATTTCGCGCGCGTGGAGCACATCATGGTGCTTGGCCTCTCCGGTCACCATGAGCGTGCAACCCGCTTCAAGTGCCAAAGCCAACATGCCGGCGCCCGAACCAGGAACCACAGCGATCAGTTTGTGCTTGCGAGACTTTTTCAATTCGCAATAGCTCACGTCGCCGGCGGCAAGGCGCAGCGAAGAGCGAAGTTGCTTTGCGATGGCGTTGGTTGTCCGCGGCCTGGCAAGAGTGAGCGCGCGTCCTTGGCCTTGCGTCTTTGCGTGATCCATTTCCGTTAAAGGTGAATTCAAATTGGCGCATGGCTCCAACGCCACGCGCGCGCCACCGCCAATGAAGTCCGCCAACCAATCGGTCATGCCGCCACGCACCGCATCAAGCGCCGTATGCGGCGACAAAATAGCGATTTTGTGCTCCGCGCAACGCAGCAGAATTTGCTCATGCGCATGCATGGCCGTGAGGTGTTTCAGCGGCTCAAAAATGGGCGGGTGGTAAGCGATAATCGCCTCGCACTTGGTGGCGATGGCCTCATCAAGCACCGCGCTTGTAAGGTCAATAGTGAGCAGCGCGCGTCGAAGTGCCCGCGACGGATCGCCAAGCAAAAATCCTGTGTTGTCCCATGACGCCGCAAGACGCCGTGGCGCGACGGCCTCCATAGCCAATACAAGCTCGCCAATCATGCAGTCGCTTTCATATGGAACGCGCGAGTAATCAATCGCGCTTGCCGCCGCCAAAGATCATGGCCAGTCGGAAAATAATTTTCATCGACTCAAAATAAATCCAGACCAGGCTCACGGTCAGGCCATACGCCAAATACCACTCACTACTCGCGGGCGCTCCCTCTTTGGAAGCTTGATCAACTTGTTGAATGTCGGCGATAAAAGTAAATGCCGCCACCACCAGAATGAGCCCGTTAATGGCAAGTCCAATGTAAGCGCCAGTTGAACCGCCAGTTTGATTTGGCAGCGAGATGAATGGTGTCGCCACGCCAAACAGCGACAACACAAATGAAATCAAATAGGTCACGCCAATTCCAAGCACGCACGCCCACAAAATAAATGCGCCGCGTTGTGTAATGCGCACGGCCCCGCTGCGATACAGAATGAGGCACGTCAACGCCACGCCTGTTGTCATGACAAAGGCTTGCAGCGCGATGCCGCCCGTCAGTTGTATGCCCTTGGCCGCCAAAATATTGTCAAGCACAACTCCCACCGCGCCCATGAAAAACCCTTGAACTGCAGCGTAAATTGGCGCTAGGAAGATGGCCCAACTTGGGCGGCCGAACAAGGCGAACCCAACTCCCAACGAAACCACAAACGACGCCATGCTCACCATGAAGAGCGAACTAGGGTTTGCTTTTACAAACGAGTTTCCCAATGCGCCAAACACAACGGCCACTGCCAGGCAAAGCGTGGTCTTGTTCACAACACCAGCAACGGTGACGGTTGCTTGTGAACTTGGCGCGCTTCGCAAAGCTTCTTCAAGGCGGCCTTCAGCAAGAATTGGATTGGATGATCTTAAAATGGACATGGGTTTCTCCTTAGGGGTGATTCTAGCCACCAAAGACTCGCCCTGAAGGTGATTCAATCGAATATTTACAAGAGGGGCGCTTGGTTGGGTTCAATAAAATTTATATTTTTAAAATATAAAGTTCACCCGAACTTGACTCAGGGGTAATTAGAATCCACTCTAGTGCATCCGAGTGGTCTATTGACTTGTGGTGCGGCCACTCGTTCGCTCAGCCTTTCGAAGGGACTTTGCCTCTTGAAGAATTCTTCGTCTTCCGCATCGCGGACGCCGTCTGAAACCAAGTCCGACAAATCCAAGCCATCCGCGGATTCCGTGGGTGCGCCGACAACAAAAATTCAAGTGGGTCCAAGCGGCGCCACTGATTTGCGCAAGCACTTTGTGCTTGACACGAACGTGTTGCTGCACAATCCAAACGCCCTCTTTAAATTTGAGGAGCACGAGGTTGTGATTCCGCTTCAAGTGATCGAGGAACTTGATCATTTCAAGAAAAACAACGATGAAACTGGGCGAAATGCGCGTAGTGTCATTCGTCGCTTGGACAAGATGCGCTCCATTGGGCGGCTCTTTGAAGGCGTGGTGTGGAACGAGCAGGGCGGGTCCATTCGCATCGAGCGTTGTGATTTGAAAACTCCGTTCGCGCTTGATCTTGATGTGGCCGACAATAAAATTCTTGGCGTTGCGCACCGATTGCACGCCACGGGCTTGCGGACAATTTTTATCTCCAAGGACATCAACGCGCGCGTGAAGTGCGACGCGCTGGATATTCCAAGCGAGGACTTTGAAGCCGACCGCGTTGATGCCGACTGGCTCTACGGCGGCTACGCCATGTTGAGTTGCCCCAGCGCCACCATTGACGAGCTCTATCAAGAGCGTCAACTCAGCATCGAGCAACTGGAAGGTTTGATCTTCCGCACCATCGAAGGCGGCGAACTGAAGGCCCATGACTTGGTGGCCAATCAATTTGTTGTTCTGCAAGACGATGCCGATGAAAGCCATACTGGCTTGGGCCGCGTTCTGTCCGACACTGGTCATTTGATTCCAGTCACGGGTCCGCGAAAACCTATTTATGGAATTCTTGCGCGCAACGTGCAGCAAACCATGGCCATGGATTTGTTGCTTGATGATGAAGTGCGATTGGTCTCATTGATCGGCGCCGCGGGAACAGGAAAAACTCTTCTCGCCATTGCCGCGGGCATGCACAAAGTTTTGCGCGAGGAGCGTTTTGACAAATTGTTGGTGGCTCGCCCCATCATGCCCATGGGCCGCGATATTGGCTTTTTGCCCGGGGATAAAGATGAAAAACTCGCGCTGTGGATGCAGCCCGTGTTCGACAATGTCGCCTATTTACTTTCAACTCGTGGCGGCAGCGGCAATGAAGCCGACAGCAAAACGGCGGAGCAGCGCATGGATCAACTTGTGGCTGGCGGTAAATTGGTCATGGAGCCGCTGACCTACATCCGCGGCCGAAGTATTCCGCATCAGTTCATTATTGTCGACGAGGCGCAAAATCTTTCGCCGCATGAGGTGAAGACCATTGTGAGCCGCGTTGGAGAGGGCACCAAGATTGTGCTTGCGGGCGACATTGGTCAAATTGATAATCCATATCTTGACGCGGCAAGCAACGGCCTTTCACACTTGATTGAGCGCATGAAGGGTCAACGCATCGCGGGCCATGTCACGCTGAGTCGCACTGAGCGCAGTGAATTGGCAAGCCTGGCCGCTGACATGTTGTGATGCGCAATTGATAGGGACGCAATTTCTTGCCCGTCACTCCAAGTGATCGCGCTAATGTGCGCGATGGGCTTTGCGATTCTTGGTATGTGACTCAATCACAAGTTGCAGCGCTGTTTCAAGCGATGCGGATGATGTCAAACATTGTGCGTTGGCTCCCACAACTTGCCAGAGATCGTCCATGAGTTGAAATGGTTGGCCACCCACCAAAATAGGAATGTTCTTTCCTGCGGGCGTGGCGCGCACAGCCGCAATGACATTTTGAACCGATCGAATGCGCAGGCTTGTTGTTGCGCTGAGCGCCAAAAGATCAGCGGGTCCGCGATACAACTGCGGAGCGATGGTGTTGGCAATTGCATCGGCGGGAGTGTTCGCCCCAAGGCATTCCACGCTCCAGCCTTCAGTTTCATAAAGGGCGGACAAAATTTTAATCCCAAGATCATGGAAATCACCGCCAACACATGCGGTAACCACCAGATACCCATTGGGCGCCTTGCGCGGCGTCTTGGAACGAAGCACTTCCAAGATTTGTTGCGTGGCATTGGTGCAATAATGTTCATCAGCAATGCTGGCTTCTTGCACATGCCACATGTGTCCAACTTCAACCATCGCTGGCACCAAAATGCCCTCGCAAATTTGGGCAAAGGCGAGACCGTTTTGAGACAGCTCGGAAATAAGTCGCTCCGCTTCGTTGCGATCTCTGCGTAGCAAATGCATGAGATACATGCGGGCAAGATCCCTTGAAGTTCCGGCTTGCGAAAGTGGACTGGCAACACAACCTTGATTTTGTTGAAGGTGTTCAACCGCATGGTTGATGATTGGCGTTGTCAAATTTGAAATCGGTTTGGGAAACTGTTCAATCAGCACGCTCTTCATGCACTCTAAATTTTTAGAAAGATCGATCGAGTTCAATTCACGGGCAATGAACGCCGTCTTGGACCATAACGCGTTTCCAATAAAGATTTTCTCGCGATCCAAAGCCACGGCTTCGGCCAGATGAGCGATTCGCGCAAGCACTTCCTGATTCCACATGCGCCGACCGTCCGCGCCGTAACGCATTTCCATGGTGTCGTCGTCACGGTATTGCTGGTCAACAGTCCAGGTCGCAATGGCGCGACTGGATGTTTCAATAATCTGGGCAACTTCAACTCTTGAAGAATTCACTTGGGTTTATTCGCTCATTTCAAATGGCAGATTCACGAGCCGTGTAAAGAGCGTGATGAAATTCAAATTTTGCCTGTTTGACAGGGGAATACGTGTGTTTATGCGGACTCGCCATCGCTTGTGGCGCGTTGCGCCATCGCCGCTTCACCACTGGAAAATTCCGCATGTCGCAGACGATATTGCATTGACGTGGTGATGAGCGTGGCGTGGCTCCATGTCAATGGACTCACCGAAATTTGCGCGCCGGTGTAAGGGTGATATTGCTCGGCCAACACCCCACTGGACGAGGCGCGCCAATTCGTCCATTCAAGATATGGAATTGCTTCATCCAGTTCGGCGATGGTTGTTGCTTTGGCAATCAGCCACTGCGCAAACCACAACGTGCAAATGACCCACGGGTTACCTGGAACATTTTCAAGGTCCCTATGTTCAACTTGTTGATACGGGTCGCGCTCGTAGCGCGCTATGCCGCCAATTTCGGTGCGCACCCAGAGTCGATCGCGGATGGCGCGCATGTGGTCGCACACGCGCGCGTCATTGGCGGGCAACACATCAAAGGCGAACAACGCGTATGCCGACGCATCCAAGGTGAAGTCAAGACGATAGGAACCATCGTCGGCGGGGATGGCGGTGCGCGCGAACAATCGGCGCTCTGGATCCCACATATGTTTCAACATGGCCAAGCGCATGCGATCCGCGGCCTCGCTGAAATCGGTGGCGCGATCATGGGCGCCCATGTCTTGCGAAAATTGACTCGCGGCCAGCAAGCCGCCAATGGTTGCGCACACGGTGAACAAATGCACGCCGCGGCGTTCCTCCCACAGGTCCCAACTTGGAAGCGGCAAGCCGTGGTGGTCGCGATATGAAATCATCCAATTCGCGGTGTCAACAATAAGCGGGTTGTACAGCGCTTTAATGAACTCCACGTCGCGGAACTTCACAAAATGTTGGCGCAAAGCCCATGGAATAAGCGCGGTTTCATCTTGTTGAATGGGCAGCAGCGACGGCTTTTCCGTGAGCCACGGATGCCAACTTGAAGCCACCGTTCCATTTGGGTTGTACTTGTGATGGAAATATCCATCGGGGTGACGCACGCGTTCGCAAAATCTGAAAAATTTGCGACTGAGTTCGCTCTGTCCCGAAAGAACAAGCGACTGCGCAACCAATGCGCCGTCACGCGGCCACATGTAGGAATAGGTGTCGCCCGCAAAATGCGTGATGTCGTAATCGTTTGCCGCAATGATGGCGCCACCATTGTCAATTTGCGTGCGCGCGATCAGCAAGCTGCGCGTCTGCAATTGTTGCAGATGTTTTGGAAGCGGATCGGCGCCAGGAAATTCCTGCTGCGACCACAGGCGCCAATAGGCCTCGGTGCGATCCAGCATGCGCTGCGGAGTTTTGTCACAGACCTTCTTGTTCAGCGCATGCACTTCGTCGTAACTTTTTCCAGCCGCGATCCAGTACACGCATGTCTCACTGCCGTTGGGAGCAAGCGTAAGTTGGAATCCAACCGCGCTGTCCACGCTGCCCTGCGCAATGCTGTTGCGGCTCAGCATGCCGTCCTCGGCGTCGCGCCAAGTGCCTTCCGCCTCGCCAATTCTTTTGGCGCCCGTGGCGTAGGTGGTCACGCCAACACCAGCTGGATGACTTCCGTTGAACAAAAAGTAGAAATCGTTTTTGTAGTGAATGAGGCCGCCAGTTTGCGGATCAAAGGCAACAGTGTCGCCCACGGGACTTTCATTCACGCTTAAATCCGCGTGAAAAAACACGCGCACATCGCGCGGACGGTTCCAGAGATCCGTGACAATCACTTGGCGAAAATAAACGGGGCTCCAATAGTCAACCGCGTCGTGGCACACCAACTCAAGGCCAAGACGTTCGTTGCGCAAGCGCACTTCGGTCAGCAATGTGTTGTGCTTGTAGGAAAAACTGCGCGACCAACCTGGACTATCCATCCACGCAAATTGTCCGTCTGCCCAAACACCAAAGCGTTGCAGATGTCCGCACGTGTGATTGGGTTGGCCAACATGCGGCCAATACAAATCACGGATGCGATAGAGATCATCAAAGGCGACCAACATGTCGCCGTTGCCAACTGGAATATTACGGGGCATGTGTTGTCACTAATAAGAGCAACACAATTAGCCGTTGAAGCGGCTGAAGATCAGGCTTGTGTTGTGTCCGCCAAATCCAAATGAATTGTTGATTGCGAAATCAAGTTTGCGTTCTTGCGGAGTGTGCGCCACAAAATTTAAATCCATTCCCTCATCGGGATTGTCCAAGTTGATAGTGGGGGGCAACACGCCTTTGTGAATGGCCAAGATGGTGGCGACACTTTCAATTCCTCCCGCCGCGCCTAGCGCGTGACCCGTGACGCCTTTGGTGCTGCTCATGGCTAATTGATAAGCGTGCGCTCCAAAGAGTTCCTTCACCGCGTTCACTTCAGCGCGATCACCCAGAGGAGTGCTGGTTCCGTGCGCATTGATATAGCCAATTTGATCTGCGTTGATTTGTCCATCGCGCAGCGCCCATGTCATGGAGCGTTTGGCGCCGGAACCTTGCTCATCTGGCGCCGCAATGTGAAACGCATCTCCGCTGGAACCGTAGCCAATAATTTCCGCGTAAATTTTGGCGCCGCGTTTTTTGGCGTGCTCTAATTCTTCCAGAACCAAAATGGCGGCGCCGTCGGCCAGCACAAATCCGTCGCGGTCCTTGTCAAATGGGCGGCTGGCTTTTGTCGGTTCATCGTTGCGCGTGCTCAGCGCCTTCATGGCGCTGAACGCCGCCACGCACACCGGACCAATTCCACTTTCGGCGCCACCCGCGAACATGACATCGGCGTCATTGCGTTGAATAGCGTGGTACGCGGCGCCGATTGAATGCGAGCCAGAGGCGCACGCCGTTGCCGTGGCAATGTTGAAGCCACGCAAGTTGTATCGAATGCTAATTTGACCAGCGCACGCGTTGACCATGAGTCGCGGAACAATAAATGGACTGACTTTGCGCGGACCGCTTTCCAAAAGTTTGTACAAGCCAGTTTCAATTGTGTTGATGCCACCAACGCCGCTGCCTACAGCAACGCCGCGGCGATCGGGATCGCCAGTTGTGAAATCAATGCCGCAGTCACGCGCGGCTTGCGTGGCGGCGCCAAGACCATAGATGGCAAAGTTGTCCATGCGCCTTGATTCGCGCACATCAATACCCGCATGTTTGTCCAAATCAAAATCGCGAATTTCTCCGCCAAAGCGGGTGGTCCACTCGTCATTTTGCGGGAAATTGGTGATGGGACCAATTCCAGACTTGCCCGCTAAAAGGGAAGCCCAAAAGGAGTCGACATCCAAACCGACATCGGTGATTGCGCCGAGTCCAGTGACCACGACGCGGCGAAGCGTGATGGTTCGCATGGGAATTATTTAGGCGAGCGAGACCTTAAGGAGTCTCGCGCGTCACTTATCCTTGCTGCTGGATAAATTCTTGTTGATGAAGTCGACGGCTTGACCCACGGTGTGGATCTTTTCCGCTTGCTCATCTGGAATTTGAGTATCAAATTCTTCCTCAAGCTCCATGACAAGCTCGACCGTATCAAGACTGTCGGCGTTGAGGTCATTGGTGAAACTGGTGTCGCGGGTGATTTGATCTTTATCAACACCCATTTGTTCGGCGACGATTCCAATTACTTTTGTTTCAATCTCTTGCTCGGTCACGGTCTTCTCCTAAATCAAAAATGAACATGTCTGAAGGTCGGGATGCTAACGGAAAATACAAATTCATGCACAGACAATATTTCTCAATCACATGGACATGCCGCCATCAACGGCAAGGACTTGCCCAGTGATGTAACTCGCTTCTTCGCTGGTGATAAACGCCACCGCGGCGGCGATATCCGCGGGAAGGCCAAAGCGACGAAGCGGAATACTTGGCAGAGCCGCCTCTTTGACTTGTGGCGGCAGGCTGGCGGTCATGTCGGTTTCAATAAATCCCGGAGCGATGAGATTGGCGGTCAAACCTTTGGAACCAAGCTCGCGGGCGATTGATTTTGTCATGCCAACAAGCGCGGCTTTGGCGGCGGAATAGTTGACTTGCCCAGCATTTCCCATCAAACCGCTGACGCTGCCCACATTCACAATGCGGCCCCAACGACCGCGCATCATGGGGCGTGCGGCGGCGCGGCAGGTGACAAAAGCACTGCGCAAATTCACCTGAATGACTTCATCAAAATCTTGATCGCTCATGCGCAGCAGCAATCCGTCGCGGGTAATGCCGGCGTTGTTCACCAGAATATCCAGGCGGCCGTGCTTTTCCGCAACAGCCTCAACAAGCGCGGCAAGCGCCACGCCGTCGGCCACATCACAAGCCATGCCTTCCATGGATCCGCCAGCGGCTTGCACTTCTTTGATCACCTCGTCAAGGTTGGCCTGCGTGCGCGCCACGCCAACAACATGGCGACCATCCTTTGCAAGGCGCTGCGCAATGGCTCTTCCAATTCCACGGCTTGCGCCTGTGACAATCGCTACTCGCTTTTCGATGATGCAATCTCCTGTTGAATGATTCTGAAATCAAAAACAAGTGTAACCAAGAAAAATAATTTTATGCAGTCGCGACTGAGTTCAACTGTTGAATAAGCAGCGCTACAAAATTCTTTTTCTGGCACTCCAATTATTTAGGGCGCTCGACTGGACTGTCGCCAGGCTTTCGCCGACCAGGACCCGCAGGCTTGCTTGGTTCGCTGTCGCCGGAACCGCTGGAGCTGGACTCGCCCTTGACCGAGCGATCTTGCTGCGGAATTTCAATGACTTCGTCAGGCGCTTTGGCCGAAACCATTTCCTCTTTGTTTATGGCGAGCCATTGTTTAATGCGGGCATCCGTCTTGTTTCCCTGCAGTCTTTCCACAATTTTTTGCGGCGATGGAAGCGCGGTCATGATGGCGGGCTTGCCACCTTCAATGGAAGAAAGTGTCCACAATTGCGCGGCGAAATTGTCGCCGACGGTGTAGAAACCAAGCACCGTGAGCGTGTCGGGTTCGCTTCCCGCGGTCCAACCCACATTCACGCGGCTGATGTTTTCCGTGGCGGATTTCCATTGACCACTCTTGTCCATATCTTCCAAAACGACTTGGTCTTGTTCGCTTAACAGCGGCTTCAACTTTTGTGCGTTGCCGCGCACCATGGCGTCAAAGAACACAACAATAGCTTCTGCTTGTTTGGGATTGCTTGGAGCCTTGTCGCCATCTTCCACGCGAATTTTTTTGTCAATGCCAAGGCGCTTCATGATGTCGTTGAGCGATTCCGTTGGCGCCTCTTCCACCGCGGCGACGTGTTGCGTTTCCGTGGCGTCAGCTTGTTCTTTGGGAGCTTCGGTTTTGCCGCATGAGATGATGGTGCAACTCAGCGCGGAAATTAAAAGTGCGATGCGGGTTGTTGAAACCAAATTAACTTTTTGCATTTTGAGTTTCCGCAATTGAATCATGGGTGGTGACCTCGGTGGCTTTGTGAATTCGTCGCATCAAACCGCGCAGCACGGTGCCTGGCGCAAGTTCATACACCTTGCAAATGCCGTCCAGTTCCTTGGATGTGCGCCACGCGATCATATCGGCGCAACAAGCGTCCCAACGCACAGGCATGACCAGTTGATCAACCAGCAATTTTCGCACGCTTGTCGCGTCATTCATTGCATGCGGTTTGCCCGTGACATTGCTCCAAACTGGGCAATTCAGGGGTTTTATTTCGACATCTTCCAAAGCCCTGGCCATGCCTTGCGCGGCGGGTGCCATGAGCGGGCTGTGAAACGCGCCGGCAACGGTGAGTTTGCTGGCGCGCAAGCCAAGTTTGCTGGCTTCCACGCAAGCGCGTTCGCATGTCTCGGCGTCGCCACTTAAAACAATTTGTCCAGGCGCGTTGAAGTTGGCGGGCACAAGCACTCCGTCTAGTGCCGCGGCCAAGCACACGGCGTTGGCTTTTTCCTCATCGGCGCCAATCAATGCAACCATGCCACCCTTGCTGGCAACGGCGGCTTGTTGCATTAGTCGACCGCGAATAAGAACAAGTCGCAGCGCGTCTTGCCACGAGAACGCGCCGGCCAAGGCCAGCGCTGTGTATTCGCCAAGCGAAAGTCCAAGTGTTCCAGAAATTTCAATTTCGCCGTGCCGCTCCACAAGCGCGGCGTGACACGCAATGCCACACACCAAAAGCGCGGGTTGGCTGACATCAGTTTGGTTCAAACGTTCGGCTGGACCTTCAAAGCATAATTGGCTCAGCGTGTGACCGCCCTCAAAGTGAGCGATGTGATTCGCCTCTTCAAAGATTGCGCGCGCGGCTGGACTTGCGTCATACCACGACTTGCACATGCCAACGCTTTGCGCGCCTTGGCCTGGCGCCAAGAAAATTGCATTGAGACTCATTTGAATACTCCCAGGTGGAAATCCACCACATGAAATGAAAGATAGATATCAGCGACGCGAAGACAGTGATCGTAAATTAGACGTTCCAAACATTGCTGGCCCAAGTCACGCCGCCACCAAAAGCCACCAAAATCATGGGCTTTCCCGCTGGAATTTTGCCGGCGCGCCACACTTGATCCAGGCACAAGCCAACGCTTCCGGAGCTGGAATTTCCAAATTGATCAATATTGATCAGCACTTTTTCACGCGGCAATTTTAATTTTTCAATCGCATTTTCAATAATGCGCGCGTTGCTTTGATGGCACACAATTTGACTGATGTCGTCGGCGGTCAGTCCCGTTTTCTCAAGCGCGTCGGCGATCACCTCGCGGAATTTGGTGACAGCAAATTTAAAAATCTCGCGGCCATCCATGCGCAAATAGCCAAGACGAATTGGATTGTCCTTGTCCGCCTCTGGAACTTCTTGCGCGCGATTTGGAATGTACAAACCAGTCCAGTCGCGGCCATCGGAGCCCAGTGTTTGATAAATACATCCGCGGTTCAAGTCGGGGTCGGGCACAAGAATGGCCGCGCCCGCCGCGTCACCAAATAAAATACTGACGGAGCGATCTTGGTAGTCGACCATGGTGCTCATGGCGTCGGCGCCAATCACGCCAACATTTTTGTATCGACCCGAACGCACCATTGTTTCCGCAACATTCAACGCGTAGACAAATCCACTGCAGGCCGCGGTGACATCGAATGCGCCAGCGTTGATGGCGCCAATATCGCCAGCCACTCGGCAAGCCAAACTTGGACAGCGCATTTCCGCCGTGCATGTACCAATGATCAGCAAATCCAAGTCCGAAGCCTTCATGGAGGCGGCATCAAGCGCGCGTCGCAAAGCATCGCGCGCCAGCGTAAAAGTGCCTTCTTTTGATTGATCGCTCACGCGGCGACAACGAATGCCAGTGCGCTGCGTGATCCACTCATCGGTGGTGTCAAGAATGCGCGACAAATCGTCGTTGGTGAGAATTTTTTCCGGAACGGCGGAACCAGTTCCCGCCATCCGGACGCCGCACGCGCCGGAAGGCTTGATCACGCAGAGACCTCTTCGGAAATTCGAAGTCGTCCAAGGTGCTCGCTCATTTGTGAATTAATTCCAGAACCCGCGAACATTTTCATGCGCGTAATGGCGTTCATAATTGTGCGCGCTTGGCTGGATCCATGGCTGATCAGCGCAATACCGTTCACGCCTAGAAGTGGCGCGCCACCAAATTCGTGATAGTCGTGCTTGGCGTACAAGCTTTTCACAACGGGCTCTAGTCGCGCCGCAAGTTCAGGATCAATCGCCAACACTTCGCGCGCGAGCGCTTTGAAGATGCCGCTGGAAAGTCCTTCCGCAAGTTTAATCATGACGTTGCCAACCACGCCATCAGTGATCACAACATCGGCTTCACCATTGAACACGCCGCGGCCTTCGACAAAGCCCGTGAAATTTAAACCCGTGGCGGCGCGCAGCATGTCGCGCGCAAGTCGCATGTCATCGGTGCCTTTGGCTTCTTCGCCACCCACATTCATGATGGCCACGCGTGGATTTTCAATGCCGCAAGCGATCTTGGCGTAAATAGCGCCCATCACCCCGTATTGAGCCAAATGCACTGGTTTTGGCTCGATATTGGCTCCAACATCGACAAGGACAACTGGACCGGCGAAGGTTGGAACGGTGACGGCAATGCCGGGGCGAACCACATTTGGAATGCGACGCATATGCATTTGCGCCGCGCTCACCATGGCGCCGGTGTTGCCCGCGCTCACAATGGCGTCAAGTCTATTTTCTGTTTTTGGGCTGGCGTCTTTCGCCATCACAACCATGCTTGCATCGCGCTTGGTACGAATCGCCTCAACAGGGGACTCATCCATGCCAATGATTTCGGTGGTGGCGACAATCTTCAGGCGCTTGTCGGAAATTCCGCGCTCACTGAATGTTTCTTCAATGACGCGTCGATCGCCGTATAAAACAAGTTCATCATCAGCCGCAAGCTTTGGAAGCGCGGCGATACAGCCCTTCAGGATCTCGTCGGGCGCATTGTCGCCGCCCATGACGTCCACGCCGAGTCGCATGAATTATTGACCTATCTGACCGGTCTTGAGTTGCAGACCAGGTCGCACATAGCCGCAGCTTGAGCACGCACTGTGTGGACGCTTTGCGGCGCCGCAGTTTGGGCACAAAACGGTGTGAGCCGCCTTGATCGCGTTGTGTGAGCGTCGTCGTCGGGTTCGGCCTGGGGATTGTCTAAATGCTGGTGTCATGGCTTTTTCTCAAAGTGGTGGATCGGCAAAGGTAGTCGAAACCCTTCTATTGTCAAGCATCATTCAGAATAAAGCGGCTGAAGCGAATTTGAATTGAGCGTACATTTCAGGCGTGCAACGTTTTGATTTGTTCACAGATGGAGCGTGTTCAGGCAACCCCGGCCCCGGCGGCTGGGGCTTTATTTTGCGAGAAATTGGCGGTTCTGGCGAATTGCTTCAGTCTGGCGCGGAGCACGGCACCACCAACAATCGCATGGAATTAACCGCCGTCATTCGTGGATTTGACTCCATTTCTACCCCGTCGCAGGTTCGGGTCATTTCAGACAGCGAATATGTGGTCAAGGGTTTAAAGGAGTGGCTGAGCGCGTGGAAAGTCCGTGGATGGAAGACGGCCGCCAAAAAACCTGTCAAAAACATTGATTTATGGCAGCAACTCGACCAAATCCGAAGCATTCACACGGTCACCCCGGTCTGGATTCGTGGCCATGCCGAACATCCCGAGAACACAAAATGCGATGAAATGGCAGTTGCGGCCATTGTGACCCTGCGAAATCGGTGAACTTGCGTTACACTTCTCGACCCGGTCTTTCGACCAACAAGTGACTCAATATGCCAACTATTAATCAACTCATCAAAAATCCCCGACGCAATCCGCCAGCCAAAAGCAAGGTGAAAGATCTTGCTCGTTGCCCACAGCGACGTGGCGTGTGCCTTCAAGTGAAGACCGTGACACCAAAGAAGCCAAACTCCGCGCTTCGTAAGGTGGCGCGTATTCGTTTGAGCAACGGAAAAGAAATCACCGCATATATCGGCGGCGAAGGCCACAATTTGCAAGAGCATTCAATTGTCTTGGTGCGCGGCGGCCGCGTGCGAGATCTTCCTGGTGTTCGTTACCACGTTGTGCGTGGCATTTTGGATTGTCTTGGTGTTGATGGTCGCAAGAAGGGTCGTTCGTTGTACGGCGTGAAGAAGAAGGCCGCTTCGACCAAGAAGAAGTAATTAGAAATTAGAAATGCATTCGCGCTTTTTATCGCGCGAATGCATTTCAAGTTTGAGTTTGAAGTTTGGGTTTGAAATATTTTTCGGCACAATTTCGGCAAGTAATCAAGGAGCCACTCTAAGGGCGCGTTGCCCATGCCTTGGTGAACTGACGTCCCATTTCGGGATGCCGAGCCACAGGAGATCCCCCAATGGGCGGACGTATTACGAATAGCGAAGCGCAACTGCAGCCAGATCCTCGTTACCAAGACAAATTGGTCGCCAAGTTTGTCAATTGCATCATGTATGACGGCAAGAAAGCCACGGCCCAAAAGGTTGTGTATCAAGCCTTCGACACCATTCAAGCGCGTCTTGAAAAGGAAAAGTTGGACACGTTGCCTCGAACGGCGATTGAAGTGTTTCAAAAGGCAATTGAAAATGTGAAGCCAGTTGTCGAAGTGCGTTCAAAGCGCGTCGGTGGCGCCAATTATCAAGTGCCAATGCAACTCAATCGTCGACGCGCGCAAAGTTTAACTTTCCGCTGGATTATTGAAGCAGCCCGCGCTGAAAAGGGTCGACCAATGCACATCAAGTTGGCCAACGAATTGTTCAGCGCTTGCAAGAATGAAGGCAAGGCTGTTGCGACACGTGAGAACACGCATCGCATGGCGGACGCCAACAAGGCATTCGCTCACTTTGCTTGGTAATTGGGATTGGTAATTTGTTGTTCAATGTGAATTCATGGCGGCGATCCTTCGGGGTCGCCGTTTTTTTTGGTTGAGTCATTTGGTCTTCAATGTGAATTCATGGCGGCGATCCCTCAGGGTCGCAGCGTTTTTGGGCGTTTCTTTTTTGACTCAAGCGTGGGACACTCTAAATATGCCACAACGTCAACGCCATCTGCGACAAATCACTTTGCCCTGGTGTGGCGAAGAAGGTCAATCGCGAATTCGCGGCGCGCATGTGTTGGTGGTTGGTTGCGGCGCGCTTGGTTGCGCATCCATTGAGTGGTTGGCGCGCGCGGGTGTTGGGCAGTTGACGTTGGTGGACCGCGATGTTGTGGAGTGGTCCAACTTGCAGCGTCAGCAACTTTTCAGTGAGCGCGATGCGCAAGCGGGTTCGCCCAAAGCGGAGGCGGCGGCGCGGCGCGTGAAAGAGATTGATTCCACTATTCGCGTGCACGCCTGCGTTGAGCATGTAAATGCGGAAAATGCGGCTGATTTAGCGCTTGGCGTGAATGTGATCATGGATGGCTTGGACAACATCGAGACGCGCTTTGTGTTGAATGATTTGTCCGTGCGCGATGGAATTCCGTATGTGTACGCGGCGGCCGTCGCCATGGAAGGTCGATGCATGGTTGTGTTGCCACGCGATGTTGCTGTTGATGTTGACGAGCGCATCTCCACGGCGGGCCTTGCAAACGCGGTGGACGCGCAAATTTCCCAAGCGAGCGTTTCAAATTTAATTCACGCGCGCATTTCTAACGACGTCGTCAACACTGGCGAATCGAAAGCCACCCACTTTGCGGCGCGCGGCGCGTGCTTGCGTTGCGTGTTTCCAGAAATGCCAGCGCCCGGAGTGTTGCCAACGTGCGATCTTGCGGGCGTGATGGGACCAGTGGTGGGAATGGTCGGTGCGTTTGCCGCAAGCCAGGCTTTGTTCTTGCTTGCAGGTCGCGCTGATTTGCTTGAACGAAAATTATGGAGCGTGGATTTGGCCGCGCATCGGCACGCAACGATCGCGGTCTCAGTTGATGCGCATTGCGCGTGTTGCGGCAAAAAAGAATTTTCATTTCTTGAACCAGTGAATGAAGCGTCGCGCGTGGCGCACTTGTGCGGGCGGGGGGCGATACAGGTTCTGCCCATGCGTCGGACCAAAGTAGACGGCCCGACCGTGGACATGGATTTAGCCGCGCTGCAAAAACAATTGCTCGACCATGGACAATTCGCAATGCGTGGCGGATCTTTGCATGGACAACTGCGCAATGTTCCAGGCCTTGGCGGCGAACCTGTTGAATTAACTATTTTCACCGATGGCCGCGCTATTGTTGGCCGTTGCAGCGACGAAACCATTGCGCGCTCCATTTATGATCGCTTCATTGGCAGTTGAGAAAATAGAAATTCCACTTTGTTTACTTTGGGAATCGGTATAGGATTCATCTATGACAACAGCAACCACCACAAGCGTAGGAATTGGATCAATGATCGCCCCGGGCCTTCTGTACGGCATCAGCTATGCGGAAAAACTCTGCAAGGATATTCCGGCCGACAAGTTTGGCCATTGTCCAATGAAGGATGTGAATCATCCGCTGTTCTACATTGCGCATTTGGGTTTGTACGCCGAGCGCATTCTGGAAATGATTGGTCGCAAAGATTTGGCGAACCCGATCGATCCAAAGCAAGATGAATTTTTTAAGAATGGCGCGCCGTGCTTGGAGCAAACTGGTCAATATCCAAACAAGGATGTTGTGTTGAAAAATTTCTTGGAGCGCTACAAACTCGTAGCCGCCACGCTGCCTGGCGTTTCAGATGAGACTTTCTTGCAAGCCAATCCAATGGGCGGACGCATGAGCGAAATGTTTCCAACAATGGGCTCGGCAGTCATGTTCATGTGCGGTAGCCATATGCAAATGCATCTTGGACAAATCAGCGCGTGGCGCCGAGTCATGGGCATGGGCAGTTGCAACTGAGTGTTGCGAACTGAAAAATCCTAAAGCATTCCATGCACAAATCGCACATTCTTGCCTTTGATCAAGGCACGACCAGTTCGCGGTCAATTGTTTTTGACGAGAATGGCGCATTGCGATCCGTGGCCCAGCAGGAATTTCACCAATCATTTCCAAACACAGGTTGGGTGGAGCACAATGCGCAGGAGATTTGGAACACGCAACTGGAAACGGCGCGTGAGTGCATCAAGCGCGCCAAGCTTGGTCCGCGTGATATTGCCGCCATTGGCATAACAAATCAGCGTGAAACAACGGTGATTTGGGAGCGCGCCACGGGTCGACCCATTGCGCCGGCAATTGTGTGGCAAGACCGCCGCACAGCAGCGCTCATGGACAAGCTTCGTGCGACAGGCGTGGAGTCGCGTGTTCGTGAAGTGACCGGGTTGTTGCTTGATCCGTATTTCAGCGCGTCCAAAATGGCGTGGATATTGGATCATGTTCCACATGCGCGAGAGCGCGCGGCCAAAGGCGAATTAGCGGCGGGCACGATTGATTCTTGGTTGCTTTGGAAACTCACTGGCGGCCGTGCGCACATGACCGATGTCACCAACGCCAGTCGCACAAGTTTGCTTGATCTCAAAACATTGCAGTGGAGCCAAGAGATGCTTTCCATTTTCAATGTGCCCGTTGAAATTCTTCCCGCGGTTGTTTCCAGTGATAGCGAATTTGGCGTGAGTGATCCTGAACTTTTTGGCAGCGAAATTCCAATTCGCTCCATGATTGGTGATCAACAAGCCGCGCTCTTTGGTCAGTTGTGCTTGGACAAAGGAATGGCGAAAAACACCTATGGAACAGGGTGTTTTATGCTTATGCAAACCGGCACGCAGCCTGCGATGAGCAAGAACAGATTGTTGACCACCGTGGCGTGGCGCATGGGAAATCAGCCGGCGCATTACGCGCTAGAGGGCAGCGTGTTTGTTGGCGGTAGCGCGGTGCAGTGGTTGCGCGATGGCCTGGGCATTATTCGAAAAAGCTCCGACGTGAATCAACTTGCGGAATCTGTTCCAGATTCAGGCGGAGTCTTTGTGGTGCCAGCGTTCGCCGGCCTTGGCGCGCCAACATGGGATCCGCGCGCGCGTGGTTGCATACTTGGACTCACTCGCGGCAGCACCGCGGCGCACATTGCGCGCGCAACATTGGAAGGCATCGCGCATCAAGTGGCGGATGTTCTTGAAGCCATGACCAGCGATGCGGGAGCGCCAGTTGGAATTTTGCGCGTGGACGGTGGCGCTAGCGCCAGTGATTTGCTTATGCAAACGCAAGCCAATCTTTTAAACGCGGCCGTGGAACGACCGAAGGTGACGGAAACCACAGCGCAAGGCGCCGCGTTCATGGCGGGTATTGCCAGCGGCATGTGGAAAAACATTTCAGAACTTTCCAAGAACAGAACGGTGGACCGAGTGTTCAAGCCAAAAATTTCAGATGATCAACGAATTTCTCAGCGAGCCAACTGGAAGCGCGCGCTTGCTCGCTCTGGCGAGTGGGCGCAAGACGAATCCAAAGGAGCCACTTCATGAGCGCGGCGGATATTCAATTGCAACGCGTGGACACATTGCGCAAACTCGGCGCCGATGAATTTGATGTGCTTGTGATTGGCGGCGGCGCCACGGGGTTGGGCACCGCGGTTGACGCGGCCAATCGCGGTTACAAAACCGCGTTGGTTGAGGCGCATGACTGGGCCAAGGGAACAAGTAGCCGCAGCACAAAGTTGGTGCACGGCGGCGTGCGTTACTTGGAGCAAATGGATTTCGCGCTGGTCATGGAGGCTTTGCGCGAACGTGGGTTGCTGCACCAAAATGCCTCGCACTTGGTTCATCCATTGGCGTTTATTGTTCCGCGTTACACCTGGTGGGAAGGACCGTTCTATGGAACCGGCTTGAAGTTGTACGACGCGCTGGCTGGCAAATTAAATTTGAAAGCAAGCAGCACGCTTTCCGCGGCGCAGACCATAGAGAAAATTCCAAATGTGCAGCGCGAAGATTTACAAGGCGGCATTGAGTACTACGACGGTCAATTTGATGACGCTCGCTTGGCCGTCAACTTGCTGCAAACCGCGCAGCAGTTTGGCGCCGTTGCTGCAAACCGCATTGCGGTCACCACAATCATTCATGATGGCGCGCGCGCCAGTGGCGCCATGTGTCGCTGCGAAGAAACGCAACAAGATATTTTAATCCACGCCAAAGTTGTTGTGAACGCCACCGGTATTTTTGCCGACAGTATTCGCCGCATGGATGACCCCAAAG
>SESA01000021.1_pt1 | contig 115416 bp, 105 predicted proteins | sample 3171451 | NCBI WGS metagenome assembly SESA01 (sample SAMN06051862, study PRJNA518727) | freshwater metagenome | biome: subpolar coniferous forest; feature: holomictic lake; material: water; isolation source: holomictic Lake 227, 8 m depth | place: Canada: near Kenora, Ontario | collected...
CATGTCGAGCAACTGGGGTGTTGACGCGATATCCTGAAGGCCATATCTCTCTTCGATAAACCGTCGAGCCTCGTCACCTTCAACCATGCCGAGACGCTTCTGCAGGTACTCAGCAATTTGCTCTTTTGTAAAGACTGGCAGGGTATCGAGCGTTGCGTCGAAGGCTCGTGCAGCTTTGCCCAAAGCTGAATCTGCTTCGAAAAGCCTGTCACCACCCTGAACGGCTTGCATGGCGCTTTTCGTGTCTCTAAAAAAGTGGCTGCGAGAGGTAATCAGCACGCGGTTGCCACGCGGGTTACGACCGGGGTTGGCGGTTGGACGCGCAAGCAGGCGGAACTGCTCTTCGACACTTCGTCCAGCCTGTGCAACGCCCATTTCGTCAAAACTGTCGAGCAGGAGAACGACGCGCCCCGCTTCAAGCAGGTGCAGTACAATCTCCGGATTGAGTACAGTGCGCAGTTCAGTTTCGAGATGTTCGCGAATCAGGCTTTCGAGGGAGATCGCATTTGGAAAGTTGCGCAGGTTTATTGCAACAGGCACCGGAGTGTCTGGATTGTTTGCAAAGGTGCAGGCCAGTTCGTAGGCAAGCCGCTCAACCAGTGTGCTTTTGCCGGTACCATAATCACCAAGCACAAGCCACAACCGACTACCCGCTCCCGAAACCCATTCGAGAGCATGAGGTAACATCGGCACACTCTTTTCATCGGGTTGCTTTTCAAGGAGCAGATACTGGTCTACGTAGGTACTTGCAAGAGCGCTTGCTTCGTAGCGCTGGCGAATTCGTGCAAGATATGGGGAGAAGTCGAAGAGGCTGCGTTCGAGTTCATCGTAGGTAAGTGCCTGAATGCCCTGTTCACGAGCATAGCCTCGAGCGGCAGGGCTGAAGTCGCGTGCGGCAACCACCATACCACGTGCCTGCATCTCTCTGGCGGTCGGGCCTTCAAGCCAGGTTTTGAATACCTGCATCGTCTCTTTCGGAACAACCGCCTGGTGATCCTTGCACTCAACGAAATAAAGTTCTTCGCGCCCAAAATCGGCACGCTTGCGGGCGACAAGATCGACACGGTTGCTGTCGATCAACTGTTCGCGTTCGACTGAGTAGCCAAGCAGACGCAGGAGGTGGGCGACACGCTCTTCAAAACTCTTGCCTTGCTCAAGGCGATCTTCGCGACGGCGGGATACAAGCTCTGGACGGGCGTCGTCGCTGCGACGGGCTGACTCGCTCTCGGCAATAACCTGCTGACGCACCTTGTCAATTCGACGTTCAAGATCGTTGTAGGCTTTACCCACTGGACTATCGGGGCGTGTGGAAGCGTAAAGTTCTTCGGTAAAAAGCAGGCGGGAATCAAAAGGGATAGTGACAAGTTCGGCGGGCGCCAACCCAAAGGACTCTTTCCAGATCGCTTCGCCTCTGGTTCGTAAATCCACGTCATCAGCAATCGGCGACGCAACCAGCAACCGAGTCAGGGGTGGCAGTGCGCCACGTGGGGCAATACGCCCCTCACTGGCTGGACGGAGAGCTTGCCAGACATGGGCAAGTCCCTTCGTGTTCTGCCTGCCGTAGTTGCCGACAAGAACAGTGGCATGTGGCAGCAGAGCTGCAAGCAGGCCGCCGATATCGGTGATGCCGGTTCGAGAGTCAAGCAACACGGTTTCAAATCCAGCCTTGCCGAAAGCATCGAGGATGCCGCGAAAAAGTGCAAGACCGCTGTCGAGGTCACGAACCAGAAAATCATCCCAGCGTATGCTCTGGAAGAGCCCTGCAAAATCTTTGTTGTCGCCATACGCAGGAAGGATAAACAAGCGATCCTGTTCTGGAGTCTGACAAACGAGTTTGACAAGTTTACTGAAATCGGCCTTGTCCGATGCCACTCCTGACTCCTGCCATGAAATCATCCATTCGAAAAAACCCTTTCTGACAGATTTTGCGGGTGTCAGTCCAGGGATATTGTGCAGCCCAGGTGCCTCGATATCGAGATCCCAAAGCAGCGTTTTTCCGCGTCGTGCACTGAGAACGCCGATATTGGCGGCAAGCAGGCTGCGCCCAACACCGCCCTTGTAGCTGTAGAAGGTAACGATGAATGGAGTCATGCGGCTATCACATTCTTGATTCGAGAGTTCAACTGAGTCTGAACGCTATCGTCTGTTGAGAACAACCCACCAAAACCCCTCTCGGATTGAGCCAACTTTGGCGCTGCGTTTGTGGCATGCTGCCGCCCGATCTCAGTAAGCTGCAACATGATGTCACGCCCCTGTTTGCGTTTCGTTACTAACCCACTTGATTCGAGCGGACCAATGAGTTGGGTAACTCGTCCTGCACTGACCTCAAGATGCTGTACAAGCTCAGACTGTGGCAACTCCCTGTTGTCGTTGTTGAGCAGCCATTGAAGAATTTCACGAACATGAGTGCGGTTGAGTTGTGCATCCGGATCGGCATGGGCCAGAGTAAGACGCCTCGCTTCGAGCATGTCGCTCGCCTCCTGCCAGCGGCACCTGAACTCTTCAGGAAGCGTGGATACCGAACTTGCCCGATCAAGAGTATAATGGATAATACGTTGCAGTTCCGATATACCCTCACGATCGTTTGTGCGGGCAATTGCATCCGCCGACCAGACAGTGATCAACAAATTGGCCATGTCGAGAGCCTGTTCGTCCCATCTTTCAAGCCTTTTTATCGCCTCAAGGAGTTCGTACGGTGTTGCACGATCGACAAATAAAAGTGGATCACTTGCGTGAAGATTCAGCACAGTCATGATGATTCCCTAAATAATCTTAAACCTTTCTTCATAAAATAATTTAACATTATTTAGAAAAGAAAAAATCCCGTTTTTTTGCTACTTGAACACAATCAAAGTCAAATCCGACTCTTTCTTTGCTATGGAGACAATCGTCAGACCTCTCTTGCATGATTCCGGCTCTTTGTCGTAATGAACAAAACCGGGTACGGGAGTTTTTCCGACTGGCATCTCCTGGTTGGCCACTGCTACAATGGTTCCTCCTGTATGGTGCATTGTTCTCGCCGACATTTTGTGGGGGTTGATGTTGTCACTCATACTTGGAACAAGCAACCAATCAAGGGGTAATGAAGCGAGAACAGCAGCAGGTTCTGCCTCGAATAAATCCTTGCATATTGCCATTGCCATCAATCCCAGGGGTGTAAATAAACATGTCAAGGGCATTGGTGAACACTCGATACCTTCCTTGCAGTTATTGAAGGTCACCGATTTGCGCTTGTCACAACCAAAAAGGTGAGTCCCGTCCAACCCCAGAACGGCCTCTGCATGGTTGCGCCAGCCACTCGCTATCTGCTCGTGGAAGCTGCCAAGTATAATCAAGGGAACCGACATTGCATGATTCTCATCACCTCCTTCATTCTGCCGCTCAAGCTCAGCAACAATCTTCAAACGAATGGCTGGAGTGATCGTCAGTTCAGGCATAAGAAGGATATGAGCGCCTTTGCGCTTTGCGTGACGTATATGGTCGAGAGCTGTTTCCAAGCGCTTATTCTCGTCGCTGACACCGTTACAAACAAAGTGCTCAGGTTCCTTGTATGAGATGTTTGGGGCTATCCCGTCAGTAAAATGAACAACGGCGATTCTGACGCTTTCACCTGCAAGATGTTGGGCGACCCAATCCTTATATCCCGTTGGTATTCCTTTGACATCAACATCAATACCCTGAGGATTAGTGAGCGGAACAACACGATGGTGTTTCAGCCAACAGGAAAGATTTCCGAATTGTTTGCTTCTTGCAGCCCCGACCGATTTTTGGTAAATCGGAAGCATATATATCAATCCATCTCCATCGTCGATACGAGGATTGCATAAATAGGCTTTGGGGCTGATTTCACGATAGCAATGCTCATCAAGCGCCTGGAGCCAGAGCAAAGGATCGCTCCTGACTTCATCAACAGACAACAAAGCATTATCTTCATTTTCGAGGCGCTTTGTCACCTTACCAACTGCCTGAACGCTTCTCTTGTGACAAAGCTCCCAGTCGTCAAGAACACGGCGACCATCAGCAGTTGAAAAGCCCGCAAGTCGACATAGACGGGCAAGTGCCTGTCTGTAGCTTTGAACATTGATGAATTCAGCTACCTTTTCCATGCCATCAAGGTCACCTGTTATTCAAACCAAAGGGAAACTCAGAGAGATTTCAGGATACAGTCGCAAACAAGCCCTGCAAATATCCCGGTTATGGCTACGTAATAAAATTACTACAGTTTACGAAGTTCTTTTTGACAGAACAACTCTCTTTTTCTTCCTGCAAAGAGTTCCGTCACTTGAACAGGGTTTATATAGTGATGCGGAATCGTGCTCCATGACGTTCGGGTGAAACCCGTGTGCGTTGATAGCCTCAATCAGCGCAGCACGGTGTTCCTTCAGATCGGTGAAAGTGCTCGAAACCATGACTTGCGGAACCTGACGCGGCTGAAGGGAATTGTGACCTGGCATTAGAGTTCGTTAAAATAAATGTGCCTGGAAATCATTCATGGAAACATCAAATAAACGCTGTAAGCAAATGTAATGGCGATATCCATACGATGGACTCTGCCTTGCCCGCTTTCAGATAAATGATTGCTAATAATGCAGTTGATTACACTGGAACAGCGACACTCTTTTCGTACAAAAACTCCGGATCAATGTCCAGACGGTTTGACCACTCTATTGAATCATACTTTACTGCCACTGAACGAAACAGCACAGGATCACGCAATTCAGAAAATTTGCCCATATCGAGATACGGCCCCATATCAAAAACTCTCTTTTCCCGGTTTTCAAACTCAAGCATCAAGGTATGGTCGCCGAGAGGAGTTACACCTATGACAGAAAAATACATTACAATCTCCTATTTTAGAGGGTCAATGGCAAAAGGCAGCTCACCATTGGAGGCCAGTTCCCAATCAGCCAAAAGCTCTTCCTGATGAATTTCCGCCCAAGCCAAAACAAGTTTTTTCTGTTTTGATGGCAGACTTCCTTCTGATAATTCACAAGTATTTATGTCAATAATCGCCTTGCAGTCCTGATAATAAGCGTGTATATGAGGAGGATTGTGTTCACCCGGCTAACAATACATCCTGATAATAATTCCATAAAACATCGCAATGGTAGGCATAGAGAATTGCACGTTTTGTTTCTGCTTGGCAACCGCAAACTGACGTATAAAAGTAGTAAATTCAGCAACAAGTTACTCGAAAAAACGTTATTGCTAACCATGTATCAGGTTTCGAGAAAATCCTTGAACCTCAATACCGTGTCATCAAGATCGAAATAAAACACCTGAACCCTGACTGGCAAAGTGTGCTGCATAAGCATTGTTCATAATATGCGGCATGGCTTTATTATATTTGTTATTACCTTGCATGTCTGATTTCAGGAAATGCGCAATTGCCGGGGAGGCGTAAAATATTGTTTACCGTTGCTGAAAAAAACCGGTTGAAGGTATCAAAGCGTACCGATGCGAAAAAGAAATCGCAGTTAGGGCAATATCTCACACCTGCAACTACGGCATCATTCATGGCAGGGCTTTTTCCTGACTCAAGTGGTGAATGTCGCATGCTGGATGCCGGTGCGGGGATAGGAGCGCTGTCAAGCGCATTTCTTGAAAGATGCTCGACCGGGAATCTGAACTTCAAGTCAATCCGGATAAAAGCTTTTGAGATTGACGACACCATTCATAAAGAACTTCAAACTTCTCTTTTACAGTACACTGCTTTACCGCAATTCTCGTATGAGATAATTGGGAGTGACTTTATTGAATCAGCAGTAAATGCCATTCAATTCAGAGAGTACGACTTTACCCATGCCATTTTAAATCCACCCTACAAGAAAATCAGCAGCCACTCCAGAGAGCGTTTGCTTCTTCGCGATGTTGAGATTGAAACGGTCAATCTCTATTCGGCTTTTGTGGCGTTGACTATAGCTTTAGCTGCCCCTGGAGGTCAAATTGTAGCAATTATTCCGCGCAGTTTCTGCAATGGCCCATATTATCGTCCGTTTCGTGATTTTATGCTTGAATATGCCGCCATTCGTCATATTCACCTGTTCGACTCTCGCAGCAAGGCGTTCAGGGACGACTCGGTTTTACAGGAAAACATCATCATTCGACTTGAACGTGACGGTCTTGTTGGTCCGGTAACGGTTTCTACCTCTACTGACGACACCTTCAGTGACCTGACAACTAACGAATACCCGTTTGACAGAATTGTATTTCCGGATGACCGGGAACACTTTATCCATGTGCCAGCATCCAGAGAAAACGGGGCCATAACGTTCTCCCCTGCAATTTGTCACAATCTGAGTGATCTTGGCATACAGGTATCGACAGGTCCTGTTGTCGATTTTCGGCTGAAAGAGCATCTGCGCTCTATGCCTGAATCAGGAACCGTACCACTCCTTTACCCTGCCCACTTCAGTGCTATCAAGAACACATGGCCGATTGCCGGCATGAAAAAACCAAATGCGATTCTGAGAAACAGCGATACCGAAAAATGGCTTTACCAGAATGCATATTACTGTGTAGTTCGACGCTTCTCATCCAAGGAAGAAAAACGGCGCATCGTGGCAAGTGTTGTTGACCCTTGCGCATTTGGAGATGCGACCATGCTTGGCTTTGAAAACCACCTGAACCTCTTTCACGATAACAAAAGAGGATTGCCGGAAGCATTGGCTCGTGGTCTTGCTGTTTATCTCAACACAAGCACGGTCGATGAGCATTTTCGGCGCTTCAACGGTCACACGCAGGTCAATGCAACAGACCTTCGGCAGATCAGGTATCCAAGCCGTGATATTCTGGTTGCGCTCGGAAAATGGGTCATGCAGCAAAAAGAGCTTGCAGAATCAGCAATCGAGGCCAAGATAAGAACCCTGACAGAATGAAACGTAAAAAACAATACATCAAGGAGGCTCTTCAGATCATTGCGTCGCTTGGCCTGCCACGTGAGCAACATAACGATCGCTCTGCTCTTTGCCTGCTGGCTCTTCTTGGAATGAGTCCAAACAAGGAGTGGGGTGATGCTGAAAACCCGCTGATGGGTATTACGCCTGTCATGGATTGGGTGCGTGAACACTTCCACAAGGAATATGCCCCAAACACGCGTGAAACTTTCCGGCGTCAGACAATGCACCAGTTCTGCGATGCAGGTATCGCGCTTTATAACCCCGACAAACCAGATCGCGCAGTCAACAGCCCCAAAGCAGTATATCAGATAGAACCATCCACGCTGGCACTGCTCAGAACCTTCGGTACTAACGCCTGGCATGAAGCATTGACTGCCTACATGTCGGAACGGGAAACACTGGTCGCCCGTTATGCAAGTGAGCGAGAGCAGAACCGCATTCCGGTTGAGATTGCTGCGGGCAAAAAGGTCACCCTTAGCCCTGGCGAGCACAGCCAACTGATCAAAGCCATTATTGAGGAGTTTGCCTCTCGATTTGCTCCGGGAAGCGTTCTCGTTTATGCAGGTGACACCGGTGAAAAATGGAGTTATTTCGATGCCCCCCTGCTCTCCAGGTTGGGTGTCGATATGGATAGTCATGGCAAGATGCCTGATGTCGTTTTGCACTACACCGAAAAAAACTGGTTGTTGCTTGTTGAAGCTGTAACAAGTCATGGGCCGGTCAATGGGAAGCGGCACGATGAACTTGCGAAGCTCTTCAATAAATCCGTTGCAGGCCTGGTTTATGTGACAGCTTTTCCTGACCGGGCTCTGATGAGTCGTTATCTTGGTGAGATCGCATGGGAAACCGAGGTCTGGATCGCTGATTCACCCTCTCACTTGATTCATTTCAATGGCATTCGATTCCTTGGTCCATATAACGAGCCCTTTGACAAACACACATGATATGCGCAAGACCTCACAACAGATCCCGTTTCATCATACTACCCTCGGCAACACCTCCCTGCCCCGCATCATCTTTCTGCACGGGTTTCTTGGTTCGGGCAGCGACTGGCTTCCCATTGCCCGAGAGCTTCAGGAGAACTACTGCTGCGTAATGATCGATCTGCCGGGACATGGCGAGGCTCTCTTCCACCAAACCGTGAATCCTGATGGTTTTTTTGAGCAGACGGTAGATGCTCTGGCCGAACTGGTGCGCACAATTGCTTCGCCTCCCTGCTTTCTGGTCGGTTATTCGATGGGGGGGCGTATTGCTCTGGCTCTTCTGCTCCGCCACCCGGATCTCTTTGCAAAAGCGGTGATCGTTTCAGCTTCTCCCGGCCTCAGAACTGAAAAAGAACGCATTCAGCGCCGTGAAAGCGATGAAGGGGTCGCACGGAAAATTGAAATCAACTTTGAGGGGTTCATCAAGTTCTGGTATGAGCAGCCGCTTTTCTCTACCCTGAAAAGCCATCCGCTCTTCAAAGTGATAGAGAGCGAGAGAAAAATCAATGACCCACACAACCTCGCCACTTCACTGAGAGTGCTTGGAACGGGACGGCAACCCTCGTTTTGGGAGCTTCTGAAGGAAAACAGGGTGCCGACAAGCTTTTTTGCGGGGGAAAAAGATGAGCGGTACGTTGAGATTGGCCGCCAAATGGTTAAGTTATGCACTTGCTCCGTTCTGGAGCTCTTTGCGCTTTGCGGCCACACCCTACAGATTGAAAACAGGGAGTTGTTTCTGGATCGTTTGCAATTTTTTTTCAACCAGCAAGAAGAAAACCTATGAGCAGTGTAAACTGGATTGCAACAGGTGAATTTACCGATATCCTCTACCATAAAGCTGAAGGCATAGCCAAAATCACCATCAACCGCCCGGAAGTGCGTAACGCATTCCGTCCACAGACAGTTGATGAGATGATTTCCGCTCTTTCTGATGCCCGCAACGACCAGGAGATCGGCGTGGTCATTCTTACGGGCGCGGGAGATCAGGCGTTCTGTTCCGGAGGTGACCAGAAAATACGCGGCTACGCGGGTTACGCTGATGGCAAGGGGGTTAACCGTCTGAACGTGCTTGATTTCCAGCGTGATATACGTACCTGCCCGAAACCGGTCATCGCCATGGTGGCGGGTTATTCAATTGGTGGCGGCCATGTTTTGCACATGATTTGTGATCTCACCATTGCTGCTGAAAATGCCATCTTCGGTCAGACTGGCCCCAAGGTAGGCTCTTTTGACGGTGGATGGGGTGCAAGCTATATGGCCCGGCTTGTCGGCCAGAAAAAAGCTCGTGAAATATGGTATCTCTGCCGCCAGTACAATGCGGCTGAAGCCCTTGCGATGGGCCTTGTCAATACGGTAGTGCCACTTGAAAAACTTGAAGAGGAGACCGTGCAGTGGTGTCGTGAAATCCTTGCCAACTCCCCGCTCGCCATCAGGTGCCTGAAATCGGCCCTCAATGCGGATTGTGACGGACAGGCCGGATTGCAGGAGCTTGCAGGAAATGCCACATTGCTCTATTATATGAGTGAAGAGGCGCAGGAAGGAAAAAATGCCTTTATTGAAAAACGGAAACCTGATTTCAGCAAATTCCCTAAAAGACCTTGAAAAAAGCTTCGCACTCATTTCTCTACAGGTATGTCATCCCTTTTACAGAAGCGGTAACGGTAAAGGGAAAACGACTGGTAGAAAGGGAGGGTATTATCCTTGCGCTGAAAAACCCGGAAAAGAATCTCACCGGTTATGGTGAAATTGCTCCGCTTCCGGGTCTCCACAAGGAATGTCTCCAGTCTGCCGAAGCGCAGCTTGTGGAGGTGCTGTCTAAAAGAGAGCTTGCCTCGGTTGACCTTTTACCTGAAAAGCTCTTCCCTTCGGTGCGCACCGGGCTGGAAATGGCGTTGATTAACCTTGAAGCTGCCGAATCGGGTAAGTCACCGGTGTTTGCGAACTCGAATCATGCTGCACACCATGTTCCTGTCAATGCGCTGCTGTTCGGCGATACAGCGCAGATCATGCAGCGGGCTGAGGAGTATTTCAGTCTCGGATACCGCACCTTCAAGCTCAAGATAAGCGTGGATAATGCCGAGAGTGCCATCAAGAGTGTCGTTGAACTGTTGCGAAGGTTCGGAAAAAACATAGAGCTGAGGCTTGATGCCAACCAGTCGTTTTCGCTTGATGATGCGATCGGGTTTGCCCAGCAGATTCCGCAAGGAAGCATTGCCTACATCGAGGAACCGCTGCAAAATGCTGAAGAGATCGGAGAGTTTCATGCAAAAACAGCAATCCGATCCGCGCTCGATGAAACCCTCTGGCTAAAACCTGAACTGATTGACCTGATTCCGGCAGCATCGATATCGGCGCTTATCCTGAAACCCAATCGCCTGGGTGGCATCTCCGCTGCTCTGAAACTCGCTCGTTATGCCCGAAAAAACAACCTGCAGGCAGTGTTCAGTTCGGCTTTCGAAAGCGGCATCAGTCTGAGTTTTTATTCGTGGCTTGCCGCATCAGCCTCTTCCGAACCAGCAGCATGTGGACTCGATACTTACCGTTACCTGAAGCATGATCTGCTCGATACCCCTTTCGGAGCTGAAAATGGTCTTCTCGATGCCTCCAGACTATACCGGGAGGGACAGAGCGTCAACGAGAGGCGTCTCAGGCTTACCTCTCTATGGACATTATAGGCCGGGCTGCAACGCTGTTCGGTAACCTGCCCGCCCTGAGAACAGCAGGAAGAACCCTTTCCTTCACAGAGTGCAATATCGAAGCGCAACGCATTGCAAGCCTGCTCAACCAGCAAGGTGTCCATTCCGGTGAAATTGTCGCAATCATGTCGCCAAATTCACCAGAATTGGTCATAGTGCTCCTTGGCTTGCTGAAAGCGGGCATAATCGCGGCTCCACTCAACAACCGTTTTCCCGAACAACTGTTGCAATCTACTGTTGCAAAACTCCACCCGCGATTGCTGCTGACTGCCGATAAAGGGCAGCTCCTTGATCTTCCCGGCATCGAAAGCAGAACAATTGCCTCGATTCTTGAAGATGCTGCACTCTCGGTGCTTCCGGAAAAATTTGACACTCTGGAAGCAATGGAGCGTTCAGTAACCATTATCCACACATCAGCAAGCTCGGGAGAGGCAAAAGCCGCCGTACACAGCTTTGCCAATCACTGGTACAGCGCACTCGGCTCCAATGAAAATCTTCCTTTCGGCCCTGGAGATTGCTGGCTTCTTTCGCTTCCCTTATACCATATCGGAGGCTACAGCCTTCTGTTCCGCGCATTCGTTTCAGGAGCGAGCCTTGCCATTGGAAAGCCTGATGAGAGTATTGCTCACTCACTCGAAAATTTCCCGCTTACGCATCTCTCGCTGGTTCCTACCCAGCTCTACCGACTGCTTGCCGACAAGAAGAGCACTGCCCTGCTGCAACGACTGAAAGCTCTGCTGCTTGGAGGCAGCTCTGCTCCAAAATCGCTGATCGAGGTTGCCGTCCGCCATAACATCGCTCTTTACCTGAGCTACGGCTCGACCGAGATGAGTTCGCAAATTTCCACCTCTCCGGCACCGATAAGCGGTATGCCGCAGAACAGCGGCAAGGTGCTGCATTACAGGGAGCTTATCAGTGCAGAGGATGGAGAACTGCTGGTGAAGGGCCACTGCCTTTTTCAGGGATACCTGCGAGATGGCGTCATTGAGCCTCAAACCGACAGTGAAGGGTGGTTTCATACCACTGATATCGGCAGTGTGACCGACGAGGGCTGGGTGAGTGTCGTTGGGCGCAAGGATAACATGTTTATCTCCGGAGGGGAGAACATCCATCCTGAAGAGACAGAACATGCTCTTGTGATGATAGAGGGTATCCGGGAAGCTCTGGTTGTACCGGTTCCAGACAAGGAGTTTGGCGAGCGACCGGCGGCTTTCATCCTTACCGATGAGGAGAACAAGCCGGATAATGAAACCATCACTCGAGAAATGCACTCGCTGGTGGGAAAACTGAAAACCCCGGTTCTTTATTTCAGGGTATCGGAGTGGGCTCTGCTGCCGGGATCACAAAAGATAAACAGGGCGTGGTACAGGAAACTGGCCAAAGAACAGTAAAACAGATGCCTTCAGCAATTCACCCCCGTGCTGCCTTTCGTTTAAGCCTCATGACAGCAAAAGCTCCTCCAAATCCTGCAATCGGAGCATAAAAAGCGCCGGAAAAGAGCATATTCAGAAGAAGCTCACTCCAGGTTAACTTGACCGGAGCAAGAGCAAGTTTCTCGGCTTCAACAAGCACCTGAACCTGCTGTTGAAGATCTGGCCGTCCCTTTGCCATATCGAGCGCCCAATGGATCAACAGAGAAAGGCTCTCGGCTCCAGGCCTGTAATTGAAGAATTCCATAAGCAGAAAGGTAAAGCCCTCGGAAATAACACCTCCGGCCATACCAATAATGCAGCCAAGAAAAAATGCCTCACTGTAAGGCAACCTGACCTGAAATCGTAAAATGGTTCGATTGAGCGAAACCGCTCCTGCCAGAAAAATCCCGAAAAAAAGAAACACATTGAGCATGGTCAGGTAGGGCACCGTGCTCGTCAGGAGAATGATGAGGGAACCCAGCAGAACCGTGTAGAGTTTTCCTGCCGGTGGCAGTGAGGATGAATTGACGTTAACAGCAGCCATATACTTCAGGAAAACTTTTCATTCAAAAAATCATCCATCGTATAAAATCCCGGTGCCGTTTTATGGCGAAGGGCAAGCCAGACTGCTGCTTCAACCGCGCCTGAGGCAAAACCTGAGCGGTTTTTTGCTGTATGGGAGATGACAATTTCATCGGCATCTGAATCAATGAATGCCGAGTGTTTTCCGAAAACGCTGCCAAGCCTGAGTGAGGCAACCTGCAGCTCTTCCGGGGCAAGCTTTTTGTCATCCGAGAGTTGGCAAACAATGGTTTTCTTGCGACTGTTGGCCGAAAGAATCATATCGGCAGCCCTGAGAGCGGTACCACTCGGAAAATCGGCTTTGGCGGTATGGTGCTGTTCGGCAAAGGCAATATCGAAGTGAGAAAACGGAGAGATAAGACGTGCAGCTTCACGCACTGTACGAAGAAAAATGTTGACTCCAAGCGAGAAATTTGCCGAATAGAGCAGCGAACTACCTGCATCGGATACCTTTCTTTTGACCTCTTCGAGGAGATCATCCCACCCGGTGGTACCCACAACAACCGGGACTCCTGAGGAGAGCATTGCCGGTAAATTGCCAAGAAATGCATCCCTGACGGTAAAATCTATAATGGCATCACTTCCCTTAAAAAGCTCAGAAGTAATTGGGGTATTGACATCGAGAATGGCGGAAATTTCATGGGAGCCTGACTTGCTGATAACCTGGGCAACCTGATCGCCCATCCTGCCGCCTCCTACAAGCGTAAACCTCATAATTAGTCGTTGTTGTTCTTTATCGTTTCGTTTGATAAGTGAAAAAGTTACACTTGCAGAAAGCCTGTCACTCGTAACTCATTATTTCAAGAAGCCGTTCAAGATCGTCACTGGAGAAATACTGGATATGAATCTCGCCCTTTCCTCCCTTTTTTTCAACAATACGAACCTTGGTGGCAAACTTGTCTCTCAGCACAGATTCAAGCTGGGTGATATGGGATGAGCGATCTGAAGAGACAGGCTGCAAGGGTTTTGCCTGATCCTTGAACATGCGGTTTACCAGTGCTTCGGTCTGACGGACTGAGAGCTGACGGCTTAGAATCTGTTTCCAGACCTTCAACTGCTGCTGTTCACCAGGAAGATTGATCAGCGCCCTTGCATGTCCGGAGGAAATCTCGCGGTTGCGGATGCTGTCCTGTATCTGGAGAGGCAATTTGAGAAGACGGAGAAAATTGCTGACGGTCGAGCGATTTTTGCCCACTTTCTGCGCTATCTCATCCTGTGTCAGACTGCACTTCGATGAGAGACTTTTCAGGGCAAGCGCAACCTCTATAGCGTTGAGATCTTCGCGCTGGATATTCTCGATAAGCGCAAGCTCAAGCTTGTTTGAATCATCATGGGCCTCGATGACATAAGCGGGAATAAACTTGAAGCCTGCCAGTATGACAGCCCTGAGCCTTCGCTCACCACTGATCAGTTGATAGCCATCACCATCCCTGCAAACCGTTACCGGCTGGATGACTCCATTTTCAATAATGGAATTTTTCAGCTCTTCAAGAGCAGTTTCATCAAACTCCTTGCGGGGCTGAAACGGATTTGCACGTATTTTATCTATTGATAGACTTCCAATGGAGCCTTCCTGAGCGAGTTCCTCTGTCTCATCCTTTGAAACAGACTCAAATCCCTCATCCGGAATAAGAGCTTTTAAACCTCGTCCCAATGCGTTTTTCGACATATCACCCCATCAACTTTCCGGTCAGTTGTTACTGCCGAACTTTAAATTTTTTAATATTGCCGTCTCTTTCAAAAATCTCCTGGGCCAGATCAAGATAGTCCTTTGAGCCGATACTCTGGGCATCATAGAGCAACGCGGGCTTGCCATGACTTGGTGCTTCGGAAAGACGTACATTCCTGCGGATATAGGTACGGTATACCTTGTCCTTGAAAAATTTCTTCACCTCTTCAGCAACCTGGGTTGCAAGACGAAGCCTCGCATCATACATGGTCACCAGAACTCCTTCTATTTCCAGTTTCGGGTTCAGGTGCTTCCGAACAATACTTATGGTGTTGAGCAGTTTGCCAAGACCTTCAAGAGCATAATATTCAGCCTGCACCGGAATAAGCACTGAATCTGCCGCAGTAAGTGAATTCAGCGTGATGAGACCAAGAGAGGGCGGACAGTCGATAATAATGTAATCGTACATGGAGCGAACCCCCTTGAGCGCTTTCTGCATCACATACTCGCGTTCTTTCATGTTCACCAGTTCGACCTCCATCCCGACCAGATTGACATTGGATGGGAGAACGTCGAGATACTCAAGACTGGATGACTTGATGGCATCCTGTATGTTGCCACCCTTTACCATCACCTGGTAAAAGGTATTATCAATCTCATCGCCGGTTTCGAGCCCAAAGCCAGAGGTCGCATTGGCCTGGGGATCGATATCTATCAGCAATGTCCTAAACTCAGAAATAGCAATTGAAGCAGCTATGTTTACGGAAGTGGTTGTCTTTCCAACCCCCCCCTTCTGGTTTGCAATCGCAATAACTCTGCCCATGTACTAACCAGGGAAATTTACAGCAGTTGAATGTTCTGTCATGACTTACTACATTATAATACTTACAGGAACCATTACAAATTTTAATCTTGCTTCATGGAAAGGCTTGAAAACCAATTCTATGAAATACCTACACTTGAACTTGCCGAAAAACTTCTCGGAAAAATTTTTGTCCGTATGCTGCCGGGCAATATCGCACTGAGAGGGCGGATTGTAGAAACCGAGGCCTATCTTGGTCTGCATGACGAAGCATGTCATGCCTGGAGAGGCATGACACCAAGAAACCGGATCATGTTCCATGCACCCGGCACCATGTACGTCTATTTTTCCTATGGGAGCCATTACCTGCTCAATATTGTCAGCGAGCCTCAAGAGAGCGCCGGTGCTTTGCTGATACGAGCAATGGAGCCAGTTGAAGGTATCGGATTTATGGAGAAGCAGAGAGGCCAGAGCAAACTTACCAGTCTGATGAGCGGCCCCGGCAAACTTACCAAAGCGCTTGCCATCGACAAAAGTTGTAACGGCAGGGATCTGTTCGGCGAAGAGTTCTTCCTCGAAGATGCTCCGCCTGTTCCGGAAAGCATGATCGGCACCTCTGCCAGAGTGGGCATTTCAAGAAGCAGGGAGCTTCCCTGGAGAAAATTCATTCTCCACAATCCCCATGTATCGAAAGTCCGGTTGCCTGAATGAAAAAAATCTTTTATTACAAGTATGCAGGGACACGCCTCGGCATGTCCCCACGGTATATATAGGTAACAAAGAAAACATGCGCTTGTCAACCGAACAAATCAACACCATCATCCACACCAGTCGCGACGTTGCGGGACCGAGTGCGCTCGTTTGGCTTTATGGCTCACGGTTGGACGATAAGCGTCATGGTGGTGATATCGATCTTCTGATCGAACCTGCAGAGGCTCTCAGCTTGCTGCTCCGTGCACGTATCAAAACGCTTCTGGAACAAAAACTAAACCTCCCGGTCGATGTTTTGGTCAAAAACCCTGGAACCGAAGAAAATCCATTTCTTTCCATTGTCCGCGCTCAGGCAAAACTACTGGAACTCACACCATGACATCAACGACCTCTGAAACACTGCTATTTTCAGAAAAGCAGCATCTGGCAAACCTGCTTGAGGCAATCCAGCGCTGTGTTTATTTCCTCAATGCATCGAACCAAACCGTTGAATGGCCACTCACCGACTCGGTGTTGACTGTGCGAAAAAAAGACAACGACCTTTTCGAGGCGCTGGCCGCAATCAATGAGCGCTTTGCCAAGCTTCAGGACACTTTGGGCTCAGCCATGCGCCACAGCTTGTTGCTTTCAGGTGAACAGGCTGACAGCTTCATTAAAGTGCTGGCTATTTTCGAAAAAAACCAGGTAATTCGTTCCGTTGAAGAGTGGCAAGTCGCCCGAACTGCAAGAAATCTGGCGGCCCATGATTACGAAATCAACTATGCCGACGTTGCCGGACACTTCAACACCCTGCACGACCTGTCGCACAACCTCTACCAGATCGCCCGGCGCTTTATTGATTACTGTAAAACAGAGTTGGGAATATCTCCCTCAAGTCCCGATTTTTGTGATGAGTTTTACCTGATTACCGATTGAAAATCGTCATAACCCTCACTAACCGTTTCCTCTCATGATCGGAACCCCACTACTGCCCGAAATCAGGGAACTGATCGAACAGCGCAACTTCAGTGCCTTGCAGAGGATTTTCAACGACTGGCTGCCGGTTGACCTGGCAGAACTCATTTCCGATCTGCCTGAAAACGAACAGGCAATCCTCTTCCGGCTGCTGCCAAAGGATGTTGCCACCGAAACCTTTGAATATCTCGATTTAGACTCCCAGCAGAACCTGCTGACCGCGCTTACCCAGAAAGATGTCACCCACATCCTCAACAGCATGTCGGCTGATGACCGTACAGCGCTGCTTGAAGAACTGCCGGGCACTGTGGTGCAGGAACTGCTGAAGCTGCTCTCCTTCAAGGAGTTCAAGATTGCAAAAACCCTGCTTGCCTACCAGGAAGGAAGTGTCGGCAGGCTCATGTCTCCTGACTACCTCTGCGTTCCGAAAGACCGCGACATCAACCAGGTACTTGAATACATCCGCACCTTCGGTCATGAGAGCGAAACCCTGAACGTCATCTACGTCGTTGACGAGCACGGCAAGCTCCAGGGAGAGCTTCTGGCAAGAACGCTCCTGCTTTCTGCGCCGGAGAAAAAGGTAAGTGAGATCATTGACGAAGAAAAAATCATCACCCTGACCGCCTCACAGGAGCAGAAAGATGCACTCGACGCTTTCAAACGCTACGACACGGTCGCCCTGCCCGTTGTCGATTCCAATGGCTACCTGATCGGAGTCGTTACGGTTGACGACATGCTCGATGTCGCTGAAGAAGAGGAAACCGAAGACATCCAGAAATTCGGCGGTATCGAAGCTCTCGAAGAGCCCTATATGGATCTTCCCATTCCCCAACTGATAAAAAAACGTGCTGTCTGGCTTGTCATTCTCTTTATCGGCGAGATGTTGACCGCCTCGGCAATGGCCTATTTCCAGGATGAACTGGCAAAAGCCATCGTTCTGGCTACTTTCATACCGCTCATTATATCCAGCGGAGGCAACTCCGGTTCACAAGCTGCAACCTTGATCATTAGAGCGCTTTCGCTTGGAGAAATAACCATCAAGGACTGGTGGCGAGTGATGCGTCGTGAAATTCTTTCAGGACTTGCACTTGGTGGTATTCTCGGTTTGATCGGAATATTCAGGGTAATTATGTGGACAATGATATTTGGTCATCTCAACATACAATGGTTCTTCATAGGCTTGACCGTAGGTATTTCACTGCTCGGCATAGTCCTTTTCGGCACACTGACAGGCTCGATGCTCCCCCTGCTGCTGAAACGAATGGGCCTCGACCCGGCTGTCTCTTCAGCACCCTTTGTGGCAACGCTTGTTGACGTGACTGGTATTGTCATCTACTTCAGCGTCGCTTCACTGCTGCTGGGGGGGATACTTCTTTAGATCAAAAACTTTTGGTATGAAAACGGAACGTGAATCACTGGAATTCGATATTCTCTATGTAGGCGCTGGCCCGGCTAATCTTGCATCAGCCATCCACCTGCAGCGCCTGCTGAAGCATCATAACGCCACCTCATCCAACACCCTAAATCCTTCAATAGCCATGATCGATAAGGGGCGATACGCTGGCGCCCACCTGCTTTCAGGAGCCCTGCTTGACCCAAGAGCGCTCAATGAATTTTTTCCAGACTATCAGGAGCAGGGCTTCCCGATAAAAGCCACCGTCAGCAAAGAAACCATCTGGTTTTTGCAAAGTAAAAGGAAATTCCCAATCCCCTTTATCCCCGAACCGTTCAGCAACAAACATTCACTGCTCGTTTCACTCAGCCGACTTGGAGCATGGATGGCTGAAAAGGCCCAGGATGAGGGCATACAGCTCTTCGACAACACCGCTGCATCTCTTCCATTCATTGAAAACCAGAGAGTTGCCGGCATCATTACCGACGACAAGGGGCTCGACAAAAAAGGTCACAAAAAACCCGACTATCAACCCGGATTGCTGCTGAAAAGCAAGGTTACCGTGATCGGTGAAGGATCAGATGGCTCGCTCTCCCGACAGCTTTCAAAACATTTTTCGACCGGAAGTGCTGCCCAACGGTACGAAACCGGGGTAAAAGAGACATGGCAGATACCGGAAGGACGGGTCATTGCAGGAGAGGTACACCACACCTTCGGCTTCCCTCTGGAATCAGATATGTATGGCGGCGGATGGCTCTACGCCCTCTCCCCGACACTCGTCTCCGTTGGATGCATCTCCTCACTGGGGCCCGATTCGCCGATATGCGACCCACATCTCAACCTCCAGCGCTTCAAACTCCACCCGCTGATTGGCAACATCCTCAAATCCGGAAAAATGGTTGAATCAGGCGCAAGAACCATAACCTCCGGAGGTCTTGACACCATGCCGCCGCTCTACGGGCCCGGCTATCTCCTCACCGGCGAATCGGCAGGTATGGTGAACATGCAACGACACAAAGGGATACACCTCGCCATGAAGTCAGGCATCATTGCCGCCGAAACCCTCTTTGAGGCGCTGCTGCACAACGATTTTTCAACCGAACGACTCAAAAGCTGCGAAGATCGGTTCAGAAATTCATGGGCTTACGACGAACTTCACGCTGCCAGAAACTACCGCAAAGCATTTGACAATGGGCTATATGCGGGACTCTTCAAGGCGGGCCTTCAGATCAGCTTTCCCGGCCTCTCACTGCCCAAAACGCAGCTCGCTCTGCCTGGCCTCGCACCCCTCCCTGTCCCTGGCCTGAAAAAAAGAACAAACACTTCGCCAGCAATACCAGAGTTCAGGGCTGATGGCATGAGAACTTTCACCAAAGAGAGAAGTCTCTTCAATTCAGGAGTGATGCACGAAGAAAACCAGCCCTGCCACCTTCGCATCAAGCCGGAAGACATAGCAGAAATATGCCTGAAAAAATGCACCGCTGAATTCGCCAACCCCTGCCAGCACTTCTGTCCCGCAGCGGTCTACGAAATAGCGAGCGACCCCAAGCCAGCGCTCAAACTCAACCCCTCAAACTGCCTGCACTGCAAGACATGTGAAGTAGCCGATCCTTATGGTGTGATTACATGGACAGTGCCCGAAGGTGGTGGAGGGCCGGGGTATAAACTCAGTTGAGGGAATAATTATTTAGAGGGCATTGTTCACTTGCACTGAAACCGCTTCAGTGTCCTCAAAACATCAGCCAACTTTTCGTTTGGCTTTGCCATCTCCTTTCAAAAATTGGTGTTACCTTGCTTTCCTGCTTTATTTTCCTCCTGTAAGAAAACTTTGTTATTGCCGTTTGTAAAACTTTGTTATTCCCCAATAAATCCTTTCGAATGTGCACTCCAGCCTGTGGAACCAGAAGAAAAAGAGGGAGAGGGCGGCTGGATAAATCATCGTTTCCAGATCCTCGGAATCAGAAATGGTGTCTGGCGCCTGTAAGCACTGTACGCAGCACCGAAGCGAAGCTCCAGCTCTTTCTCTTCAACGAATTTATGATATCCACCACCGACTATCAGAACAAGCAGCAGGCAAACCAGACCTGTGCTTAAATCACCAAACAGACTCCCTGTTCCTGCATAATAAAGCACGGCACCCAACTGAATCGGATTTCGGCAAAGCTTGTAGGGGCCCTCTACAACCAGCCGTTGTGTCGGGGCATTGGGCGCTGGCGTACCCTGACCAATCCGCCATTGGGTCAAAGTCGCCCAAACCAAAAAGAAGAGGCCAAGGGGAATGGTAAAGCATGCCACACCAATTTCAATCTCACGAGGCCAATCCACTGGAAAAGCCCGACTGAAAAAGCGCCCCACTGCAAAGAAAAGTGACGGCAGAAGCAGCAGAAAGAGTATCGTTCCTGCCGACAGGGAAATAATACGATACCTGAGAGAGGCTTTTCGCTTCATGAATGCCAGAAGCGTTGTGGAATAGCTTGGAGGGGCGGAAAACATCAATTGAATTAGTTACTCATTGCTATTTCGCCCAATCAGTCCATATTTTTTTGCTCTGGGTTCATTCAGTACCTGGATATCGGAATGACCAATTGCCCAAATTTTCTGGTCAACAGTTAAAAATTGACGGAACTTGTCTGATAGCGGTTGCAAGTACTGATCCGGAACGTTCGGGATTACCAGATACATTTTTATTGGCAACCTTAAATGCTCAAACTTATCAAGATTATGCGGTATCAAGTTCATAAGCTGAGCATGACGCCCACACACCGCTGTAAACCAAATGGTAAGTGCATGAATCATCTTCAATCGAATGTCGGCAAAAAAGCTGTCTGATTCACGGGGAATTGAACTTTTTGCTTCAACAAAAACAATTGCCGCGTTTCCAGAAACATCCCGCACAATAAACTCAACCTTACAAACATGTTGGCCCAATTTCATCGTGTTTATAATTTTTTCAAACTCAAACACATCGCTTGGCGCAAAACGGCCAAAGGTCATCCCCGACTCAATGATTGATATACTCATCTGACAGACACATCAAGCTCTTCATCAAACAACCGAATGGATTCGTTTATAATCTCATTGTCTGGAATACCTTCAAGCAAATCATGCTGATGCCATTCACCTTCCTGATCGGCAAACAAGACCGGAATATGTATTTTATGTGACAGAGCGATGAGATACAGTTTTTTTACAACAAAATATGAGTGTGTGGCTATAAAAAACTGAATTCCAGTGTCCGATAGCTGAAAAATAATATCCAACAACTGGCTGATGGCAGTTGGATGTAAAGCTGACTCTGGCTCATCAATAAATATCATGGAATCAGGCGTCAAAAAACGATTTACCAGAAGCGTATCCAGAATGGCAATTTTTTTAATCCCTTCTGCCGTTGTGTTCACTGAAAAACGACTATTCCCCTTTCTGTAAACCCATTTGTCAGTATCCGGTAAATACTCAATCTTTCCACCGAACATGCTTTCCAGTTTTTGACGCGAACGTAGAAATCCATCAGAGAAACGGCCTCGCTGTGCAGGATTTTGGAGAGCGAGCACTAAATCAACATAAGTAGCATCAAAACCAAACGCCTTGTCGATAAGGCCTGATTTTAAAATGACTTTGGCGAGAGTCAACACCTCTTTGGGTGGCAAAAAAACTGAATTCGCCTCTCTGGATGGTAAATTATTATGCAATGGTACCACGTTACGACTGATATCAGGACCAAACTCATAAGCCAGACCACAATTATCATGCATCGTCACAGATACTTGTAAACGATTACCGACACCTTTTCGTACCAAATCGCCCAATTTATCTGCCTGAAATGTCCAAAAAAGCTTGTCCCCAAGTACTTCGGCAAAATCTCGCCGATCTTCACCCCGACCGGTCTCTTCCTGAGAACGGATCATGGCATACAACGCTTTGAGAAGAAAGGTTTTGCCCGTACTATTGGCACCAATCACCAAGTTGAGCTTGCCCAAACACTCGCCCTGTACAGAAGACAATGGTCCAAAGTTTTTTATATCAAATGACTTGATCATCCTGCGTGTTTCCTGAAAAATTAGACAACAACTTAATTGCACGAAGTGTACCGTAATAATTTACCATTGCTTTAGTTGATTCCAAGCATAAATAATGCCAAATGTTCATGATGCGGAGCAACTGCTTCGGAGGGAAAACGAATTTCTGTAGCCAATATTTTTTCATGCGAAGCAAAAAAGCTCTAATTTAATACAGCACAACAAATTTTCTTTATACCATAAAAAGCGAAAAAATCTGATTCGTAACATTTGTGCTTTTCAGTCTGGACCCTGAGCATAATGGTGAGCGCTTATTCTTTTTGCAACCAATGCCTCACCCTTGACTCGTCAGGCTTGCCGGATAAATCAGAAAAAAATGTAAGTTTCATCCATTGCGGTATTGAAATACTGGCACAACCGTTTCGACCTATGAACATCTTATGCCTTTGAACGCTCACTCATGGAAACAAGAACCGATCTCTACCCTGGAGACTGCACAGAAGTACTCAAAACCTTGCCGGAAGAGTCGGTAGACCTGATATTCACCTCCCCTCCCTATGCCGACCAGAGAAAGCAAACCTATGGCGGCTGCCATCCGGACGATTATGTTGCCTGGTTTTTACCAATATCGGAGCAACTCCTGAGAGTACTCAAGCCATCGGGTACCTTTGTTCTGAACATCAAGGAGAAGGTTGTCAATGGCGAACGGAGCACCTACGTGATGGAACTCATTCTGGAAATGAGAAAGCAGGGGTGGTTCTGGACGGAGGAGTTTATCTGGCACAAAAAAAACTGCTATCCCGGTAAATGGCCAAACCGCTTCCGGGATTCCTGGGAACGGCTGATCCAGTTCAACAAAAGCAAGCTGTTCTACATGAACCAGCAAGCTGTTATGGTTCCAATGGGAGACTGGTCAAAAACACGGCTCAAAAACCTGAGTGAGACCGACAAAATGCGCGATGAATCGAAAGTTGGTAGCGGATTCGGGAAAAATATCTCAAACTGGCTTGACCGGGAGATGGCCTACCCGACCAACGTGCTGCACCTCGCTACAGAATGCAACAATAAAAAACATAGTGCTGCCTTTCCTGAAGGGCTTCCCGAATGGTTTATCAAGCTTTTCACCAAAGAGGGGGATACCGTGCTCGATCCGTTCATGGGGTCAGGAACAACCAATACCGTTGCACAAAGAATGAAGCGACATTCTATCGGCATTGAAATTGTGCCAGAATACTACGATATGGTTAAAAAAGAGTTGAAACCGGTTGAACTCTATCTGCTGGAACAAAAAGATGGCTATGACTCCACTTGCCCTTAACGACGTATTGAGATACGTTGAAGAGAACATTGGCACCTTTCATCAGAAAAGAATCGCAACTCTGGATGACTTGAGCCTCTCAAAAGTACTGAAAAGAAAGAATCCATATCTGTTCAGGGCAAAGTATGTTCGTACTGCCCAAGATATTGTCAAAGGGCTGGTTGATGCCCATATATCATCAAACGAAGAAACTGTTTTTGGTGACTGGCTGGAAGGTCTTGCCATTTTTATCAATGAAAAAGTTTATGGCGGCTGGAAGTCGGGCATTTCCGGAATAGACCTTGAGTTTGACAAGGATGGAAAACGCTTTATCATCAATATCAAGTCAGGCCCGAACTGGGGTAACAGCAGCAAGATTGCCAAAATGAAATCTGACTTCAAAACAGCAGCGAAAACCCTCCGCACCAGTAATTCCGGGCTTCAGGTAGTAGCAGTCAACGGATGCTGTTACGGAAGAACCAAGAACCCTGACCAGGGGGACTATTTCAAGTATTGCGGTCAAACTTTTTGGGATTTTATATCGGGTAGCTCTCATCTCTATACCGAGCTTATTGAACCATTGGGTCACAAGGCTCAAGAGAAAAATGAAGAGTTTCAAGACTCCTATGACCGGATGCTCAATAAATTTACTTTTGAATATGGTCACGACTATTGTGATAGCAATGGTGCAATCAACTGGAAAAAGCTGGTGGAGTTTAACTCATCAGCAATCCAGCCATAATTTTCCGATTTTGTGACTAATGTGGAAGCTACGAGCATGTAAATTCAATGAATGGTATGAACGCACAGAAAAAAGTAGTTGTCGGTATCTCCGGGGGTGTTGACTCTGCGGTCAGCGCGTGCCTCCTTGTCGAACAGGGGTACAGCGTCACTGGCCTGAACATCAGGGTGCTTGACTCTCCTGACGAACATCCTTCGCTTCACCCTTCACCCCTCGTCATCAGCGACCATCCGGATTTTCAGATTCCTGTTTTTACCCTGAACCTGAGCAGCAAGTTCAGGGATGATGTCATCAGCTATTTTCATGAGGACTACCTGGCTGGCAGAACACCAAATCCCTGCATGGTTTGCAATAAAAAGATCAAGTGGTTTGGCTTGTTTGAAGGGTTGAAGCTGCTCGATGCGGAGTTTGTCGCTACCGGCCATTTTGCCTCTACGGCGTTCAGCGATGGAAGGTTCCGGCTTTTTAAAGGAGCTGACCCGGAAAAGGATCAGAGTTATTTTCTCTGGATGCTCTCACAGAGCGACCTGGCGAAAACGCTCTTTCCTCTTGGTAACCTCACCAAACCTGAGGTGCGGGAACTTGCCCGCTCGTTCGGCGTCAGGGCTGCTGAAAAAAAGGAGAGCCAGGAGATCTGTTTTGTGCCGCACGACGATTACTGCGCTTACCTCGAAGGCGCTATTCCGGGCCTTGCCGCAAAAGTTGCCAGTGGTGATATTGTGGACGAAAGCGGTAAAGTCATCGGCAAACACCGGGGCTATCCTTTCTATACCATCGGCCAGCGCCGGGGACTTGGTGTCGCTGCAAAAGAGCCTCTCTATGTCAATGCGCTTGACACTGAACATAACCGTCTCCATGTGGGAAAAAAGTCCTCTCTGGAGTGCCGAACCTTGATCGCCTCCGGGCTGAACTGGATCGGAATCGACAGGCTCGGCGACCCGGTCGATGCGGCTGGAAAAATCCGGTACCGCGACTCGGAAACTGCGTGCACCATCGCTCCACTCAGTGAGAGCGAGGCAACGGTTTCGTTCGTGACACCAAAAAATGCCGTTTCGAGCGGACAGGCCGCTGTTTTTTACCGTGAGAACGAAGTGCTCGGTGGCGGAATCATCAGCCAAACCATTAAGGGAAATCCTGAAAAATCTCAACAGTAAATTTTTGCCAAAAATGCTTTTACGAAAACATCTTTCGCTTACCTGCCTGGATCTTGTTCCTGCAGAAGCGGAAAACGCGCCTCTCATGATTATGCTTCACGGGTATGGCAGCAACGAAAAAGACCTTATCCAGATCGCCCCCGCGCTGTTGCCGGAATTCCGCTACATCAGTGCAAGAGCGCCGGTAACGATGGACTTTGGGATGTTCGGCTGGTTCCCGATTGAGTTTACCCAGAGTGGCATTACCGTTGATTACAATGCGGCAAATGAGGCTCGACTGAAACTGCTCGGATTCATTGAGGAAGTTATTGCTGAGTACAAGCCTCTGGGAAACAAGGTTTTTCTGATGGGGTTCAGCCAGGGAACGGTCATGTGCTATCTGACGGCCTTTAACGCTCCTGAACTGCTGCACGGTGTCATTGCATGCTCAGGACAGCTTCCGGAAAAAACATTGCCGCAGGAATCAATAAAACCTGAGTTGACGCAGTTGCCTTTTCTTGTGATGCACGGAATTTATGACGATGTGCTGCCGATTGCAAAGGGACGTGCGGCGCACGAATGGCTGGAGAAGCATGTGCAGGATCTCACGTACCGGGAATACCCGATTGCACACCAGATTGCAGACAGTGGTATTGAGTTGATCTGTTCCTGGCTTCAGGAAAGAGTGGCAGGAATCGCAAAAAATGAATAATGATTCCTGACAACTCAAGAAAGCGATACGATTTGTTGTGCCAAGAGCCAGGGAACAAACGGAATTACCGACTTATGCCGTATATTCTCTTTTTTTTAACCACCGCCATGCCTTAACGAATGAAGGAATCACTCTCAAGCTTGCTCAAGCAGCGCATCCTCGTGCTCGACGGTGCCATGGGCACCATGATCCAGCGCCATAAATTACAGGAAACGGACTACCGTGGCACAAGGTTTGCGTCCCACTCGCATCCGCTTATGGGAAACAACGATATTCTTGTTCTGACTCGTCCTGATATCATTTACGCACTCCATTGCGACTTTCTCGAAGCTGGTTCGGATATTATTGAAACAAACACCTTCAATGCCAACCCGATTTCCCAGGCAGATTATAGTGCTGAACACCTTGTCAGGGAGCTGAACGTTGAAGCTGCTAAGCTTGCAAGAAGAGCGGCTGACGATTTTACCGCACGAACCCCTGATAAACCCCGGTTTGTTGCAGGTTCTATAGGCCCGACCAACAAAACGCTTTCACTCTCTCCGGATGTCAATAATCCCGGTTTTCGGGCGGTTAGTTTTCGGGAAGTTGTCGATAACTACACTCTTCAGTTTGAAGGACTCAAGGAGGGAGGCGTTGACCTTCTGCTGGTTGAAACGGTGTTCGATACTCTCAACTGCAAGGCAGCACTCTTTGCCATTGAAGAGTTTTTCAAGAGCTCTGGCTGGCGTGTTCCGGTCATGGTCTCCGGAACGGTTGTGGACGCAAGTGGTCGTACCCTTTCCGGTCAGACTACCGAAGCGTTCTGGATCTCTATTGCCCATACGCCGGATCTGCTCTCGATTGGCCTGAACTGTGCGCTTGGCTCAAAACAGATGCGCCCCTTCATTGCAGCGATTGCCGGAATTGCCGAGAGCTATGTGAGCGTCTATCCCAATGCCGGGTTACCTAACGAATTCGGAGAGTACGACGACTCACCGGAGTACATGGCCACTCAGATTGCAGATTTTGCAACGTCAGGTTTTGTCAATATTGTCGGCGGATGCTGCGGCACAACTCCCCAGCATATCAAAGCCATTGCCGAGGCCGTCAAAACCCTGAAACCGCGCCAGCGCCCTGATAAAAAGCATGAGTTGCAGCTCTCAGGCCTCGAACCGTTGCTTGTCAACAGCACAACAGGGTTCATCAATGTCGGCGAACGAACCAACGTTACTGGTTCGAAAAAATTCGCCCGACTCATCAAGGAGGGCAACTACGATGAAGCTCTCTCCATTGCCCGCCAGCAGGTGGAAAGTGGTGCCCAGGTTATTGATGTCAATGTCGATGAAGGCATGCTTGATTCCGAAGCGGTGATGAAGGAGTTTCTCAACCTGATCGCTTCAGAACCGGAAATCTCCCGCGTTCCGGTCATGATCGACAGTTCGAAATGGTCGGTCATCGAGAACGGTCTGCAGTGCGTCCAGGGTAAAAGCATTGTCAACTCCATCAGTCTGAAAGAGGGAGAAGAGCTGTTCAGGGAACGGGCCCGCAAAGTCCTGCAATATGGAGCCGCCGCCATTGTGATGGCCTTTGACGAGAAAGGGCAGGCTGACAGTTGTGAGCGACGCATTGAGATATGCAAACGCGCTTACGATATCCTGACCACAGAGGTCGGGTTTCCGCCTGAAGACATTATTTTCGATCCCAATGTGCTGACGGTTGCAACCGGTATCGAGGAGCACAACAACTATGCGGTTGATTTCATCGAGTCAGTCCGCTGGATCAAAAAGAACCTTCCCTACGCAAAGGTTTCCGGCGGCATAAGCAACGTCTCATTCTCTTTCCGTGGTAACGAACCGGTGAGAGAGGCCATGCATGCTGCTTTCCTCTATCATGCAATTCAGGCAGGGCTCGACATGGGCATCGTCAATGCGGGTCAGCTTGCCATCTACGAAGATATAGAACCGGAACTGCTTGTTCGTGTCGAAGATGTGCTGCTCAACCGGCGCCCGGACGCAACTGAACGACTTGTCAACTTTGCCGAAACTATCCAGGGTGGCGGTGAAAAAGCTGAAGCCAAAGCAGCCGAGTGGAGGAGTGCTCCGGTTGAAGAACGCCTTCGTCACGCCCTTGTCAAAGGCATTGTGGATTATATCGAAGAGGACACCGAAGAGGCTCGACAGCTCTACCCAAGCCCGCTCCAGGTGATTGAAGGGCCGCTGATGAATGGTATGAACGCTATCGGCGACCTCTTTGCCGAAGGTAAGATGTTTCTGCCCCAGGTGGTCAAAAGCGCCCGCGTCATGAAACGCTCTGTTGCCTGTCTTCTGCCCCATATCGCAGCCGAGAAGGCTAAAAACCAGGATACCAGCGCCTCCGCCAAGGTACTTCTTGCAACCGTCAAGGGTGACGTGCACGATATCGGCAAAAACATTGTCGCTGTTGTTCTGGCCTGCAACAATTACGATGTTGTCGATATCGGTGTCATGATGCCCTGCGAAAAAATTCTTGAAGCCGTTGAGCGCGAAAAAGCTGACCTGCTTGGTCTGAGCGGCCTCATCACCCCCTCGCTTGATGAAATGGTGCATGTGGCAAGCGAAATGGAACGGCTCGGTTTGAAAATTCCACTGCTGATCGGAGGAGCCACCACATCGAGAATGCACACCGCCGTTAAAATTGCGCCGGTCTATTCCGGTGCAGTCGTTCAGGTACTCGATGCATCCAGAAGCGTTCCGGTTGTCAACAGCCTGCTCAATCCGGTGCTAAGCCCCGATTACATCGCTGCGCTCAAAGAGGAACAGGCAGGACTGAGAGAGAGCCATGCTTCACGAACCTCGACAAAAAAATATCTCTCACTCGGCGATGCACGCAATAACCGTCCTTCGTTGCAGGCCTCAATATTCAAACCGCTTAAACCCGGCATTACACTTCTGGAAAATGTTACCGTCGAAGCACTGCGCCCCTACATCGACTGGACACCCTTTTTCATGGCCTGGGAGATGCACGGTAAATACCCGCAAATTTTAGCAGATAGCAAGTACGGTATCGAGGCGACAAAACTCTTTAACGACGCCAATCTGCTGCTCGACCGGATTGAAAAAGAACAACTGCTTGGGCTGAAAGGCGTTGCCGGTCTTTTCCCTGCCAACAGCACCGGTGACGACATCGAGGTCTACACGGATGAGAACCGTTCGTCTCTCCTTATGACCCTTCACACCCTTCGCCAGCAGGAGGAAAAGAGAGCTGGTGAGCCCAATCTGGCTTTGGCAGACTTTATCGCATCCAAAGAGAGTGGACAGCCGGACTATATCGGAGGCTTTGCCGTCACTGCCGGGCTCGGTATTGAAAAAATTCTGAACCAGTTCAGCCAGGAACAGGACGACTACCACCGCATCATGACGCAGGCACTTGCTGACCGACTGGCTGAAGCCTTTGCAGAAATGTTACATGAGCTTGTTCGTCGTGAACTCTGGGGTTACGCTCCAGATGAAAAGCTCGAAATCGAAGCGTTGTTGGCGGAAAAATACCAGGGAATCCGGCCTGCACCAGGCTATCCAGCCTGCCCTGACCATACGGAAAAAGCGGAACTCTTCACACTCCTCAACGCAGAAAGCAGCACAGGAATCACCCTTACCGAAACCTTCGCCATGAACCCGGCGGCATCGGTCAGCGGCTTCTATTTTGCACATCCGGCAGCCAGGTACTTCATGCTCGGCAAAATAGGGCGTGACCAGGTTGAAGAGTACGCAGAACGTAAAGGCATGAGCCGGAAGGAAGCCGAAAAATGGCTTGCTCCAGCCCTGAACTACGATCCCCAGTAAACTGGTGACAAAAAAAACCGGAGCAACCTTCAACGATTGCTCCGGTTTTTTCAGGTATCAGCAACGCCTTCCTGATAATCAATGCCAGATAAAGGTGTTATTATCTTGTAAAGAGTTTCCCCTTCTTATAAAGCGCCTCTCTGCATAATCATGCACGTTGAGAAGCCCTGCGCTGTCACGTTTACGGACACGGAGCTTTGACGTTGATTATCACGCGGATATCATATCACGCTTTTTCTCTACCGCTTTTCCTTGCTTTTCCTTTCAGGTTTTTCTCCATCGGCAATTTTCATGTCATGACCACAAGCGGGACAAAATTCGTAAATAAACATATAGCGCCATGTTTTACCGCACTTGGGGCATTTGGTGTTGAGCGGATGTCCACATTCAATACAATATGTCTCGTTACCACCTGTGGTTTTACCACATTTCGGACATTTAAAAGCACCCATGTTTACCTCCTTTATTATTGATTTCGCTATTGAGAAGCTATAGCCTCATCATTGGCAATGGATTGAAAGGATGAGTTTTTACTCGCTCAACAGTGAGTTGAACAAGCCTTCTATGGAATCCGGCATTTGGAAAGGCATAAATGACATCCGTAACATAATCATCTGGCAAAAGAAACCGAAGCAGTCCACCCGTCATATCTATCCAGTCCGACTTTCTGAAGGGCTCAACCAGCCAGCCTGGATTGGCCTCATACCGGGTAATCTTGTGATGCTCTCCAATCATTGCCTCTATTTCATCAGACCATGACGCTCTGCCACTCTTTTCAAGATAACTCCTTGCAAGCCGTTGAGAAGGAAGAATATAATCGAAGCTCTTCTCTGTCCATATTCCGAGATCATGAAACGCAGTGGCAATGGCGATTTTTTCCTTTGCGACCTCACTGTCACCAGCAAAAGCACAGCACAAATTAAACACGCGCAAACAATGATTCCTGTATGCGTCGTAATCATCCAACAGAAATTCCTTATAGCTTGCCAACAAATCATCCAGCAGCATGAACTTCTGAACAACTTCCTCCTGGCATGGTTTCAGCTTCTTTTTCTTTTTCTTTTTCAAAGTATATCAGCAACTCCTTCTTTTCCCGTAATTATTGAAAACACAAGACATTACTTATTACCGTAATTTATTTTTTTTAATTTCAGGACTCTGCATAAATAATTCCGCAAAAATACAGATCAAAATTATCACTTTCAGCATCCCCCAGTACATAATGAATAGCTTTTCTTGAAATACCCAACCAAGCGGTTGTCAGAAAAAGCGTCATGCGAATCTGTTTACAATATAGTTCTTTTTAAATTCTGATACTACTTAAAAGCATTCCAAAGAACGCGTAACGCTTTATATAAAAAAAGGTTAGCCGTCAAGGCAGTTGAAATTCGCATTCAAAAAAACTATTCCGCCAAGGATTAACCGCACTAAAAAGAACACGAATAATCATCATATCTCCTGATATTGCGCCAAAACAGCCAGTTCGGAAAACCTGAAAAAAACTGCGTTAGTCGTTATGGTCGAATTGTTTAAAAAATATTAATACAATAAATAATCTACGTCCCTATAAAAAAATAAAAAAAAGCTAATGGGAGACACCTTCCTTTTTTAAAACCTTGAGAACAGTCTGGAATATGATTTTCAGATCAAACAAAAATGAACGGTTCTTGAGATAGTACTCATCAAACTCCACTTTGACGGGAATAGGCAGCTCATCACGACCATTGATTTGAGCCGGGCCTGTCAATCCGGGAATCAGGACATGAACCCCTTTTTGTGTCCGTAACTCTATCAGGTCATCCTGATTGAAAAGCGCCGGACGGGGACCAACGATACTCATATCCCCTTTCAGAATGCTCCAGAGCTGGGGAAGTTCATCAAGACTCGTCTTGCGCAGAAACTTGCCAATAGGGGTTAGAAATCTGTCGGGATCGGAAAGAAGATGCGTTGCAACTGCGGGAGTATCAACCCGCATGGTACGAAACTTTGGCATCCTGAATATTTCATTATTTCTTCCAATCCGGTCAGACCAGTAGAGTACCGGCCCTTTGGAGGTGATTTTTACCAGAAATGCCACAAGCAGCATCAATAAACTAAACACAATGAATGCCAGCAACGACATGGTAAAATCAAAAACTCGCTTCATCATTTTCCTTTACTCTCAATATATGCCCTTGCAGTTTTCTGTAATGCAACTTCCATACTGACAACAGGCTTCCAGCCCAAAAGATTTCGAGCTTTCGAACTGTCAACCTGTAATGACCCAAAAAGTCGTCGAGCAACATCACCCTTCCCAAGCAGATTTGCTGAAAAGGTCATTAATCCAATCGGTAGAGGAATCAAACGAGAAGGTTTACCCAAAGCAGCCCCCATACGTTGAAGCAATTGCGTCGTCGACACATCCTCGCCATCAGAAACCAGGAAAGTCTGATTTGCAGCAACAGGATGATCAATGCAGGTAACTATTAAATCAACCAGATTATCCAATGCAACAAGGCTTCGTTGATTATGGACAGCACCCAATGGTAACGGAATGCCTTTATATAACAAGCGCATCAGGGTAAAAAAATTGGCTTTTACACCCGCTCCATAAACCAGAGGAGGACGGATAATGACTATTTCCATACCTGTTTCAACCTCAAGCTTGCGCAACCCCTGTTCAGCCTCAAACTTGCTGATTCCATAAGGATCCTGGGGCTCAGGCTTATCATCGGCAGAAAAAGGCTTTCCTTCGAGAGTAAACTCTCCATTGACCTTGATGGAACTCAAAAAAATAAAACGGCGAACCCCAGCAGCAGCGGCCTGGCGAGCAAGGTTTAAAGTTCCTTCGACATTCACCCTGCGAAATTCGGCAAGAGGATCATCTGCAGCATCACGCATAACATGAACACGCGCTACGAGGTGAACCACAACATCAACGCTGTCGAGTGCTTTACTCCAGTCAGTTTGAACGTTTAAATCTCCAATCTGAACAAAGTCAACACAATCCAAACATTGGCATCCCTCTTTGCGCACTGTAACCCGCAAAGATAAGTTACCAACTAAAAGCCGTGCCACCAAGGCTGAACCAACAAAACCTGTTGCACCCGTAACAAGCACCTTCATTTAACTTTACTGCTTTGCATTGCAATATTTATAATATCGGAAGCCATCGAATTCATAATATTGGCTCGTGAGAACTTCCGTATAAATGACTTCCTTGATACAGATGACAAGTTCAAAGTTCTATAGGCTGATACAGCGGCAGAAACATCACACGGAGGAAATACCACCGCATTATCCATCTCATTTGCTACAAATTCTGCCGCATAACCAGCAACTCCTGCCCAAACCGGCTTCTCAAAAGCACCATATTCAAAGAGCTTCGAAGGCAAAACTTTTTCAAACGCCTTATAATTGTTCAAATGCAAAAACAGCACATCAGCCCGTTGATACTCGCCAATAAGCTTATCTCTTGGAACAGGAGGCAAAAGTTCTACATTGCGGCAATTGAGCGCAGCCAGATTCTTTTCCAGCAATGCTTTTCGACCACCATCGCCGATCAGCCGAAATTTAACCTCACCCTCAAGCCGTTTGGCCAGGTCAGGAATAATTGCATGCAAGCCCTGCCCTTCACCCATATTACCAGCATAGAGAACAGTAATCAAATTATCGGCAGCTTTTGATGCCACATCCAACCGCATATCTGCAACATCAAGAAATTCATTATCGATGCCATTGGTAAAAAAGGAATACGAGTGATTGGGATATTTGTCAAAAAAATATGACCTGAATCCTTCAGAGACAAGATTAATTTTTGCAACCGAGGAAAAAGTAAATCGCTCAACTATCGAAAAAATCGGTTTCAGAAAAAAAACCACTTTGCGAGACATCACATCATTAAGGGTATCAACGAAAATATCTCTAATATCAAGATAGAGGCCTATTTTTTTTCTGCGAGAGATATACGCACCCAGTGCAGCGGTCATCAGACGGGACGAAGTTGCAAAAATGAATGAATAGTTCTGATCCTTTATTTTAGCCATAACCGACCTGGCAAAAACCAGAAAACCAAGCGACTGATCAAACATACCGCTTTTATGCGAAGGCAGCGAAATACGATGAATATTCAGCCGAGGATGCTTTTCATTTTCTTCAGCCCAGCTTTCGAAGCCACTGTAACGATTCGGCATTGTTGTTATAACATCGATAGATGAATTTTCATCAATCTTCTGCAACAAAGCCTCAACGAGAGCTGAAATACGAAAAGAACCTGCAGATAAATCCGGTCTAAAATAAAAGCTAAGTATTAATATTCTCATTCCGTATTAATTACAAAATAACGCCTTGATAGTATCAACAATCCTTGAACAAGCTTTCCCATCACCATAGGGATTATTCGCCCTTGCCATATAAGTATATGATTCCTCATCATCAAGCAAACGACTAACCTCCCTGACAATCAGCTCCCTGTCAATACCAACAAGTCTTACAGTTCCAGCATCAAGTGCTTCTGGACGTTCAGTAGTATCACGCATCACCAGTACTGGCTTACCAAGACCGGGTGCCTCTTCCTGAATACCACCAGAGTCAGTCAACACCAAATACGACCTGTTCATGAGATAAACAAAAGGGAGATAATCAAGCGGCTCTATAAAAAAAACGTTTTTCTTTGCCTCTTTTTCACCAAAAACCTCATAAATTGGTTTACGAACATTCGGATTAAGATGCATGGGATAGACAAAATCAACAGATGGATATTTCGTTGAAAGCTCTTTAATAGCCCCGCAAATATTAAGAAATCCATCTCCAAAATTTTCCCGTCTGTGCCCTGTTATCAGAACAAGCTTTCGGTTTAATCTTGATGGATCACTTTGATTTATACTGGAGGAAGGAGTTGACCATGAATTAACAAGAACATCTGGCAGACCATATATTTGAAGTTTTTCAAGTATACTCTTTTCAATATCAAATGTTTTTTCGATCTTATTAAGAACCCAGTATAGAGCATCAATCACAGTATTGCCTGTCACAAAAATATTAGCTTCATCGACATTTTCACATTGCAAATTTTTTTTGCTTAGACAAGTCGGGGCAAAATTATATGTTGCAATACGACCCGTTAGCTGACGATTCATCTCTTCAGGCCAGGGACTATATTTATTGTATGTTCTTAACCCAGCCTCAATATGAGCTACTGGTATCTGCTTATAAAATGCCGCCAAAGCAGATACCGTAGAAGTTGTTGTATCTCCATGAACAAAAACTATATCAGGCTTTACATCCTCGAGAATATCACGCATTCCTGACAGAACACGGAGTGTAACATCATAGAGATCCTGCCCTTGTTTCATAATATCTAAATCAAAATCAGGCTTAATCTCAAACAAATCAAGAACTTGATCGAGCATCTCCCGATGCTGTCCGGTTACAGCAACCACAGTTTCAAATGACTCTCTGTTTTTTTCAAATTCCTTAACCAGTGGAGCCATTTTGATAGCTTCAGGTCGAGTACCAAAAACAATCAATATTTTTATTTTACACACTAATGGCACAAATTTTCGAAATTAAAAAAATCAATATTACGCAGCTAATTCAAAGCATTTTAAAAATTCCAGCGAAATCAAGTATTTGTTTATCCCTTCGATACTCCAATTTTTTAAACTCATCATGGGCTACAAGAAAAGCAACAATATCAGCACATTCATAAGCTTCACGATACTCTGAAAGTTTAAATAAGCTATGCTCTTTAATATTTGGTTCCACAACTATAAAATTATTCTGATCGCTCTGCATAACTTTTTGAACGATATATTTCGCAGGACTTTCCCTAAGATCATCAATATTTGGTTTGAATGCCAAACCCATAAAGGCAGTTAACGGCTTTCTGCCATGCTTCAATTCAAACTCAAGCATTACGTTTCTGATCTTTTCAGCACACCAGAATGACTTATAATTATTGATTTCACGAGCAGTTCCAATCAATCTTGATTCACGAGGATAATCAGAAACAATAAACCATGGATCAACAGCAATACAATGCCCACCAACTCCTGAACCCGGCTGTAAAATATTAACCCTTGGATGCTTATTGGCAAGTGCAATCAACTCCCATACATTTATACCGGCTTTATCACAAATCAGTGAAAGCTCATTGGCAAAAGCTATCTGGACGTCACGCGATGAATTTTCCGTCAATTTGCACATCTCGGCGGTCCTTGAGTTTGTACCATAAAGCGCTCCCTTAACAAAGGTCTGGTAAAACTCTTTCGCTTTTTCTGTTGATGCCTCATTCAAACCACCGATAACCCTGTCATTGTGTACCAATTCATAAAGAACGTTACCAGGCAAAACCCTCTCAGGACAATAAGCTATATATATCCTGTTTTCCAGTTCCGGTCTTTCCCGAAAAATGAGAGTGGCCATCTTCTCGGTTGTACCTACCGGAGAAGTAGACTCAATAATATAAGTATCCCCTGCTTTCAGAAATGGCAAAACATGACGGGTTGCAGCTTCAACAAATGAAATATCCGGTTCATAGACACCCTTAAATGGAGTTGGCACCACAATGAGGTGAACATCTGCATGCTGTGGAGTAATTGATGCTCTAAAATATCCCTTTTCAACACTCTCCTTTACAACAACTTCAAGACCCGGTTCAATGATGTGAATTTTTCCCAGATTGATTGTTTCAACAATCACAGGATTTACATCAACTCCATGAACGTATATACCTTTTTGGGCAACAACAGCTGCGGTAGGCAACCCGATATAACCCAGACCAAGAAACTGTATAAGCATTGAATATATTCCGAATTATTTACTTATTTATTTTGACAAAAAAGCATATCAATATCAAGCACTTAATTTAACTCTTCCCGCCAATCAAAAGATTAGAAAAAAAGTATTTACAAGTATCGCCTCAAGGCAGTCTTTTTAAGATTTAAGGCTGGCTTCTCCACTAATTTCCAGGAAATGAATGCAATGATTATTGTTAATAGAAAAGCAAGAAAAAGACTTGATAACGAACCTGCAAATTGCTTATAAAGAAAAAAATTGACAATTGGCATATGGTATATATAAACCCCATAAGAAATATCGTTTTTCTTTAAAATACTATCTGAAATATGAGGCTTGAAATATGCAACTTTAAAAACAAAGCCAGACAAAAAAAGAAAGGCGACAGGATTCATTGAATTACCTGCTCCCAAATTAAATTTTAATGAGAAATAATAAACAACAAAATACCCAAACACAATAAAAAGCCAATTTATCTTTAAAATTTTTTCTTGTATCGATTTATTTGTCGAAAGGTATGCCCCAAAAAGAAACATATAAATCCACGGAAAAAATGATACTGATATTAATTTCTCTATGATTGTATTTTGTTGATTCAGAAAAGAATTAAGGACATTTAAAAGCAAAAAAAATCCAAATAATAATATTGAAACTTTTTTATTTTTTTTCCAAACAAATGCAACAAGGGGAATAAGAAGGTAAAACTGTAACTCCACGGATATTGTCCATAAACTTCCATTAATTGCACCAACGCCATAACTTCTTAGAAAGTCCGGATTATAAAACTGGAAACAAGTTAATTGAGTAAAAAGCCAAATCAGTAATTTTTCAGTTCCAATATTAGCATTAGTGAGATAACCACTCAGTAGTACTGATCCCAATGTCAGAAAAACGCATAAGTAAAGAGCAGGATATAGGCGCAAAAATCTATTGGTAAAAAAAATTTTAACTTTACTGGATTGGATATTCTCCCATGATTGAAAAATAAGGAATCCACTTATAAAAAAAAATATTGGGACTCCCGGGAAAAAACTCAATGGCATCAACCAATCAAAATGAACATTTAAATGTGACGCGCTATGAAGTAATGCAACTTGTGATGCAGCAAAAAGGCGAATTAAATCAAAGTTATTTTGATTTAATTTATTCTTAGGTATTGCTTCTATTGACAAAAGTTTTTTACTTTTAAATTTTTAATTATGCATGACAAACTGCTCATTCTTCATAATTTATCAAAAATAAATATTTCGGCATTATAGTTTATTGCATAACATACTAACAACAAGTGTCTTGTTGAATGAAATAACTGCTTTCATTGATTCGACAGTCCTGTTATATCCGACAGCCTGAAAATATTTTTTTATTTCAATTTTTTCAGCACCGTCAATAACTATAACAGCATTATCAACAAAAATAACGTTGCCTGAGAGTTCAGGATAAACATTGCAATCAAAATGCAAATAAGCCTTTACCTCATTATCCTTGCCACTAACATGATCAGTAATAACAATTTTATCTTCGAAAAACTGCCATTGTCTTTTATGCGTTACTTTGAATTTCTTATATCCATCATGCTCTGCACTTATAATGCCATCATTATCATCAATTATTTTTACCTCGGATCGCTTACCAACACGGAAACCACCCCAAACATCTGATGAATTAAATCCATTAATCTCTACAGTATTATGAGCTGCCGTACTGCGTTCTTCTTCCCTTCTTGAGTTTTTTTCATAGGTTGATATTCCCGTATCTACTATAACGGCCTTTCTTTCAATATTCAGCACGAAACTCATTGTATCTGCATGAGCATGTCCGGCAATGTACTTTGGCCCAATAATACCAACATCAACAATACACTCGTACAATGATGTACTATGCTTCCTGTATCCGGATTCTTTCAGTTGTACAGATAAATCATCATTTTTGACTCCAAGCCGTAATGCATATTCGAACAGCAGGTTATTTATCGGAGCAATATCATCTACAGCATCGTTAAGATAAGGAATAGATGAGTTAGAAAAGCTTATCGCCTTGAGCCAGGAAAGCATTACAGATGCTTTTTTAGAAAGCAGCAGAAACAGCTTATCCTGCCCATAAAACTGTTTATTGTTTTGAAGAAGATTTATACAATCAAGTAAACGATCAAGAATAATCTTATGATACATTGGTGACAGCTCAAAATGAGCTCCGTCATCAAGAATCTGTTCTTCAAGCTGTTCAGATAGCAGTCTGCTGCTTTTTTCGAACCATAGCGGTTCCTGAAAAAAAAACGCTCCGAAAAGGAGCGAAAAAGCATTTTCAAGCAAATGATTACCAAGCAAGTGATACTCAATGTTCTTTTCAAGAATCTTGTACTGGACGAAAAGTGAACCATTGACTTCAGTGCTGTGAATGCTATGAAAAGAAAGAAACTTGATCCAGTTAATTCCTCTCAAAGAAACAGGATAAGATTCAAGAGCAACACTATCATGATGTAATGAAGCAAGAAAACTCTCTATCAGGGCAACTCCTGATTCTTTTGTCATTCCCGGCTGAAGTAAAAAATCAAAATAGTTGAGATTATACTCCCACAGTTTACCATAATCACGAAACTCCCAGTCAATATTTTTGACATCTTCACCAAACGATTGAGAAAGATTCAAAAAAGAAAAAGTTCCGTTATCAAACGATGAAAATTTTTGAATACATGGAAGTAATCTAAGAGGAGATATTTCCTTTTCAAGCCATAATGGAAAAGAATTTCCCAACATACCCTTGATTTTTTTACCTGCACGGTAATATACCTGATAATACAGTTGTTGCAGCTTTAGATGCCGGATGGTATAGAAATACCTCAAGATTTTTGACTTCACGGTATATCTACCCAGATACCCTTTTTTAAAGAGTAGATAGCTCCAAAACTTGCCCTCGTAGTATTGACCAGGTCAGGGAAGGAAATCAAGGGCTCCCCCCCCTTTTGAATCCTTTCAACAAGAAGTCTGAACTGGTTGGCATGTCCTTTATCCTGACCAGGCGACATTGTCTTGAAATTCCCAAATCCATAGCCACTCAATTTTCTCCAGTTATCCATAACCAGTACTCTTTGCTGACTGAAGATTTCTATACGCTCTTTAGAATAAGATTTGCTGCCATTTGCAAAGTAATTGATCACAGCATTACTGCCATTTGCATACCTGAGCATGAGACTGGCATTATCTGTCATCTCATCCGGATGATCACCCATGGCATTCATGCAGACAGAAACAACCCTGCTCCCTGTAAAATAGCTGCATAGATCTATAAAATGACAGGCCTCACCTATAATTCGCCCTCCCCCGATTTCTGGATTGTGAACCCAAAAATCCTGCGGAATGAATCCAGCATTCATTGTTGCGACAATGTTTACTGGTATCTGACCTTCACCAAGCAGTTCTTTCATTTTTATTGCCAGTGGAGCAAATCTGCGGTTAAACCCTACAACTACCATCTGTCCAGTGCCGGAACTATTGACTCGTTCATACTCTTCAATAATGGCGTTCAACTCCTCTTCATTCAATGCCAGCGGTTTTTCTACAAACACATGCTTCCCTGCCTTTAATGCCTCAATCACCATAGATGCATGTAAATTATGGCGTGTAGTAATCAGTACCGTATCAATTTCGTTATCATCAAGTATTGTCCTGTAATCCGTAGTCGCTTTGACCATAGAGAACTTTCGGGCAAGAGTTGTAGCTGTCAACCCCCCTGAACTGGCAATAGAGTGAAGCGTAGCTGTAGTTTTAGCTAACTGGGGAAGAATCATTGCTGATGTAAAATTTCCCGCCCCAATGATACCAAGAATACTTTTGCCTCCTGAAACATGTAACCCTTCAAACTGAACAACCGGATCAGGTTCGTTATGATTATCATATTCAATAAGAGAGGCAATGGAGCCCGATTTCTTCATATCACCATAGATATTGAGATAATCATCAAGCTTAACCCTTTCCGTAACAAGAGGAGTTACATCGAGCTGTCCTCTGGCAACAGCTTGAAGCACAGCCTCAAAATTACGTTTTTCTGTCCAGCGCACATACGCTAACGGATAGTCCTGTCCCTTCACTTCATAGTCGTTGTCATACCTTCCGGGCCCATAAGAACATGAAACCTGAAATGACAGCTCTTTTTTATAAAAATCATCACGAATCAGCTTCAATCCAACAACTCCCACAAGAATGATCCGCCCCCGTTTCCTTGACATTTCGGCTGCCTGATGAATAATCTCATCACTGGAATTTGAAGCCGTAATAATCACCCCATCACAACCAATCTGATCAGTCAGCTCCTGAACAATCAGCACCGGATCTGAGCCATTTGAAAGATTAATGGCAGTCACCCCTTTTTGCTGGGCAAGTCCAACTTTATGTGCGTCAAAATCACAGCCGATAACATTGCAACCGTTAGCCTTAAGCAACTCAGCAGTAATCAAGCCAATAAGCCCTAATCCAATAACAACAACTGTTTCGCCAAACGCAGGGTTCAGCAACCGAATTCCCTGCAAGGCAATAGAGCCAATAACGGTAAAAGCTGCTGCATCATCAGAAACAGTATCAGGAACCCTCGCTGCAAGATTAACCGGTACAAGCACATACTCTGCATGAGGACCATTCGAAGCGACCCTGTCACCCAATGCAAACTCAGTAACTCCATTTCCAACCCCAACCACTCTGCCAACATTGCAGTAACCGAGAGGAAGAGGCTGGCCCAACTTGTTCATGACTGACTCAAACGTGGGCTTTATACCATCCACCCTGACCTTGTCAAGCACCTGTCTGACTTTATCTGGCTGCTGACGAGCCTTTTCAATAAAATTGGCTTTACCAAAATTTACCAGCATGCGTTCTGTTCCAAGCGACACTAAACTCCGTAATGTTTTGACCAGAACATGTCCCGACTTTATCTGTGGAACAGGAACATCTTCAAGAATGGTACGTCCGTCTTTTATATCCTGTATTATTTGTTTCACCTTTACAATTTGGTTCTTCTCAGAATTTTCGGGAAAAAGGCAGTGGGGCCCATACCGCCCCACTCTCAATAAGATGAAAAAATTTTGGCGTTTACAGCTCTATCAGAAAATGCAGAAAATTCGCTGTCAAAATATCAGCAAAGCTTTTAAACGAAACATGCATCACTTTCAGACCTTATAAGTATGATGCGTCATTTGCATTGCAATATGTCGGATTGAGAATAATTCTGCGCTTTGATGACTGGATTACCAAAAAAAGAAAACGACATCAAGAAAATCTGGCACTGCGCAATCGCACAACTTCGACCTGTAACCACTTCAGATCAGGCAAAGTTTTAATACGTCTGAATTATCGCGAGCACTCAATACCTGCCCGAGAATACAATGTTTCCTTATCACTCCGAGCGGGATAATTGATCAGCACGGCGCGATACTTGCCTTTGAAAACAAAAAGGCTTCCCGCTGCTGCACCAATAACTTTATAGGTTCTGATCAAATCTTCTATGTCCTGCAGTGAACCAGCCCCACCCAATACTGTCAAAGGAAGAGTGATTACCTTTCGTACCTGTGCAATGAGGTCAAGGTCATAGCCCTTCATTTCTCCATCGCGATCAATCGAGTTGACTATAACTTCACCTGCACCAAGCTCTTCTGCTCGTTGAGCAAACTGCAACGGGTCCAGGTCTGAACCTTTCGTTCCATTATGTGTAAATACTTCATACCGCCGGAATAGTCCTGATTTTTTGATATCCATCACTACAGCAAGACTCTGACTCCCAACCTTGGTCGCGGCTTCAGAAATAAGCCCGGGAGTCCTCGCTGCAGCCGCACCAATAGCCACCTTCTCGACACCAAGAGCGATAATCTTTTGAACCTGATCTGATGTCTTGACCCCCCCGCCATAGCACAGGGGCATTCGACACTCAGCAGCCAGATTCGCAATCAATGTGTAATTGGGCTCCCTATTCTGAACAGTTGCATCAATATCAACGACAATCAGCTCATCTACCTCTTTCTCGTTGAAAATCCTTACTGCATTGATCGGATCACCGACATATTTCGGTTGGCTGAATCGGACAGTCTTAACCAGACCACCATTTTTTACAAGCAAACAAGGAATAATTCTCGGACGTAACATCAGACTATAAGGTGGCAAAATTCTTCAGGAGCTGAATGCCCCAGTGATGACTCTTTTCAGGATGAAACTGTGTTCCAAATATATTGTCAGACCGAACTGACGAAGTAAAACGTCCGTTATAATCGGTCACAGCCAGCACATCTTTTGAATTGAGCGGTTCTATATAATAAGAATGAAGAAAATAAAACTGCGGATCGAGCATGCCATTAAACAGACACTGTGTTTGACATGGCAGAACATCATTCCAACCCATGTGTGGCAAATGGGTATCCTGTTTGAAAAGGGTTTCGTCAAATCGGTGAACCTCTGCTTCAATCCACCCCAACCCTGGCAAGACTCCCTCATCACTTCGCCTGGCCATCATCTGCATACCAACACAAATCCCAAGTACTGGTCTTTTGCTGTTCATAACCAAGTCATCAAGACAATCCCTCATCCCTGATTCATTTAAACGTGCCATAGCCCAATCGAATGAACCAACTCCAGGAAGAATGATTTTGTCCGCATTAATCAATTGAAGGGCTGTTTGAGCAACAATGACCGGAATATTCAGGCACTTGTATATGTTTGCAAAGGCAAGAATATTCCCCAATCCGTAATCAACCAATGCAATCATCGCTTACCACCAATTTCAAGGCCGACAGCCTTCATTACTTTAGCACCCAACGAGTAGATTTGCTCCTGGGATCGATAATCTTTATAGCTTTTGTTTGGAGCATCCATATAACCTTGCAACTCGGCAACGGTAATGCCAAGCTTGGTAGCTACGTACTCAAAGTCCTGGTGAATGGTTGCTTCGTCATAAGAGGGCTGCTTCAGCTTTTCCAAAGCTTCTGATCGCGACATTTGTCCAGTAACGATTAAACTTGAGAACTGAACCTTACGCGTATCATAACCAAACTTTTTTGGAAGCCAGTATCCTTCGTAAAAACGAGTAAAGCGTGATTCGAAATGTTTCTGTGGATATGGTTGCCAACCAAATTTTTCAACCAGCAATTTCACTGCATCCTGCTTGATATAGGAAATACAATCCAAAAGCCGCACAACTTTGATACCTTTGATATAAGGAAGATAAATCTTGTGACGCAAAATTGAAGTGACGGGAAAATGAGCCAGCGGATGAGAACCAAACTGACGATGAATATCGAGCAACTGAATTGAATCTGATTGGTAATACATCCATTCGATAGGATTACGAATACACTCTGTGGAAAGATTGCCTCCTGTCAGGATATAATTGACCTTGTGCTGTTCAGCAAACTTGTACATTGTTGCGAAAAAAGCATGGTCTTGAGGCGTATCAATATGAGGGACTCCCGACTTGAAAAACGCAAGCTGCAAATCACGCATTTCCCCCCAATCAATTACTTCAGTATAAAGATCAAGGCCTAATTTGTCCACCAACTGCTCAATGTTGTTAACCGCCTCTTGTGAATTCCAGCCTGCATCAACATGAAACACCAATGGACGCAACCCAAGCTGCTCCTTGGCAATGTATGTCAAGTATGAGCTGTCGATACCCCCACTCATGCCAATAATACAATCAAAATCCCTCCCTTCACCCGCACGCTTTATCTTATCGACAATCAATTGCAGTTTTTTTTGCCCACGCAGGTCAGTATGCCAATTCGGCAGAGTTTTTGAGTAAAACGTATTGCAATGATCACAAACTCCTTTTTCGTCAAAAACGATCATGGAATCAGTAGTATCCATTACACAGTTAGCACAGATCTGAGCCATTTATTTAACTCTATTTACAATTTCAGTTTGTGGTCAAGCAACTTTGTGAATCAAGCCACACCTGAATACAAAGCATTGAGAAAAGAACATTAGAATGATCGCCCTTCCCGGCAAGATTCTCTTTATACATGCCATAAAGAGCATTCGGATCAAAAATACCCTGGTTTCGAATACGGTCAATATCAAAATAGTAACGAAACATCTCATTTTCATTGCGCATCCATGCCCGGATCGGCAGGCCGAAACCAGCCTTTTCCCTGTAGACAATCTGCCTGGGCAGATGAGCCTCCATTGCTTTCTTCAGCACATACTTTGGCTCTCCATGCTTCATCTTTACTTTCGATGGAATCGAATTCATAAGCCGAACAAGCTCAAAATCAAGGAAAGGAACCCGAGCCTCGACGCCATTCGCCATGCTCATCCTGTCAGTGTAAGTGAGATTCAAGGAAGTCAGGTCATATTTCTGATCAACACGCATCATGGTATCAACAACATCGTGATACCCAAAATCATCAAAAAGCTTCATCAAGTCTTCACCAATTTCGACACTGTCGGGGGAGAGAAAAAGGCGAGAGATTTTTTCAGGAACATTCCAGATATACATCCCCAACAATCGTTGTCTTCGGTTCTGACCTGCCAGATGCAAAAGCCTTTTAATACGACGATTGAGTGCATTAAATCGTCCGGGTAGACTCTCTGGCAGCAAACTACCAGCAAACTTGAAAGGTACTCCCAGAAAACCCGGCACAGAAGCGATCATCCGCTCTGCGGAGTAACGACGATAACCACCCAGGAATTCATCAGCTCCTTGACCTGTAAGCATAACCTTGACACCACTGTTTCTTGCGGCCTCGCAGATCAAGTAGGTATTGATTGCTGCTGGATCTGAAATGCCATCTTCAAGAAATTTACTCAATCCGGGAAGCAAGTCAATAAAGTTAGCCTGTGCAGGAATTACCTTCAACTCCAATCCAAGTCGCTTGGCAATAAGCCTTGCGTAAAACAGGTCATCACTCTGCTGATCAAGAGAGGAATCTGCCGCCGAGTAAGAGATCGTATAGGCATCTTTTACATTTCCGCCACAACTCACAACTTCATGAGCAACCGCAGAGGAATCAAGCCCTCCACTCAACATGAGAGAAACAGGAACATCTGAAACCAACTGCCGCTTTACTGATGCTGAAAAAGTCGAATAAAAACGCTCAATAATATCATTTTCAGACGAGAATGCAATTGGTGCTACCAAATGATCAAAAACATTGCTTGATGCAACTCGCTCTCCTTCTCTATAGGTTATGCAAACACCCGGAACAACCTTCACAAACTCTTCAAACAGCGTATAGGGTTCAGGTACATACATAAAGGCAAGCTGATCTGCAAGCGACTGACGACGAAGTGTGCGGCTCAAGAGAGGGATTGCAAGCAAACCCTTCAATTCTGAGCAAAAAAAAGAACATCCATTCTGCCTGGTATAGAATAAAGGTTTAATTCCAAGGGGATCACGAAGAATATGCAAAGATCGAGTATAACTATCGAAAATACCCAAAGCAAATATGCCGTTCAGGCGTGAAAAAAACCCAATACCCTCTCTTGCGAATCCTTCAACGATAACTTCAGTATCGCTTGTGGATTTCCAGTTGATTGTGCCATAAGTATTTTCAAGTGACCTTTTTAGTTCCCGATAGTTGTAGACTTCACCATTGTATGAAATAATAAATCGTCCAGAAGCATCTGCCATTGGTTGATGCGCAGCCGAAGATAAATCAACAATCGATAACCGAACATGCCCGAGATGAGAAGTACCATCTTCAGAGACAAATACCCCACTGTCATCAGGACCACGGTGTATAATGTTATCAAGAAGCCGATCAAGTACGAATGGGCGACCTAAAGGTAAAGAAGCAAGAAAAATACCACACATATCAGAGCAAAAAAATCAATAAAAGCATTGGACAACTTTACGTATTGAAAGGTTTTCATCAAACAACTCAAGTGCTTTTTCAGAAGGAACAAAAGGTATCTTGGTTACAACATTTGCATATTCAAAAGCCTCTTGCAGCCAAATATTATTTTTCAAATCTACAATATATATTCTTGCACGCATACAGTCTGGCAAAAGATCAATCCATGGATTATCAGTTACAGCAACACAGCAACCTGAAAAAATCGCTTCATATACACTTCTTGGAGATGAATCACTACTTGGGATTGATATAACCAATAATGACTCTTGTAATAGTTTATACATATCTTCTTTGCCTAATCTACCAAGATCTTCATCTTGCGGCATCAGAAGATTTTTTATCATAGGCAAATATTCACTGTCGTAAAACGGATAAATAAACGTTAATTTTAAAGTTGAAGCGAAATTATTTCGAACAGTAATTATTTCCTTAATACGATATAACTTTTCCATACCACGAATCGAAAGAATCTTAACTCTATTAACATTTTTGTTAATATGCATGATCATATCAACATTAATGCCATTTTGAATCACATGAGCATCGACTCCGCTAATCATCTTGACTGCACGACTCATTTGAAAAGAGTCGACAATAACTCCCTGCGCTGATCGCAAAACTTTAGCAGCGAAAAACTTATATAGTTTTGATTTATTTGGACGAAAAAACATTTCATCACCCTGTGGTGTCCCTACATAAGGAACACCAGCAAGCCAACACAAAAACATATAATACATTGGGTGAGCATGTACTATTTTAGAATTACTCATTTTAAAAAAACGACGTAACTTAGCTGCCTGAAATGGCGAAACGAGAATTTTTACTATATTCCTCCAATAATTACCAAAATCAGATATATCCGAAAATAATAACCTGTCAATAATGAAAAGAGGTTCAATTCTATCTTCTGAAGTTGCCAAGTTTTGGTAGCCTTCACCGCCAAAAAGATCTGTTAAAAAAACAATTCCCCTTTCCGGACAAATACGACGGACAGCCCTATACCAGTCAATAGCATGAAAATCTCGCGCTCCTCCAAGAATAATAATTTCATGATCATTTCGCATTATTGCCTTTTCATTTATTAAATCAATCTCAAACTATAAAAATATATATAAAAAATTATGTAACACTCTTCAAGAATCAATTTTCTTCAAAGGATCAGGACCAACCTGAAACCCATGATATAATAAAGTTTTAAACAAGCCTTCATACAAACAAGTAGAAGCTGAAAAAGACATAGCAGAATGCGCAAGTTTGACATCAAGAACACTAATAGGAATATCAACTATGCGAGATTCAGTGGGCACTATCACTACATGCTTATCAGTAAGTTTTTCAATAACACTAATAACATCCCGTAATGAATAGCCATGCCCTGTAGCGATATTAATAACAAATGGCAAGCCATCCCTTAAACCAGCCTGTACTGATGCTTCGGCAAGGTCATCGATATAAATAAAATCACGAATAGGACGACCATCATCACGTAACATCAATGGAATATTACGAAGATGATGACCGATCACCATCGCAATAAAGCCTTGCCGTCCCACTAAACTTTGACCTGGTCCATAAGGGTTTGCGATTCGCAGAATTCGGACTTCAATACCATGCAAATGATGAGCTAATAAGAGAAACTTCTCCACCATAAGCTTATGGATACCGTGAGCACTTATGGGATTAGTCGGCGCCAACTCATTAATTGGCAAACTATCCTGCAGACCATACACCGAGGCTGAAGATGCAAATACAATTCTCTTTACACCCGCAGCCAAACATGCATCAACGAAATGCAACGCACCAACAACATTCTCGTTCAGCTCCATTGCAACATCGGTATGCTGATCACCCGGAACCGTAGTCGAAACAAAATGGTAAGCTACAGAAACTCCTTGCAATGCCTGACTTAAAGCACTTTGATCATAAAAACTTCCTGAAATCCATCTCACATGCTCTACAAATTCATCTGGACAAACATGCCGATCCAGAATACTGACATCTATGTCTTTCGAAAGAAGGTTTCTGATAACAGATTTCCCTATAAAACCAGCACCGATAATTGCAAAACGTTTTTTGACCATAATTTACTTCGAGGCCGAAAAAAATAATTCCTTATTATCACAAGGGTTTTTCGATTCCCGCTGTAATAACCCAATAATATATGGGCAAAATAATAATCCAAAAATAGTACTATCCCAAACCACAGAGCCTTGAAAAATAAATGGCAATAAACAAAAAACAGACGAGACTACCACACGTTCATCTCTTGAAAGAGTCTTGCGAAATAATGAACTTAAAGCATACCATAATGATACCGTCAAAACCGTTATATAGCCGACAAAAGAAACAACTCCTCCTCTTATGAGTGCATTTCCAAGAGCAAAATTTGATCCCGTGTAAAATTGATTTTTTTGTGCATTTTCTGTACTTTCACTCAATGGCAAACCCAACGGATAACTTAAAACAAAGTCCGGAAAACTTGTTATAGTTCCAAAAATATTTTCTTCACGAACAATGCGAGAGTCCTGCTTATCTTCATACCTTTTTGAAAAATCATTAAAATAAAAAGACGTTATAATTAGAGCACAAATAAACATTATTATAAGTTTAAATATGCCTGCTTTTTGAGGATTTATAAAATAAATAAGTAGTGAAAACAGTATCGCAAGGCTAATAAAACCTCCTAAAGAGTCGGATAAAAACAAGCCAATAATAAATATGACAAGTGAAATATATTTGCGATAAAAAAATGAGTACGCTATAACTGGCAACAAAAACATTGCCAAGGTAGCTGGTTCTAAAAATGCTGCATAAAATCTATAATGAATTTCCCCATTTTCAAGACCGAATAAAAGTGAAAAATATCCAGACAGAAAGCTGCCTCCAGAAGTTTCAATATGATGGGGAACAAGAATATTAAAAAATATTGCAAAATATTCTATAATGCCAAGGACCACGACCACTAACATAAAATAATAAAAATAGCGCCACAACAGGCCTGGAACTATCTGCCCGCTCTTGAGAAACGTAGGCATTAATAGATAAAATGCCCAAGGCAGCAATAACCCATACTGATTTGCAAGATTATAATTTTGTATCGTACTTAATGTGGTATTAATAAGCAGTCCCGCATAGACAAAAAAGCCTGGGATTATATAAAAAAAATAAGTCTTTTTATTATACTTTTGAATAGCTAAGACATAAAAAGCATAGACAATCGAAATAACGAAAAGCAGTATATTAATTAGTCGTGAAAGTGGTTCAATTCCCCATATAAACTTATATGCTGTTATTTGGAATGTAATTGTTGCAAAAAAAACAAACAGTACAAAAACTGAATTTTTATTATGACCCTTAAAATATGATCGCTCTTTAAGCACTTTCAAAATAATTTATCAGGCAAAATCAACATAACAATAGATTTTACCTTAATTTGAAGAGAACCATACTTTAAGCTGAACAATAAATCTTTTTTAGCTAAATAGAAATCACCGTTTACAAAATGAAATCTTCCACTTGAATATTTTATAAATGATTCAACCTTTTTCTTTTGCTTTTCATTGAGAATAGAAATAAATTCAGATACCGCTTGACGAACTGAACCAGACATATCTTTGCGTGATATTCCTTGATCATGCAACAGATAAAATCCCATAATTTCAGGAAAATACTTAAATCCATTTGTTAACCTTGCAATTCTCAACCATGTATTATAGTCTTCTGAAGCAACAAGATTTATATTTTCATCCATTCCTTCTATTCTATCCAGCAATTTTTTTCTTATAACAACAGAAGATGTTGCAATTGCATTTCCTCTTACCAATAAATCAATTAGTACAGGCTTTTTTACTTGCCAGCTTTTTATAGTTTTCCGTCGAAATAATGCTGGTGAATCTCTGATAATCTTAAGTTCATGATAGATTAAATCAACTTCACTATTTATATTTTCGAGGCATTTTTGAAGTTTATTTGCACTCCACCAGTCATCTGAATCCAGGAAAGCAACCCATTCCCCCCTTGCTCCATTAATACCCATATTTCTTGAAGCCGCAATCACGCCATTATTATAAATCTTTAACAGCCTGATACGTGGATCTTTGAAACCATTCACGACATCATCAGTGTTATCCTTTGAATGATTATCAACAACAATTGCTTCCCAATTTGTATATGTTTGCTCCATTACTGACTGAAGGGCGCGTCCCAGAAATTGGGCATGATTATAGGTGGGAATAATCACGGAGACAAGAGGAAGGGAGATGACGCTCATAGGCTGCTTCTCTTTTTTTGCTCAAATAACGATTGGCAAAACAACAGCAACCTGTTCATTTCTGTAATGTCATCAAGAGCCATGCAGAACCCTGTTTTCGCTAATCTGTCACAATGGTAAGATAATTGTTCATGCCTTTCATCTTTCCCCATTGTCGCTCGTTGCAAAGTCGGCTCAAAACCAAGAATCAGTTTGCACTGTTTCTGGATTAACTCTGCCATTTCCAGAACTGATTTAGAGACTCCAGCGCCAACATTGAAAACAGACGGCAGATTTTCGTTGCCATCATAAGAAACAATGCAGTCCACAAAGCGGCAAAAATCAGTCATTCCTATGAAGTCACGTTGCTGGAATCCACTGGTTTGCAAAATCAATTTGCGTGTCTCAATTGCCTGCCGGCATAAATCATTAACCAACAACGTCCAGCAATTTACATCTCTGTGCATTGGTGCACCAAAAGCGTTGGATAAACGCAGCACAATACCTTCGATTTGCCCCTTCTGGTTTACACTCAAGAGAGCATTCTCCCCGGCAAGGTGAGATGTAGCATAAGGATGCAGGTTACGTGGGCAACTATCTTCAGTAATCTCACCAACAAGAGGCGAGGCATATATATGAGCCGTTGAGATATAAATAAAACGCCGTACTCCTGCACAGATTGATGCCGCAAGTAAGCGAGTAGTTGCCAGCCCGTTAAATTCAAGTGCGGCAACAGGATCTGCGGCACACTCCTGTGCGTTCATTCCTGCAGCATGAATCACCACATCAATTCCATTGCAACTCTCTTCCAGGGCATTTCCATCATCCCAATTCATTTGCATCACCTCTGCCTGGGGTAACCAGTCAGGAACAGATGCAGAAAAACGTGAACCGAGAAGAATTTGATGCCCGGAATCAGACAAATACTTTGCCAAACAGCCACCAATAAAACCAAAACCCCCTGTAATAAGAATACGCATCACGTCAAACTAAAATACCCAGGGAGCATTTCTGGTCCATAATAACTCAAGCAATTCATGATCTCGTTTGGTGTCCATGCAATGCCAAAAACCGTTATGGCGATAAGACATTAACTCCCCTGCAGCAGCAGCCTTCTCCAAAGGCTCCCTTTCCAGCATTGTACTGTCCCCATCTATCAGATCAAAAAAACCTGGCTCAATAACAAAAAATCCGCCATTGATCCACCCCTCGTGCAACTGTGGCTTTTCTTTAAAGCTCTTAACATAATCACCCTCCAGTTCCAGCTCTCCAAAGCGTGCAGTTGGACGCACAGCAGAAACGGTAACCATTTTTCCATGACTTCGATGAAAAGCAAGCAATGCATCAATATTAATATTGGCCAAACCATCGCCGTATGTAAGCATACAGGTTTCATTACCAATAAATGGCTGCATTCTTTTTACACGGCCACCAGTCATAGACTCGTCACCTGTGTTAACCAAGGTAACTCGCCAATCCACTGGGTCAACCTGGTGCGGAGTAACATTACCTGTTGCAAGGTCAACAGAAAAATCCGCATTGAGTGCGCGATAATTAAGGAAATACTCTTTTATGACAGTTGCCTTATACCCCAAAGCAACAAAAAAATCCTTGTGCCCAAAGAATGCATAGTTTCGCATGATATGCCAAAGCATGGGCTTTCCACCAACAGAGACCATTGGCTTTGGAATGACATCAGTGTATTCGGAAAGACGTGTACCAAAACCGCCAGCCAGAAGAATGACTTTCATAGATCAGACTATCTTGTAAAAATATTTGCCACTAAAAAAATAACGGGATTTATCGATGCTTCAAGCCCCAATCGTATGGGATGCTAACATCAAAAGCTGGACGCCTCTCAATCTCATCAGGATTATGAGGTAAAGTTGAACAATTTGCTACAATTGCAGTTTTGGTTCCTACGCTTTTAAAACCGTTCCAGATCAGAGGAGGCACAGTCACCAGCATATAATTTTCAGGTGAAATAAAAAACTCCTGGATTTCACCACGCGTCGGACTATCAGCTCGATCATCATACAACACAAATTTTATCTCTCCATAAATCACTGCATAATTCAATGTCATCTCTTTATGCAAATGCCATGCTTTTACTACGCCAGGATGAGTGCATGAAAAGTAAATTTCGCCAAAATTCGAAAAAACCGGTGAGTCAACACGCAACATGTGCATAACCTTGCCACGCTCATCAAAAATCTGACGAAGTGGCGTAAGAACAACACCATCAATCATTATAACTCCGGAAAGAATTCGTGGATTTGTGTTCTTGTAATCGCTTCAGCATTACCGCCATCCATAAAAGATTTATACCAAAGAGCGGTAGCTTCAAGTGTTTTATCGACATGCCAGCGAGGATACCAGCCAAGCAATTGATGCGCTTTGTCACAATTCAACTGAAGCAGGCGAGCCTCATGAAGCTGTATTGGGGATTCTACAACCTCAACTCTGCCGCTCCCGATGTGAGCAACAATAACTTCTGCCACATTTTTTACTGTTCTTATTTCATTCGTAGATGGCCCGAAATTCCAGGAGCCTCCCCATTGCTTTGGAGCTTGATACAATCGAGATGCCAATAAAAGGTAACCCGATAGCGGTTCCAGGACGTGCTGCCAAGGTCGCGTAGCTCCCGGATTACGAAGCAGGACAGTTTCATCCGAATAAATAGCACGGATACAGTCGGGAATAATCCTGTCAATGGCCCAATCACCACCGCCTATGACATTGCCTGCCCTTGCAGTGGCAGCACCAAGTAAAGGACGTTGTTCAAAGAACGAACGTGCATAAGAAGAGAATGCGATCTCTGCCGCAGCTTTCGATGCGCTATAAGGATCACGTCCTCCAAGTTGATCGTTTTCCCGATAGCCCCAAATCCACTCTACATTCTCGTAACATTTATCAGATGTAATATAAACGAGAGAACGCACAGAATCACACTGACGGACAGCATCCAAAAGATTTACAGAACCTATAACATTCGTTGAAAATGTAGCAACAGGATCATCATAAGATGGACGAACAAGGGCCTGAGCGGCGAGATGAAAAACATACTCAGGCTGAAAATCCTTTAAAACTTCAGCAATAAGTGAGGCATCTCGAATATCGCCAGCTACATGCTGGATTTTCGAATCAAGCTTAAGCAAATCAAAATGATTCACTGGTGTAGCTGGTGGCAAGGCAAAACCCATCACTGTTGCACCGATTTCATGCAGAAGAAATGCAAGCCAAGAACCTTTAAATCCTGTATGGCCGGTAATTAAAACTTTTTTACCCGAAAAAAAATCAGTTAGATTCATTGGAAATTTTAGGAGCTTAGATATGGGTGGAATGCGCACATTGCCTTAATATCATCTCGATAAACCCTTTGGGATTACTGTATAATAAATCTTTATTCAGCGATGATTTGGTATAGTCTTGAATATACTTACATACAAAATCAATTTGTTGCTCAAGAGGCATTGATGAATAAAGAGCTTCTGCACAAATTATTTCACTAAGAGCATAACGAAAATCACAATCACTATTATCAAAATCAAAAAATTTATTACTCAGCCAAGGCAACAAAGCTGAATAATAAAGAGATGATGTTTGATTAATAATTTTACTGGCACGTAAACCATTTTCAATATCGAGACGACTGTCACAAATACCACCAACAGCTCCCTGTAGAAAAGCCCTCAACATTCTTGACACTGGCTTTTCACTGAAGGACCAATAAGGATCACCGCTCGAAGTAATTGAATCCTCCGTAATTGCTCCAGGCTCAGTGGTAAAATCCAAAGAGACTTTTTTTTGTTTCAGCGTAGTAACGTCAATGAGCCGCTGACGCAAATCTGCATTGCGCACTAACTGAACGGTACAAGGAATATCGCCCAACAGAAGATCAAGACATAAATGAGCGCCACCTCTATAAAGCACTAATTTCTTGACATTCTCTTCTCGGCAATTGGTTAATGCCCCCAGTATTGAGATGACATGAGGCAACCAGTCAGCAAAAACCGTCAGACCTGGGTCATAACTTTTATTTTCTCCATATCTTAACTCTGTTTTTGGATCCATCCAATTAAGCTGGATAAATCTGATATCACTTGATGCACCAATAAGTTTCGAAAAAGTTTCAATATACCTTGCAAAAAGAAACACATGAGCTGCAGCCAGGTAGGTACCTTGACTTTGAGCAAAATCAGCCAGGCGTTGGGATGCCTGAAAAGTCAAAGTCATCGGTTTTTCAACCAGAACCGGCACCCTTTGTGAAAGAGCCCATTCAATAGCTTTTTCGTGATCCCGAGCTGCATTAACTACTATCGCTGCATGAGATTGTCCTGAATGAAACTTTGGAAAAGAAGATGAAACCTCAATTCTCTGACTGAAACCACGCATAGAAACCCATGCCGCCATCGCATCAGCATTATGCAGAGAATAAACCCCAATCCTTACCGATTTAGGAACAAAACCACAAAGTACTTCGATAATTACTCGCGCCCATCGGCCACCTCCAATTACTGCAATATTAGCAGGACATGCGACAAATTGTGGACTTTCGTCATGCGTTATCATCCAAATGATGATTTGAATAAGAAAACCAGCGAGTCAATCATCTACTAATCTTAACTTGAAAAATCAACAGAACTCAAAATATCAATGACTGGGCCTGTATAGGCATGAGCGGCCAAATAATTACGAATTTCAGCAGGAATATGCCAAGCCAAATTCAGCAAAGGCTGAGTCTGATCAGTTAATGCAAACAAATCATCATCTGAGCAAATGGGTATTCGAGTGCCTGGCAAGTAATGACCTATTTTGAGGGAGCCTGGCTTTTCATAAACTGCTGAAATCATATCCTCATCCAAACCCAGAAGCTTTACCAAAATAGCTGCTCTTCCAGGAAAAGCTTTAGCACGCAGTTTACCATGAAATTGAAATTGTTCTTCCAGGAAATTTCTTTTTAATCTTTGCCAGATTTCAACATTTTTTTTCAAAGCAGAAAACTGGTCAAAAAATTTATTCTCACGAATATTCAACAAATCCAAATTAACTGCATCATCAGAAACATCTTGTGAAGCATTACCGAGAAAGACTCTAATATTACCACCGTAACGAGAAGGAAACTCAACACCTGATAAATGTGTTTTTAGAGTTTCTGCCATATGCACAAATGAACTATAGCTATAAGTCCTTGGATGCTCATGATAAAATGTATCAAACTGATTTCCATCAAGTACAGAACCGAGGTAATGGTTTTCAATGACAATTATCGTATTACTATGCATCAACTTTTTCAATGCTCTGAGAACTCCCTGAATATCCTCAATATGTGCAAAAACATTGGTAAACGTGATGAAATCAGGCTTGCCGTGTAAAGCTGCAATATTATCTGCAAGATCTTCTGAGAGATAATTATTATAAGCAATATGCCCTTTCTTTTCTGCGTCAAGGAAAGCGCCCGTAGGTTCAATTCCTATAGTTATTGCACCCTTCTGTTTAAAAAAGTCTAATAAACTCCCATCGTTACATCCAATGTCAAGCACTAATTTATCCGAGAGACTGCCAAATCGCAATGCACAAGAATCAACCAATCCCGCCATACCATTCAAGACATCAACTGTAAATCTTGAGCGATAATGGTAAGACTCAGGAAATAAATCTTCTTTAGGAACCTGAAAATGTTGATGAGCAGTCTTGCAATTTTGACAAAATAAAATCTCAATAGGGTATTCGTTGCATTTGCGAAGATCACCAACTCGAACAAGATCATCACACATGGGATTAAACCCTAAATCTAATACGGAAACAAGATCATTATTACCGCACACTTCACAAACATTAATTTCATGAAATAGAGTAGTCATGTAATTTTTTACTTATTATTTTTTTGACCAAGAATTCGAAGAACAAACATACGAAGACGTCTTCCAATAAAATAAAAAAAAGAAAGATAAAAGTTTGGAAAAAAACAGTATTCGAGCAATAAACTAACCGGCTTAATATATAAATATCCAGACTTTTGCTTATCAAGAAACATATTTATAAAATCTGGCAAAAAATTATTAAGTGCATAATTTTTACAATATAAATATCTCCAATAGGAAAGACCATTTTTCCGGTATTCTTTCAAAGCCTCAACCAAACGAACACTATGAATAAATGGATACATATGACCCCATTCTCGTGCTCCAGTCAAGCAGACATTTAATGGTTGTGAATTAAAATATGCTCTTGAATTGGAAAATGCATTAGCAAATATTTTTACATGTGGAAATGTATTATCAAAATGTGAAAAAGTACGGTTATCTCTAATCGCATTTTGATCAAGTATATTTTTATTGCTATCCCAATTTTTTTTCCTGAATACAGATAAAAACATCCCGCCAAGAAAATCAAATGAAATTTTAGGATTTATTAAATCAAAAAATTTCATTTCATTATTAACAGTCCATTTGGAAAAAGGTTCCATCTCACTTGGTAAATCCAATACATCAAATGGAGTTGGAAAATTTTCAAGGTATTGAGTGCTTAAATGAAAAGAATTGACATAAAAAAAATCAACAGATGGATGTTTCTCAATTAAATCGTATAGCCTTGAAATAGCATTTGGAACTAATAAATCATCATCACCAATAAGCCAAATGAAATCACCATCTGCCATCGAAACAACATTAAGAAAGTTTCGAGGTATTCCAAGGTTTGATTCGTTTTTGCAATATTTAATATCTAAATGCAATTGTGCTTTGCGTACAATATCTGCTGTTGCATCAACCGATGCATTATCTGAAACACAAACCTGGAAATTATATTTAGATTGCGAATTGCACGAAATAATGGAATTAAGGCAATTCTGCAAATGTTTAGCTCGATTATAAGTTGGAATGCAAATTGAAAGTTTTACAGAATCCATATTATTCATAAAAAAAACTAAACTTTACGAAGATAAAATGTAATATCATCAAGTGGGAAAAGATGACTAAAATAATACTCATATCGGAATGGCCATTTATTTGCCAATTTAACAACAATTTTTTTTAGCCAACCATTAGTTAACGTTTCATTGAAAATTACTTTTTCCACTTTGAATCTTGTATTAACATAATCATATCTTTGACAAATAATATGATCAGGATCATAATATGCGAAAGACTCTACTGTAAAAAAATGTTTATGCGTTGGATCAATAAATGCCCAAACTGAGCGAAAATAAGGAACAATAACAACCACCAAACCATTTTGACTAACTATGCGATGTGCCTCCTCCATTACACGCATTGGATTATCCAAATGCTCAAGAACATTATCAAGGTAGATTTCATCAAACTCATTTTCTTTAAATGGATATGGAAAACTATTAAGATCATGAATTACATCAGCATTATGCCTATCAGAATAATCAACACCTATGGCACCAGGGCGTTTTTTTTTACCACAACCTAAATCAAGGATTTTGCAAGGTGTATTGGTCGATATTGTTTTCATTGTTTAATTTTCAGAAAAAATTTTTATTAAATCAAATACTGGATTTTGACTGACTTTAGCATATCGGTTACAAAATTTTGTACGGGCTTCCTGCACTTCTTTTTGTGCCCACCAACCATCAACATCATCCCAGATTTCGTTGACCTTCATTGCTGCTGATTCAGCGCCAAAGTGAACAATACCAGCATCTAAAAGTAATTGATAGAATGGCTTAGCTGATTCCCGTAAATTGTCAAATCCGTTTTGCCAAAAAGCAAGAGTTGGAATATTCTGAGAAAGTGTTTCTAATATCCCGGTAGAATCATAGCTATGGACTACCAAACGACTTTTTGAAATTAAGTCGCCTATAGGAAGCGTTCCAGTATCAATTATAAGATTTGGATCAAAATCATACCATCTGGCTTCTTCACTCCATCTCATGTAACGATAAACACCATGCATTCTTAGAAATATTTGATTTTTTGGTGCCACGCAAATTTTTTCAACAAACTTTTGTTGATCTGCGAAATAGTTCCCAAACTCAAATATTCCATCCCATGTTGAAATATGATGTGGCTTATAAAGTTCTATTAAAAGCAGACCACCATGAGCATCATAGGCTTTATCTTTAGACGGTTTTATTTTAAAGATAAAAGCAGGAGTATGTTGAAGTAATCCATCAGTCCATCCCCAAGTTATAAATTTTTCAGATGTAACTTCTTCGATCGATGGATACATATAGCGGGATGTTCCATAATTGTTACCATGTTGGCCTGTCAGATATTTACAGCCAGATTCAACTTTGATTGCTGTCCATAGTTTAAATTGTTCATCAGTATCAAAATTATTTGCTGTATAGATTAATTTCGGTTTTTTCGGCCACGGTAATTGCTTAACTTTTTCATTTAAATCAACAAAACCTTCCAAATAGCACACTGGCAAAAGTTCAAAGAGAAGGTTGCTGGTAACTTGATAAAATCTTTCACTTGCTTGTTGCTGAATCTTTAATGATAATCTTTTGCGAAGTTTCTGATCCGGTTTATCAGTAAGCTTTAATTTAGGCGAGCGCCATAACTGAGGAAACTGCAATAATCGCAATTGCAGTTTCAGCTCTTCCTTTTTAGGTAAATAGCTGTTGACAATAAAAGCATCTTCTTCTCTCACCATTAATTCTGATACTTTTGATATCTTTTGAAAAATCCTATTTAAATTTTTCTTTGCCAGAGTAACTTCTGTCAAAGGTTCTGGAAAAGAATATCCTTCCGAAGAATCCTTTACGATTTTTTCTACTGAACATCTTTTTTCTCCAAGAAGATCGAGTATTCGAATATACAATTCATTATTCCATCGATCATCACTGAAAGCCCAGATGGCGGAATAGGAGTCACAGGTAGCAAGTGAATAACTCTCATTTATAAAAGCAGCCGTACCAGTCAATTGATACGTTTCCAGGCACTGCTCAAGGGTTTTTAAGCGATTTAAAATAACCTCAATATAGCGTCGAAACCAATGTCCCAATACAATCCGCCAAAATCTTTCACCATGCTGATTTCCATGATATTCGTTAAGCAAATCGCACAAAACCGGAAAAAGTTTTTTTTCTGCATCACGAGCCTGAACATGATCCATATCCTTTTGTTCACGCCCCAATCCATAAGGCTTCGCAACGATGCTATCCATGCCCTGCCAAATATGTCGGCGATCATACAGAAGACACCACTCCCCAAGAAATAGAACCGGACGATCAAATTTCCAGGTACGCTCATCACCAGATGTAATCAAGTAACGAGGTATCTTGGACATACAATTATTTTCAGTCATTCTGCCTGGAGATAAAACTCAAAATATATCCCATCCAACTGCTGTGCCGCGTGCGACATCCTGCTTAACAATCTTTCCAACTATCCTGTCAAGATACTTTACAGAGAGTCCCAATCCAGGCCGTATCGCTTTCACATTTTCATGCGTGATAGCATCTCCTGCACTGATATCTTTTACCACATAAAGCGATCGACGAAACTGTATTGACTTTTTTTCTGCCTCTGTAGAACCGTAGCTGACTTCCCCAAGTGATTCCCAGGCACGTTCTGTTTCCAAAACAAGTTGCGCCATTTCAAGGGGTTCCATAGAAAAAGCACTATCCACCCCCCCATCTTCACGATTAAGAGTAAAATGTTTTTCGATGACAGTCGCCCCAAGTGCTACGCTTGCCACAGACACGCCAACACCATGAGTATGATCTGACAAGCCTACTTCACAATGAAAGAGTTCACGAAGATGCGGAATGGTCAGAATGTTGGTATTTTTGGCTGTAGCCGGATAAGTACTGGTACATTTGAGCAAAATCAGATCCTGACAGCCAGCATCCCTGGCTGCACGAACAGTTTCATCCAGTTCTGCAACTGTTGCCATTCCAGTTGAAATGATCAGCGGTTTTCCTGTTGCAGCAACGCGACGAATCAAAGGGAGATCAGTATTCTCAAATGAAGCTATCTTGTAACACGGAACATCCAGACTTTCAAGGAAATCAACAGCGGTATCATCAAATGGAGTGCTGAACACAACAAGACCCTGTTCTCGAGCTCTTTCAAAAATTGGCTTATGCCACTCCCAAGGGGTGTACGCTTCACCGTAGAGCTTATAAAGCGAAGTCCCTGCCCAAAGACTGTTTGGATCACTTATATGGAACTCTCGTTCATCCAAATCTATAGTCATGGTATCAGGTGTATAAGTCTGAATTTTCAGTGCATGAGCACCACTCTTTGCAACTGCATCCACAATTTCCAATGCCCGTTCCAACGACTGGTTGTGGTTCCCGGACATCTCTGCGACAATAAAGGGTTTATGACAGAATCCAATAGTATGACCTGCAATTATAAGTTCAGAACTATGCTTCATTTTTATACTTTTCGATTTTTATCAGGTATCGATGGCCTCGAAAATCAAAAAAAGCCGGGTATCTTTCAGAATCAACGACTCGCAATAATTCAAACTGTTCAGCTATTGTTTTATTCGGATCCAAGCGGCTATCTTGTGGGGAACGTTTTTGAAGGTAAATGCCAGGATCTCCCTTTTGAGGAAATGAACTGATGCATTCAAATTGCTCAACTGCCTGACTCATTAATAAAAGTTCTGCGTCAAATAATTTGGCATTGATCTCAGGCAGCAGTTCATGACCTTCAAGGTTGAATTTTGTTTTCAACCATATCGCCCCACTATCTACTGGCTCACTCGCTTCCAGCAAACTGACTGTTATCTGATTGGATCCTTTGAGAATTTCCCAGATATAGGGCGACCATCCTCGACCCTCAGGCAAATCACTTGCATGAAGAACTAACGTATTTTTAAATTTTTTTCGATCCTTTTCAAGAATCAATTGACTACATGAAACGAGAAAAAGAACATCACCTCCCTGCAGATCAGCTTTGTCATAAACAAGAACTACAGAATGACCATATAAAGTCATTTCGTCAATCCATCCCAGTAATCTTTCGACTACAGGGTGTTTTTGATCCGTACAGAGTATGGTAATGAACATATCAACAGCCTAATGCTTCACAAGTTCTATAAACTCCCTGACCATCAACGGTTGCGTAGGCTTTCTCTGAGAGAGAAAATAATTTCTGATTATTACCCAACAATTCCATTGTGGCATTAATAATAAATGTATCACTGCCTGTATCCTGCGAACCAACATATTGACATGCTCCCAATAAATCAAGACCCTTGCCTATCTCTGTCTGATTATACGCAAGCGAGACCGTTAACGATGGCAAACCCAAACAACAACGTTCCCAGGAGGCAGAACCAGCCGCACCAATTGCCAAATCTGCCAATCCCATCAACTCAGCCATTCGATTTGTTTGCACATGGCAAAAAAAACTGTTTTCTGCACAGAAACTTTTAATTTTTTCACGATATGGATGTTGTGCGCCTATCACGACATCAATATGAAGACCATCTATTCCAATACTTCTCAATGACTCAAGAGCTCTTCCTGTATAGTTCTCGACATCAACCCCACCAAAAAATACCAGAATCCGTTTGACTGGCCCGGTACGAAGTTTGACCTTTTCACGTAATTGACGGAATTCATCGCGAAGCAATGCATAACGTGGGCCGAGCAAAAGACGGCAATACAGCGGTACTTTACCTTTATAGCGAGAATCCATATTCGCGTAATAATTCTGATCCAAAAGAAGATCGCAGTCATGCAGACGATCTGCAATATCATCAATGACCAGAATTTTTTTTGAAACTGCCCGAACTGCGGATTCCCATTGAGCATCCAATGCGTAGTGATCAACAATCAGCCAGTCCCATTTAGAGTCAGACAAGGCATGAACACTATCTTGTGCGTCAATATGCTGGCAAGTGCCAAGCCAACTGGAATGAGCCAAATCACCTTCAACAACCTCGGTTGAAACAGATGTAAGCAATTTGAACTCATATCCGCTTTTTCTTAAACTATCCTGTAAATAATCCGGTAAATAACGACAGATAAAGCGAATCTCAGCCCCCCGCTGTTTCAAGGTATCAGCTAAAGTCAAACAGCGCATGAAATGCCCGGTACCGATTTGGAAAGAGGCGTCAACACGGATCGCTATTTTCATTTCAGCCAATTTCCCTTTTCTTATGTCCGATGCATGACACGAGTTGACATATAAATTCAGTGTTTTCCATCCACCAGGAAACTCTTGTATATAATTTCTGCCCGAACCCAGTCTTCTGGTGTATCGATGTCAACCACCCGCCAGTTAGGAATGAGATAGCCAACTCCACTACTGTGTATTTTTACGGATTGCATCCATGCCGAAACAGTGCCCCAGTAAAACTGCCCGGCATCGTGATATGCTGGCTCCAAATCCTGGGTTCTTGTCAGTTCATATTGAGGGTAGAGCGGTTGCATTTTACCACTATCCAAACGCTTTAACGCTCGTTGAATAGCAGAAGGAAATTCCGTAACCGGGAAACTGTAATCCGCCTTTGCCTCATTGAGAAGCGCAAAAGCACCTTTCAGGTCATTAATCTGAAGAAAAGGCACTCCGGGATAAATACAACAAACATGATTAAAGTCCCATCCCAAAGCATTACAGGCATTGATTCCATGAGCAATCACAGGCACCGTGGCAGTGTAGTCGTTTGCAAGCTCAGAAGGCCTGAGAAAGGGTATCTCAGCACCCCAATCCTGAGCAATGGAGGCAATTTCATCGTCATCAGTTGAAACGACAATATGTTCAAACAATCCTGAAAGTTTCGCGGCAGTTATTGCATGACTAATCATGGGCTTGCCTGCAAAATTCTTTATATTCTTGCGAGGAATACGCTTACTGCCGCCCCGAGCAGGTATAATTGCAATGTTCATCCGCCTGTAGCAGTATTTAATACCTCTACAACCAAACTTTGTTGGCTATTTGTCAAACCAGGATATATCGGAAGAGTTATTGCTTCAGCATAGTATTGTTCCGCTTGCGGACAATACCCGGCACTAAATCCCATCTGTTCATAATAAGGCTGACGATAAACAGGAATGTAATGCAAATTGACAAGGATACCACTTGCTCGCATTGCTTCATAAACTTGACGATGAGTCTTGTTTATCTCGGCAAGCTTCAAACGAATAACGTAAAGATGGTAACTGGAATAGCTATGAGGATGTTGTTGTGCAGTAACCAAAGGCATATCCAATAACATCTCATTATATCGAGTTGCAATGGCATGACGTTGCAATATAAAATCATCGACTCTCTGCATCTGACTTAAACCTAATGCAGCATGTATATCAGTCATTCGATAGTTAAATCCCAGGTCAATTTGCTGATAGTTCCAAAGTTCAGTCCGTGGTCTTAACTGCATCTCCTTGAGATCTGCAGTAATCCCATGGCTACGAAGCAACCTCATGCGCTTTTCCAATTGGATATCATTCGTGAGCGCCATCCCCCCCTCTCCTGTCGTAATGATCTTGACTGGATGAAAGCTGAATACGGTGATATCACTAAATCGGCAATTACCAACAGGTTCATCTTTATAACGTGCTCCTATGGCATGAGAAGCATCTTCGATGATCTTGAAGCCATACTGTTGACTGAGAGCATGAATAGCCTCCATATCACAGGGTTGCCCACATAAATGTACCGGTATGACAACCTTCGGCAGTTGACCAGCCTTTTCTGCCTTTTTCAGTTTTGCTGACAGGCTATCAACACTGATGTTGTATGTTTGCGGGTCAATATCCACAAAATCAACAGTTGCACCGCAATACAATGCACAGTTGGCTGTTGCGACAAAAGTTATTGGAGTCGTCCAGACTATGTCGCCCCTGCCTGTGCCCAAAGCCAAACAAGCAAGGTGCAATGCGCTGGTTGCACTATTCACGGCCACAGCATACTCTACTGAGCAGTAACTGGCAACAGATGTTTCAAATAGGGGAACAACCTGGCCTTGAGTAAGAAAGTCTGAGCGAAGAACTTCTACAACTGCATCTATGTCAACCTGGTCAATATTCTGACGTCCGTAAGGTATCATGAGGCTCAAATCTTTCCGATAGTTTCCCGGTTCTGGACGATCCATGCTCTCAAACTCTCAATGCTCATCCACTCTGTGTTGTTATCAGAAGAATAGGTAAAATCCAATGCCACCTTTTTGCCGTCGTTTATCCTCTCAGGATCCCGACTCCAGTTATTAATGGCTGGCAGTACTTTGTAATGGTTTTCATATTCATAGGTGTGCGGAGCATCCTCAAAGCTTATCATCTGCTCATGAAGTTTTTCACCAGGACGAATACCAACAATATCATGGTGAGCATCGGGAGCAACTGCACGGGCAATATCGGTCAGCTTCATGGAAGGAATCTTCTTGACATAGATTTCTCCACCGACCATATCTTCGAAGGCATGCCAGACAAGATCGACACCCTGTTCAAGAGTAATCATAAAGCGGGTCATGCGAACATCGGTAATCGGAAATGCACCCTTTTCAGCAAGAGAAAGAAAAAACGGAATCACCGAGCCACGCGAACCCATAACATTTCCATAGCGAACCACAGCAAAGCGGGTATCGGAACTGCCAGAGTATGAATTTCCTGCGATGAAAAGTTTGTCAGAAGTTAGTTTTGTTGCACCATAAAGATTAACAGGACTACTTGCCTTGTCTGTTGACAGCGCAACGATACGTTTAACCCGCTGATCAATGCAAGCATCAATAAGATTCATTGCCCCAAGCACATTTGTTTTAACGCACTCAAAAGGGTTGTATTCTGCCGTTGGAACAATTTTGGTAGCCGCAGCATGAACGACGTAATCAATACCATTGAGTGCTCGTGCAAGTCTATCTTTATCCCGTACATCTCCAATGAAAAAACGAACACGATCATCATTTCCATAAAGCTTGGCCATCTCCCACTGCTTCATTTCATCGCGTGAGTAGATAACCAACCGACGTGGATTATATTTTGCGAGGGTTAAAGGAACGAAAGTATGACCAAAAGAACCGGTTCCGCCAGTAATGAGAATTGATGAATTTTTCAGCATTGAGTCAACAGTTGTCCAGTAATAAAATGCGTGTTAATGAATATTAATAACCAGCAAATTATTTTAATTTTAAAAATTTCAGTTCCTATTTTACTTCAAATCATCACCCACTATAAGACAATATCTTTATAACTACCGATACGCTTGATTCCACCATCGCCCAGTTCGACAATCTGTGTACAGTTTTTCAGAGTGGTAAGTCGATGGGCAATGATGAGTATGGTGAGATTGTCACCAAGATTTTCGATAGCCTGCATGACAGCCTCTTCCGTGTCATTGTCAAGAGCGCTTGTAGCTTCATCAAAAATAATGACATCAGCTTGTTTGTAGAGCGCACGAGCTATACCGATTCGTTGTCGCTGACCACCGGAAAGTCGGACACCTCGTTCACCAACATAGGTTTTATACTTTTTTTGCCATGTTTCAATGATATCGGCAATTTGTGCCTGACTTGCGGCTTTCTTGACTCGCTCATGGTCAATCTGATTTTTTGGCACTCCAAAAGCAATATTTTCTTCGATCGTACTATCAGCAAGAAAAATGGCCTGGGGCACATGCGCAATATGTGCCTGCCAGGCTCTGTTATTACTTGCGGTTATGGGCTGACCATCAATATCAAGCGAACCTTCATTGGGCTGCAACAATCCCATGATGATATCAAGCAGGGTACTTTTGCCACTACCGGTTGTACCGATAAATCCAATACAGCTTCCTTTAGCAATAGTGAGATCAAGAGTGTTGAGCACCCATGGTGTTTGTGAAGAGTAACGGAAAGAGAGTTTTTTCAGCTTGATCTGCTGGCGAAAAGGCAGTAATTGTGAAGCTGGTTGATCAATATAATCAGGCAACGGCTGATCAAGCAATTCCAGGGTATCACGCAGTGACGCCTGTCCTCCCTGAATGTTTGACCAGGAACCATAAGCCACCTGCAATACTGGCAATAACCGCTGGGCTCCCAGCGCAAGAGCTCCAAGCACAGGGATGGCTTTGGTGATGCCATCAGGCTGCCTGGCCAGCATATATGATAAAAAAGCAATAAGCATCATTCCCAAAGCCTCCATTCCGTATCGTGGACTTTGGCTTATAAAGAAGTTATTACCCTGGGCCTGACGTAAAAGATGATCAGCATTGCGATAAATGTTACAATAGGTTGCCTGGCTGCCATCGATCAGAACGTCGCGTATGCCGCCCAGCCCCTCTTGCAGTGATTTGATGACCTGGGTTGATTCGTGGGCAATTCGCTGACTATCGATCATCAATCGTTTTCGTGTAATTTTGATGATAACCGCATAAATAAGACCAAAACCTCCAAAAGCAGCCACAGCAATAATGGGATCAACAGTCAAAAGAGCAATAAGAATTGCCAGCAACATAATACCAGAACTCATCAGGGTGAGAAAAGGCACGATAATACTGTAAATAACAGTGTTGGCTTTGCTTGAAATCCCGTTTATGACCTCACTGCTGTTTCGGGCGATATGCACTGCATAAGGCTGATAGAGGGTACGGCGATAAATACTGATACTGAGATCAGCACCTGTTGCAAATGAAAGACGTGTACTTGCCCAGATAAGCAATAAGCGCATCGCACCTGCAATCAGAGATGCAATTCCAAAACCGATGGTGATCGGCAACAGGAGCTGACTTGCAGAAGTAAAACCAAAAGTTTGAAGAAACGGCTGAACAACAGAAAGTCTAAAAACACGATCAGGAGCAGTCAGTACAGCAAGAAATGGCAACACAGCTCCGATACTCAGAATCTCGGCAAATGAGGCGGAAATCATCAGGATAAACAATAACGCAAACTGTCCTCGACGCCTTGGACTTATATGGCTCCATAGACGGATTAAGAGTTCGGAAATCGATTGAGATGGTAACACTGAACAGTTATTGGGAGCGAATTGCTCGGATTTCAACTAATTTGGCTTAAAAAAAACTCCAGCTTATCTAATTTTTATGCTCTCTTCGCCAGGATAAACTGCTGAATAAGCCCATCAGCCAAAAGAGTCTTATCTCGAAAGGCTTTTCTCAAAGACCAATTGTTTTTTTCAGCTCTCTTTGCTTACAGCAACATTATAGCCATTTGCTTCCAGCAATGCATGCCGTTTGGCGAGGTCAAGATCATAAGCTACCATCTCGTCAATCATCTCATCAAGCGTAATTTCGGGAACCCAGCCAAGATCCGCTTTTGCTTTTGATGGATCACCAAGCAGCGTTTCTACCTCTGCAGGACGAAAGTACCGAGGATCAACGGCTACAATGGTATCACCGACGTTGACCCCCGGGGCATTGTCACCAGTGATGCCAGCAACAATCCCTTTTTCATCTCTCCCTTGACCTTCAAAATGAAGAGTAATACCAAGCCGAGCCGCCGCTTTCAGAATAAACTCCCGGACACTGTACTGTACCCCGGTAGCTATCACATAATCTTTGGGCTCATCCTGCTGCAGCATCATCCATTGCATTCGAACATAATCTTTTGCATGACCCCAGTCGCGAAGAGCATTCATGTTGCCGATATAGAGACACTTTTCAAGACCCTGAGAAATATTTGCAAGTGATCGGGTAATCTTGCGGGTCACAAAAGTCTCTCCCCTTCGTGACGATTCGTGGTTGAACAGAATACCGTTGCATGCATACATACCATAGGATTCCCGGTAATTTACCGTGATCCAGTATGCATAAAGTTTTGCAACTGCGTATGGACTGCGAGGATAGAATGGTGTGGTTTCACGCTGGGGAATTTCCTGCACCAGACCATACAATTCTGAAGTGGAAGCCTGATAAAAGCGAGTCTTCTTTTCAAGCCCCAGAAAGCGGATCGCTTCAAGCAGGCGCAAGACTCCCATGGCATCGACATCAGCGGTATATTCAGGCGCTTCAAAGCTTACCGCAACATGGCTCTGAGCACCGAGGTTATAGACCTCATCAGGTTGCACCTGTTCGAGAATACGAGTCAGATTGCTGCTGTCAGTCAGGTCGCCATAATGCAGCACAAAGTTGCGATGAGAAACATGAGGATCCTGATAGAGATGATCAATGCGCTGGGTGTTCAGGGAACTCGCACGGCGTTTGATACCATGCACTTTGTAACCTTTTTCAAGCAGCAGCTCAGCTAAATATGATCCGTCCTGACCAGTTATGCCAGTAATAAGGGCGACTTTAGAGTTTTTATTCACCAATGAAAACGTGTTTTATATGTAAATACATACTGATTTTATGGATTACAAGATAAAAAAGTGGCCATTCAGATTACACTCAGTTACAGCTTGCCAAAAAATCCTGGTATACCAGTTTAAGTCCTTCTTCAAGCTCTATTTTGGCCTGCCAACCCAAAGCGTTAAGACGACTGCTGTCCATCAGTTTTCTTGGTGTTCCATCAGGTTTGGCAGGATCGAATGCAATCCTCCCCTTATAGCCAACGGTTTTGGCTATAGTCAAAGCAAGTTCGCCAATGGTAATCTCTTTACCTGAACCTGCATTGATATGGCTTTGCATTGGAGTGGTATGGGCATAATAAGTTTCTTTATCGAGATTCATGACATGCAAACAGGCCGAAGCCATGTCAGCAACATAAAGAAACTCCCGCAGCGGAGTACCGCTGCCCCAAATGGTAACTACAGGAGAGCCATTAAGCAAAGCTTCATGGATACGACGGATCAGGGCAGGAATAACATGGCTGTTCTCTGGATGGTAATTATCGCCAGTACCATAGAGATTGGTCGGCATAACACTACGGTAATCAGTTCCATGACTTTCACCATACTGCCGATTGTAGCTTTCACAGAGTTTAATGCCAGCAATCTTGGCAACAGCATAAGGCTCATTGGTTGATTCAAGCACTCCCGTCATCAAGGCACTTTCGCAGATTGGTTGTAGCGCCAGTTTTGGATAGATGCAACTTGAGCCGAGAAACAAAAGTTTTTGCACTCCCGCCCTCCAAGCCTCATGAATGATATTCGTCTCAATCATCAGGTTCTGATAAATAAAATCAGCCGGATAGGTATTGTTGGCATGAATACCGCCAACCTTTGCAGCAGCAAGATAGACTTGCTCTGGCTTTTCATCCTCAAAGAAAGCTCTCGTCGAAGCCTGATCGGTTAAATCCAGTTCAGCATGAGTTCGGGTAACAATATTCGTCTCTCCCTGCTGCCTGAGAGCACGAACAATAGCTGAACCAACCATTCCCTGATGACCGGCAACATAAATTTTTGATTGGTTATGCATCAATTATTGATGAAACAAGAAAATGTGTTTTTTAGCGATTGATTGCAAAAATTGTACATCAAACTCGATATACCTCAGTACTGACCTGTACTCTGCAATTTTTGATTCATCGATTTACAGGATAACTCATCAATCACAATTCTCCTCTCTTCTTCAATGGCCAGAAAATCGGTGGTAGTGGGATCAGGCTGATACTCCGGCACCAATTTCTTCAACAAAAGCTTGATATTCCTGGCATCATTGAGGCTGATGGCCTCTTTCAGCTCTTCAAGTTTGTTCTGAAGTTCCGACCAGAGCATGAACTGTTCACTTGCCTTGAAAATACGGGGATTTTGTGTCGGTTCCGGATTATTACCGATCAGCAACTCTTCGTAGAGCTTTTCACCAGGACGAAGACCAGTAACCTGTATCTCTATATCGCCATCCTGATCTCCGCTTTCTCGTACGGAAAGACCTGAAAGTTCGACCATTCTGTGGGCAAGATCAATAATTTTCACAGGTTCTCCCATATCAAGCAGATAGACATCGCCACCAGAAGCCATTGCACCAGCCTGAATAACAAGCTGAGCTGCTTCGGGAATGGTCATAAAGTAACGAGTCATCTCCTGATGGGTTATAGTCAGGGGCCCTCCAGCCTTGATCTGGCGACGAAACAGCGGAACAACTGAACCACTCGAACCAAGTACGTTACCAAAACGTACCATTGAAAAACAGGTCTGCGTTCCAGGCTCTTCGGCCAGTGCCTGTAATATCATTTCACACAGACGCTTGCTTGCACCCATAACATTGGTAGGACGCACAGCTTTATCAGTACTGACAAGAACAACATTCGGTACACCGTTTTTCAGCGCTACATCAGCAATGGAGAGAGTTCCCAGAACGTTGTTGCGCACTCCTTCAGCAGGATTGTGCTCAACCATCGGAACATGCTTGTAGGCCGCCGCATGATAAATAACGTTCGGCTCGAACACACGACAGATTTCATCCATGCGCCGTTCATCGGTAACATCTCCAAGCAACGGAACAAGGCTGGTCTCTGAACTCAGACGCAAGCAGCGTTGTTCGAGGTCGCTGTGAATAGTATAGAGGTTGTATTCAGCATGGTCAACCAGCAGCAACCTCGATGGCTGAGCCACAAGAAGCTGACGGCACAGTTCACTTCCTATGCTTCCGCCAGCACCCGTAACCATGACAATCTTGCCAGTAATTGTTTTCTTGACAAGAAGCTGATCAACCGGCACAGGATCACGACCGAGCAAATCCTCGATTTCGATCTCCTTGATATCTGATATCTTTACCCTTCCATCAGCAAGCTCTTCAACTCCAGGAAGCATCTGGATACGTACCGGGTATTTGCGAAACTTCTCAACAATTTCGTTGCGCCGTATACGACTTGCTGAAGGGATTGCAAGAAGAATGTGAGTTACCCCCTGCTGTTCTATCAACTCTTCAGCCTGCTCAGGGCTGAAAACTTTCATACCATTGATGGTGCGACCATGCAACTGCTCATCATCATCAAGAAAACCTGCCAAGCTGAACAAAGGACTGCGATGAATAGCATTTACAACCTCCACTCCGGCGGAGCCTGCACCATAAATAAGCAAACGCTCTTGTATGGCTCCATTTTTTTTCGGATTGGCGATTGACATATACCAGAAGCGTAACACTGCACGACTTCCGCCAGTCATCAATAAAAACATCATCGGCTGCAAAACTCCGACAGAAAGAGATACTTCCGGAAGCTTCAAAATCAGCACTACGCCAAAAAATATGATCCCATAAACCAGAGATGCCTGTACAACCTTTATAAAAGCTGCAAAACCACTATAACGATGAATAGCCTGGTAGAGTCCAGCAAAGGTAAAGACAGGGAACATCAATGCCGGAGCAAGAATGTATACAAGCCATTGCTTTCCTGAAGGAATGTGAAAGAGTTCCAGACGAAGCGAAAATGCCATCCAGACGGTCAGAAGCGCAGAAAGAATATCAAAGGCAACAGCAACAACTCTTTTTACATAACACGGAAGCGCAAGAATGTTTTCCCGTATGCCGAAACATACCGGAAAACAAGCTTTTGCAGCTTTTTCACGAATAGCAGAATGCTCTGCTGATAGAGAATGCACGTTATGATAAGTTTCGTTTACTCGATATTCTTCGTTTTGACTATACGAAGAAGAAATTCAATTCTATCCAATCGCTTTCAGTTCCAGCGAAGGTAACGACGAAGTGCCTGAAGTTGCAGATGGCCTTCACTCTCCTTTTTTACATTCTGCAACGCCTCTTTAGTAAACGACCAAAGAACAGCAAAAAATCCCCCTGCTATCGCCGCAAGCAATACAATCATACTCCGTTTTGGTTTAGACTTGTTCTCGGGTACAACTGCACGATCAAGAACCTGAATCACAGAACTTTCCTTGGCCTCATCGATCCTTGCCATTTCAAATTGCCGGGCAAGCATCTCAAAAATAGCTTCTGCATATTTAAGATCCCTGACTTTCCTCAGATATTCCAGCCCTGCTTCCGGCACCTTTGTTGAATTTATTGATCCAGTTGTCACCTTTCCCAGCTCTGCCCGTAATCCTGCCAATTGCTGCTGAATACGGATATAATCAGGGTTATTGCCGGTAGCGAAGGTACGCATTGCTGATAACTCAACCTCTTTCATGGCTATCTGCGCCTTGAGCTCAGCACCCGCCTTTACAAAAACTTCTGCCTGGGCATCAAGGTGAACAAGTCCGGTTTTTTCCTGAACCTGCTTCAAAGAAATTTCTGCATTGCTCAAAGCTTCTTTTGCCTGCATAAGCTGTTTTTCATAAAAGAGTCTGCGCTGCGAAGCATCCGTGACAGCGAAAACCTGAGTCATCTTCTGCAGCTCTTCGATATAGCCATTAGCCAGAATTGCAGCCCGTTTTGGATCTTTGTCATCGACCGACACTGAAATGAGACCATCTTTGCCACTCTTTACGGTTGTGGCTGCAGCAAGAATCTGACGGGTGCGTCCCGGCGTACTTGCTTCATAAACCGCCTGCAGTTTGAAACGCCTGATTATGTTATCCTGCAATGTCCTGCTTTTCAGCATGGCGACATAGGTATCGTTGGGATTTTTTATCCCTGAGGATGCACCTGCCATTCCACTGAGAGCTCCAAGCTGGCTGAGCATTGCCGATGCACTTGACTGCTGCTGGGGAGGCAGAATTAGCGTATCAGCCGTATAAATATTGGAAATAAACATGCTGAATACTGCAGCAACCATAGCCGCAACAAGCGAAGCGCCAAGAATGAGTTTTTTATGTTTGGCAAGCGTTATGGCAAGATCAAAAAGGCTGATCTCGTCATCCACGCTCTCTTCACTTTTCAGTTTCAGATTGTGATGCGGTGTAGTAGTTTCTGACATTTAGTAGTACTGTTCTTCTGTTTGTCTCCCTGTAAAAAATATAACCTCCTGAACACGCTCAGCAATCAGAGCGTTTTCAATGTAGCAAGACCGGCAGCACCAAGACCAAACTGGTAAAGAATTGTAGTAAGATCTTTCAGTGTAGCCATAAATCCAATTCCTTCCTTAAGTTTTTCAGGAACCACTATGGCATCACCCGGATTGACATTCCCCCCCATTCCGCTATGGCGTTTGCTTTTTACAGTACCATCCGCACATATACGATAAATCTCTGCTTTATCACCTGTGGCACTTACACCTCCAGCCAGCGAAAGATAGTCACTCATAGTGCGCTCTCGCTGATAAATAAAGGTATTTTGCTGATAAACAGCTCCAAGGACATCTACCGTTGCCGGCTTTTCGGGTATATAGACCCTGTCACCATCTTTAAGCGGAACATCCGGCAGGTCACTTATTTGGGCGTTAACATCCTTGAGCGTGAGAATAATTCGCCCTTCTGCCTTGACCGAACGAAGTTTTTGGGCCAAACGTCGCTGCGATTCCAGTTCACTTGTTATAACCGCAGCCTGTGCGGCACCATTCTCTCCGGCAAGTCGCTGTTTTGCGCTGGTTTCCATATCTTTTTCATACCGGTCTACTGCTTCAGAGATCTTCTTTTGCTGCTCCCGCCTGACACTTTCACGAGTGAGTTTTGTGCCGTAAACATAACCCTTGTCAGTAATTCCGCCAATACGGGCGACCAGCGAGCGGAGGGTTTCACCTTTCTGCAGTTCAACCACGCCGCTTTGTTTGACCTCTCCATCAACTCGAACAAATTCACGATCCACTTTCACCTCCAGCGGTGCAGCGCCAGGAGCGAAAACGCGGATAATATCCGTCGGATGTACAATGAGTTTTGAGAGGGCTTTTTCAATTGATCCCTTGTCTGATTGAAGTTCAGCAACAGTCTGGTAACGACTCTCAACACTCTTTTCAACAATGACGTTTGCAGGCCCGGCGACCGATTCAAATCCACCAGCCCAATTAACTATTTCAGAGAGCGATGTCTTCGTTTTAAGCTCAAAAATTGCTGGTCTTTTAACATCCCCAAGCAACGCAACAAGAGGCCCGACCTCAGGAATATAGATCACATCGCCATCCTGAAGAGAGCTGTCCATACTTTTATCGCCAAAAAGCAGCATATCATAGAGATCGAATAAAACAGGCGGCTGAAGACCACGCTTGAGCTGGATAGACCTCAAACTGCCTGTCACCGCCGGACCGCCGGATGCAAAGAGAGCATTGAGCATCGTACTCATCGCGCTCAAGGTGTAGGCTCCAGGCCGGAGTGCATGACCAACCACATAGATCTGTACGCTTCTGGTTTGAGCGATGCTGGCACTCAGCTCAAAATTTGTAAATATCCGGCCGACCGCTTTTTTCAAATAGCCCTGAAGGTCTCGATATTTGACTCCTGCAACCTTTACCGAACCAATGCGCGGAAGATAGATTTCGCCATTGCGATTGACCGTAACATTGACATCGATATCAACCATACCCCATCCCCTTATCTGCAATGCATCACCAGGCCCGATCACATAATCCATATTGACCTGTACAGCTTTCAATGGTGCAAAAGTACTGGGCACATTGCGGAAAAGATCACGCCCGAAGACATCGAGAGTTTTGCCGGTAGAGGTTTCCACATAATTTTGAAAGCTGCTCTTTCTTTTCATGAGACGCTGAAAAGTCGTGTCCTGAACTGCAGTTGCTCCGACTTCTTGCCGGACACCGGACTCCTGAAGCGCTGAATCCTTCACATCAGCAGGAGATGTGGTAATTGCAGACATTTCTGTTTGAGAAGAAAGCGTTGCAAAAGCCGCTGACGCTTTGCCTGCTGTTAAAGTTTGAGATTCAGAGCCAAAATTATCCGCAGCCATACCATGCATTGGAAATGCAAGCAAACAAAGGAGAAGAAGAATAAAATGACTATAACGCATGAAGAGATCGGTTAAAACAGTATGAGAATAAAGAAAAACTATCAGTAAGGAGCACTGTTGCACTCGCAGAACGTAACACAGAAAAAGGGCATGGGTGTGTTGCAGAAGACCATAGCTTTTCAAGCATCCAAATAATTAATAAATTTAAAAAGCTTCGCTACCCTCAGTCACATCTGAGGTTGCTAAAGCGACAGAGATCTTAACACACACGTATCAAAAAGCGACAGAACAAACAATCATTTCTGCACACCTCAAAACATGCCGATAGCCGAAAAACTTTGCCTGCCTGACAGCCATGGCTGTGAATGTTAAAAAAACGCCGCTAAAACAAAGCAGCATAATGCTTGTCGAATACTTGAACCGTGCTTGAATATATAATTTTCTTATAAATTCATCCAGCAAAAAGGCGCAAAATACAAGTTATTTCGTTCGCACCTTCTGGGGCAAACGATCAACATTGAAATTCCGGGAAAGATAACGCCACCTTTTCTCAGAGAGATTCACGATCAGGATGGTCACTGCAGAAGCGATCGATAAGACGCAGAAATTGATGGCCGTAACGTTCGAGCTTTACTTCACCAACTCCGGAAACCGATAGCATTGCTTCAGCACTCCTTGGCAAAAGTGCAGCCATATCACGCAGCGATCGGTCTGAAAAAACCACGTAAGGAGGAATCCCTTGCTCGTCGGCTATCTTCTTGCGCAGTGTCCTGAGCAGTTCAAAGAGATCATGATCGTAAGGCGCAAGAAGTTCTCCGCGCACTTTTTCGATCTTTTTCTTTTCGAGGAGCTGTACAATCTGTAGACTCTCTTCATTTTTGAGAATCGAAGCTGCCTTTGGCAACAGAAAAAGCGTCGGATAGAGCCCCTCAGATTTTCCGATAACTTTTTGTGCCAGAAGCTCGTCAACAAGCTGCCTCCAGTACTTTTTGTCACGATCTTTACCCACGCCCCAGGTTCTGAGTTGATCATGACGAAAATCACGAATCCTTTTATTGCTGCTTCCAATGACGATATCGACAATATGCGTTGCGCCGAACCTCTCTTCCGTACGCACAATGGCCGAAAGCAGCATCTGAGCCTCACGGGTACAATCAACCACTTCACGAGTGCCAAGGCAGATATCGCAGGAGCAACAATTCTCATGCGGGTAGCTCTCCCCGAAATATTCAAGCAGCGTTCTGCGCCTGCAGACCGATGTCGAAGCAAACGAGATCACCTTCGACAAAGCGGCAAGAGAGCGCGCCCGCTCGGCGTCATCAAGCATCGAGTCGATAAAAAATCGCACTTTCGGAATGTCGCCCTGGGCAAACAGCAGCGTACAATGCGCCGCTTCACCATCACGGCCAGCCCGGCCGGTTTCCTGGTAGTAGTTCTCGATGCTTTTGGGCAGATCGGCGTGGATAACAAACCGAATGTTCGATTTATCGATACCCATACCAAAAGCAATGGTCGCCACAATCACATCGACTTCGTCACGAATAAAAGCCTCCTGGTTACGTTTCCTGTCCAGATCACTGAGGCCTGCATGATAAGGAACTGCACGAAACCCTTTCGCCTTCAGCATGGCAGCGGTATCGTTGACGCTTTTTCGACTGGTGCGGTAGATTATGCCAGCCTTGCCAGGCTGACTTTTCAGCAGTGACACAAGCTGGGCGTCACTGTTTTCCTTGAAGCACACTTCATAAAAAAGGTTGGGCCGATCAAACGATGCCCGGACTATGAGAGGGTCACGCAGGGCAAGTTTGTCAAGAATGTCCTGCTGCACACGGTGCGTTGCCGTTGCCGTAAACGCCGCAACCGGAACACCAGGAAACATTGTCACCAGATCGGAAAGCGAAAGATAGTCAGGCCGGAAATCATGTCCCCATTCCGAAATACAGTGTGCCTCATCGATCACCGCCATACTGATCTGCACCCTGGAAAGCATCTGCCGGAAATGATCGAGAATAAAGCGTTCCGGGGCAACATAGAGCAGGTCAAGTGAGTTAGACAGCAGTTTCTGCATCACCTCATCCCGATCATCCGACGAAAGGGAGCTGTTGAGAAAGGCCGCACGAATACCGTTGGAGCGCGCACCATCAACCTGATCTTTCATGAGCGCAATAAGCGGACTGATAACCATGCAGGTACCCTGCAGCATGAGGGCTGGCAACTGGTAACACAGCGATTTCCCGCCCCCGGTCGGCATAACGGCAAAAACATCTCTCTTGTCAAGAATAGCCCTGACAACCCGTTCCTGGTTTGGACGGAACTCACGAAAACCAAAGACACTCCGGAGGGTAGCAAAAATCGGGTCATCAACTCCCTTTAACAAGCTCCGCAAAGGTAAACCATTGGTTGACACAACACTCTGCGCCTTATTTATCAACGCTTTAAAGAACGACTGAAGCTGGTGGTAACAAACAATGAAACAACGTTAACCGCAAGCATCAAAACTTCCCGGTCAACAAGCAATCCCAAAAGCTGGCCCGTCATTTTGCCAGGATTGTTTCTGATCCACTCGTTTCTGTAAAGCACACTCATCAGCTTGTCCATGGAAACCGAACAGGCACACTCAACCAGCTTGTCAAGCCTGATCTCAGGCCCTTCAGCGGGAGGAATGGATGTGCCCTGACGTTTAATCATAGTCAGTACCCTGTTACTGCCCTTCTCTGAGAGGACATAATCGATACTCAACCCTGCTGAATGCCTCAGCCGGATGACAAGAGGCTTCAGCAGTTTTTTGCATGAAGAGGGAGCCGCCATCTCCAGTACTCCATTTTTTTCTTCATGAAAGCGAAGAAGCGCATTGAACAAAAGATCGCCGATCTCCTGAAGCGAAAGGTTCTTGTTGACCCTTAAAAGGAAGCAGAACTGAAAGAGGTCTATCATGAAATTCAGCAAAAACTCCCTTGTGGTGTTTCTCTTCATCACCTGCCGGTAGCCGTTGAATGCCGCATTGCAGTAAGCCAGCATGGCAACAAGCTTGTTACCATCCATTGTGCGGGTCTCGATAACCGGGCAGTAGTTATTGTAGAGATCCCAGTCAAATGAGCGAATTTTCCCCTCGGCTTTGTATTCGTTGAAAATCCCGGTACCAGGGTAGGGAGTCATCACCATGAAGAGTGCATGCTTGAGACCAAGTGAGCGGGCAAACTCAGGATAGACAATGGTGTCCTGTTCGTTTTCGGTATAGTGCCCAATAATGAAATAACCTTCCGCACCGATGCCGTTCTCCCGGCACAGTGCTATGGCTCGACCCACATCATCGAGACTGTTTTTCTTGTTCATCAGCGCAAGAGTTGCCTCGCTCGGGCTTTCAATACCAAGACCTACTTTACTGAGCCCGATCTGGTGGAGTTTCCCGAGAATTCGTTCAGCCCTGACAAGATCCTTCGCCCGGCTTTCCGTCATGATCCTGAAATTGGTCAATCCCCTTTCAATCAGAAGGTCACAGATCTTTTCAGCCCTCTTGATATTTGTAAGAAAGTTGGCATCCCAAATCTTGATAAGTTTTTTCTTGTTCGGATCATGGAGCAAGGCGATTTCCTCAACCACATTTTCAGCACTTCTGCCCCGCCACCCTTTGTGCATCTGATCGTTGGCACAAAACGAACATGACCAGGGGCATCCCCTCGATGTATAGATGGTATCGATGGAATAGGCATCTCCTTTTTCACCATAACGCTCGGGACGAAGAGAACGCATGGGAAAAGCAATGGAATCGATATCGGCAATGATCTCCCTCGGGCCGTTATAGACAATTCCGCCACCTTCCCTGTAGGCAATTCCCTTGACATCACGTGAAGGCCCTTTAAGCACCAGCTCCCGGAAGGTTGCCTCTCCCTCCCCGATAACGACAACATCAACACAGGAAAGTTTCAGTACCTCTTCAGGCAACGCAGTCGGATGAAATCCGCCCATGACCACAAAAGCACCGGATTCCTTGGCAATACGGGCAAGTCTTTCCGCCTGGTAGAAAGCACCGGTCATCGATGAAATTGCAACAAGATCAACCGGCTTTTTTTTCAGGAGGGTGCGCATGCTCTCGAAAATCCCTCCATTATAGTAATTATCAGGCATGACAATACTTTCAACATCATGCTCGACAGCCGCAGCGAGATAACAGACGGCAATACAGTCTGAAATAAAGCGGGGAAAAGGAGTAATGATTGTCTGAGGAGCCTCGACAAGACAGAGATGATTAAAATATGCCATAAAAAACTGAGCTTGAAACGTTGATAACCGGCAAAAAATGCCTTTTTTAAACTCCACTATAGATGTAACGATAAGCAAATATCTTCCCGGCAGCTCAAAGATAGAAACAGCCGCACTCTCACTTCGAGATAATAATTCGCAGCAACACCTCTTTTTTACGGAATTACCCGAGACAAAAACAGTCGGCTACGAAATGAAAGATACACATTATAAAAAGTTATTATAAAAAACCCTTTCAATCAGGAATGGTTCCATGCGACACCCGTTCAGAGATCGATAACACAACTCCTCCCTGATTTACTATTCAACCAAAGGCTGCGTATATTAAAGAAAAGTGAATGCCAGCCGACTCAACTACCAGCAAACAATTAACAAAACCGGAACACCCGATATGCTGCAAATGAAAACCGCCGGTTTTAAAGCCCTTGACAACCTGCGTTCGACCGGGCATTTTCCTGCGTCCTGGCAAGGTCTCGGCGATCTTGAAGAAAAGGTCGACAATTTTGTTGCACGCTTTCTCATCGAAAGATTCAAGGTATCAAAAGAGTTGGGTGGAGGATTTCTTCTGCCCGAGCTGCTTGACAGCGCCCTGCGCACCTCAGAAAAAGAGAATATGGACGAGCTGAACGTTCCGGAGAAGGAAAAGCTCGAACTGGTAGAAGCTCTTGACCGTCAGAACAGCATGATGCAGCTTTACCCCAGATATATCAGCCTTCTTCTTCCCTGGATTCATGAAGTGGCAGAGAGGGAAAAACGTGAAGTCAAAATACTTGAACTGGCAAGCGGTTCCGGAGGGCTGGCACTGGCACTGGCTGAAGAACTCAATAAAAAAAAGCTGCCCGTATGCATTACCGGCTCGGATATCGTACCTGCTTTTATTGAAAAAGGCAACGAACTTGCTGAAAAAAATAAACTTCCGCTCATCTTCCGTCATCTTGATGCCTTTAATCTGAACCAGCTTGGCGAAGAAAAGTTTGACCTTGTGCTCATATCACAAAGCCTGCACCATTTCACTCCCGGCCAACTTGCCGTCATAATTGCCCAATCAGCAGAACACTGCACAACAGCCTTCATCGGCATAGACGGATACCGCAGCATACTGCTTGCCTGTGGAGTTCCCCTTGTGTCAAGCCTGCAGGGCATCGGGTCATTTACCATGGACGGAATGACATCTGCCCGAAAATTCTATTCTGAACTGGAACTTGATATCATTTCGGAAATTGCCACCGGCAAAAAAAATCACGCTGTTTACTGTTCATGGCCATTGAGCGTTCTTACTGTCCGTTTCGACCATAAAAAATCAAATTTCAATCCCTCTATCCCTCAACAACACAACCTGTGAACAAGGAGAACATACCAATGAAACCAGCAAAATTAGCAGGAGGTGCTCTCATCCTTCTTGCAGCAATTCAGCTCATTCCTTATGGCCGCGACCACAAAAACCCTCCCCGCACCGGCGAACCTCAATGGAACTCCCCAAAAACCCGGGAACTGTTTTTCCGTGCCTGCAAAGACTGTCATTCAAATGAAACTGTTTGGCCCTGGTACAGCTCTGTGGCCCCTGCATCGTGGCTGACACAGATCGACGTTTCCATTGGACGCAAAAAATTAAACGTATCCGAATGGGGACGACCGGAAAAAAATGAAGGCGATAAAGCCGCAAAAGAGGTAAGAGAAGGCAAAATGCCTCCATTCATCTACCTGCCCGCCCACCCTGAAGCAAAACTGAACCCGGAAGAAAAAACGGAACTTGACAAGGGACTTGTGGCAACCTTCGGCGAAAAAAAGGAGACTTCAAAAGAGTAGAAGAAGCTGGCAAAAAAAACAACACCATTCTGGTCTGGCTGTACAAACAAAACCAGACCAGAAGGATGCTGGGTTCAATGGATAGCTGTTTGGTTTTTCATGTAAAAAGCGTATACCTCAACAAGCGGAATCGCTATCTTGCAAAAGTTTCAGCCCAAAATATTACATGCGTTTTCCCGGTTTTCCCAAACAATCCATTCCGCTCGAGCGGGGCTACCCTCTTCACCTGGCCCTGTTTCTTTTGACGATCGTGAGCACAATCTGGGCTGGAGCATTCTGGGGAGGGCATCCTGTACGCTTTGAAACGCTTCCTCTCTTCATAAGCACTTTCACTTCAGGAATTCCCTACTCACTCTCACTGCTTCTCTTTTTAAGCGTCCACGAATTCGGACATTTTTTTGCATCGCTCTACCATCGTGTCCGGGCAACACTCCCCTACTACATACCCCTTCCCCCCCTCCCGCTCTTTCTCAGCCTCGGCACCATGGGGGCTGTCATAAAAATCAGGGAGAGAATACCGGGAACAAACGCTCTGTTCGACATTGGAATTGCAGGCCCCCTGAGTGGTTTTTTCATTTGCCTCGGGCTGCTGATCTTCGGTTTTCTCAACCTTCCTGCGGCAGACTTTATCTATACCATTCATCCGGAATACCTCTCACCGGGCGGTATACCGCCTCACCCTCAGGGCGAGACCCTTAGCCTTGGCAAAAATCTGCTCTGGATAGCGCTCGAATACTGGATAGCCCCAAAAAATCTGCCCCCAATGAGCGAAATGTATCACTATCCGTTTCTTTTCACCGGATGGCTTGCCTCTTTCGTCACCGCGCTCAACCTGCTGCCCGTAGGCCAGCTTGACGGCGGCCATATCACCTATGCAATGTTCGGAATGAAAGGACACAAAAAAACAGCCAAAATTTTTCTTCTCTTTATCACGCTGCTCGGCTTTCCGGCATTTCTTCAACTGATGCTCTCCCTGCTCAAATCAGATGCCGCACCACTCATACCTCAGCTCATGCTGCACTGGTCATGGTCAGGCTGGCTCCTGTGGGCATTCATTCTGTCACGCCTTATCGGAATGAACCATCCTCCGACTGACAACGACCATCCCCTCTCGGTAAAAAGAAAAATTTACGGCTGGGCATCAATCGCGATATTTGTGATCACATTCATTCCAGTACCATTCAGAGTAACCTGAAAAAAGAACGAGTGCCATGAAGAACCGCCCGAAAGAATCCAGCTTCCGGATCAACTGCATGGGAAAAATGCTTGATCTCTCAGAAGAAGCAAAAATCATGGGCATCCTCAATACCACACCCGACTCCTTCTATGACGGGGGCACGCTGCATGGCAATGGAGAGAATATCGATCTCGATCAGGCAATCGAACACGCATTATCAATGATAGACAGAGGCGCGTCGATTATCGATGTCGGAGGGGAATCCTCCAGACCAGGAGCAAAAAAAATTTCATCCAAAGAGGAAATCGAACGAACAGCCCCCCTTATAGCCCTCCTGCGAAAGAAAACCGATATTCTCATCTCCATAGACACCTACAAGGCAGAGGTGGCCGAAAAAGCACTGCAGGCAGGCGCCAATATTGTCAATGATATTTCAGGCTTCACCTTCGACCATAATCTCCCGGCCATCTGCAGCAAATACCAGGCCGCTGTCATTCTGATGCACGCACCACTCAAACCCCACTCGATGCAATGGAGCACCAGCACCGACTCCGGCAGGGAAGAGATCATCACAAAGGTCATCAGGTACCTCGCCAACTCCATAGCAGTGGCAGAACAGCACTCAATCCATGATATCATCATCGATCCCGGCTTCGGATTCGGCAAAAGCGTCGAGGAAAACTTCCGGCTACTCGACGGCCTCGACTCATTGCACGCACTCAAGAGACCGATCCTTGCCGGCCTGTCAAGAAAATCATTTCTCGGCCATGCCATTACCCCGGCTTGCGGCACCACCCCGCCACCATCCGAAAGACTTGCAGCCACCATAGCGGCACAAACCATTGCACTGATGCATGGAGCCAGCATTCTCCGTGTTCACGATGTTGAAGCTGCTCTACAAAGTCTGCTGGTAGTCAGCGCCATGAATGCAGCAAAAACCTGATCTGCACCCTCTTCGATCGAGATGAACGTTACCGACAGAACCCCGGCCAGAAAAAAATAATGCTGAAATAATAAAATGGAGAGGAACTGCTCTATCGGGGTTTCATGTTTTTTTTCGTACATTTTTTACTTAGCCTGAATCGAGACCGTCAAACCGCACCGTTCAGATGTATCTTTCCAAGATTGAACTCTTTGGCTTCAAAAGCTTTGCCCACAAGGTCAGAATAAAATTCGACAAAGGCCTTACGGCAATTGTCGGACCCAATGGATGCGGCAAAACCAATGTTGTCGATGCGATACGCTGGGTACTCGGCGAGCAGAAATCATCCCTGCTCCGGTCAGCGAAAATGGAAAACATCATTTTCAACGGATCAAAAAATCTCAAGCCACTCAGCCTTACCGAAGTTTCGATCACGATAGAAAACACAAGAAATGTCCTGCCGATAGAGTACACCGAAGTGACCGTCACCCGCCGCCTCTACCGCAGCGGCGACAGTGAGTTCCTTTTAAACCAGGTACCCTGCCGACTCAAGGATATTCTTGACCTCTTCACCGATACCGGCATGGGCAGCGATGCCTACTCGGTCATCGAGCTGAAAATGATTGAAGAGATTATCAGCAACAAAAGCGAAGAACGCCTGAAGCTTTTTGAGGAAGCCGCAGGGATAAGCCGCTACAAACAGCGGCGAAAACAAACCTTCAAGCTGCTTGAAAGTGTTTCGAGTGATCTCTCAAGGGTAGACGATGTCCTGGCAGAAGTTGAAAAAAAGGTTAAAAACCTGAAACTGCAGGTCAGAAAAGCCGAAAAGCTCCGGGAGCTTAAAAAAGAAATCCGTGAGATCGATCTTGCCCTCTCCTGGATTGCAATGGAGGAATATCGGGAAAAGCTCGAACCGATGCAGCGCCGCATCAGGGAAGAAGAGCTTCTCAACCATGAATGTGCCGCAAAAATTGCCATAGAAGACAGCGCCGCCCAGGAAACCGAACTGCTGCTGCTCGAGGAAGAGACAACGCTCTCCGGAATGCAGAAAAAACTCAACGAAAGCAATCAAGAGATTCACGCTCTTGAAAAGCAACTGCTGCAGCATGAAGAACATCAAAAAAATCTTGCTCTCAGCATTACACGCGTCAACACGCTGATCAGCGAAAAACAGGAGAAAATCCACGAACAGGAGAGGCTCGAAAGCGAATTGCTCACGCGCAAAACCCCCTGTGAAGCGGCCTGCACTGAACTGCATGAAGCATTTCAAATCCTTGTTACAGAACATGACCAGCTCAACACCACACTGAAAGAGCATCGGGAAAAACTTGCCCATGAACGCCGCCTCAGCTCTGAACAACAGAATGCCGCCAACCAGCTCGCCCTCACAATACGCAGCCTCGAAGCAAGGAAAGAGCATCTGCGGACAACGGCTGAACGTCTTGAAACCAAAAAAGAGGTGATCCAGAAAAAGCTGGAAAACTCACTGGCAGATGAAGAGCAACTCTCGAAAGAGATAGCCGCAAAAACAACGCACCTCTCCGAAGCAAAAAACCGCGAGATAGTGATAGGCGAACAACAGGAAAGATTGTCCCGTCAGATCGAAGAAAAAAAAGAAACACTCCTTCTGCAAAGGGCTGGTCGGGAGAAGCTGCAAAACCAGATTCTGCTCGCCAACTCAGTGCTCGACAACTTCGAAGGCATGCCAGAAGGCATAGCATTCCTTGAAAAGCTGAAAACCGGAAAACAGGGAATTGGCTGCATCTCCGATCTCCTGTCGCTTGAAAGTTCATACAGAAAAGCGGTCAATGCCGCTCTTGGAGAGAGCATGAGCTACTATGTCTGCCAATCGCTCGATGACGCCCGGCAAGGCATCAGCCGCCTGAAGCAATCAAACAAGGGAAAAGTCCACTTTCTCGTGCTCGACCTTGTAAGCGAAAGCCCTGCGGGCAACTACACAGAGATAAGCGGCACAAAAAAAACCCTCGATATCATCAGCTATCCTCCGGAACTTCATAATGCGCTTTCCCTGATGCTCCGAAACAGCTACATCGTGCCAAACCTCGAAGTAGCAGAAACCCTTGCCCTGCAGCATCCGGCCTCTTCATTTGTAACCCTCGAAGGCGAAACATTTGCCGCAAAAGGCCTGCTCTTTGGCGGAAGCTCCAAAAACAGCGAAGGATTGCGCCTCGGCAAAAAAACCGAACGGGACACCTCTCAGAAAGAGCTTCTCACCCTCGAAAAAACAATCCGGCAGGAAGAGGAGAAACTCCAGCAGTTGCGCAATGAACTGGCATCCCTTAAAGCCGCCGAACAACGCCGTGAAACTGAACAGCTTGCACAGGAACTGGGAGCACTTGAAAAAAAATCTGCACGACTCGAAGCAGAAAAAAACGGAATGAAAGAGGAGAACCGGCAGATTGAACAGGAAACAAAGAAACTGCTTCTGGAACAAAACAGTTGCGAAACCGAACTGAACAGACTTCAGCCGGCAATCACCACCAGTGCATCGAACGCACTGCTTTCAGGAGAAAAAATCCGGCAACTGCAGGAAAACCTTGCGGCCCTTGAAACCCGACATCATCAGTTCAGCCGCGACATGCAGAGCAGTCAAAGCCGTTACAAAGACAAGCTGCTGGATCTTGAAAAACTCAGGATCAACATAGCCACCTCTCAGCAAACCCGGCTTTCGCTGCATGCAGAGATCAAAAAAATGACCACCGAAAGAGAAACAGCCGAAAACCAGAGAGAACTCGGCATGGAGAACTCCGGAAAGATAAAAAAACAGCTTGAAAAGCAGCTCATTCTGGCCGCAGAAGAACAGAAAATACTCAACGAACTTGAATCAAGGTACCGGGAACGCCAGGCACAGCACCACGAGACGCTCGGAAAACTGAGAGATCTCAGACGCAAAAACGAAATCGGCCAACAACTGCTTCTGGCTCTCAGCCACGAACGATCTCAAATCGAGCAATCGCTTGACCATCTTTTCACTGCCGCTCAGCTTAAACACAACTGCGACCTTGTCAGCATGGCAAAACCCGACATTGAGAGCTCATTCGACCGAAAAGCTGCCGAACAAAAGCTTGAACTGCTTGCCAAACAACGCGAACAGTTCGGTGCAGTCAATGAACTCGCGCTTGAGGAGTACGAGACAGAAAAAGAGCGTTTCGACTTTCTTGCCGAACAAAAAGAGGATCTGCTCAGCGCCGAAACACAACTTCGCTCAACCATCGAAGAAATCAACAAAACCGCCCTTAAAAAATTTGAAGAGACCTTCCATGAAGTGAGAAAAAACTTTATCGGCATTTTTCGTGAACTCTTCGACCCCGAAGATGAAGCCGACCTTCTCATCCACGCCAGTGAAGACCCGCTCGATGCCCATATAGAAATCGTAGCCAAACCAAGAGGGAAAAAACCACTCTCCATAGAACAGCTCAGCGGCGGCGAAAAAGCCCTGACGGCACTCTCGCTCCTCTTCGCCATCTATCTGGTAAAACCAAGTCCCTTCTGCATTCTTGACGAAGTAGACGCCCCGCTGGATGACGCCAATGTCACCCGTTTCATTAAACTCCTGAAAAAATTTGAGAATAACACCCAATTTATTATTGTTACCCACAACAAGAAAACCATGGCTTCCTGCCAGGCACTTTACGGTGTCACAATGGAAGAAGAAGGGGTATCGAAACTGATCCCCGTACGACTGGAAAAAATAAGACTTTGAACGTGCCTGGACACGATATGCTCAAGAAACTGGTGTTATTTGACATAGACGGAACATTGCTCAATGTTGGCAGTATCAACCGCCGCATCCTTGTCGATGCACTGCAAGAGGTCTATGGAACTGCAGGAAGCGCAGACCGTCACAATTTTGCCGGCAAGATGGACAACATGATCATCTATGAAGTCCTGCAGAATACCGGGCTCTGTGAGGCCGAAATTGCCGAAAAATTTGACCGGGCCAAACAGACCTATATCGAAATGTTCCGCACTCACTCCCGTCCTTCAGACATCACCCTGATGGAAGGAGTCCGCGAGCTGCTTGAGGAGCTTTCCGCACGTCCCGAACTGATGCTCGGTCTCCTGACCGGAAACTTCGAAGGATCAGGACGACACAAACTGCTCCTGCCCGACATCAACCATTTTTTCCCATTCGGCGCCTTTGCCGATGACGGAGAGAATCGAAACGCACTGCCTCCGGTTGCCGTTGAAAAAGCATACCAGCTTACCGGAAAAAAATTTACAGAAGAAAATATCATCATTATAGGCGACACAGAGCACGACATCGCCTGCGCCAGGGTGCTGAACGCGAAATCCATAGCTGTAGCTACCGGTACCTATTCGAGCCAGCAGCTCAAAAAGCACAATCCACATGTCCTTTTTGAAAACTTAAGCCGTACCGATGTTGTTATCAGTGAGATACTACAATCCTCAATAAATTAATTGCTCTTTTATGAAGACCTACCGGCGACAAATCCGTGAAAAGATTTTACAGGCACTCTATACCATTGAACTCAGGGATACTGACATAGAATCTGCAGCGGGCTGGCTTTTAACCCAGGAAATTCGTGACGATCCAAATGCCATGAAGTTTTTCAACCTGCTCCTGAAAAACATAAAAGAGCACCGCGAAGAGATTGACCTTTATATCGCAAAGAACACCTTCAACTGGGACATGAGCCGTATTGCCATCATTGACAAAAACATCATCCGCATGGCATTGGCAGAGATTCTCTATTGCGAGGATATCCCGCCCAAGGTCTCGATCAATGAAGCTATTGAAATTGCAAAAAAATTCACCAGCACCGACAAAAGCAGCAAATTTGTCAATGGCATTCTCGACGCCATTTTCAATGAACTGAAAGCAGAAGGCAAGGTCCATAAAAACGGAAGGGGGCTTATCGACCACTCACCGGCCAAACTCCAGAAAACCGAAGAGGACAAGTAACCGAAACTTGTCAGAACGACAACCCAATGCCGCACAATGTCGCCCTTATTATCGGAAAGCCGTCGAATTATTGCCATCGGAGATATTCACGGCTGCCTGATGTCGCTGAAAAAACTGATCGACAAGATCAACCCTGAACCCGGTGAACAGTTTGTCTTTTCAGGCGATCTGATTGACCGGGGCCCATCTTCAAAAGGGGTCATCGATTATCTTGTCGATCTTTCCTTATCCTGCTCCTGCCACTTCCTCATGGGCAACCATGAGCTGCTCCTGCTCGAATACCTTGAAACCCTCGACCCAGTTCGATGGCTTGAAAACGGAGGCCGAGCCACACTCGACTCCTACAACAGCCCGGACGGCCTTGATATGGCGGAAGAACACATCGCTTTTTTCCGCAACTGCCACTACTTCATTGAAACAGAACACCATTTTTTTACCCACGGAGGCCTTGACCCCGGGCTTACCATAAAGGATAACCTCCGGCTTTACTCACCCAAAGAGTTCTGCCGGCTACGAATGCACATGCACCCCGCACTCCTTGAAACACAAAACTATCCCTGGCAAAAAACCCTTGTCTGCGCCCACACGCCAGTTCCCGAGCCCATCATGCTTGAAAAACTCATCGCCATCGATACCGGATGTATCTACAAAGATAACCCCATGTTAGGCCGCTTGACGGCGGTTATCCTGCCGGAACGACGCATCATTCAAACAAGAAACCTTGACTGAAAAAAAAAGCCATGAACCAAACCCCTGAAGAAAAAGTGGTTTTTCTCGAAGAAGTACTCGGAGCCAGATACCCAAACCCGAAAAGCGAACTGCACTACGACACCCCCTTTCAGTTGCTGATAGCCACAATACTGGCTGCCCAGTCAACCGACAAGCAGGTCAATATCATTACCAGAGAGCTCTTCCGTGTTGCGCCTGACGCCGAAAGCATGAGTCGGATGGAACCGGGAGAGATTACAAACCTTGTACGCTCCATCAATTATTTCAACAACAAGGCCAAAAACATTCTCGAAGTCAGCCGGATATTGGTAAAAGAGTATCAGGGCAGGGTGCCCGAAACAAGGGAAGCGCTCGAAAGCCTTCCGGGGGTAGGAAGAAAAACCGCAAACGTTGTTCTCGCCAACGCCTTCGGCCAGGCAGTGATGGCAGTAGACACCCATGTACACCGGGTTTCAAACAGGATAGGACTGGTCGCGTCAAAATCACCGGAACAAACCGAAACAGCACTGATGAAAATCATCCCCGAAGCGTGGGTTACAAAATTTCATCACTACCTGCTCCTGCACGGACGCTACACCTGCAAAGCCAAAAAGCCGGAATGCCAGCTCTGCCCGGTCAGCACCATCTGCGATTATCCCGCAAAAACCTGACCAAGCTCGATTTTGCGATCAACAGCATAGACCCACTCACCCTCAGGACGCTGGCGATTGCCCGCCCAGAGTTCAAGCGTCACACCTTTGACAAAAGAGAGCGGAGAGGTAAAAATTTCAACCTGGTAGTAAAGCTCATCGAGCAGATCATCCCAGGCCCTTTCAAGGCTTCCCCCCTCTGCTGCGTAGGAAGCACCCGGCTTCAGAACATGGGGAGCATCGGCATCAGAGTGGAAATAGTCACTGATGTAAACAAAGCTGTCCGGCATAAGAATCCCGCCCCTGAAGGTACCACGGGGACGCTTGACTCCGGGAACTTCAACCCAGAACTCAAGCAAAGTATCCCCATTCAGTTTGCCATCACCGGCAAGCTTCTCCAGAAGTTGCTGAACAGTCTGACGAATGAGCGCCTTGTCGTCGGCATTAAGCTCATGCATTTTAAAATCAGGAGTATGGTCACGCATATTCGGGTGAGAAAGAAAGTTATAGAATAGCTTCAGCAGGAAATATACTGCTCTTTGGTGGATGCATCAACCATTTACAGCTATTATAGTCTTATACGAGCTATGGACTTATAAAAGAATTTCATCGCCGCTGAACACAGCAGTTCTCAACCCTCTCACTGAATTTGCGATACAGATCATCTCTGCCTCCTTCAAATCATCGAGTGTCACAATTTTTTCCTTGGCAAACGGTCGGGTCGAAAGAAAGTAGCGGCGGAAAATCCCGTCAAGAAGCCCGCAGTGAAGCGGCGGAGTCAGAAACTGCTGCCCCTTGCGGATAAAGAGCGAGCTGATTGCCCCTTCCGTCACCTCGCCCCGCTCATTGAGAAAAAGTACCTCATCATATCCCTTCTCACGGGCAAGAGTGTAATAACGATCATAGAGCTCCCTGCGGGTGGTTTTATGGCAGAGTAACAGATTCGATGAATCGGTTCTCTCTCCGGCAAGGCACAAACGCACTGCTGCTCCCGAACCAGGGTGCGCAAAAGGCTCAAAGCGGGCAGTGAACACTCCCAAACACGACAAATCCAGCCTCACCTTGAAATGGTTGCCATCGAGGCGCATCTGGCCTTCAAGCTGCCGGAGCAACTCGACCGCAACGGATTTTTCACAGGGAAAGCCAAGCTGAGAAGCCGATGAAGCAAGCCGTGCAAGATGCTCTTCAAGCCAGAGATAGTGGCGGTTCCAGAGAATGCTCTCAAAAAGCCCAAACGAGTGGAAAGTCGATCCACCAAGAATTTTCGCCTTGAGCTGGCACTCCCTGAACTCCTCACCAGCGTCGGAGTCCCAGACAATACCACTTCCCGATCCATAGAGCCCCTCCGTTCCGGAAAGCTCCAGAGTTCGGATAGCCACATTGAAGAGCATGTCGCGATCCGGCGTGATAAAACCGATTGCCCCGGTATAGATACCCCTTGGTTCCGGCTCAAGGGCCTGGATAAGTTTCATGGCTTTTATCTTGGGGGCACCCGTTACAGAACCGCAAGGAAAGAGCGCCCTGAACAGCTCATACAACCCGACCCCCTCTCTCTCTTCACCACGAATCGTTGAGACCATCTGATGGAGCGTCGGATAGCTTTCGGTAGCAAACAACCCCGCAACCCCTACCGAACCCGGCTTGCAAATCCGGCCAAGATCGTTGCGCAACAGATCGACAATCATGAGATTTTCAGCCCGGTTCTTTTTGCAACCGGCAAGCCCCTCTCGCAATCGACTATCCTCTTCTGAAGTGACACCTCTCGGAGCAGTCCCCTTCATCGGCCTGGTTTCAATAACCGAACCACGCTTTTGGAAAAAAAGCTCGGGAGAAAAAGAGAGGATTGTTCGCTCTCCTGTTTTAAGAAAAGCCGTGAATGAAGAGGGTTGAGCCGCTCTCAACGCGCCAAAAAGAGCAGGAGCAGAGCCGCTGAAAGAGAATCGGTAGCGCCCGGTAAAATTCACCTGGTAAACATTGCCCGCAGCAATTTCATCCTTGAGAATGCTCAGCTTCTCTCTGAACTCCTCTTCAGAAAGATTAAACGCGAGATCCTCGGGAAGAACATCGCTGAAAGCGCGATCATCGGCAAAAATCTCTGCCACCTCTCCGGCTGAAAACCTTTCCGGTTCCCGGTAGACACCAAACCAGCCAAGCGGAGAGTGGGGCTGCGTTTCATCATAAGTGGCACAAAGCGACGGCTCAAACCCCGCTCCAGCCTCATAACCCAGCCACCCGGCAAGAAAAAACCCCTCAGCCACTTTTTCTTCAAGCCTGCAAAAAAATTCTTCCAGACCAGAAAGAGAGAGCAGCGTTATAACCTCCAGAGGAGTTGAAAAAAGCAACGCTTCGGCATTCAAACCCTTACAAAAAGCCGATTCAAACCAGAGTGAACCATCTCCTGAAAGAGTCCCGGCAATACGCTCAAAGGTGGCCGATGCACTCATCCGGGATCACGTTCAATGACAATAGTTTTCTGCAGCACCGATTCCAGCCAGGTTTTCATCAGGTCGGCTGACCACATTTCGATATCAGGCTCAAACCGGGTTTTCAGGCGAAGCAAAATCTCGTTACCCTTTACTTCAGCACTAACCGAGTCGATGTTCTGACGATGACCACGCTCAAGACCGTTGGCCAGGCGCAAAATCCCTGAAAGCAGATCGACCGCCCTTTTATAAGCGGGCTTGAGCAAACTGTATGACGCATGTTTATCCGAAGGAGGCGACTTGCGATGATAGCGGGCAACATGACCGATAATCTCGATTTCCGAAGGAGAAAAGCCACGAAGCTCACCGTTCAGGATAATGTACTGGCTGTGCTTGTGATGCGAAGAGATGGAAATAAAACTCCCGATATTGTGGAGCAGCGCCGCATACTCGAGCAGTTCCCGGTAGGAGGCATCAAGCTGGTGCAATGATGAAAGCATGTCGAACAGTTGCAGGGAGAGGCGGGCAACCTGCTCGGAATAGTCGATATCCCAGTCGCAGCGGAATCCAAGCTCATAAACGCTCTCCCTTCTGATATCCAGCTCAGGCTCATGACCACTGCCAGAAGGAGATTTCAGATAGTTGAGCACCATACCCTCCCGCAGGGCATAATCCGAAATGACGATCTCACTGACCTTGAAAAGCCTGAAAATCATATCGACAAGAACGAGACCCGGCACAATCAAGTCAACCCTTTTTTCATCGAGCCCGGTCATTTTTTTCCGTTCAGCCGAAGAGAGAGGAAGCACAACCTTGTAAAGCGCCTGAAACTCCTTGCGCGTGAACGCGCTGTTGTTGAGCGACGCGTCGCTCTCCGTTCCGGTCATTGAACGAATCATGCGGGCAATATTCTGGGCCGTGCCCGAAGAGGCGATGGCCCGTGTTACGTTGAGTTCAGAGGCTCTTTCAACCGCAGAGACCATCTCCGCCGCAAAAAACTGTTCCAGCAGCTTGATGTCATGGCTGGAGAGCGGATCAGAGGTGACAAAACGCTCAAGCATTCGTGCCACCCCGATTTTACGACTCTCGAGCAGTTGCACGCCCTTGTTGTTGGCAATGACAAACTCCACCGACCCACCGCCGATATCAAAAAGAAGGTCGAAAGTTTTGCCAATCTTCACAGCGTTACGCACACCGTAATAGATAAACTCCGCCTCCTCCCTGCCCGAAATAACCTTGACCTTCAGAGCGGTTTCCTCCCTGACACGCCGGAGAAAATCATTCTGGTTTCTCGCTTCACGGATAGCGCTGGTAGCAAATGCCAGAACATTTTTAGGCGCCACACCATGCTGGGCCGCAAGCACAAGAAAATTCTTCAGGGCGGCAATACCCGACAGCATCGCCTCCTCATTGAGCATTTTCGAAGAAATACTGCCCCGCCCGATACAAATCATATCCTTGACACGATCGATCTCGACAATACCCTTCCCCCTGCTCTCCTCGACAACAATCATGTGGAAAGAGTTCGTACCGAGATCAATAGCGGCTACCCTCAATTTTTCAGTCGTCATGCCAATGGTCAGAAAGCATTAAAAAAAGGAGAGCAAGAAAATACAAAAAAGCAGAACGCCTGCAACCAGACGGAAGCAGGCAAAGTTGAAATGTTGGCCGGGAGGGGTGATGAAACAAGCGTGTGGGCAGCTATGCAAGCCCATGAAAATCGTTAATCTCCTCTTTGTTGAGAACGTGAGTTTTTCCTGCTTCTGCCTGTTCGATGGAATGTTTCAGGTGCTCTATGACCTTGGGATCGGAAAAATACCGGTCAGTGTCACTTATTTTTCCACCCGGCGCGGTTTCGTGGCTCTCTTTGTTACCACACTCGGCAATAACCTGCTTTTTACTGGCCATATCAATCTATTTGTTGCCAAAAAATCGGGCCGCCTTCGGCGACCATTTCTGTTGTCGATCGTTGCCACGAAATTTGAGGCGTGCGGCGCTGCGTCCCTTGCTGCCGCTCACCTCAAATTTGGCAACTCTCTCTTGCTCAAAAGTAAAGTCGGTATGAACTGCCAACTGACTACGGGACGAGAACCAGGCGGAAGCCAATGCCGCTGAGACGGCCGTCGGGGGGGCCGCCGCCGCGATAAGCCGACCGACAGTACCCAGCATCGTCGTCCCAGCTCCCACCACGAAGCACACGGTACGAACCAAAAACATTGTGCCACTCCTCTGTCCACTCCCATACATTGCCAGCCATATCATACAAACCTTCCGGCGTCGCACCTTCGGGGTAGCTGCCAACCGGTGTTGTTGCACCGACATTTCCATCAAAGTTAAGCAGTTTCGAGTCAGGTTCGCGCGTCTCATCTGCCCAGGGATATTTACGGACTTCCATGCCAGTCGTTCCCTGCCTGCCTGCCGCCGCCCACTCCCACTCTATCCCGGTTGGAAGGCGACAGGTTTTACCTTCAAGTTGCGAAAGCCAGAGGGCGTAGGCCTGGGCTGCATACCAGGTAACTCCAACTACTGGCTGGTTGTCACCGCCAAATTTTCGGTCTTCGTCAAAACTTGAACGAAACAGGGTGGGAAGATCACCTTTCCCCCCTTTGAGGTACTCCGAAAATCCAGTATCCCATATTTTCTTTGTAGCAATTTCATTCAGCTTTTCCCTGAATCCTGATGCTTCCCCAAGCGCAGAAATAAATGAACGGTAGAGCTTGTTGGTGACGGGATACTTGGCGACATAGAGATCCGGCACACTCTCGACCTTTTCTGTCAACGAATAGATATAGCTCCCGCCCCGTATCAGAATATACTCTGCATTGTGTTCATGCGGGTTGAGTATCGAGCGGATAGTTCCTTTTGCTACTTCTCCTCCAAAAGCACGAATCACCTCATCAGTTCGACCGGTAACATCCTTGTCTTTGGCGATTTTCAGTGCCCGGAACTGCTCAAGTGTCTGGAGAACTGAAGATTTTCCGATGGCTTTGAGGCAGTCGAGCATAACCCGCTGACGACTTGCTGTGTTTGCCGGGTCAAGAAGCTTTTTGCAGAGGGCGTCAACCTTTTTGCCTTTTGCTTCTGCGATGAGTGTCTGCAAGAGCAACTGCTGCTTTGCGGTCAAGGATTCACTTATTGGCGAGTCTAAGAGCTTTTGCATAAAGGCATCAAACAGGTTGCCGTCAACCGATCCAATAAAAAAGCGGAGCGGTTCTTCCCACCACTCTTCACCAAAATGGCTCACGAGTTTGCCGAGCTGATCGTAAGGGCGATCTTCCTTGAGCTGAACACCGGCAAGATATTCCCGGAACGATTTGTGCCGGAAGAGGTACTCTTTCGCTCCACTCTCTACAAACAAACCAGCTCGTTTGACCAGATAGTCACAAAATGCCTCAGGGGAGGGTGGGGTGTCGAGGGTGTCGAGCCACTCGTGCATAGCAGTGTGCATCTCTTTTTTGCCTGCTTCATCTTTGTTGAGGCTCTCCTGCATCCAGAGCGATACTGGTGCAAGCACCTGCCGGGCATCGATGGCTGAGAGCAACGGCTTGATACCCCGTCGCTTGTCGCGGAATTCGAGCAGATAGTTGAGCGCAGCATCATAGAGTTCCACCCGGTTTTCCGGCATATAGTCCCTGTCTTTCCAGAGAATGGCCATGATCTGCAGAATCATGGGTATGGCTGCCAGTTGCCGCAACCCTTTGTTTTTTTCAACGGTGAGGTGCGCCATAATGGCACTGGTGCGCTCTTCAGCTTTGGCTTTTTGCTTTTTCTGCCATAAAATTTTGTCAACTCCCTCTTCACAGGGCTCTTTCAGAAATGCTGCCGTGAACCAGTTCCGTAAAAACCGTTCCTGCTGATCGGCTGTAAAATCCTGTACATCGGCCCGTTCGTAGTCGGATTCGAGTTCTACCCCCTCCTCCTTGTTGTATCCTGTAAAGCGTGATGTGACAACAAAAAACGCCTTGCTGAAACCCGTAAAGGCGAAGTCGATCCACTGGCACGCCTTTATTCTCTCCGCTGTATTGCTGATTTCATCGAGGCCGTCAAGCAGGACGAGAGAGGTTCCGCCATGCAGCCACTCTTCGAAAGTCTGATTCTCAATGGTCAGTTGGTGCTTTTTCGACCAGTTGGCAAGGTTTGCCGAGAGTGCATCAGTATAGTTACCATCTTTATCCCGGAGCAGGTCGCGAAGTGGCAGATAGAAAACGTTGAGCGGAGCCTTGAATCCCAGCCTTGTAAACTCCTCAACGGCACAAAGTGCATAATATTTAAGGAGCGTTGTTTTCCCCGCGCCGGGGTCTCCGATAACGAGCAGCATTCGTCGCTTTCTGCGGTCATGGAATGCCTGATTCATGATTTCGTCAGGATTCAGGATGTGCTCATTGCTTTCGAAACTCCTCTTGCCTTCAACTGGATTGTCATGCTCCTGCCTGTCGGAAAGTCGAAGTGGCACAAAGGTGTCATCGTTAAGGTTGACCTTGATGCTTTCGACACCCGGCATTCCAAGCATCCTGATGAAGCCAAGCTCCTCTTTGAGGGTTAACTGGTAGCGATTTGCATCTTCTGGATACGGTTTATCAAGTAATGGCACTTCCTCTGATGGACAAAACCACTTGCGAACATTTATAGCAAGCTGGCGAACAAGTTTACTACGAAAATCAGCATGCGTCTCATATTTCTCACATAAAACTGATTGCATTGATGCCCTGAAAATATCGAGCTTCGCCTCTTGCTCTTTATCGACATCTTTTCGGGCAATTGGCACATCTGAGAAATAGAACATAACCGGCTTTCCCATTGCCATCAGCCTCTCAACTTCTTCAACCGCTCCACCAGGAGCAACATCAGTAGGAGTACCAATCTTCGTCCAGAAAATGCCTATGGCAAAATCACATGTATCAACAATCTGGTGATTGATAATTATCTGCGTCCGATCACTGCTATCGGGCGCAGCATGAGTTTCCCATAATACCGCTTCAAGCTTCAGGTGACACGCATCACTGTTGCAAATATTCCACTCATTGATGACCTCCTCAGCCATCTCTCGCTCTTTTGCAACGTCAGAGGGGGAGGCAATGAGTATCTTCACAATTCGGATATCGGACATTACTTTTGCGGGTTGAGCATTATATCGAATTGCCGAGCTGGAGCTCGGCGTTCCCTGGAAACGGACTTATGAACGGTTAAGCACGATGAAAATGACGTGCTTGTAATATAGGGTATTCTTTGGGAAAGGGGAAAGTAGTGGAAGGATCAGGGGATGCAACATGCCGCTTCTCAATGCATAAGTCGTTCCCGGCTTTCCTGATCTCATTCTCTCCGGCTTTTTTCCTCTTGCAAAGATTTCGGTGTATATTCAAGCCTGAAAGCGGGCCGCTCTGGGCCTTCCTTTTTTTGGTAAGCAATTATTTTTTGTTCCCTTACACTCTGTTTTCAATGATGGAAGAAACCGACCGGCTTGATCTTCGCTATGAGATAGCGCGCAAAACCATTCATTTGTCATCCCTTTCGATTCCGGTGATTTACTTCCATGTGAGCAAGGAGGTTGCGCTTATTGTGCTTGTTCCGCTGTTTGCCGGTTTTTTTCTGGTGGATCTGCTGAAAAATTTTATCCCCCCGGTTTCGGTGTGGTATCACAATACCTTTGATTCCATGCTGAGGGCTCATGAGCTTGAGGGTAATAAAACCCACCTGAACGGTGCTACCTATATTACCATGTCGGCGCTGCTGCTTGTGCTTTTTTTCCCGAAGCTTCTTGCAGTTACGGCCTTTTCAATGGTGGCTGTTTCTGATACCCTTGCGGCTATTGTCGGAAAAGCTTTCGGAAAACACCGGTTCGGGCACAAAAGCGTTGAGGGAAGCATGGCGTTTTTGATCTCTTCTCTCGTTATCGTTACGGTCGTTCCGGGCCTTGACCCGCTTATCGGTGTTGTCATGGCTGTTTCTGCAACGGTTACCGAGGCTTTTATGGTGCAGTTTGGCAAGTTCAAGGTTGATGACAACCTTGCCATTCCCCTTGTGAGCGCTTCTGTTGGCCTGCTGTGCTATATGCTCTTTTTCCCTGACCAGATTGGCGCTCTTTCAGTGTACCATTAGCTTTTACCTTTACCGATCATCATGCAGACCATTCTTACCGATTCAACCGAAGAAGCTGCCACTATACTTAACTCTGGCGGGGTCGTTGCATTTCCCACCGAAACGGTCTATGGTTTGGGCGCAAGCATCTGCCACCCTCGTGCTATCGAGCAGATATTTCGGGCAAAAGGCAGGCCGGGAGATAATCCGCTCATTGTTCATGTCGGCAGCCCTGAACAGATTAACGATGTTGCTTCCGGGATCAATCAGGATGCTCAAAAGCTGATTGAGCGGTTTTTTCCCGGCCCGCTTACGCTGGTGCTGAAAAAAAATCCCTGTGTGCCTGATATCGTTACTGCCGGTCTCAATACGGTTGGTGTGCGATGCCCGGCAAATCCGGTTGCGCGGGAGTTTCTGCGGCTTTGTGACTGCCATGTTGCTGCTCCTTCGGCTAACCTGTCAGGAGGGCCGAGCGCCACAAACTGGGAGGCGGTCTACCTCGATCTCAAAGGTAAAATCAACTGCCTGCTTCGGGGAAACCCAAGCGCCATTGGCCTTGAATCAACCATTGTGGATTGTTCCGGCCCGCATCCGATTCTGTTGAGAGCTGGCGCCATAACCCTTGAACAACTGCGGGCTGTTCTGCCGGGAATTGGCGTCAACAAGAGTTCAGATAAGGGAGAAGCACCGAAAAGTCCCGGTCTGAAGTACCCTCACTATGCACCCGGAGCCTCCATTCATCTTGTAGGTTCGGATGAAAAAATTTCCGCTGCTCCCGCTTCAGCCTATATCGGCCTTTCACTACCTCCCGAGGGAGTTGCAAAGTTCAAACGTTGCCGTGACCTCGATGAGTATGGCCGTGAGCTGTTCAGTTTTTTCCGCCAGTGTGACGCCGAGGGTATTGACCTGATTTATTGCGAACTGCCGTCAAACAGCGGACTCGGCAGGGCAATCCGCGACCGGCTCTTGAGAGCTGCCGAAAAGCATTGACGACCCCGCGAACCGCTCAAAAGGTAATAAAACAGCCGAGATGAAATGAACCGGGCGCATTGGTAGCCCGCTCGTCGTTGCCGCTACTGTAGACCTCCCGGTCACTGTACCATGTCTTTTCGAATCTTGCTGAAAGCTCCATCTGTTTCATGGCCTGCCAGGTGGCCAATAGAAAAAACGAGTTGCCCCGACCGCTGTAAAGTCCGAGAGAGGAGGTGAGTGGCAGATCATCCTCATAGGCATAGAGCGCTGCATCGTAATCGTCACTCTGGAAATGAGTGAACCGCCCTTTCAGGCTGAATCCCGGGCTCTCGTAACCGGCCTGCTGGTAGAAGAGGCGTCCATAAAACTGCTGATCTCCGGCCAGATATTGTTTAACCACTTTTTTGAACTCTCCGCGTGACCTGAGATGAAAATGAGTGGAGAGAAGAAGATCACAATCAAGCCGGCAACGATCCGTTACCTGCGGAAGCGCTGTCCAGAGAGGGGCGCTTGAGCTTCCCTGATTGTTCTGCTCCTCTTTCTTTTTATGCTGCAGTTGCAGGTGCCAGAGCAACAAGCCGGATTGTTTCCAGGCAAGAAAGATTCGGGAATCATTGCCATGCGAGGGGTATTGAGTGTGATCGTCGAGCAGAGGAAAGGTGAAGAGGTCGTAATAAGCGCCTATCGAGAGGCGGTCGCTTGCTTTGGCATTAATGCCGACATAGTATCCGTTTTCATTTGATGCGCCCTCACCCCGTTCGGCAAACGCGCTGGCAAAGGGAGAGTAATAATTCACTCCATAGCGCCGCACAGCGCCAACTGCGTTGAGACCTCGAAGCAGCTCATACTCCATGCCTGCTATCCATGAGGTATCATAGGGTTTTCGGGAAAATGCGGCCTCCCCGAAAAGAGTGGCCTTGCCGAGGGAACAATCCGTTTGAATACTGTAGAGCATTGCCGAGGAGATCGTGCTCAGTGCTGCATAGGGCTCAAGCTCATCGAGCGGTCTGGTATAACCATAGGAGAGAACGCTCCCACCTGCCCTGCCGCTGAAGTTGCCGGTCTGAAAATTATAAAGCAGGTTTGCGCCAGACACGGTTTCGGTAACGTTGTCTTTGCGGCTTATCTCAAGCGGAGTGCGGTGGTATCCCGATTCGTCGAAACTGGTAATGACTCCCGAGCTATTGATGATGGCGTCGAGATGGTTGGCCGAATAAAATGCCGTAACCTCAATGGGGTAGAGCTTCACAGTAGCGGCAACACCCTGCAGATAGCCATATTCCGAACTTGAGGTGTAAGGTGATAACTGCCTTGCGGGAAGCCGAACGCTGGTAAAGGAATCTGAACCTTTTGAAAGGTAGCGCCCCTGGCCGATAAGCAGCCCCTGTGCTACATTGAGTTTGTAGTTTCCAAGAACGGCGCTTTTGAGAATGCCAAGGTCATGGATATTGAAGCTGAGAGAGGTGAAATCAGCCACATCCGGCTCTCCGATATCTTTTTCCTGAAGCAGGCTGGCATTGACATGGGGAACCGAAACCTGCAGACGGTGGTAGAGCTTGTAATTTTCGCCGGCATAGATATCTTTGATGATACCTTTCCGCGCCGTTGTTTCCCGGAAGAGCCGACTGTACATCGTTCCTTCAACTGGCACTGCCGCCGCTCTTTTACGAAGCTCCTGCTCTTTTTTCAGGAGAACACAGGGAGCAATCGCGGCTGTTTTCTCCGCTCCAATAATGGGTTCGAGCTCCTGCAGGGATTGAAAGGCTCCTTTGGCGTTTCTCTGGACAATGATGGCATGAGCATCAGCCGCCGTCAGCCAGGGAAGCTGACGCAACTCATTGGCATCGGCTTCGTTGAGTAAAATCCTGTTTTTTTTCAGATCCTCGATCAATTCAAGCAACTGCTCGGCATTCCCTGCAGATTCGGCACTCTCAAGCAAATCCAGAAGAGCATCCTCTTCGCCGTAAAGTGCCGGGGGAAACAGAAGAAAAAGCGCCATGAAGAGTACATACGTCATAACCTGAAAAGTTTGACGATGCTGAAAAAATGGATTATAGATCATAACCGTAAGGGTTTTGTGCTTTAACAAAACCGGGGCATGATGGCTTATCCGTTTTCCGCCAGCTTTTGCAGCTCCTGTATCTCCTTGCGACTCAGATATCGCCACTCGCCCCGCCGGAGTTCCCCGGCTTTCAGACCTGCGTATGTCACCCGTTCAAGACGCTTGACCTCAAAACCGAGACTTTCGAACATTCTTCTGACCTGGTGGTTCTTTCCTTCATGAATGCTCAGCACCACCTGCATGCCGTCGGCAAGCAGTTTTGCCTTGCAGGGACTGACTTTTTCCCCGGTATCTTTCAAACGCATCCCTCCGGTCAGTTGAGGCAACATGGCTGGCGGGAATTTTTCAGCAAGTTCCGCAACGTACTCTTTTACCACGTTTGACGAGGGGTGCATAAGTTTATTGGCAAGCATTCCGTCATTGGTCAAAAGAAGAACACCTGTAGTTTTCCTGTCAAGCCGTCCTACGGGAAAAACCCGTTCCTCGACATCTATAAAATCGAGCACCATCTCCCGATTCTTTTCATCACTGTTGGTTGTAATGACGTTTCGGGGTTTGTTGAACAGAATGTATACCTTTCTCTGCTCAGGCTGGGCAAAGCGCTTGCCATCGACAATAACCTCATCTTTGGCCGGATTGACCTTTACTCCCGGCTGTGTAATAACCGTACCATTGATCATGACCCGGCCATCGAGCACAAGCTGATCGGCCGCCCGTCTTGAGGCTATGCCACATAACGCAAGAAACCGGTTGATTCTGACTTCAACATCTTTACTGCTGTTTTTCATTCTCTTGTATCCTTTCCTCTTGATAGTTGTCAACTGAAGCACTCTCATTGCCGTTCTGTTGGGCGAGGTACTCCTGCTCTTCATGTTCCTGAAGAATTTCCTTGATCTCCCGAAGTTTCGGAAGTTCTTTTAATGATGATAAATGGAAGAGATCGAGAAACTCCCTGGTCGTTCCATACTGCAGGGGCTTGCCGGGAGAATCCGCTCTTCCGCGAACCTCTATGAAGCCTCGAAGCAGAAGCCTGTCGATAGCATATTCAGGGCTCACACCCCGAAGCTGCTGAATCTGGGAGCGCGTAACCGGCTGATTATAGGCAATAACGGCCAGAACTTCCAGAATGGAGCGGGAGAGTCTTCTCCTGATTTTCGGGGCAAGAAGTTTCTTGAGTGTCTCACTGAACTCCGGTTTCGAAAGAAAGCGGTACCCCCCGGCTATCCGGCAAATGTAAAAGCTCCTTCCGCTCTCGGCATATTCGGTATTGAGCTGCTCAACAATTGCATGCAACCGGGATGAATCGAGTTCCATGCCAGTCACCTGCCTGATGATCTGGAGGGTAACAGCCTCTTCAGAAGCAAAAATGACCGCCTCGATATGTTGCTGTAACTGTAGCTCCTGCTTCTGCACGTTCTTCTTTGTTCTTGTTGAGAAGAGGATTATGCCAGCGCTTTTGAAAAAACGCGGCTATTTTTTCCGTGCTGTCGAGAAATTATGATCCAGGCAGATACCCTCTTCAAAATTATACCACAGCTCCTGACAGGGAAAATTGCATTCGTAAAGGGCCTTGCCGATAATGACCGAATCGACACCATAACGCTTGAGCTGATCGAGCTTTTTCATGTCCTCGGAATTGGTGACACCACCCGAAGCGGTAATTTTCATACCGGCTTTTTCAGCAAACCTCTTTGTACTCTCATAGCCAAACCCCTGCATCATTCCGTCGCGGGTTATATCGGTATAAATGATACGTTCTATGCCCATCGCCTTCATCTGAAGAGCCAGATCGTAATCTTTCAGGCCACTGCTTTCAGTCCACCCCTTGATTTTCGGAACGCCATTTTCGGCATCTATACCTACAACGATCTGTGAAGGACGATATATTTTCAGAAGTTCTTCGAGCAGCTTCGGGTTGGTCACGGCTGCCGAGCCGATCACCACACGAGCAACCCCGATATCGAGGTAACGCTTGACCGCATCGACTGAGCGGATACCGCCACCGACCTGGACAGGAATATCAATATTGGTGACGATCTCCCGGATTTTTTCAAAATTGAACATCTCCCCGGTAAGGGCGGCATCGAGATCAACAATATGGAGCATCTTGGCATTCTGCTTGCGCCAGATGATGGCCATATCACGGGGATTGTCGAGGTATATTTTTTTCTGGCTAAAATCTCCACGGGTCAGCCTTACACACTTCCCGTCCTTGATATCTATCGCTGGAATAATCAACATAAGGCAATAACGTTTTTAGCAGCCGGCAAAGTTTTTCAGCACCTGCAAACCGGCATCGGAACTCTTTTCCGGATGAAACTGAACTGCAAAAATACCATTTTTTTCAATGGCAGAGCAAAAGTTTTTTCCTGCAAACCAGGTCGTAGCCGCAACTGCATCCAGACCTTCAGGCTCGCAGTAATATGAATGGACAAAATAAAAAAACGAGTGGTCAGGAATTCCACGGAAAAGAACACTCTCTTTCTGCAGATCGACAGAGTTCCATCCTATCTGGGGAATCTTGTCGGTTTCGCTTTTGAATTGCAGCACTCTTCCCGGAACAAGGTTCATTCCCCTGTAAGCTCCCATCTCCTCACTGTCCGTCAAAAGCAACTGCATGCCGAGGCATATTCCAAGAAGCTGACCTCCTTTATCGACATGTTCCAGCACCGCTTCGGTAAAACCCGACGCATTGAGTGACTCAATAGCCTGTCCGAAAGCTCCGACGCCGGGAAGAACAACTTTACTGTATCCTGCAAGCTTGCCCGGATCACTGCTGACAATCGCCTTGACACCGAGATAGTCAAACGCCTTCTGAACAGACCGAAGATTTCCGGCTCCGTAATCGGCAATAAAAACCATTTTGTAAACGTTAAATTTCAGGGGAATATCCCCGCCGCCAAAAGGCTCGGCGAAACCACCTCTTTTTTTAAGCTATTTTTTTATTGAATAATTAATGCTTATTATAATGACTTTTTCTCCTTACCCAAAGAATCGACAGTTCTCCACTATCATACGAAATCGAAGAACCAATGCATAAAATTGTTTCTGCAATTTTTCTGGCTGAAAATATCAAAAAAATTGAGATAGAGGCCCCTCGCATCGCTAAAAAAAGAAAAGCGGGACAGTTTGTGATGATCAGGGTTGGCCAGACAGGCGAAAGGATACCACTTACCATCGCAGGCTCGGATCCTGAAAAAGGTACCATTACCATCATTGTGCAGGGAATGGGTAAATCGACAAGGGAGCTGAACAGCAAGGAGGCTGGCGACACTATCAGCGATATAGTCGGTCCGCTTGGATTGCCATCGCACATCGAAAAGTTCGGCACGGCCGTAAGCATCGGTGGAGGTGTTGGCACGGCCATTGCCTATCCGACAGCCGTAGCCCTCAAGGAGGCTGGAAATTATGTCATTACCATCAACGGAGCCCGCTCAAAAGATCTGGTGATACTCGAACCTGAGATGAAGGCTGTAAGCGACGAGGCATACATCACTACCGATGATGGCTCTTATGGCATTCACGGCTTTGTTACCCAGAAACTGCAGGAGCTTATTGACTCCGGAAAAACAATCGATTATGTGCTTGCTATCGGGCCTATCCCGATGATGAAAGCCGTTGCCGAGGTCACCCGTCCCTATAACATCAAAACAGTGGTCAGCCTGAACCCGATCATGGTTGACGGCACCGGCATGTGCGGCGGCTGCAGGGTTAGTGTAGACAACGAAATCAAATTCGCCTGTGTTGACGGCCCTGAATTCGATGCTCACAAGGTCGATTTCAAGACCCTTACGGACCGCAACAAACTCTATCTGCCGGAAGAGCGGCAATCGGCGGAAGCATTTGCCCATAAATGCCAGCTCAGCAAGCAAGTATAATACACCATTCGCAAGTTTTCACTGCCTGCCTGATGAGTTTCCTCTCTCTTCGTCAGGTTTGGCTTGTTTCGTATCGTTTACACAAACCGTCTCCGTTTTAAAGTAAAATTACTATGGACGCAAAACATATCACGACCAAAGAACGCCTTGCCATTCCGCGTCAGATCATGCCTGCGCAGGATCCACAAGAGCGTATTCATAATTTTAATGAAGTCCATCTGGGCTACACCCCTGAGCTTGCCCAAAAAGAGGCAATGCGCTGCATTCAGTGCAAGGATCCGGTCTGCATCAAAGGGTGTCCGGTCAATATCAAAATCGACCAGTTCATCAAAATGATCGCCCATGGTGACTTTCTGGGAGCAGCAAGAAAAATCAAGGAAGACAATGTGCTTCCGGCAATCTGCGGGCGAGTCTGCCCACAGGAAGATCAGTGTGAAAAAACCTGTGTTCTCACCAAAAAATATGAACCGATTGCTATCGGCAATCTGGAACGGTTCGTGGCCGATTACGAGAGAGAAACAGGCAATGTTGAGCTGCCCGCTGTAGCACCCTCAACCGGCAAAAAAGTGGCAGTGATCGGCAGTGGACCTGCCGGACTGAGCTGCGCCAACGATCTTGCCCAACTGGGCCATGCAGTCACGGTTTTCGAAGCGCTTCATGAACTCGGCGGTGTGCTCATGTACGGGATTCCTGAATTCCGTCTTCCCAAAGCGATTGTGCAGGCAGAGCTTGAGGGACTTAAAAAACTCGGCGTTTCCTTTGTCACCAATGCTGTGGCCGGACGTTCGGTCACCGTTGACGAACTCCTGAAAGAAGAGGGATTCGATGCGGTCTTTATCGGAGTCGGAGCCGGTCTGCCCTGGTTCATGGGTATTCCTGGCGAAAACCTGCTTGGCGTCTACTCCGCCAATGAGTTTTTGACCAGGGTAAACCTGATGAAATCCTATCAATTCCCTGACAACGACACTCCTGTCTTCAACTGCAAGGGCAAAAATGTTGCCGTTTTCGGTGGAGGCAATACTGCAATGGATGCCATTCGCACCGCTAAACGACTGGGTGCGGAACATGCCTATATCATTTACCGCCGCTCTGAAGCAGAAATGCCTGCCCGTGAAGAGGAGATTCACCACGCACAGAAAGAGGGTATCGAATTCATGCTGCTGATGAACCCTGTAGAGTTTATCGGCAACGATCAACTCTGGCTTACCGGCGTCAAGTGCATCAGAATGGAACTGGGCGAGCCGGACGACTCCGGAAGGCGCAAACCGGTACCAATACCAAACTCGGAGTTTACGCTCCCCATCGACATGGCGATCATCTCGATCGGCAACGGTTCAAACCCGCTCATCAAGCAGACAACGCCGGATATCGATGTCAGCAAACGCGACACCATTGTGGTCGATATCAACACCATGGCAACCTCGAAAGAGAATGTCTATGCTGGCGGCGATATTGTCACCGGCGGCGCAACAGTCATTCTTGCCATGGGCGCTGGACGTACTGCGGCCAAAGCCATTCACGAAAAGATGATGGGCATCAATGCAGGTGGTCAGGAGTGGTAATCATAAAAAACGGAGTGGCTGGAAGTGCCGCTCCATTTTTTCAACAGCCGGGTAGCAACTGATGAGCGAAGTTTACCGGTTCGGCGTCTCCCTTGAAAAAACGCTGATCGAAGCATTCGACCGCCATATCGAGTCACAACGCTACAAAAGCCGTTCGGAAGCGCTTCGTGACCTTATCCGCGAAGAGCTGTCACGAAAACAATGGACAGAAGGCGGCATCGTTGCCGGCGCAATCGTCATGACCTACGACCATCACAAACGTGAGCTGGTCAACCTGCTCCTCAATATCCAGCACGACTTTCAGGAGACCATTATCTCAACCCAGCACGTTCACCTCGACCATCACCACTGCCTTGAAATCATTGCTGTAAAAGGCAAAGCCTCTGACGTTGAAAAACTTGCCACAACCCTCAAGGTACAGGTTGGCGTAAAGCATCTCAGCATGAGTGTCTCTTCCGCCGCTGAGTAAAAGGCAAAAATCATACTTTCCAGCCTTGAGCACCAGAGAAAGAGGGGGCTTTTCCTTGATAGATCGTGGCACTGTTATTATATTTGTGCTATTATCGGCGCCACTCATCACCTGAACCAGACAACCACTGATGACTCCCCTGAAAAAAACAACGGCTCTTGCAGCCCTCATGATGCTGGCTTCAGCCAACGCTTATGCCACCCATCCGCTCATCACCGATGATACAAACACCCAGGGAAAAGGAAAATACCAGATCGAGCTCAACAGCAGGTTCTCAAGGGACAGGGAAAACGGAATCAAAACAACATCGAAGGAAGCCGCTTCAACTCTCTCCTGTGGTATAACCGACAATATCGACCTGATTGCCGGGCTCCCCTTTGAATGGAGCTCCCTTTCCACAACGAAGGAGCAGGGAATCGGTGATATGAGTGTTGATGTTAAATGGCGAGTGTTATGGAGTGAAGAGCACAACCTGAGCGTTGCCCTTAAACCGGGTGTGTCAATACCGACCGGCAACGCAGAAAAAGGGTTCGGGCACGGTGAACCGTGCACAAAAGCAACGTTGATTGCAACCCACAATGGCCGTCTGGGCGCACTGCACTGCAATATCGGCTATACCAGAAATGCCTACAAACTTGATGCGGATAAAGCAGCATTGAGACAAAATATCTGGAATGGCTCACTTGCCGCAGAAATCAATGTGCTGACTAATCTCAGAGGCGTGGCCGACATCGGTATCGAAACAAATACGGACAAAGCTTCAGCGTCACATCCGGCATTTCTGCTTGGCGGAGTGATTTATTCCGCTTCAGAAAACCTCGATCTCGACCTTGGCCTGAAAGAGGGGCTCAACAAAAGTGCAACCGATACCAGCCTGCTCGTCGGCATTTTGGCAAGATTTTAGAGCGAGTCCAACAAGAATTCAGAGGAGAAAGCAATCATGCATATGGCAGACGCACTTTTGTCGCCCCTTGTCGGCACTGCATTCTGGGTTGCCAGCGCTGCCCTCATCGGCTATTCAGCCAAAAAGATCACTGAAGAAAACGACCCGCAGAAAACCCCGCTCATGGGAGTGCTTGGCGCCTTTGTCTTTGCAGCTCAGATGATCAACTTCACCATTCCGGGAACCGGTTCGAGCGGACACCTTGGAGGCGGACTGCTGCTGGCCATACTGCTCGGTCCTTACAGGGCATTTATCACCCTTGCCTCGGTACTCATCATTCAATGCCTTTTCTTTGCTGATGGCGGACTTCTGGCGCTCGGATGCAATCTCTTCAACCTTGCGTTCTTTCCTGTCTTCATAGCCGCTCCGTTCATCTACCGGGTTATAGCGGGAACTGCTCCATCTTCCGCCAAGCTGGCTGCTGGCAGCATAACGGCAGCCACTGCGGGCCTCTTGATGGGATCGTTTTCAGTTGTCACGCAAACCGTGATGTCCGGCATCTCTGAGCTGCCGTTCAACCTCTTTCTGCTCTTCATGCTCCCTGTTCATCTCGCTATCGGGGTGGTGGAGGGGTTGGTTACCTGGGGAGTGCTGTCGTTCATTTCGGCAACAGAACCCTCATTGCTCAGGGGAGATGCTGCATCTGCCAGGCCCCGCTTCATCCTTGCCATATTTACCGTCGCGGCACTCATGACGGGCGGCGTTGTCTCAGGGTTTGCCTCATCTCTTCCCGACGGTTTGGAATGGTCAATAGCAAAAATCACCGGAACCGGAGAGTTAAAAAACGCCACTGAACCCCTGCACAAGATGCTGGCTGATATTCAGCAAAAAATTGCCTTTCTTCCCGATTATGGATTCAAACCAGGTGCTGAACAGCCTGAACCCGGCGTTTCACCCGACAGTATCGGATCGTCCATGTCTGGAATAGTCGGAACCCTCTCGGTGCTTCTCGGTGCAGGCTGCGCCGGTCTGCTGCTTGGAAGAAAACACCCGAAACCGAAAAGCTCCTGATGAACAATCAATTCAGCAGCAGCGAAAGTGCTCAAACATCCACTCCGTTTTTTCTCGGAAGTGACCGCTCTGCGCTGCTTGTTACTACTCTCTTTGTGCTTTGCGTCATTTCCATCCCGAAATTCAACCTCTCAGAACTCTTTGTTTTTGCGGCCTTTCCGATTTTTGTCATGAGTGCTGCCAGACTTCCGTCAAAAATAATTGTAAACCGATTGCTGCTGATCTCACCTTTTGTGCTTTTCATGGCATCCGGCAACATCCTGCTTGACCGGACTCCCTTATGGACGCTCTATGGAGTGACCTTTTCGAAAGGAATGGTTTCAGGAATGGTCATTGTTGCAAAAACCATGATCACCATAGCCGGTCTGCAGTCGGTGACTCTCTGTATCCCCTTTTACAGGATCTGCCGGGCACTCACGTCTTTACATATCCCGGATGTTCTGGTAACACAACTGATGCTGCTCAACCGCTACAGTTCCGTGCTCAATGAAGAGGCTGCTTCCATGCAGAAAGCAAGAGATATGCGCTCGTTCGGCAAAAAGGGAAAAGAGCTGCTGCGCACCGCATCGCTTATAGGATCGCTGCTGCTGAGAACAACCGCCCGTGCAGAAAGAATTTATCGCGCCATGAGTGCGAGAGGGTTTAACAGTCAAAAACTGATTCAAGACAACTCGGTAATCGCTGCCGGAGAGTGGTTAACAACCGGAGTATGGGCTCTCTTCTTCCTCTCGCTTCGCCTGATCTTTTAATCGTTACCATAATGCTCTCAATACAGGGACTCAGCTTTTCATACCCCGACGGCACAAGGGCTCTCGACAATATCACCCTTGCAATAGCCGCTGGAAGCTCTACCGGTATTGTCGGAGCAAACGGTGCAGGCAAATCAACGCTTGTAAACCACCTGAACGGCTACTACCTGGCGCAGGAAGGGAGCATTTCGATAGGAAACACAAAGATCTGCAAAAAAAATATTGACCATATCCACAAACTGGTTGGTCTTCTCTTTCAAAACCCGGACGATCAGCTTTTTACGGCAAGAGTCTATGACGATATCGCATTCGGGCCTGAAAACCTTGGCCTCACGCCCGCCGAAATTTCAACGCGAGTCGAGGAGACCCTCCGGGAACTCAATCTCTGGGAGATGCGCAACAAACCGCCCTCACACCTTTCACAGGGAGAGAAACGGTTTGCCGCTTTTGCAACACTACTTGTCATGAAACCTGAGGTGATCGTCATGGATGAACCCACCGCCGACCTTGACCCGAAAAACCGAAGAAAACTGATCAATCTGGTCAATGGGCTCGATAGAACCAAAATCATTGTCTCTCACGACCTCGACTTTATCAACGATACCTGCCAGAGGGTATGTATCATGAACAAGGGGCGTATTGCGGCAAATGGTCCGGCAAAGGATATTCTCTGCAACAGGGAGCTGCTTGAATCAAACAACCTTGAGCTACCGCTTCGCCTTCAGCGATCCTGAAGCTTCCGGAATGCTGCACGCAACTGCTCCACCCTCCCGCGATTCACTCCGAGATCTGAAAATCCGAGCCGTGAAGCAGAACGAACATGAATTACCCCTTCATTCGGGCTGAGCCGAAACTCGACATCATCAATAAAGCCAAACACCGGAACGACAAAGATTGACCAGAGGTACTCCTTCTCTTCTCCGCGCACTGTTCCTTCGTTTTGGGTGACAACCTCTTTCAGGGCTGCCCAGGCCTCTTCCTGAGAACCCTTGAAACTGATCGGCTCGATCCTGTCAATCGGATTGCTGCTCTCACTGCTCACACAGTTGGGGCTTCCGGGGCAAGCTCTCAATTTGCCATTCACAAGATGCGGATTCTCCGCCGGTTGAGGCCACAAACCCGAAAGCTGAGTGGTCAGGGCGCGGACTGCATCGTTGATTATATCCATGTTGGTTACTCCGTTTTGTTGTTTCGACAGAACCCTTAAGCCTCTATTCTTGAAGAGAGCTCTTCAACCATCTTTTTATCGACAAGCTTGACTGTAATTTCAGCAACTTCGCGAGCGGAATTGACATGAAAAACCGACACTTCAAAAAGATCGGTCATTCGTACAATCGCTGTTAAATCCTTGATGTATTTGCTGACACCGAGAAAACTCAAAGGAAGAAGACACTTGACATGAAAGGGATTGCTCAGAAAAATTCCATAAGGCTTGACCTTCAGTACGGTACCGGTAAATATCTCGCCAATATCAGGAAGACGAACCGGAAACTCCTGCTCGGCAGCCGACAGAGTCCCCTCGGTTCGCAGGCAATCTCCCGGCCTGGCCTGTCCGATACGCTCTCTGAGGAGTGCAATATCACAATAGGTTATACCCGGTTCGGCAAGCAACTCCCTTGCACTAAGCCCCTGCGTGGAATAGACCAGCACCTCCTTTCCCTTCTCTTTCAATGCCCTGAGAAGAGGAAGAAAATCACTGTCACCGCTGAAAAGGATAAAGGTATCGAACTCATCGACCGCGCTGAGTGCATCGACAACAAGTTCAACATCGAGATTGCCTTTCATGACAATCACTCCCGTCTCCTTGTTGACAATCTTTTTGACCGGTTTCGAGGTGATCCTGTATCCGTGGGCAATCAGCACCCTGGTAAAGGCCGCATTTTCCTCCGACACCGGTTCGGATGCCGGCACATAATAATTTGCCTGCACTGAAGCATAACCCGACATGAAAAAAGCCATCAGCCGGGAAAAATCTATCTGCCACCCCAGGTGGCGCTGCGTAAAGAACAGATTTGCGCCATCGATAAAAACAGCCGCGCGGCCCATAATCTCAACTCCTCTTCTTCTTTTTTTCTTTTTTTATCACTTGCGAAAGCTTAATGAATGATTAAACACAAAAGAGGCGTTAACCATTCAACAGATAGTAATGAGAGGCCAAAAGAGGAATGTAATCGGCTATTATTTACAGCTCATGATCTGACGGGCAGCATCAATCACTTTTGATGCCAGATAGGCGGTAAAGGCCGGAGCACTGTTGAGACAGGGAATGGTTGTCGCTTCCCTGACCGAGCGTGACTGAACAAGCTCTTCTGAACGTCGAATGGTCTCATTGCCATCGGCAAAATAGCCGCATCCAAAAAGGGCAACTGAAGCAGAACTTTCCGCCCGAAGCTGAAGAGCGATCTCCTCAAAGGAGGGTTTGGTCCACTCTCCGCCAACATTGTGGTTGAGAAATGCCGTCATGACACGACCGTAAGGATTGCGCGAATCTTTAAGGATCTCATGGCGGAGACGCTGGGCAAACATCATGCTCTCTTCCTGCCCGGTACGGAACCGGGGAGGCTCACCCTTTTCATCAGCAACCAGTGTGCCATGAAAGAGAAGAAGCAGTATGCGCTCTTCATTGCGCTCTGACGCAAAGAGTCCGCTCTTTTCAAACAAATGATCACAATAAACCGGGTAGAGGCGCTCATCGCTCCAGAACCTGCTGAGAACCCTGACATTTCCGAGTTCACCAGGAGTGCGGGAAGATGCCAGATAGCTGCAGAGCATGCCACACGACATGGTGTTGTCAATAGGTGCCATTGAGACAATCACCTGTGCATCGGAAGAGCGTGTACGATCAATAATACGCTCAACATAGGGAGGCGAAGCCGCAAAAGCTGCATAAACTCCAAAATCAAACTGCTCAGCAGCAAGGGATTCATTGAGATAACGCTGCAAGGCTCCAACCTGCTCCCGTGTAACCCGGTTATGCGGCGAACCCTCTGCATCCCGGCGAAACCTCTTTTTAAGCGAAGAGCTGATCGCAATAACCCGCTGAAGGGTACCAGGAATCGGCATCACCAGGGAAGCATGCGCCAGCGTCTGGCGGGTAACCCGATAATTTTCCATGAACCCCGGCGTTTCTGCCTCTCCGTGAGCTGCGAGAATAATCGCGATTTTCTTTTTTGATGACATTTTAACGCAGAGGTAACATCATGACTTCCCTGCCTTGATGATTCTCACATCCAGACCCTCATGTAAACTTTTATCGGGAACAAGCGCAACCTTGTCACCTTTTGTCAGCCCCTGCACCACTTCGACAAAGGTCAGATCGCTGGCACCCTGACGAATGGGCTGCTTTTTCAATTTTCCCTTTTCGATTTTCCAGACATAGCTCTGATGGTTCTCCTCAAACACCGAGCTTTTTCTGACAAGAAGCGCATGCGGCTTCGTATCGTAGATGATGTTGGCTGTCGCAGTCATTCCTGCCTGGATATTGCCCGTCTGCTTTGCAAGGGCCAAATAAATCCTCGAGGTTTTCGTTATCCGGTCAGTCTGGGGCACAATACGCAAAACAACCGCCGTGAGCCGTTTGTCGGGATAGGCGTCAAACGCAACTGTTGCCGACTGGCCATTTCGAATCCGTGGGATATCGAGTTCGTCAACCTCCACGCTGACCACATAGCTCGACGGATCGACAACCCGTGCCACAAGCGTATTGGCCAGAACATAATCACCCTCCTTGACACTCTGCAGGGTCAGGATACCGGAAAAAGGAGCCCTGACCGTCAGTTTTTTCAGATCATCCTCACGCATCTTCAACTGGAACGCTTTCTGCTGCAACAACTCTCTTGACTGAACAAAGTTCTTGTCCGAATCATCGAGTTCCTGGCGCGACACGGCCCCTTCACTGAAAAGGTTTTTCTTTCTGATGCTGCGAATCCTGTTATCCCTTGTCAGAGCCTCCTGTTCAGCCAGAGCCGACCTCGCCTCACGCACAGCAAGCTCAGGCTGGGGACTTTCGAATTCAAGAATTTTCTGGCCAGCCTTTACACGCTCTCCCTCCAGCGCACTGACATTACGAACTGTTCCGGAAAACTCGGCGCTGAGATTGGCAACAGCATCGGCTTCTACAAACCCTGTAGCATAGATTGCCTGAACCAGCTCAGCATAAGTCACCTCCCCTGCCTCTATGTCGACCGTGTTACCTTTGGTCATCAGATAAAAAACGGTCACACAAAAAACAACAGCAAGAGCTATGGAATATTTTGGAAGAATTTTCTCAAGGGTCTTCATGGGCACATTTTATTATAAATTCATCTTTGGGAAGTTACACGTTTTGAACTTTTTATCCATTCAGACCTTGGTTTTTCCATAATTTTATCAATCTTTAAAAACATTTTTCTTTCCCTGCCAGCCATATCGGCAGTATTGCATTAAAAACACTTAATCTACACCTTCAATGGGCGATAATCAAGACTCCCGGAAAAGCTTTTTTGAAACCGTAAAGTTTGATGAAAAAGGACTTGTACCGGCGATTGTCCAGGACCATGAAACCGGCAAGGTGCTCATGATGGCATGGATGAACCGGGAAAGCCTTCAGATGACTTTTGAAAAGAAGAAAGCGTGTTACTGGAGCCGCAGCCGCCAGGAACTCTGGCTGAAAGGAGAGTCTTCCGGCAACATGCAGGATGTGCACGACATCCTGATCGACTGCGATGGCGACACCCTGCTGCTGAAAGTCTCCCAGACAGGCGGAGCCTGCCACGTCGGCTACCACTCCTGTTTTTACCGCAAGGCAACCGATGACTTGACCATGGAAATTTGTGACACCCTGATGTTTAACCCGGAAGAGGTTTATGGCAAAAAAAGCTGACATGACAGGAAATAAATCACAAGAGAGCGCCCAATCCCTCAACCAGACAAAATCCAGAGCCTCGATCAAGCAGATGTTTGACGAGGTTGCGCCAACCTACGATTTTTTAAATCACCTTCTGAGTCTGGGAATAGACAACTACTGGCGGGCAAGGGCCACTGCCAAGGCAAAAAAATTGCTCGAAAAGAATCCTGCACCACGAATTCTCGATGTCGCAACCGGTACCGGCGACCTGGCTGCATCAATGACCAAAATACCCGGCGCTGTTGTGAAAGCTCTTGACCTCTCGCCGGAAATGCTTGTTCTTGCACGGAAAAAGTATCCAGAGATCACCTTTCTTGAAGGGTACGCCGAAAAACTGCCTTTCAAGGACGCCAGTTTCGATGCTGTCAGCGCGGGTTTTGGCGTCAGAAACTTCGAGAATCTTGACAAAGGAATGCAGGAGTTCCTGCGTGTCCTCAAACCCGGCGGCTATGCCCTCATCATCGAACCGATGATACCGCGTCAGCCAATGATGAGAAAGCTCTACCTGCTCTACTTCAAAAAGGTACTTCCCAAAATCGCTGGACTCGTCAGCAAATCAAGCTTTGCCTACGACTACCTGCCCCACTCCGTCGAACAGTTTCCGCAGGCTGACTCTTTCACAGCCATTTTGAAACACAACGGATTCAAGAGCGCAGAGTACATCCCGATGACCTTTGAGACCTCGATTTTATATGTAGCGAAGAAGTAGCGGAGTAAACCACCATGAGCAACT